>ENA-UOUJ01001409-UOUJ01001409.1-activated-sludge-metagenome-genome-assembly--contig:-NODE-1409-length-12693-cov-7.954028_pt1 | contig 12693 bp, 9 predicted proteins | sample MGYA00249839_ERZ747224 | MGnify/ENA primary metagenome ERZ747224 (study PRJEB28782, sample SAMN03220277) | activated sludge metagenome | biome: wastewater; feature: sewage sludge; material... | reverse complement strand
CCCATGCCGGCCCTCAGCCCGCCTTCCAGCTGGTGGACCACCTCATGCAGGGGCCCTTTGAAGGGTACGCGACCGCTGATCCCTTCGGGCACCAGCTTCTTGATGTCATCCTCCATGTCTTGGAAGTAGCGGTCCTTGCTGCCTTTTTGCATGGCCTCCAAGCTGCCCATGCCGCGGTAGGTTTTGAAGCGGCGGCCTTCATAGATCACCGTTTCGCCGGGGCTTTCCTCGGTGCCTGCAAAGAGCGAACCGATCATCACGCAATCGCCGCCTGCGGCAATGGCCTTCACCACGTCGCCCGTATAGCGGATACCCCCGTCGGCGATCACGGGCACTCCACTGCCCGCAATGGCTTTGGCGCAATCGTGCACCGCCGAAAGCTGGGGCACGCCCACCCCGGCGATCACGCGGGTGGTGCAGATGCTGCCCGGGCCGATGCCCACCTTCACCGCGTCGGCCCCCGCATCCACCAAAGCCTTGGCCGCCGCCGCGGTGGCCACGTTGCCCACGACCAGGTCCACGGAGGAAAATGCCTTCCGGACCCGCCGCAGCATGTCCTGCACGCCAATGTGATGGCCGTGCGCGGTATCGATCACCAATGCATCAACACCGGCCTCCACCAGCGCCGCCGCACGCTCCAAGCTGTCCCCGGTAACGCCGATGGCCGCAGCCACCCGCAACCGGCCCAGGTGGTCCTTGCACGCATTGGGGCTTTGCTTCAGCTTCAGGATATCCTTGTAGGTGATCAGGCCGATCAACTTTCCCTTCCCATCCACCACCGGAAGCTTCTCGATCTTGTATTCCTGCAGGATGTCAGAGGCTTGGGCCATGCTGACCTCCGCCTGCGCGGTGATCACATTGTCCTTGGTCATCACTTGGGCCACCGGCTTGTCCAACTGCTTCTGGAAGCGCAGGTCGCGGTTAGTGACGATGCCCACCAGGCGGTCGCCCTCGTCCACCACGGGGATGCCGCCGATCTTGTGCTCGGCCATCAGCTTCATCGCATCACCCACGGTTGCATCCACCAACAGTTTCACCGGATCGGTGATCATGCCGCTTTCGCTGCGCTTCACCTTGCGCACCTCGGCAGCTTGCTGTTCGATGCCCTGGTTTTTGTGCACTACCCCGATGCCGCCCTGCTGGGCGATGGCAATGGCCAAGGCGCTGCCCGTTACCGTGTCCATGGCAGCGGACACGATAGGCAGGTTCAGGGCAATGTTGCGGCTGAAGCGCGTGCGGATGTCCACCGCGCGCGGCAACACCTCGCTATAGGCGGGCACCAGCAGCACGTCATCATAGGTGAGGCCTTGAACTGCGAAGCGGTCGGAAAGCGGGGTGGCCTCCTTGGCCGGGCGCCCACCCTGCTTGCGGGCGGGTGCAACAGAGGAATTTTCCATGCACAAAGGTAAGCGGCGGGGGGAAATGCGGGCGGGGGGATCCGGTTACCACCCCAGTCGCGATCAGCCTCGCTCCCGCCTGGGATGTGGTTTTGGCCACGCATGATGGCCAGGCCATTCATAAATGCGTGGGGCGTAGGGCATGGTGGCACATGAATTGCCATGGAGCAGCGCCACCAAAAGCCTATTCGATGCAAGCCGCCGACTGGATCGCCCTCGCTCAATTGGCGGTAATTGCAGTACTCGGCACCTGGGTCGCCGTCCGATTGGAGCGCATCAGAAAACTTTACGCCCGCAACCTGAAGCGCTACGACCTGCTGCACACCGCACGCTTCAAGGCCTTGGAAGCCGCCGACGACTGCATGGCTGAATGGCAACAAGCCCAGTTCCTGGCTTGGAAAAGCCTGCAACCGCCGACCTCCGGACCGGATGAAGCCAAGCGTGAAGTGATCGACGGCTTGCGCCGTGTAGCTCATGCCCTGGCCCTAGCCAAGATCAAGTGCGAGAAGTACTTCGATGAAGCGTTCAACAAGGAGTTTGCCCAATTGGTCGGCAAGGTCCAAGATGCGGAAATGCGCATGCGCGATGTGTACGAACTGAACGGTTATGTCAATGCGGAGCAATTGCGTCCTGACCGGATGACCCGAATGAACGATGCGTGCACGGTTACACGGGACGCCGTACCCGCTTTTCGGAAACGCATGGGCGAGATCATCCAGCGCGACCTGGAAGAGTGAACTGGTCGGGGGTTGAATAACCAAGATGCACGCCCCATCCGTGTGACCGGCCAGGCAGTGGGTGTCCCATGTGTTCCACCGCTCAAGTTGCACACGTCAATGCGCGGCCGCATCCGGGACCCATGAAATCCATCCGGGCTACTCTCTTATGATCTGAAGATGGCCCAGTGCCCACGCCAGCACCAAGGAAGCCGAAAAAGACAGGCCAGGCAGGATGCCTTAGCTCCTCCTCCACGGCTGCACGTTCTTCGCATTCAGGTGCTCCACAATGCGGTCCATCTCACCGGTGGGGACCAGCTCCAGCTGTGTGGACCCGTTCAGGGCCTTCCATGCCTCATGCTGGCTTGGGTATTCCCCCGCATCCGGTTCGTCGCCCACCACGTAAGCTTTGCCTAAGCGGCCGGCCTGTTGCAGCACGTAGGCCACGTTGGCCAGTTTGTTGATGTCCGCCTCGAGGTGGAACTCGCGCTTCTCGAAATCCACCACCTCGCCGATCACGTCCTGTCCGTTCCGGCCCACGAAATCCAGTTGGACCGAGGGAAAGAGCAGGCCCGGCACCTCCTCGCGGGTGATGCGGGCATCCCAGTTCACCCGGGCGGCAATGCGCTCCTTCAGCCGTGATTTCGTTTCGTCGATATCCCGTGCGCGGCTGCTGGCAACAGCCGGGGAGCGGTCGTCCACCAACAGGCGGAACAGCTCCTTGAACTGCTGCTCGCCTGCTTCCAAGGTGATGGACGTTGCCGGCCCGATGGTCAGCAGGTTCGTGCTGTACTTGGCCAGGTAGTGGAAATAGGGTTCGTTCAGTTCATAGCCGGCATGGCGGCTTTCAACCTGCATGGCGGTTCCGTGCTGTTCCGGCAGGGCCTCTTCGGCGGCCTTGCGCTCCAGGGCCTTCAGGTTCTGCACCAGCAGCTTTTCCGCATCGGCGCCCATCAGTTCCCTGATCAGGGCCGTGCGGTGCCTGCTCCAGGCGAAGTGCAGTTGTTGCGCACCGCGCATGAAGAGCCCTACGGCGAGCTGGTCGCCGCTGGCCGGGTTGATACCGGCAAAGAGGATGGAGTAGAAGCTCATCTCATGGCGCCGAGGCCCGGCGCTGGCGTTCTGCTCAGCATTGCTGCAGCAATTCGTGAAAGTGGTGTTCAACGGCCCGGAGCCGGTCCTGCGCAAAAAGCCGTTGCTGCACCAACGGCCGGAAGGTGGCTACATCGATGCGCCAATCGGCGGGCAGCAGGGAAAGGATCTCATCGGTGCGTTGTTCACAAGCCGAGGCCCAAAGGTAGAAGTTCCCCACGGCCTGCTGCACCAGGTTCGTGTTTCTTTTGAAGTTCCGGCCCAGCAGGTTCCGCAGGGCCGGATGGGTCAAGATGCTGTCTTCCAAGGTCAAATGCGGCAAGGGCCGCTCCGGGTTGTTCCCGTAAAAAATGCCTTCATGGTCCATCACCCGGATGGTGAACCCTTCGCCGTCGGCCGTTACCAGCAAGTTGGGGTGGTTGCCGGTGCGGTCATCGTTGGCCAGCCAGATATCAAAGAGGGCGATCTTCAACAGGTCTTGCCGGTTCACGAACCGCTTGCCCTCGTAGGCGTTAGCTTGGTCCAGGAACCGGTTGAACTCGGTGGAGTCCTTCCGGAAGCGCGTTGCGAAACAGGTGTGCTTGAAGTAGGCGGGTTGGCACGTGCCCGAAACGTGCCGCCCCACATGCAGCGGGTCCACCTTCAGGAGCGCAGCCTCCAGCACGGGCAGGCCCCAGATTCCCGCGTAGGCATGCGCCAGCACCTCGTTCCGCAAGCGGGTACAGGGTGCCTGGCCGCGGTTGTGCTTGGCCACATAGTCCTTCACATCATCCGCGATCACCTGCACCGGGTTGATGTTCGTGTCCCACACCCGAACGAGTTCCGTGATGCTATGGCGCAGTGGCAGGTTCATTTCTTCTTCCCATACTGCCCCGCAGCCTCCGCAGCCAGCGCCATCCCGGTATTCCCATCATCTGATCGCCCGATCTTCTGATCATCTGCCCCCACCACCACCTGCCCGTTCATCAGCAATAGCAACAACCGATCTCGCAGCACAGCGAAAGGAATTGAGGCGTTTCCGTTCGACATGTTCATGGTTTGGCCTTGGTGTAGTGCTTATCAAATTCCTTCAGGATATTCGGGCTGTAGAACCGCTTCTTTTGGCCTTTTGGGTTGTTCCAGTCCAAGTAGCGTTCACCAGAGCATTCGGTGTTCGCTTCGATACGCTTCTTCAACACGTAGAACTTTGGACCGACCTTGAAATCCTTGTAACGCTTGTTCAATGCCGGTATCAGCTCCTCTTTGTACCGCCAGGGATACTTGCGGCGGAAAGCTTCTTCCGATTCGATCTTCACGGAGATGGCGCTGGGGTCGTCCGGTGCATAGCGAAGTTTCGATTTGACGAACTCGGTGCGCAGCTCCAAGCCAATGCTGAACCGCAGATCGGCCTGCTGCTCCTGCTTCGCCTCCAAATCACCAATGTAGCGCAGCAGGTTCCGGTGCTGCTTAGTCTCTGTGTTGATGGAATAGCTCTGCAACTCATGAGGATGAAAGAAGCTCATCGGCATCAGGTAGAAGTTGTAGCGGGACAGGTCTGTGCTGAACCATTCTTTCACAAGCTCCAGGTAATTCCGCAGTGAGGCCGTGCCCACTTCCTGTACCTTCAGTTTCAGCATGGGGCTGTCATTCAGCAAGTGGATGGCATTGTCGCGGAACTCGATGAGCGCGAACAGGTGGTCGCAGAGCACTGGATCCAGTTGAGCAGCAGTGATCGCTTCGCCGATGGTGACCGTTCTGGGATTTCCGGACCGGGATCGGACCACGTTGCCTTCCTTGTCCTTCTGCCACAAGCAGGCTTCTTCTTCTTTGTTTGCGTGAAGGAGCTTGGCCTTGAGCAGCAGCTCCCATGCATTCACCATCAGGATGCAGAAGCTCTCCTCCCGGTACTTGAAGTCGGGTTTGTTGTACAACTCCATGGCCGAAAGCGCGGCATGGGTGCTCTTCTCGAGCAGTTTGCCCGAAAGCGGCAAGGCTTCCGGTTCATGCATCTCCTTTACGCTGCACAAATGGGCGAACTCCACTTTGCTGAGGTGCTGTACCGGCTTTGCCTTGAACTCGTCGGGCCCGGTCCGCTCCAGCACGTTCTTCCACTCACTGCGGCTCACCTTGGCTTTTACCGTTCCTTTCAAGGGGTAGCCTGTGTGCTCAACGATATCCGCCATGGTGAAGCTGCGGTCTTCTAGCTCCATTCGGCTTAGAAAGCGGTGGAATGCCTCCTGTTTGGGATTTGATCGTTGCTTGGCCATGGATATGCTCAGCCTATATTCTTCCCATACCGCCCCGCAGGCTCCGCAGCCATCGCCATCCCTACCTTTTCCTCCGCCTCACCCACCACCACCTGCCCGTTCATCAGCAAAGGCAACAGCCAATCACGCAGCGCGGTGAGCTCCTGGTTCTCCTTCATGATCAGAGCCTTTTTCCGCTCGATAGGCTCCTTGATTTCTTGATAGCGTGTCTGGAGATCAAGTGGCGCAAGTTCGGCCCGGTACCAAACGAGGCCACTCATGTTAAGATGTAGGACAAGTGTCCCATTGGCAAAGCCCTTGATGTACCGATGGAAGTGATCAGTGTTCAAGAGCATGTCCAAGACATACTTGTTGATCTTGGGGCCGACATTGATCCGGGCTATGTCTGTGGAATATGTGGGCTTCTGATCGAATACATCGGGAAGAATGAAGGACCGTGATATGATGTCCGCATTTCTCGTCACATCCGTCGTTGCGATTAAGAGGTCGCCTGGCTCTAGCAACTTGGTCTCCTTAATAGGTCTGTTCACATACTTCAGCCCGGTTGGCTTATAACGACCATGCAACGTGAAGGAATCCAGGTTAATCATGGCTGTACCAGAGTCGGCCAAGTCCGCGGATGTGTACGACACACCACGTTCAATAGTCAGGTGATTGCCGAGTTCAGTAACCTCCCACCCCTCCGGCACCTCCCGTTTCAGTTCCTGGTTATGCACCATGGCCCCGCCGCTGCTCTTGTAGGGCTTGCCGGCCAGCCTAGGCTTACCCATGCGCTTGGCCTGCGCGGCGCTGATGGGAAAATCGAACTGCACGAACCAGTAGTCGTAGATCAACTTGGCCAAGGCCTCCAGCTCCGCGTTGATCCGCGTGTTCAGGGCGATCTTGTCGTCGAGGGCGGAGAGGACGGAGGCGATGCGGTGTTGCTCGATAGGATCAGGAACTCTGATCGACATCGGATAGACGTAGTTCCGATTCAGCGATGGTTGAGCGCTACCTGAGTTGAACCTTGAGAAGTCAAATGACCGCAGCAGGTAGAACACGAACCGAGGATCGTTCCCCTTGAAGTCCGTGACGTACAACGCCGTGTTGTGTGGCCAGAAGTCTTCCTCGGAGAAGTGAACCTTGCCGAATGAACCTCCACTTCGGCCCATGACGATCCCAGGTCCTTTGAAACGTGCGGTATCGTGGTAGCCGTTGAGTCCGGCGGCGCCCATCACAGGAACTCTACCATGTCTTCGCTCCTTATCGGTAAGGTCATGGCCACGCTGAAGAGTGATCAACTCTCCCAAGGTCATATCACGCCACCTACCCGCCATAGGACAGACTTCCGAGTTGCTTGCGGATGCTCTTCTCCAGTTCATTTGAACGCTCGAAGAGGTCAGTCAGGCGAGACTGATGTTCGTTCATCTTAGCTCCAAATGCTTTAGGGGTCATTTCCACATGGCCAAGCTTCACATCAAAATACTGCCCCGCACTGAACGAGTAGTTCTTCGCCTTGATCTCCTCATAGCTCAACACCACGCTGAACTCTTCCACCGCCTCATGCGCGTTGAACGTCCGCGTGATGCGGTCCTCCTCTTCCGCCGAAAGCAGCGTTTTCTGGTTCTTTCCCTCCTTGATGGTGGTGCCCAGCTTGCTGGCGTCCATCAGCACGATCTCGCCCTTGGTGTTGGCCTTGTCCAAAAAGAGCACGCTCACGTTGGTGCCGGTGCTGGCGAAGATGTTGCTGGGCATGCTCACCACGCCGCGCAGCATTTTGGCGTCCACCAATTTCTGGCGGATCTTCAGTTCAATGCCGCTCTGCGCTGTCACAAAGCCGGTGGGCACCACAATGGCGGCCTTGCCCTTGGGCCCCAGCGCGTGCATGATGTGCTGGATGAAGAGCAGGTAGATGGCCATGCTCTCCTTCTTCTTGTTGGGCACCTTGGGGATGCCGGCGAAGAAGCGCCCGGCGTTGGCCTTGCTGTCCAGCTCGTCGCGGTGGTCGCTGAAATCGAGCTTGAAGGGCGGGTTGCTCACGATGTAGTCGAAGCGCTCGGGCCAGCTGCCGCCGGTGTAGGGGTGGCGGATGGTATCGCCCTGGATGATGTTCGGGATGGAATGCACCAGGTTGTTCAGCACTAAGTTGAGGCGGAGCATGCTGCTGCTCTTCTGGCTGATGTCCTGCGCGTAGAGGGTGCATTTGTCCTCGCCGATGGCGTGGGCCAGGCTCATCAGCAGCTGGCCGGTGCCCGCGCCGGGGTCGTAGCAGGTCACGCTCCTTACCGGCTCCGGCACCAGGATGGCGGCCATGATCTTGGCGATGGCGTGCGGGGTGTAGTACTCGGCGTATTTGCCGCCGCCGTCCTTGTTGTAGTCCTTGATCAGGTATTCGAAGATGGTGGCGAAGAAGTCGAATTTCTGGTTGAAGATGCCCTCGAAGCTGAAGTGGACCAGCTTGTTGACGATGGCGATGCAGAAGGCGTCGCGCTTGGTGGGGCTGTTGATGTACTGGCTGAGCTCGTCGAAGAGGATGATCTTTTCGCCGGTGTCCTCCTTCACGCTGAAGATGTCGGTGTTGAGGATGGCCACGTCACGGAGGGTATCGTCGAAGAGCTTGTGGAACTCCGGCTTGTTCTGGTTGTGGTAAAGGTGGGCGAGCGTCTGGTGGCGCTTCAGGCGCGCACAGTCGGCGGGCAGCTTCAGCAGCAGCTTGTCGAATTCCTTTTCGCTGTAGTTGGCCAGGGCTTCTTCCCACTTGTCGGCCTTGGCCAGTTTGGGGTCCAGCCGCTTCACCTCGTGGGCGAACTTGTCGTTGAGGAATTTGTAGAGGAAGGCCTGGGTGATGATCTTGTACTCGTTGCCGTCGTTGCCTAAGCCGTAGCTGGCGCACACGCTCTTCAGGTCGTCGATCAGCGCCTTGGTCTGTGTGGTGAAATCGGTGGTCATTGTGGATTCAGCTTGCCATCCGACGATCGTATGCCATCCTTAACAGGTCAACTATGAATTTCTGATGCTTGCTCAGCTCTGCAGCGGTCAATCTGATCGGGTACCGCGAAAATGTCTTGTCGTAGCTCAGGGTCTCCAAGCCTTGGTTGGTGAGCATGGCATCGGTCTCCTCCGTCTTGGGAATCGCGATCTCAAGTAGCATAGAGGCCGACTGCGGTTTCATTGTGGCGAAGTTGATCGCCTTCCCATCCACCTTGAAGCCGATATAATACTTGTTGTAGCTCAGTTCAATTTTGTTCGAGAAAGACTTGGCCAGATCAAGCACCGTATCGGCGAGTGCCACTGACTTAGGGTTGGCCTTCTTCTCCCAATCTGAGCGTGTCACTCTCACGTTCACCGGTTCATCCTCATCCACCAGACCCCGTTGTAATACGTCCACAACCTTGGTGAACTGCAAGGAAACATCGTCACCGACTTGAAGTGCGCGCATCTGCAATGCAATCAGTGGGATGCTCCCATTAAAGAGACCGATCACGTTCAGGAACCGGCTTGTGATCTCCTCGGCAACAATGACAGCGGTGTGGTCATACTGCGGATAGCGCTTACGCTCTATGTCCCAATACTCGATCGTCCGGATGATGTGCGAAGGGTCCGTGGGGCCGAGTTGTATCTCAACTTCATAGCGGCCGATACCTTCTGCATCCTGCAAGAGCATATCTAACCGACCTGCGCCAGGATGCAGTCTTTCGCGGTCCTTGACAACAATATCGCCCAATCCCAAGATGTCCGGATGGTCCGCGATCACCTGATGGATCCATGGTTCATTCAAGGTCTTATGAGCCTTGAGGCTGATGGTGTTCAATTTGACATGGTTCATATGCTAATGTCCTTTGGCGTTTTAGGGCGCAGTGGAAGACCGAGGATTACCATGCCACCCGTCCGCTGAATTCGTTCATGTACTCGCGCACCACGCAGGCGTTGATGAACTGCGCGCCGGGCGCGTCCCAATTGAGCTTCTCCTTGTCCAGCGCGGTGGTCACGTAGCCCATGAGCAATTGGGCGAAGTAGGCTTCGTTGGTCAGCAGCTTTTCGTTGGCGCCCACCTTGTCGTCGGCCTCGCGTTTCACCTCCAGGAGCATTTCGTTGATCTGGCTTTCGCGCTGGCTGATGCCGCCGCGCTCCAGCACGCGCTTGTGTACGCGGGCGTACTTGGGGTCGCCCCGGTACTTGCCGCGCAGCAGATCATTGCGGCGGTTCAGCTCGGCCACCTTGTCGTGGATCTTGCGCAGCTCGCCGATGTTGCGCTTCATGTCCTCCTGGGTCACTTCGTCCAGGTTCTTCTTGTCGAACAGGCGTTTCAATTCTTCGTAGAGCGTAATGAACTCCGGGTCCTTTTTGTCAAAGTTGCCGGCGAGGGCCTCGCGGGTCTGGCGCAAGGTGTTCTTCAGCTCATCGGCGATCACCATTTCATCCTCGCTCACTTTGCGGAATTGGAAGAGCACGTCCTCCAGGGCCACGTTCAGCAGGTTGATGCTGTCCGGGTCGTTCTTCAGGCTTTCCTTCAGGTTCAGCAGGTGCAGGTGGTCGGCGGCCACGTTGTAGAGCTGCCCCAGCTTCTTGAAGTCGAATTTCCCCAGCAGGTCGAAGTGGCCTTGGAGGCGGATCAGGTTGTAGAGGCTCTTGACGTTCTCCAGCGCCTTCTTGATGGACAGCATCTCGCTGCGGTCCTGAACCTGGCTGATCTGCTGGCTGAAGACCTCCGCGTTCAGCAGGTCGAACCGGAACAGGTGTTCCTTGATGTCGGCGATCTCCGCCTCGATCTCCTCCTTGGTCTTGAACAGGCTGCTGTAGCTGCCCATCTCATCGCCCAGCTCCTGTTGCAGCTCATCGAAATAGGCCTTGTTGGTGGCGTCGAATTCCTTGGTGATGTCGGCAAAGTCCACCACGTAGCCATAGCGGTGGGCACGGTAGGTGCGGTTTACCCGCGTAAGGGTCTGCAGCAGGTTGTGGCTCTTCACCTTGCGGCCGAGGTAGAGTTTCTTCAGGCGCGGCGCATCGAAGCCGGTAAGCAGCATGTTGTTCACGAAGAGCAGGTCGATCTTGCCTTCCTTGAACTGTTCGATCTGTTCCTTGCGTTCTTCCTTGTTGCCGAAGTCGTGCAGGATCAATGCGGCGGTGAGCGCCTTCTTGTGGCGGCTGGTGTAGTCGCCGTACACCGCCGCCGGTTCCGCGGCCATGGCGTAATGCTCCACCTCGGCCAGGGTGGGCAGTTGCGGGTTGTATTTGCTCTTGAACACCTCCAGCACCTTGCGGGCCTGTTCGTTGCTTTCGCACACCACCAGTCCGCCGATGCTGTGGTCGTCCAGGCGGATGCGGCTTTGCACGAAATCCTCCACGATGTAGTCCAGCATGGGTTCCACGAAGCGGGCATGCGCAAAGACGTGCCGCTTGTCGCCCATGCCCTTGAGCACTTCGATCTCCTTCAACGCTTCACGTAAGCGGGCCTTGTAGTTGGTCTCAATGCCTTCGCGGATCAGCTTCAGCGTGTAGCCGTCGGCAATGGAGGCGTTGTAGTAGTACTTGTGGATGTAGTCGCCGAATAGGTCCTTGCTCTTGCGGTCGGTGCTGATCAATGGCGTGCCGGTAAGTCCGATGGTGATGGCGTTGCGGTCGGCGTTCACCAGGTTGGCCAGGAAGCTGCCCTCGGGATCGTAGCTGCGGTGTACTTCGTCCAGGAAGAACACCCGCTGGGTGCCCAAGTTGTAGTCGCCGTCCTTCACCACATCGGTCTCCTCCTTGAATTTTTGGATGTTCACCACGGTGATCTCGCGCTCGCCCCGGTCGTTGTGTACGGCGCCGGGGCGGCTGAAGTCCTTCACCATTTCATCGCGGGAATCCACCACATGCACTTTCAGGCCACGGCAGGTGAATTCCTTCTTCGCCTGGTCCAACAGGTCCAGCCGGTCCACGATGAAGAAGAACTTGGGCACGATGCCCTTTCCTTGGTAGTAGTCCGTAAGCGCATGGACGTTGTAGTAGGCCAGGGCCGTTTTTCCGCTGCCCTGCGTGTGCCAGATGATGCCCTTGCGCACCCCCGCGTCCAGTTTCCGTTCAATGGCCTTGGTGGCGAAGAACTGCGGGTAGCGCATGATGTGCTTCTCCACGCCCTTGGTGGTGCGCACATAAGCGATGGCATACTTCAGCAGCGTGGCGAAGCGCTCCTTGGAACAGAGCGAGGTGAGCACCCGGTTGGTGGGTGTGTCCGGGTCCTTGTTGGTCAAAAACTCCGGCGAATGCTTGATGGCCACCAGGTTGTTGTCCTTGAGCACCGCGGTTTCCAGCGCATCATCTTCCGGTGCCAGCAGCGCTTGCAGGTCGAAGGTCGCTTCTTCGCGGAAGCAATTGAAGGAAGCCTCGTTGTAGGAGGTGGTGGAGTAGAACGCACCCTGCACCGGCTCGATGCTTTCGGTATCGTACTCCATGTTGTTGCTGAACACCAGCAACTGGCTGAGGTTGATGAAGCGCCTGAACTTGGTGTTCTTGAACCGCGTGTTGATGCGGTACCGCTCGGCCAGTATGCCTTCCCGGTTGTTGGGCTTCTTCACCTCGATGAAGGCCAGTGGCATGCCGTTGAACAGCAGCGTGATGTCCGGCCGGAATTCATCCTCGCCGTTTTTGCAGGGGAGCTCGGTAACGACGTGGTAGCTGTTCTTCGCCGGGTCGTCGAAGTCGAAGAGCTTCACGCCCGTGCCGGAGGTGAGCAGCTTGTAGAAGGTCTGCCCAAGGTCTTCGTTGTCCAGCGAGAGCGTGACCTCATCCAGGGTCCGCTTGATCTCGTCCGGTGTGCGTTCGGGGTTCAGCTTGCCGACGCTCTCCAGGAAGATGCCCGTGAAAATGTTGGTGTTCGGGTCCCATTTGGCCTTGCCCAACGGCAGATACGTATAGCCCAACCGGCAAAGGTGCAGGATGGCCGGGAGCTTTACCCGTGTGTTTTCGTTGAAGGCCATTGGGGAGCGCGTGCAAAGTAAGGTGCTTCGTGCCTGCGGAGAATGCTGGTAGCGCCCTGCGTTCGGGATGTTCCCCCAGCGCCCGCCCGTGCCCGGAGCCGCGTGGCGGCGAGACCCAGCGTGAGTGCCAAGCGATGCTCCCGCCAAGGATGGTGCTTGGGCCACGCCTCGGTGTGTGGCCGCATTCGGTCCCTTTGGCGAATTGGTCCTCTGCCTTCCACCACCCAACCTTTCAGGCTGCCGGGATGTTTTCTCTTGCAAATGGGTAACTTCGCATCAACGAGAAACGCACTTGTGCAACGGTCCG
>ENA-UOUJ01001408-UOUJ01001408.1-activated-sludge-metagenome-genome-assembly--contig:-NODE-1408-length-12696-cov-50.391108_pt1 | contig 12696 bp, 11 predicted proteins | sample MGYA00249839_ERZ747224 | MGnify/ENA primary metagenome ERZ747224 (study PRJEB28782, sample SAMN03220277) | activated sludge metagenome | biome: wastewater; feature: sewage sludge; material... | reverse complement strand
GCATTGTTCCGTGTAGCACATGAGCGTTATGAAATTCCTTCCAAATTCATTTTTACCGCCATCAGTAGTGGGGTAAGCATACAGTCGGAGAAAGACAATAAAAAAGAGTGGCTCACGCGTTTGTCGGATGATTTCAGAAAAAACATCCAGGAACCATCTCGTGAAGTACGTGTGATAGATGTTACGGAAGAAGCCCGCTTATCTCACCTGGGCATCATTCCTGATTCAAGACGTTATTCAACTTTTTTGATTGACATTGGCAGTGGTAATACCAAGGGTGGGTTTTTCCCGTACAATAACACGAAGGACATCCGCTTATTCCAGCTTACCTGGGGTACCAAAAGCATCAGCAATGAAACCAACACCCGCCTGGGATCTGATGAAACGATGAGCAATTACTATCGTCAGATGCAACGCGTACTGAATGGCCCGGCCGATCAGGAAATTGTGTATGCCATCAACGTGAGTGGTGCTTACAACATGAGTGATAACATTGCCTTCAGCGGTGGTATTGCCTGGGCTGTTGCTACCCTACTGTTCCCGGAACTGATTGAGAATGCAGTAGTACCGGTTACGTATGATGAGGTGGCTGCCTTCATGGACCGCATCGCCAATGATTATAAAAGTTTGAATGATCAGGCCATCGTAAAAAGTGTGACCGACAAAACCGTTGATCTGGAATTGGTTTCAAAACAAGCCAAAACAGTAAACAAGGTATTTGATCAGAAAGCCATGCTGGCCGGTACCGGATTGTTGTTGAAAATCATGCGTCAGTTTGAGGGCATTTACGAAAAGAAACAATTCTTCCTGGTGAAGAACGGTCAAACCGGATGGATATCTGCCTATGTTAAAGAAGCCTTGAGTAAATAAACTTCCATGCGGGATTCTAAAATATCCTTTCTACTGGTAATCTCCTTCGTATTGATCTTCGCATCATTTCTTGCGTTGGGAATACTCGGCTATACCTTTTACCGAAAAGTAGATAAGGCTATGGTGATGCAATCTGCCCCTCAGCCTGCTGATCGTATCCGCGATTCTTTACTGGCAGTGTACAGCCACACCATACAACAGCTCGAGAAAAAACTGGGAGCTACCTATTCCTCCGCCGATTCTCTGGAGAACAGCCTGAGCCTCAAACTCGATGAATATTACCGCACGAAAGATGAACTGATTGCACTGATATCAAATCCTACATCGGATAAAGATTTTGAACTGGCCAAACTGAAAATCGATGAACTGCAAACCCGAATGGCAGCCCTGAGAAGAACCAATGCCAATATTTCGGAAGAGAATAAAAAACTGTACGCGGTATTGGATGAAATCAGAAAGCAGTCACTCACGGCGAACAATACACGAAGTAATCCAACCCCTCCTCCTGTGTCTGCACCGGTTACCGTGTCCAACAATATAACCATCCCTGAACCAGAAAACACACCGGCACCTTCAACCGAAGTGCCTGTAACTGTATCCTACCCTTCACGGGCTGTTGTTCAGAATGAACCCAGTTATCGCCAGCCCGCTGCCGCCAAGCCTGTTGTTACAGTTAAAAAATATTTTCAAACCTCTGACCTGAGCATTGAAAAAGTAGACAACCGGAGTGACGCTGAAACCATGGAACTGATTGGATCTTTCGCAGTGAAGAATATCTCCAATGAAACAGCCAAAGGCGACATCATGATTGTAGTTACTCAGCCCAACGGCAAGGTGTTACAAAAATCGGGTTGGGAATCGGGCACGTTTTATTCTGAACATGGTAAAAAAATTTACTCCTGTAAGCTGCGGGTAGAGAATGAAAGCGGTGAAGCCAAAAAACTTACCTTCTCACTCATCGGCGACAAAAGCCTTTCGGGCACTTATACCTTTCAGATTTACCATAATGGTATGCTGATTGGAAATACCACCAAGCGCGTTTAAATCCACATTTACACCTATACTTTCAAAGCTTTTCCCTAACTTGAACAGAAACTACTGCTAATGTTTCTAAGGCCAAACCGTGACAGAGCAAAAACCGCTATTTTACTCATTTACATTATGATGGCATTGCAAATTCTGTTTGCATTTTCACATTACCTGCAATACGAATTACTTGGCAACCTTGAAAAAGGTATAGTGGAATATGATGATGCCCAATCAAACGACACACGCCAGCAATTCATTGCCATCATCATCATTGCAATGAGCATCGTATCAGCAGTAACATTCATACAGTGGTTCAGAAGGGCCTATTTCAACCTGCATACCGTGAGTGACGGATTAAAATATACAGAAGGCTGGGCTGCCGGTGCATGGTTTGTGCCTATCCTGAATCTATTTCGCCCCTATCAGATTATGCGCGAATTGTTTGATGTATCCTCACGCGTGATCAGTGAGAAAATGGGCGGCTTTCAACCTAAATCCTACCTGAATGCCGTAAACTTCTGGTGGGCATTGTGGATCATTTCCAATGTAGTTGCCAACCTGACCTTTCGGCTCATGCCAAATTCCGGCAGCATTGAAGATTTAAGAACAGAAACAGTAGTAGGCATATTTACGGCGTTGCTTGAAGTGCCTTTGGCTTTGATTACCGTGAAGGTGATTAAACTCTATGCAGAACAGGAAGAAGTGTTGAATGATGCGGTACAGTTAGACATCAACACGATTGGTGCAGATACTTCTACTCACATTCAGTAAGGTTAACCTGTATATTCGCTCACTCAAAAACTTATCGCCGCCTTTTCAGTTTCAGGGTATCGCCACTTCCTGAAAGATCTGCCAGTATCAGTTGTGTACCGTTGAGCAGCACAATTTCTGCTACATTCCGCCGGTCGTTCTTGCCTTCCCTATATACCACCAGATGTTTTTCATCCTGCTCAAAATGATACGTTCCCTGGTAGGATGCCCTTCTTTTCCCGTCACGGATTATATCACTCCCCAGTGTCATATCTTTTTGGAAGGTGATGATTACTTTCAGCGAGGATGGTGCTATTATGTCTGCATCTTCAATAGTTTCAACTGTTTCCCATACACCAATAATTTTTGCACGGTTGGGTGCCGGAGCGCAACCAATCAGCACGATGGTAATGAACACCGTTTGCCATAGTAGGGTAAAATGATTTTTCAATTGCATAATTATTGAATGAGTACTTCCTCAAACTAACCCTGTAAAGAAAGTTAGTCACGGCTGTAGTGCTTGAATACGTACATTAAAAAAGGGACCACCGATGGTAGTCCCTTTGAATGATTTACTAACGCTTTATTTTTTGATTACGGTAAACTCCACCCTGCGATTCTGGCGTCGGCCTTCTTCGGTGAGGTTACTCATGAGTGGTTTACTTTCTCCGTAACCTTTCTCAGTGATACGTGCAGCTTCAATTCCATGTCCTACCAGATATTCTTTCACGGCAGTAGCACGATCTTTAGAAAGTTTGAGGTTATCTGATTTGCTGCCAATCCAGTCGGTGTGCGCTGCCAGTTCAATGTGCATACCCGGATTCGCTTTCATCAGGCGTACCAGTCGGTTCAGTTCTTCAATTGAGCTTGCCTGGATGTAGTGTTTAGCAAATACAAACAGGATGTTATCCAGTGAAACCGTTTCACCTTCTTCCAGAATATCATCTTCAGAAATTTCATCCATGCGCTTGCGGTCGCCATCCTTGCCACCTTCCGGATCAATCACACGAATATATCCTTCGGGAGTGAGGTAGAGATCGCGATGAATTTCTTTATATCCATCCGGATTGGTGAGGTCGATGGTATCGGTGAGCGGATTGAAACTGTCGGCTGTTGTTTTCACTACATACTTACCACCGTATGGCAATACCATTTTGTAGGTTCCATCGGGGTTTGAGTAGATGTTTCCTTCATTACCTCCGCCAATCTTATCATAATAGAAAGTGGCATTCACTGGAGTGTTATCACCGGCATGTAATACTTTACCAAACATCAACACCACGGCATTGGGTTTAGACTGATCATCCAGCTTAACCTTTACAAGGTCAGGCTGATTATTTGCTGAACCTTCAGATGTGGCCATATAGGCATATTCACCGGTGGCATCCAGTGCAAAATATGCATCCCATCCTTTTGAGTTAACGGGGGCTTTCAATGCTACCGGCGTACTCCATTTTTTCCAGGTAGAATCGAGGCGGCGTGTCATCCAGATGTCGTGAGAGCCTGCCCCACCTTTACGGTTACTCGAAAAATAGAGTGTTACATTATCTGCAGCGAGAAAGGGTGAAATTTCGTCGTATTCAAATGTATTCACATCACTGCCGATAGATTCAGGCTTCGACCATTTGCCATCGGTGTCGAGGTGAGAAACATAGATATCATTTACGAATGCATTTTTTTCTTCTGACAGATAAAACAGAATAGTTTTACCGGTGCTGGCCATGAAGGCGCCGGAGTACATATCTTTCGACAGCTGCTCGTATCCGGGGATATCGAGTTTTTGCGGAGCTGACCATCCGCCGGCTTCTTTGTACACCATTGAAACACCGCGACCCACATACTTTCCATTATCGAAAGCTCCACGAATCATCATACGGTTGCCATCGGGTGCAATCCAGAAAACGGCGTTATCGTTCAGTGCATTGATTACGGGCGGTGCCTGCTGTGCCTGTCCCCAGGTACCATCGGCAGCCTTTTCGCTGAACCAAACGTCTTGCGCTTTTTTATCATTTTTGTAATTCGTGTTCTTGGGGTTTCCTTCCACTACGAAATACAGCAATTTTCCGTCTGCTGAAACGGTTGGCCTGGCTTCAGGATAAGCCGAGTTCACCTGGCTTCCTAAATTTTCCAATGGCGTTTGTCCGTATACGGTACCGGACACCATCAATGCCAATGCAGGGATTACTAATTTTTTCATTTCTTATTTTAAGTGGGTTATTTTACCAAAAGTTTACTTTTCTATAAAATTCTGTTCCGGGGTTGGTGTTTTTCTTATAGCTAAGTATCAGCGCCAGTTCCAGTCTTTGTGCAGTGTATGCATTGTACTTTCCGAAATTGAGTGGCTGCTCGTATGATGCGCGTAGGTTCACTACTTTTCCAAGGTACAAGTTAGCATAAGGCATTACTGTACGGAAAGAACGGGTGTACAAACCGAAACTGAAGTTTATATTTTTCTCAGGCTGAGTTTTGTAGAATTCCAAACCGGCCCAGAAATCATCGATGTGCATACTGTCGGCATTGAAGCGACGGCTGCGCAGATACATGCCTTCCTGCCAGTAATAGTTTTTCTGTACGATGCCCCACTTGTTGTTCAGGCGGAGGCGCAACATTGAGTGTGCGGTTACGCGGTGGCGTAATTTCTTTTCATCATCCTGCCCTACGATATCATTTTTGGGATAGAACAGGTGATACATGGCACCACCAATTTCAAATGCTACGGGTTCGGTAACCATACCATAGTAACCTCCAACGTTAAAGTCTACATAGCTGTTATCGCCAATCCTTCCACCAGGTGTTCCGTAAGGATACGTGAACCCGTTACCGGAAATTTCGCGATCGTATTTCATACCATCGGTTTCATCAAGTTTACCTTTGGCATATGTTACCTGTGCGCCCAATCCCCAATACTTATTGCGTTTTGGATAGAAGTGACGGGCAATGGATGCAGAATAGAATTCACCGGTAATAGGCATATCGCTATGGCCATAACGGTAGTAGTTCAGCCCGGCGGCCCAATATCCGGCAGGCCTGTTTGAGCTGGGCTCGGTGATTTTATCTTTAGCTTCTGCGGTTACTTTCTTACCATCGGTTTTTGCCACATATCGGTAATCTTCATCTCCGGAGGAACGGTACTTTCCGAATTTATATTCCAGAAAGGCATTCTGATGGTGGGTAGTAGCAAAATCAGATTCCTGAATGCTGTACAATGCACCGAAACGTGCTTTTCCATCAAAACGGCCGGTAAGGGATGGATTAAACATTTGTGTAGATGTTCCCAATTGAGAGAACCTGGCATTTTGTCCAACCGCAGCCTCAGCAAGCAACAAAAAAATTACAACCTGTAATTTTGAAATTCTCATAATCTTAGTTTTGATAGTTGTACTCTTTGGTTATAAAATTAGGCTTCAATATAACGGATTTTTCATCAACCGTTAAATTTAATTTATACTCTGGAAGCAGGCTTTTGATGGCCACTCGGTAATCATCCGGATTCCAGTTTGATTGCATGGAAAGGAATGTGGCAACAATATGATCTGCTTCTGAAATGTCGTGTTCATCTTCTGTACTAATCATGATTTTTTCATGATGCGTTTCTTTCAGCTTTTCTGTTTCGAGGAAAAGTTCTTCGTACAGTTTTTCACCGGGGCGTTCGCCAATGAATTTTATCTGCATGTCTACATCCGGCACATAGCCCGCGAGGCGAATCATATTCTTGGCCAGGTCTACAATTTTCACCGGTTGCCCCATATCAAACACAAACACTTCCCCGCCCTTCGACATGATAGAAGCTTCGAGTACCAGTTGACAGGCCTCGGCTATGGTCATGAAGTATCGCGTCATATCCGGGTGGGTTACCGTTACCGGTCCGCCCTGCTGTATTTGTTTCTTGAACAACGGAACTACTGAACCATTGGATCCCAGTACGTTTCCAAAGCGCGTGATGGCAAATTTGGTGAAGGTAGACTGACAGGAATAGCATTGTACAATAATTTCCGCCAGTCTTTTAGTAGCTCCCATCACACTGGTTGGATGCACGGCTTTGTCAGATGAAATGAATACAAATTTTTCTGCCTTAAACTCAATGGCCATTTTCACAATCTGCCAGGTAGCCATGATATTAATCTGTACGGCCTGCCATGGGAATTGTTCCATCAGAGGCACATGCTTGTAGGCAGCCGCATGATAAATGAAATTCGGGCGATACGCCTTAAACACTTCACGCACCAGTTCCTCATTGCGCACATCTACCAGCATAAAGCGGAATTCACTTTTCGGATATGTTCTCTTCAATTCCTGTTGCAAATCATACAAAGCACTTTCTGAAAAATCAACACAGATAATCAATGAGGCATTGTGTTTGGCCAGCTTGCGAACAATTTCACTGCCAATGGAACCGGCAGCACCTGTTACCATAACTGTTTTTCCTTCGAGGTTATCCGCCACGTGCTTATCGAACAACTCAATCACTTCACGGTTCATCAAATCATTGATGTCAATAGACGCTAGCTTATCAATATTGAAATTGCTGAGCAACGATTTGATGGAGTTGATTTCCTTAATGCGGATGTTCAGCTTTAAGGTAGTTTCCAGAAACTTAGCCTTACGGGAAGGTGTAAGCGATTTATTGGCAATGATGATGTCGGTAACTTCATGCTCACGTACAAAATCTTCCAGTCCGTCATCCGAAGGAATTACTTTCACTCCTTCCACAAACCTGCCAATTTTGTTTTTATCATCATCTAGAAAAGCCATCAATTTATACTGGTCGCTGGAATTATAAATTGATTTTTTGAGGAACACGCCTAAATGACCAGCTCCGTATATTAGAATTCTTTTTTCAGGACCAATTTTCTTGGCCTTACGGTAATACGTATACAGATAACTGATGATCATCCGGCTACCGGTGATGTAGATAGACGTAATGAAAAAGCTGATCAGGAAAACCTCCGGACGCAGCTGATATTTTGCGGGCAATAAGTAACCAATAAATACGCTCAGCACATGGATGAGGAATACAATTCCTATCAGGTTCAGGTAATCTGAACTATTGAAAAAGCGGATTACTTTTTTATATACGCCGAATGTGATCCAGGCCAGTATACCCAGGCCTACATGTATTAACCCGAAGTACAGGGTAGTTTCAAACGGGAACTCCGCAATATTTAAAATGCGGTAGTGAGCGAACAAAGCAGACGCCAGGCCGAGCAGAATGAGAATCTGGTCGCCAACGAGTACGAGATCTGAAGGCCTGAACGACTTCTTACCGTAAAACTTCATTTGCAATTTTTTTAAATTTAGTTACCACACGTTCCAATGTTTCATCTGTAAGATTCGATCCGCTGGGTAAACACAATCCCCTTGCATACAAATCATCACTCACTCCATTGGTATAAGACAGCGCCTTTTCGAAAACGGGTTGTTGATGCAACGGTTTCCAAAGAGCGCGTGTTTCAATCTGATCTTTTTCCAGCTCAACCCGGATGCGTTCATTTGCTTCAGGTACCGCGGCATCCAGTAAAATCGTGGTAAGCCAACGGTTGCAAAAAACATTTTCCGGTGTTGCGGGAAATGTAATCCCCTTTACATCTGCCAGCGACTCCTGATAAAACTCATATATCTGTCGGCGCCTGCTGATACGTTCATCCAGTACCTCCATCTGCCCCCGGCCTATGCCGGCGCAAATGTTACTCAGTCTGTAATTAAAGCCAACAGACTTATGAAGGTAATAGGGAACGGGTTCGCGGGCCTGGGCTGATAAATTTCTGGCCTTATCCATCAGGGCCACATCGTTGGAAGCCAGTGCACCGCCACCGCTGGTAGTGATGATTTTGTTTCCATTGAAGCTTAAAATACCAAAAGTACCAAGGCTGCCACAGGGTTTGTTATGATACGTACTACCCAAAGCTTCCGCGGCATCTTCCACTACAGGGATCTGGTAACGGTTAGCTATAGCTAGTATTTCATTCATTTTTGCCGGTACGCCATAGAGGTGTACCACAATGATTGCTGACGGTTTTTTTCCTTTAGCGATGACATCCTGAATAGCTTTTTCCAGCAATACGGGATCCATGTTCCAGGTCTCTGCTTCACTGTCAACAAATATGGGTTCGGCTCCAAGATACTGTATCGGAAAAGCGGAAGCCCCAAAAGTGAAGCTTTGGCATATCACCGAATCCCCATGTTTTACCCCGAGAATAAACAACGCCAAGTGCAAGGCTGCAGTTCCTGAACTCAAAGACAGTACGCTTTTCACGTTGAGTCTTTCGGCAAGTTGCTTTTCAAACGCATCCACATTGGGACCCAAAGGCGCTACCCAATTGGTTTTGAATGCTTCTTCTACGTACAACCTTTCATTTTCTCCCATGTGCGGAGATGACAACCAGACTCTAGACACAAATGTTTGTTTTTCAGGTCGCCCACTTGCTTATTGGTAAAAGCCAGACAGGCAGACAGGGGGTAATAAGGGGCGAAGCTACGCAAAACATTGAATTTTAACAATGTTTTGATGATAAATCTTCTAATATAATAATTAGTTAACTGCTGTGAAAGCGAATAGGTTTTGCGGGAACGCCTACGGCTGTACATTGTGGCGGGAGGGATTTGGATACTACGGCCCCGGCCCCCACCACGGTTCCCTCGCCAATTTCGAGCTGGTTGATGATTTTAGCCCCGGTTCCCACATACACCGCCTCTTCAATGGTTACTTCACCAGAAATATTGACAGCAGGCATAAAGGAACAGTAATCATGGATTACAGTATCGTGCCCCACCGTGCAGGCTAAATTCAGAATCACATGTTTACCAATTTTAATATCAACGGTAAGGATGGTTCCGGCACAGATAATACTGCCGTCTCCAATGGTAACATTGGAACTCCCCATAACCACATTGGGATGGATGAGCACCGGGTAGTGTACATTACGGTTATGAATCTTATGCAGGATTTTACGTTTCACCATCGGATTACCAATCGCCAGTACGAGATACAGCTTTTCATGGTAGGCATTCAGTGCTTCGGTTCCTCCTAGGCGAAATTGCTCATCAATTAGTATAGCTTTGGAAAAGTCATCATCAAAATAACCGATGAAATTCCACTGGGGGGACGCTGCGTTGATGTGGTCAATGAGCATTTTTACTTCCCGGCCAAATCCACCGGCTCCGAAAATGGCAATATTTTTCATGCTTAGTTTTTTCCGTTGAATGCTTCCATCGTTGCCTGCCCCGACTGATTGATGTCACTGGCAGCTACAATTTTCCGAATGGTTAAAAATAAGATTTTTAAATCGAGTCCAAAACGCTGATGATCTACATACCATACATCCAGCTCAAATTTTTTTGTCCAGCTGATGGCATTGCGACCGTTTACCTGTGCCCATCCGGTGATGCCCGGTTTCACCCGGTGCCTTTTGAGTTGAGTTTCACTGTACAGGGGCAGGTATTGCGGCAGCAAAGGCCTTGGTCCTACCAGGCTCATATCGCCTTTTAATACATTCAGTAGCTGGGGCAATTCATCTAAACTCGATGCCCGCAAAAATTTCCCGAAAGCAGTTAGCCGGTCTGCATCCGGCAGCAGATTTCCCCCGGCATCTTTTTTATCGGTCATGGTTTTAAACTTCAGCACCCGAAACGGACGGTTGTCTTTTCCGATGCGGGGCTGGGTGAAGAAAACAGCGTCATGCCCGGTTAGTTTCAGCAACAGCATCACCAACAGCATCACCGGCAGAAAAACCAACAATGCCAGCAATGCAGCCATTCGGTCGAAAAAAGGTTTTACTATATGCTGATACATCTTATATATTTTTCGCTTTCAGGCATTCACTGTATTCATCCAGCAGCTTATTCCACAGTTGCTGCTGATCAAAACCTTCGGCTATGCGTTTTCGTGCGGCTGATGCCAGGGTATCCCGTTTTAACGGATGAAGCCTGATATCTTTCATGGCTTCATACAGCGCGGGTTCATTTTTAGGAGGCACCAGCATGCCTGAAACGTTATGCTCCACAATTTCGTTGCAGCCGTTGATATCAGACAGTATCAGCGCGCATTCCATGGCACCTGCCTGCATGGGCACATTAGGAAACCCTTCGCGGTAACTGGGAAATACCAATACCTCTGAAGCGGCGAGGTACGGCCGTACATCCTGCACAAAACCCCATCTCTTCACTGATGGATTCGATTCCATTTCGGCGAGGGCGGTTTCAGACAACGGATCGAGTGCACGCTCTTCCAGGCCCAGCAGCCATAGGCGGTCTTCCGGATACGCTGCGTGTATTTTCTTCCAGGCCTGCAGGAGTTCTTCCATGCCTTTATCTTTCACTATACGACCTATAAAAATCCAGACCCACGCTCCCGGCTGTACATTTTCGTTTATGCGTAACTGTTGGGCAAGGGTACGTTGTTCCTCATTCTTTGAAAACACCCGGGTATCAATACCGTTACTCGAGCCATTGCCCAGCACCTTAAACTTTTTGCCGGCAATGTGGTTTTGCCTGAGGTATTCAAGTTGTTTATGTGAATTGGGATACACGCGGGTGGCAGGCCATGCTGTTATACGCTCAATATTTTTCAGTAGCCACCGCATGGCACCACTGGTTTCCATCCAGGGTAACCCGGCAATGGTATGCAACCTAACGGGAACGCCTGCCAGCAGAGCTGCCCACATACCTATCAGTCCGGCCTTCGGCGTATGCGTATGAACAATCTGCGGTTTTATTTTGCGCAGGTAACGTGTGAGCCGGATGAGGCATTTTAAGTCCTGCAGCGGACTAATTACTCTGGTAAACGGCACAACGGTATGCGGCACTCCTTCCTGTATTTTCAACGCCTCCACTTCTTTGCCATCAGCGGAAACGGCATGCACTTCAAACCCTTTCGATTGCATGAAACGCAGTTGTCCGCGCAACAACACCTGCATCGATGCCGGTATGGTGGTTATCCTCACCAGTTTATGCGGATGTTTGTTCATCATTCGTTTCTAAGGTATTGTGTAATCTCATGCATGGTCATACTTTTAAAACCATACAGTTTGCTGAGCTTTTGATAATGCTGTAAAATCTGCTCCAGTTCTTCCAGGCACTGGTGCGGATGGTATCCGAAGTTATGAGGGTGCCACCAGAGATGATAATAATATCCTTTGCGGGCGGCTTCAGTCATTTCATTCAGGATGCGCCTCAATTTAAAATAATTCTGAACCTTGTATTTTGGTTGCCATGCCCGGTACAAACGGGTGGAAGGCAATAACAATGGCATACCGGTATGAATGTCAATATCCTCTAACTTAACCGGCTTGATGGGCTGCATCTTAATGTATGCGTCTCCTGCCCGGAAAAATTTTTCCTTGAACGTTGAGCCTGTGGCATACTTCCAGTACCAGATGTTGGGGCTGGAGCGCACGGCTGAAATACCTACGTCTTTACAGACAGATAAATATTCCGGATTGAACTGGTTTCTGGGGAACACCAGCGAATGTATTTCGGAGCCATCCTCACGGGCGATACGAACCGCCATCTCCAGATCTTCCCGAAACTGTTCACGGGTTTGCCCTTCTTCCAAACAAAAATAATGTGCGTACGTATGCGTAGCAATTTCCTGATGCGGTGTGGCTTTAATTTTCTGGATGAGATCCGGCGCAAAATGACAGGGATCGGTTTCGTTCAGGAAACCATATTGCTTAATCCATTCATAGGCACTGACTTTCGGATTTTTAAACGTTGGAATGTGAGCGGGTAAGGAGCGGTTCCATTCCTCCACGTTGCGATGATACAACATCCCTACAACAGCCCAGGTTACATGGGTATCGTACGCACGGAACAAATCGAGCTTAATAGGAATCAACTCCCGGGTATTCATGAAGTAGGTTTGCTCTGCTTCATTCAACGTCATTCTTTCAAAACAGCCCCAATGCAACTCAAAGTCGAGCGAAATGCAAAAGGTGCCCGGATGTGTACTCATGACCAGTTCAGCGATTTTTTACGTTGGAATAATGTGGTTGAATGTTTATACGTCAGCGCTTTGAAATACAAAATAAAGAAGAATGGCATGATTTGCGC
>ENA-UOUJ01001407-UOUJ01001407.1-activated-sludge-metagenome-genome-assembly--contig:-NODE-1407-length-12705-cov-3.375257_pt1 | contig 12705 bp, 10 predicted proteins | sample MGYA00249839_ERZ747224 | MGnify/ENA primary metagenome ERZ747224 (study PRJEB28782, sample SAMN03220277) | activated sludge metagenome | biome: wastewater; feature: sewage sludge; material... | reverse complement strand
CTATAGCGTTTTCGAGCGAAGTGGAATCCGGTTCGCGTGAAGAAAACGCGTCAAAGCATAAAGATAGAGTCTTTCACCGTTTCCACGAAACGGTGAAAGACTCTAGATCCGCTCGGGCAGGTGACCGTCATGCGCAAGATCACTGAAGCGCGTGAACTGTCCCTCGAACTGCAATTCGACGGTGCCGGTCGGCCCGTGCCGCTGCTTGCCGATGATGACTTCGGCCTTGCCGTGCACCAGTGACATATCGAGCTGCCATTTCTCGTGCTCGGGAGTACCCGCCCGCGGCTCCTTGTTCTGGAGATAGTATTCCTCGCGGAAGACGAACATCACGACATCGGCGTCCTGTTCGATCGAACCGGATTCGCGAAGGTCTGAAAGTTGCGGACGCTTGTCGTCACGGCTTTCGACCTGACGCGACAGTTGCGACAGCGCGAGGATCGGAACGTTCAGTTCCTTCGCCAGCGCTTTCAGGCTGGTTGTGATCTCGGTGACTTCCTGCACGCGGTTGTCGCTGCGCTTGCCGCTGCCGAGCAGAAGCTGGATGTAGTCGACGATCAGCACGTCGAGCCCCTTCTGGCGCTTCAGGCGTCGGGCGCGCGCCGTCAACTGCGAAATCGACAGGCCGCCGGTCTCGTCGACGAAGAGCGGCAGGTGCTCCAGCTCGATGGTATGGTCGCGGATCTTCTCGAAGTCGCGTTCGGTGATGCCGCCGCGCCGGATATTGCTGGAGGCGATGCTGGTCTGCTCGGCGAGAATACGCGTCGCAAGCTGCTCGGCCGACATTTCGCAGGAGAAGAAGCCCACGATTCCGCCATTGACGGTCTTCATCGTGCCGTCGGGCTGAAGCTCCGCCTGATGTGCCTTGGCAATGTTGTAGGCGATGTTGGTGGCGAGCGCGGTCTTGCCCATGCCCGGCCGTCCCGCCACGATGATCAGATCGGACGGCTGCAACCCTCCCATTCGCGAGTCGAGGTCACGCAGGCCCGTCGCGATGCCGGACAGCTTGCCGTCGCGGCGATAGGCGTTGGCCGCCATGTCGAGCGCGGTCTTCATCGCCTGGGAAAATTTCTGGAAGCCGCCTTCATAGCCGCCGGATTCGGCGAGTTCGTAGAGCCGGCGCTCGGCATCCTCGATCTGCGCCTTCGGCGCGAAATCGACCGGCGCGTCATAGGCGACGTTGACCATGTCCTCGCCGATGTGAATCAGGTCGCGGCGCAGCGCCTGCTCGTAGATGGCGCGTCCGTAGTGCAGGGCGTTGATGATCGTGGTGGCCTCCGCCGCCAGGCGGGCGAGGTACTGGCTTGCGGTCATCCCGCCGATGTCGGTTTCGGCGGGAACGAAAGTCTTGACCGTCACCGGCGTCGCGATCTTGCCGCTGCGGATCAGGCTGCCTGCGGTCTCGAAGAAGGTCCGATGCATCGGATCGAAGAAATGCTTCGGCTCAAGAAAATCGGACACCCGGTAGAATGCGTCGTTGTTGACGAGAATGGCGCCGAGAAGGCCGCGCTCCGCTTCGAGATTATGCGGCGGGGTGCGATAGGCTGGCGTCGTCGCATCAGGCGCAAGCTTCAGGATGTTCGAATCAGCCATGGCTTTCGGATTCTGACCTTATTATTTGCGGGATACGGCCCCGCTATATTTGTGGGATACGGGCCCCGCATAAAGCGCCGCTCCGGTGGACGGCGGAAGCAAGGTCATGCCCTTATGCCCGATTCCCACATGACCTCGAATGAAACTCGAGTCGATAGCGCAACGAACTTGACGGCCTGCTGCGCCTTTTCCGCCGACTCATCGTCGAGCCGCGATCCACGAAGCATAAGCTGCTGTTGATCATGCATCATTCGCCCGCGATTTGAAGCCGGGGCCGGTGTTTTTGCTCAAGACCGCGCAGCTTTGCTTCCCCGCGCTGGATGTAGTCGCGCGTTATCGGCACGATGCCTTGCCGTTTCGTGATCAGAATCTGGAAATTCATCAGATTCTGCTTCCGGAACGACATTTCCGAAGCCGCAAGATAAAATTCCCACATCCGCGCGAACCGCTCGTCGTACAGCCGCACCGCTTCCTCGCGTCGCGCCATGAAGCGCTCGCGCCATGCCTTCAGCGTTTCCGCGTAGTGCAGACGCAGGACTTCGATGTCGCAGACCAGCAGTCCGGCGCCCTCGATGGCCGGCAGGACTTCCGACAGCGCGGGGATGTAGCCGCCCGGGAAGATGTACTTCGCGATCCATGGATTGGTGATGCCCGGACCTTCCGAACGGCCGATCGAATGCAGCAGCATGATGCCGTCGGGTTCGAGCAGCCCGGCGCAGCGCTTGAAAAAGGTATCGTAGTGGTCGACGCCGACGTGCTCGAACATTCCGACAGATACGATGCGATCGAACGGTCCGGGAATGTCGCGATAATCCTGGAGCAGAAACTTCGCGGACCGCGTCAGTTTTTTCTCCACCGCGCGGGCGTTGGACACCTGAAACTGTTCGGTTGACAGCGTAATGCCGGTGAGGCTGGCTCCGGTCATTTCCGCAAGATACAGGCCGAGGCCCCCCCAGCCTGAACCGATATCAAGGACGCTGTGACCGCGTTCCAGCAGAAGCTTGGCGGCGATATGCCGTTTCTTTGCAAGCTGGGCGTCGTCCAGCGTCATGTCGGGGGTTTCAAAATACGCGCAACTGTATTGCTTGTCCGCATCCAGGAACAGCGAATACAGCCTGCCGTCGAGGTCATAATGGCGCTCGACGTTATTTCTCGACCGCCCGCGTGGGTTGAACTGCTGGATGTTGCGGACGAGATAGCGGAGCCACCACTGCAGTTTCCCCCAACTGGGCATGACGTCGGGCTGGTCAAGGATGACCGTCAGGAGATCGGCGATCGATCCCCGTTCGATCAGCAGCGTGCCGTCGGTGTAGGCTTCGCCGAAGGACATTTCAGGATCGAGCAGAAGCTGGCGTGAGACTTCGCTCGTCGTCAGCCGCACGCGAACGGGTTCGCCGGTGCCGTCGCCGCAGGTAAAGGTCAGGCCGCTCGCGGTTACGAATGTGATCGAGCCGCGCCGGACAAACTGGTTCAGAAAAAACCGTAATACACGGTCCATCGAAACCACCATCAACACGAGGACTCGCGTTGGAGCATGATTCCGAAAAGTGGAAACCGGTATTCGGAAAGATCATGCTCAAACAAAAGATAAGCGACGGGTCTGTTTCAACGCTGTTGAATCGGGTTCAACGCAGTTGAGACAGACTCCAGCCGCCGTAACTCCCGTAACTCCGGGAATGGTGTCCAGGTTCCATGAGGATGTAGTGACGCATGGGCCGGTTCACCAGTGCCCGGACCGCCACGCCGATATCCGAAATGAAGATGCGGTATCCTTTGCGTCCATCTCGGCGCTTCCATTCGCGGCGCAATGAGCTAAAACGTGGCCGCTGCGATGGAAGCGCAGTTTCCGCACCCGGAGGATGAGAATGTCGAGCCGAGCGCTCAGCTTAGCGACGGTGATGCTTGTGACCGTCGTTTTCGCGGCAGGTGATGCGGGAGCGAAAAATCTCGACGCGGGAAAATCGGCTGCTCAGATGTTCTCCGGGAACTGCGCGGCCTGTCACAAAGGGGCCAGGGGACTGCTTAGGACGGTGCCGCCTGGATCGCTGCCAGGATTTTTGCGCCAGCATTACACCACCGGTCCCGACATGGCCGGGATGTTGAGCGCTTACTTGATCTCCAACGGCGCGACCGATCAGCGGCGGCGCGCCGAGCCGCCGAAGTCACATCCGGGTGATCCGAGAACCGGACCGAGACAGGTGGAACGGCAAGGCAGGAAACCGCTTCCGCAGGCGGCACAGCCTCCTGAGTCCGCCGCGCAGCAGAACGAGGCTCAGGTCGGCAAGGACCGGCGGACGCCCGCAAACAAGAGAAAGCCCGGCAAGCAGAGCCCGGAAGAGGCGACGAAAGCCGGCGCCGCGGGGCAGGACGCGTCTCCGTCCGATGCTGCTGTGAAGCCCGAGACGGCGAAGACCGAACCGTCCGGCGCGACGCCGCCTAAGGAAAACGAAGCCGTCAGCGAAGAAGCGGCTCAGGGGAAAACTCCCAAGGGAGCGGCTTCAAAGCCGGAGCCCGCCAGGGAAGATAAGGACGAAGCGCCAAGAAAAGACTCGGTCAAGGACGAGGCCGGTGGGAAGCAGCCTGCTGCGGAGCAGGCCACGAATCCGCAGGCGGCCGGTTCGGGCGCGCCGAAGCCTGATTCCGTGCCATCCTCTCACAACAAGTCCAGCGCGGGCAAAGACGGAACAGCCGGAAAACCTGACGCTGACAAATCTGAAGCCGGAAAATCCGGTGCGGCGGGAAGCGGCAAGCCCGATGGCACCCCGGCCGACGCCGCGACTTCCGGTGAACCCAAGGCTGTGCCACTGCGTGCCGATCCCGTTCCAGCGGTGACGCCCGCGCCGAAACCTGATCCTGCTCCATCCGGGAATGACAAGGCGGGCGTCGGCGAAGACGGAACAGCCGGCAAACCTGCCGCTGACAAATCTGATGCCGGAAAGTCCAGCGCGGCGGAGAGTGGCAAACCCGACAGCATCCCGTCCGATGCTCCGGCCTCCGGCGATCCGAAAGCCGTGCCGCCGCGCGCCGACCCCGTTCCAGCGGTGACGCCCGCACCAAAGGTAGGCGAAGGCAATGCCTCGCCGTCGGCGGAGCCCGCCGCTTCGTCGTCCGCGCCGCCGCCGGCTCCCGAACGATAGCCTCTTTCAAATTGCTACCGCTTGATCGCTGTAACTTCGGATCGGAGCGGACAGCCTTTCAGATCGCGGTCACATCATTGATACCAGGCCGCCGCCATGGCGTTCCAGCCGTCCGGCCAGTTCCAGTTCAAGCAGCACCGTGCGCGCGACGGCCGGCGGGGCATTCGCCATCCGAATCAGATCGTCGAGTCCGATTGGCGCCGGACCGAGCAAGGCGATGATCCGGGCACGGTCGCCCGCGGCGGGCTCCTCGGTCCAGGGCTCACCGGGCTCCGGTTCTTCGGCGGGCAGATCAACCGGCCGCCTTGTAATCGGCCGGACAGCATTGATGACGTCGGCCGCCTCGGTGATCAGTGTCGCGCCCTGCTTGATGAGATCATTGGTGCCGGCGGCGCGCGGATCGAGCGGTGAGCCCGGCACGGCGAAAACCTCGCGGCCCTGCTCCGCGGCCATGCGGGCGGTGATCAGAGAGCCGGACCGATGCGCTGCCTCGACCACGACAACGCCGATCGCGGCGCCGGAGATCAGGCGGTTGCGCCGCGGAAAATCGCGGGCGCGCGGTACGTGCCCCATCGGCATCTCGGAAATCGCGGCGCCGCCTTCCAATACGGCCGCCAGCAGATCCTCATGCTCTGACGGATAGATGCGGTCGTGGCCGCCGGCAAGCACCGCGACGGTCCCGCGGGCCACGCTTGCACGATGCGCCGCCTGATCGATGCCGCGCGCCAGCCCCGATATGATGACAAAGCCGGCGTCGCCGAGATCATGCGCCAGCGTTTGCGCGAACTTGTGACCGGCGCCGGATGCATTGCGTGAACCGACGATGGCGATCATGGGACGCTCCATGACATCGACGTTACCGCGCACGCCAAGCAGCGGCGGGGCGTCGTCGATCGTTGCAAGGTGCGGGGGGTAACCGGCCTCTCCCGGCGCCAGCAAGCTGACGCCGATCCGCCGCGCGGCCGCCAGTTCGAGCAGCGCCTCGGCTTCCGTACAAAGCCGGCTGGGACGGGATGCGCCGCCACGCCGCGCCAGATCGGGCAGCCGGATAAGTGCCTCGCTGGCGCTGCCGAAATGGTTCACGAGCGAACGAAAGGTCCGCGGCCCGACGTTATCGGACCGGATCAGCCGCAGCCAGTCGATCCGCTGCGTTTCGCTCAGCCGCCTCTCTGGATTTCGGATGTCCACGCCAGCCCCCTGAGCTGGATACCGACGCGGCTTATGCCTTCGCGCCGATCCTGCCTTCGCTCCCGGCAATAAGGCGCCGGATGTTTTCGCGGTGCTTGAACCACAAAAGCACGGTTAGCACTGCAAACAGCAGCGCGAATTGTGGATGCCCGAAACCCCACAAAAGCAATGGCGTGGTGAGGCTGGCGAGCAGCGCCGACAGGGATGAGTAGCGCGTCGTGAAGGCGACGAGCAGCCAGATCGCGCAAAAGGCCAGCGCAGCCGGCCAGAACAGGCCGAGCAGCACGCCGATATAGGTTGCGACTCCTTTGCCGCCGTGAAACTTGAGCCACACCGGAAACAGATGGCCAAGGAATGCCCCAAGCGCCGCAGCCATCGCAGCGCCCGGTCCGGAGAGGAGCAATGCGATCACGACAGCGGCCGTGCCTTTCAGCATATCGCCCAGAAGTGTCGCCGCCGCGAGCCCCCGGCGTCCGGTGCGAAGAACGTTGGTCGCGCCGATATTACCCGAGCCGATCGAGCGCAAATCCTGCGTGCCCGCGATCCGCGTCAGGATCATGCCGAACGGAATGGAGCCGAGCAGGTAGCCGAAGGCGAAAGCAATCAGGCCGTTGGGGAACATCGAAAAGGGCTCCGAGTGTCAAATGCCGTTGATGTAAACCATAGATCGGCATGGTCACGCCACGGCAGATATTCACACCACCGTGAGCACCAACATTCGACTGCTAAGATTTGCGCCCATGACAAACTTTCGAAAATTGCATCCATGACCGCGCCTCCTTCCGACGCATCGGAGGTGAAGGCCATATGGTTTTGTTCCGCAGTGATCGTTGAGCGAATGGAATTTTCCTTCGGTCGAAACCGGTCGCGTCAGGCGTGCTCGAAGACCGTGCGTCCGCCGACGATCGTCCGAACAACCCGGCCCGAGAACCGGGATTCGTCGAATGGCGTATTCTTGCATTGCGATTTGAGATCGGCGGGATCAAGAATCCACGGCACGTCAGGATCGATCACGATCACATCGGCGGGCGCGCCCGGTCGCAGCGATCCGCCCGGCAAACCCAGCAGCTCGGCGGGCCGCGTCGACATGGCCCGGATCAGCGTCTTGAAGTCGAGCTCCGCGTTGTGCACGAGCCGCAGCGCTGCCGTCAGCATGGTCTCCAGCCCGATTGCGCCGGCGGCGGCTTCCGCGAACGGCAGTCGCTTGGTTTCCACGTCCTGCGGGTTATGGTCGGACATCACCACATCGATCAGGCCCGACGCCAGCGCCGCGATCAGCGCGCGGCGGTCGTCCTCGCGGCGTAGCGGCGGCGACAGTTTGAGAAACGTGCGGTACGGCCCGATATCATTTTCATTCAGCGTCAGATGATTGATCGACGCGGATGCGGTGACCGGAAGCCCGGCGTCGCGCGCCCGCATGAGGATGTCGAGCGATTCCGCGCAAGTCAGGGACGCCGCGTGGTAGCGGCCGCCGGTCAGCCCGACGAGCCGCATGTCGCGCTCCAGCATCACCGCTTCCGCGGCCGCCGGAATACCCGTCAATCCGAGACGGGAGGACAGTTCGCCCTCGTTCATGACGCCGTCGCCGACGAGATGAGCATCCTCGGTGTGATGGACGATCAGCGCGTCGAAGTCACGGGCATAGGTGAGGGCGCGGCGCATCACCTGCGCGTTCATCACGCTGCGGGCGCCATCGGTGAACGCGACCGCGCCGGCCTGCTTCAGGAGGCCGATCTCGGTCATCTCCTTGCCGGCAAGGCCCTTGGTCAGCGCCGCCATCGGATGAATGTTGACGATCGCGGTATCCCGCGCGCGGCGCAGCACGAAATCGACGGTTGCGGAGTTGTCGATCACCGGCGAGGTGTCGGGCTGGCAGACAATAGTGGTGATCCCGCCGGCGGCGGCGGCGCGGCTCGCGGATGCGAAGGTTTCGCGATGGCCCGCGCCCGGCTCGCCGACGAAAGCGCGGATGTCGATCAGGCCCGGCGCGACGATCATGCCCGCGCAGTTGACGATGTCCGTGCCTTCGGGCGCGCCCGCCGCGCCGATGCCGCTACGCGCGTCGCGAATAACCCCATCGGTGATGAGCACGTCCCCGGGGCCGTCGAGATCGCGCGCCGGATCGACGATGCGGGCGTTGGCGAGCAGGATGGGGCGGTGACCGCTCAGCATATGCCGCACCTTCGCAAACCTTCCGCCGACATAGGGCGTGAGCGATAATGCCCTCTCCCCTTGCGGGAGAGGGCGGCGGGGCCGTTGAACGGAACGGGAAGGGTGAGGGGGCCATACCCCTCACCCGACGTCACGTGTCGAGATGTGAGAGCAGCCCTCTCCCGCAAGGGGAGAGGGCGCGATAATGTTCGCGGTGCAGATCGGTGGGAAGGGTCGGGTTCATGCATTCGGCAGGTTCCTCGCCAGTGCTTCGAGCACCGCCATCCGCACCGCCACGCCCATTTCCACCTGCTCGCGGATCAGCGACTGCGTGCCGTCCGCGACGATGGAGTCGATCTCGACGCCGCGATTCATCGGTCCCGGATGCATGACCAGCGCGTCGGGTTTGGCGTTTGCGAGCTTTTTCTGATCGAGGCCGAAATAGTGGAAATACTCCGAACTCGACGGCACGAACGAGCCGCTCATCCGTTCGCGCTGCAGCCGGAGCATCATCACGATGTCCGCGCCGTTCAATCCCTCGCGCATGTCGCGGGCGACCTCGACGCCCATGCGCTCGATGCCCGGCGGCAGCAGCGTGGAGGGCGCAACGACGCGGACGCGCGCCCCCATGGCGTTGAGCAGGATGATGTTGGAGCGCGCGACGCGCGAGTGGAGAACGTCGCCGCAGATCGCAACCAGAAGTCCGTCGAGCCGTCCCTTGTTGCGGCGGATGGTCAGGGCGTCCAGTAACGCCTGGGTCGGATGTTCGTGGGAGCCGTCGCCGGCGTTGATGACGGAGCCGTCGACCTTGCGCGCCAGAAGCTCCACCGCGCCGGAGGCTGAATGGCGCATCACCAGGATGTCCGGATGCATGGCGTTGAGCGTCATCGCGGTATCGACCAGCGTTTCGCCCTTGCGGGTCGATAGCGACGACACCGACATATTCATCACGTCGGCGCCGAGCCGCTTGCCGGCGATCTCGAATGATGACTGGGTGCGGGTCGAAGCCTCGAAGAACAGGTTGACCTGGGTGAGACCCCGCAAGGAGGCGCGTTTCTTGTCCACCTGGCGGTTCAGTTCGACATATTCTTCGGAAAGATCGAGAAGGCCGGTAATATCGGCGACGGAAAGGCCCTCGATGCCCAGCAGATGCCGGTGGCCTAGGACAAAGCTCGATTTGGCGGACGATGTCATTAAAGCCAGAGCTATAGGCACACTCGTCCATGGGAGCAAGGCCGAACAGCGCGCAGGCGGGTTTTCCCCCGCCGAAGGGAGATCACGGTAAACGAAGGCCGGATCGCCGGCGTGATCTGGCCGCTGTTCGGGCATAAAGTCACATGGATATCAGCGCCGGCGGAGGCGGTTCATGACGCAGCCCTTCATGACGCACGAGGTCTTCAACCAGTCGCCGCCGTTCGAGGACGTCGATCTGTTCACGCTCGACCGCCCGCTGGCGGAGGCGGTGGCGGCGAACGGCGGCCAGGCGGCGTCGGGCGAACTGTCCGAATTCGGAAAGCACTGGGGTTCGGCGGCGATGGCCGCGCGCGGACGTCTCGCCAACGAAAATCCGCCGAAGCCGCGAATCTTCGATGCGCGCGGCAACAGGCGCGACGAGGTCGAATTTCATCCCTCCTATCATGAACTGATGGCGCACGGCATTCATGCCGGCCTCCACAATTCCACCTGGACAGCCGACGGCAGGCCCGCGGCCGGCGCGGCGGAAGTGGTGCGCGCGGCGAAATTCTACATGGCCGCTCAGGTCGAGACCGGACCTGTCTGCCCGATCACTATGACCCGCGCGTCAGTGGCGACGCTCGCGGCGCAGCCCGACCTGCTGGCGGAGACGATGCCGGTGATCGCGACCCGCAGCTACGATCCGTCGTTCGCGCTGTGGCGGACCAAGCGCGGCATGACGCTCGGCATGGGCATGACCGAGAAGCAGGGCGGCACCGACGTGCGCGCCAACCAGACCCGCGCCGTACGTGATGGCGACGCCTATCGTATCACCGGCCACAAATGGTTCATGTCGGCGCCGATGTGCGACGCGTTTCTGGTGCTGGCGCAGGCCGATGGCGGACTGACATGCTTCTTCATGCCGCGCTTCCGTCCGGACGGATCGGTCAACGCGATTCATCTCCAGCGGCTGAAGGACAAGCTCGGCAACCGCTCCAACGCATCGGTCGAGGTGGAATTCGTCGAAGCCTATGCCCGGCGCGTCGGTGACGAAGGCAAGGGCGTCCGCGCCATCCTTCAGATGGTGCAATTGACGCGGCAGGATTGCGCCATCGCCTCGGCCGGCCTGATGCGCTCGGGGCTGGCGCATGCGCTGCATCACGCGCGCCATCGCAGCGTATTTCAGAAGCGTCTGGCCGATCAGCCGTTGATGCAGGCGGTTCTTGCCGATATGGCGTTGCAGGTGGAGGCGTCGGTGGCGCTGGTGATGCGCCTGTGCCGTGCCTTCGATGAAGCGCCGTCCGACCCGAAGGCGGCTGCCTGGATGCGGCTTTTGACGCCCGCCGTGAAATACTGGATCTGCAAGAGCGCGCCGGGCCTTCTTTACGAGGCGATGGAGTGCCTGGGGGGAAACGGTTATGTCGAGGAGGGCATTCTGGCCCGGCACTATCGCGAGGCGCCGGTGAACGCGATCTGGGAAGGCTCCGGGAATGTGATGTGCCTCGACGTGCTGCGGGTGTTGGCCCGCGACGGGGAGGCCGCCGTCGCCGTGCTTGAGGACTTCGCGGCGGACACCAGGGATTTGCCGGGTGCGGCGGAAGCGGTGGCTTTTCTCGCAAGAACGTTCCGTCGGCCTGACGGCGAGCGCGACGCGCGCCAGGCGGTGGAAACGCTGGCGCAACTGGCCGCGGCCGCCGCGCTCAGCCGCACCGCGCCGGATCAGGCGGCGCTGTTTGCGGCGACGCGGCTCGGTCGCCCCCGCGGGAGCATGTTCGGAACGGCCGAACTGTCTGTCGCCCAGAGCCGCGATCTGCTTGAGCGGGCGCTGCCGTGAGCGCCGGCTGCGATTCCGACAAGGAATAAGGAATATGGGGCGTCATGGTCGGGCCTCGTCCCGGCCATCCACGTCTTTCTATTGCGAGGCTGCATGATGTGGATACCCGGCACAAGGCTGGCCATGACGAAAGGGAATGTCGATGACTTCCGCTGAAGCGCCCGTGTCTTCTGCTGTGGCGCCGCCGCCGCTGCCTCCGCAGCCGCGTCCCCCGCAAGCCTGGAAATTCATCGGCACCAGCCTGTGGGGGCTCGTGGTGTTCGCCGCGATGTTCGCGGGGCAGCTATCCGTCCTTGCCTATTTCGTGATCACTGATGACGCGCCGTTCAGTTTTGACGAGGTCGCGGAACAGGCTGAAAGCGGCCTGACGGTCGCGCTGTCGGTGGTCACGGGGCTGCCGGCGGTCCTGCTCGCACTGTGGATCGCGGTCCGGCTCTCGGGGGTGCCGTTCGCCGATTATCTCGCGTTGCGCCGGGCTTCCTGGCGTCACCTGCTGCTCGGCATTGCCGCCATGGTCGTGCTCGTCACCGGATGGGAGGGGATATCCAATGCGGTGGGACACGAAAGCTCGCCCGCCTTCATGGTCGATGTGGCAAAGTCGGCCCGCGCCGACGGCGCGCTGTGGCTTCTGGTGATTTCATTCTGCGTCGTGGCGCCGGTCAGCGAGGAACTCCTGGCGCGCGGATTCCTGTATCGCGGCTGGTCGGAATCTTTCCTGCGTCCCATCGGTGCGATCGTGCTGTCATCGCTGGTGTGGACCGCGATGCATCTCCAATATGACTGGTTCTTCTTCGGACAGATCTTCTCGATCGGATTGCTGTTCGGCTATCTCCGGTACCTCAGCGGTTCGATCTGGCCGACCGTGATCCTGCACGGATTCAACAACCTCGCGGCGACGCTGCAAACGTTATGGCTCGCCGGTTCGCCGTGATCATCCGGGCCCGGACGTTCGCCGCTGCGTCGCTAGCCGGTCCAGCGCGCCCTGCAGAATAAAGATCGCGGCGTGTTCATCGATGACTTTGGCGCGCCTTGCGCGACTCATGTCCAGCCCGATCAATTCGCGTTCGACAGCCGCCGTCGACATCCGCTCGTCCCACAGCCCGATGGCGAGATCGGTGAGTTTGGCCAGATTGCGCGCAAAAGCACGGGTCGATTGCGCGCGCGGTCCTTCGCTGCCGTCCATGTTGATCGGCAATCCAAGGATGAAGCCAGCCGCGCGGCGTTCGCCCGCAATGGCGAGAAGCCGTGCGGCATCCGCCGTGAACGTCTTGCGCCGGATGGTTTCGACTCCGGTGGCGAGGCGGCGATCGGGATCGGACACCGCGACGCCGATGGTCTTGGTGCCGAGGTCTAATCCGACGAGCGCTCCGCGCGCGGGCCAATGCGCGGCGGCTTCGACCAACGGGAGGACGGATGCGGGCATGGCTCCCCATATCATGCGCGGGACAGGCCGGGCAAAGGGACGCGGGTCTGCTTGGGCAACCCCTTTCCACTACGAATGGTTGCGGTGCGAAAGCCGGGTCTGCTATAGGAATCTTTCACCGATCAAGGAAACGGTGAAAGATTCAATGTTTTTGTTCTGACGCGTTTTCTTCACGCGAACCGGTATCCACTTCGCTCGAAAACGCT
>ENA-UOUJ01001406-UOUJ01001406.1-activated-sludge-metagenome-genome-assembly--contig:-NODE-1406-length-12707-cov-3.492728_pt1 | contig 12707 bp, 14 predicted proteins | sample MGYA00249839_ERZ747224 | MGnify/ENA primary metagenome ERZ747224 (study PRJEB28782, sample SAMN03220277) | activated sludge metagenome | biome: wastewater; feature: sewage sludge; material... | reverse complement strand
CCGCCGAAATCGTCTCGAGGGCGGACGCGACCGGCGTCGATTCGCCGGGCGGCCGGCCCGGCGGCGACGAGATGTCCTCGAACAGGCTGATCACGTCCAGAAGTGTCAGTCGCTTGGCATTGCCGACGAAGCGGTAGCCGCCGCCGACGCCTCGCACCGACTCGACGATGCCGGCGCGCGCGAGTTCGGACAGCACCTTGGCCAGATGGTGGGCAGAGACCGCGTACTTGGCGGCGATCTCGGCCGCCGGCACGTGCCGGCCACCGGCGGCGGCGATCTCGATGACGCTGTACAGCGCCAGCGAGCTGTTCTTCTGGAGATTCATCGACCGAGGTCTTCGTGGAGGTCCATCTCGAGCATCAGCAGCGGACCGGCCATCATGCCCTGACTGCGGAAGAACGACATGATCAGGGTATTGTCGCGAGCCAGCATCGTGCGCAGCGTATCGACGCCCTGGCTGCGGAAAGCGTCGCCGATCGCCTTCAGCAGCATCGCGCCGATCCCCTGCTGGCGGGCGCGTGGCTGCACGTCGATCGCGAACACCCAGCCGCAAGGCGGCGACCCGAACTCCCAGTCGCGTATCTCGCCGATGACGAAGCCGAGCACGCGCCGGTCGCGCACCGCGACGAGAAAGCAGCGTCCCTGGTCGGCACCGCCCCCGTAGCGCCGGAACACGTCGAGCCAGTAGCGGCGCTTCTCGAGGCCGGTGACCGTGGCGTCGATCTCGATCACCTGGTCGAGGTCGGCGCGCCGTGCCGGCCGGATCACGGTCTCTCCGGCGGCGCTTGCGCCCGAGGCGCGCGCGCGTTCTGCCGCTGCCCCCGAGACCAGCTGATTTCGCGCCGCGCACCGGGTGCGGCAGTGCGCACGCTCGAAGCCGGCGTGCCGGGACGACGGGAAACGGTTCTTTTCACGGGTGACGATGGTAACCTGCCGTTGGTGCTCGCGGAGCTTGATGCCGGTCAATCGCATTCCGGCATTCGGCCACCAGAATGCCGGAATAGCGCCAATGAGCGCGGACAACAAGGAAGGGAGACTTCGATGCTCGACAGTGCACGCCTCGCGATCGGCTCGTTGGCCATCGCCGCCTTGGTCTGTGCGACCACCCCGGCAGCGGCGCAGGAACCGATCCGGATCGGCGCATTCGTGGCCGCGACCGGTCCGGCCGCCTTCCTCGGCGACCCCGAACAGAAGACGCTCGAACTTTACGTCGAGCGAATCAACGCCGAAGGCGGCCTGCTCGGCCGCAAGCTGCAGCTGCATCTGTACGACAGCGGCGGCGACGCCGAGAAGGCGCGCACCTTCACGCGGCGGCTGATCGAGCAGGACAAGGTCGACGTGATCGTCGGCGGCTCGACCACCGGCGAGACGATGGCGGCCGTGCCGCTGGTCGAGAAGGCCGAGATCCCGTTCATTTCGATGGCCGGAGCCGTCGTCATCATCGAGCCGGTCAGGAAGTGGGTGTTCAAGACCCCCCATACCGACCGCATGGCCTGCGAGAAGATCTTCACCGACATGAAGGCGCGCTCGCTGAGCAAGCTCGCGCTGATCTCCGGCGCCGGCGGCTTCGACCGATCGATGCGCGCCGAATGCCTGAAGGTGGCGCCGCAGCACGGCATCGAGATCGTGGCCGACGAGAGCTACGGCGCGGCCGACACCGACATGACCGCGCAGCTCACGAAGATCCGCGGCACGCCGGGCGTGCAGGCCGTGCTCAACTGCGGCTTCGGCCAGGGCCCGGCCGTGGTCACCCGCAACTATCGCCAGCTCGGCATCCCGGTGCCGCTGTACCAGTCGCACGGCGTGGCCTCCGGCGAGTTCATCAAGCTGGCCGGCGAGGCTGCCGAAGGCGTACGCCTGCCCTCGCCCGCACTGCTGGTGGCCGACATCCTGCCCGCCGACGATCCGCAGAAGCCGGTCGTCACCGGCTACAAGAAGGCCTACGAAGAGCGCTACAAGAACGAAGTCTCGACCTTCGGCGGCTACGCCTACGATGGGCTGATGATCGCCGTCGAGGCGATCAGGCGCGCCGGCGGCACCGACCGCGCGAAGCTGCGCGACGAGATCGAGAAGACGACGAAGCACGTGGGCGCCGGCGGCACCTTCACGATGTCGCCCCAGGACCACATGGGACTCGGCCTCGACGCCTTCCAGATGCTCGAGGTCCGGAACGGAAACTGGGCGCTGGTGAAATAGCGCCGGAGCCTGCACCGGGCAGCCGCGGCATCCGAACGCCATGACCGGACAGTGGACGCAGTTTCTCGCGGGCGGCTTCACGACCGGCGCCATCTACGCGCTGGTCGCGCTCGGCTTCTCGATCATCTACAACGCCAGCCGGGTCATCAACTTCGCGCAGGGCGAATTCGTGATGATCGGCGGGATGAGCGCGGTCACCCTCGTCGGCCTCGGCGCGCCGATGTCGGCGCGATCCTCGTGGCCGGGCTCGTCGGGCTGCTGCTCGAGGTGCTGGCCGTCGGGCGTGCGCGCAAGGCCGACGTCGTCACGCTGATCATCATCACGATCGGTGCGTCGATCCTTCTGCGCGGGCTGGCGCAGCTCCTCTGGGACAAGAGCATCCACACGCTGCCACCGCTGTCGGGCAACCAGCCGATCGCCGTCTTCGGCGCGACGATCCTGCCGCAAAGCCTGTGGGTGCTCGGCGTCACGCTGGCCACCGTCGTTGCGCTGAGCGCCTTCTTTCGCGGCTCGCGCCTGGGCAAGGCGATGCGCGCAACCTCGTACAACCGGCTCGCCGCGCAGCTGGTCGGTATCGACGTGCGCAAGGTGCTGTTCTTCAGCTTCGGGCTGGCCGCGATGCTCGGTGCGCTCGGTGGCGTACTGATCGCGCCGATCGCATTCACCTCCTGGGATGTCGGCATCATGCTCGGGCTCAAGGGCTTCGCGGCGGCGATGCTCGGCGGCATGGGCAGCTTCCCCGGAGCGATTGTCGGCGGCCTGCTGCTGGGCCTGCTCGAAAGCTTCGGTGCCGGCTACCTGTCGTCCGCCTACAAGGACGTCATCGCCTTCGCGCTGTTGCTTGCCGTCCTGCTGGTACGACCCGATGGGCTACTCGGTGCAGCCAGAAGCGATCGGGTCTGAGCCCGCGACGCGCCGGCGCAGCGCGGCCATGCCCGCGCTCGGGGCACGCCGGGCCGGACTCGTGACGCTCGCGCTCGTCATCGCGCTGACCCCGCTGCTGCTGGCCAACGACTATTTCTACAACGTCGCGATCCTGGTCGGCCTGAATGCGATCGTCTGCGTCGGACTGAACCTGCTGATCGGCTACGCAGGGCAGATCAGCCTCGGCCATGCCGGCTTCTTCGGGCTGGGCGCCTATGGCGCGCCGCCGCTGGCCGCGCTGTTGGCTGCGACGGCCGGCGTCGGGCTGCTCGCCTTCGTCGTCGGCCGGCCGATCCTGCGGCTGCAGGGGCACTATCTGGCGATGGCCACGCTCGGGCTCGGGATCATCGTCGCGATCGCGATCGCGAACGAGGAGCAGTTCACCGGCGGTCCCGACGGCATGCCGGTGCCCGAGCTGACCGTGTTCGGCTTCGCGGTCTACGGCGAACGCGTCTGGTACTGGGTCGTCGGCGCCTGCCTGTTCGCGGCCGTCTGGCTCGCGCTGAACCTCGTCGACTCGCCGCGCGGGCGCGCGCTGCGCGCGCTACACGGCTCGGAGGTCGCGGCCGAAACGGTCGGCATCGACGCGACGCGCCAGAAGCTCACGATCTTCGTCGTCTCGGCGATGTTCGCCGCCTTCGCCGGCGCGCTGACCGCGTTCTACTCGGGCTTCCTGACGCCGGCCAAGGCCTCGTTCATGCATTCGATCGAGCTGGTCACGATGGTGGTCTTCGGCGGCATCGCGTCGACCTGGGGCGCGCTGGTCGGTGCGGCCCTGCTCACGATCCTGCCGCAGGCGCTGACCGTGCTGCAGGAGTACGAGATGATCGTGCTCGGCGCCGTGCTGATGGCGACGATGATCTTCTTCCCGCGCGGGATCGTGCCGACGCTGGCCGGGCTGCTGGTGCGCCGTCCCGAAACCGGTGCAGCGCATGCTGCAGAAGAGCACCGGAGGCGGTGATGGGCACGCTGCGCGTCGAGCACCTGTCGCGCCGCTTCGGCGGCGTGCAGGCTGTCGACGATCTGTCCTTCGCGACGCAGCCCGGCAGCGTGCACTCGATCATCGGTCCGAACGGCGCCGGCAAGACCACGCTGATCAACCTGCTGACCGGCGTCTACCGGCCCAGCTCCGGGCGCATCCTCTTCGGCGAGCGCGAGCTGACCGGGCAGCCGACCCATCGCTTCGCCGCCGCCGGCATCGGGCGCAGCTTCCAGACGCCGCAGATCTTCCTCAACATGAGCGCGCTCGAAAACGTGATGACCGGGCGCCACCTGCACGAGCCCGGCAGCCTGCTCGCCGCGATGCTGCACACGCCCGGCCTGCTGCGCAGCGAGCGAGCCTGCCGGCAGCGCGCGCTCGAACTGCTGCAGTTCGTCGGGCTGTCGACGCACGCCGCCTCCAGCGCCGCCACGATGCCGTACGGCGCGCTCAAGCGTCTGGAGATCGCCCGTGCGCTGGCCGGGGAACCAGAACTGTTGCTGCTCGACGAACCGGCGGCCGGCCTCGGCCCGACCGAGTCACTGGAGATCGGCGCGCTGATCCGCAGGCTCGTGCAGGCCGGCACGACGATCGTGCTGGTCGAGCACAACATGCGCCTCGTCATGGACGTGTCCGACCAGGTGCTGGTCCTCGACCACGGCAGCAAGCTCGCCGAAGGCGAACCGGCGCACGTGCGCCAGGACCCGCGCGTGATCGAGGCCTACCTGGGCGCCGAAGCGAACCGGGAGCATGTGGATGCTCGAGATTGACGGCCTGTCCAGCCGCTACGGCCGGATCGTCGCGCTGGACGAGGTGAGTCTGCGCGTCGCCGACGGCGAGCTGGTTTCGCTGGTCGGCGCCAACGGGGCCGGCAAGACGACGCTGCTGCGCACGCTGTCCGGCGTGCAGCCGGCCGCAAGCGGCAGCGTGCGCTACGACGGCGTCGACATCACGCATGCGGCACCGCGCCGGCGCGTGCAGATGGGCATCGTCCAGGTGCCCGAAGGACGCCAGGTCTTCGGGCCGCTGTCGGTCGAGGACAACCTGCGCCTGGGCGCCTTCGTGCGGCCGGCGCGCCGGCTCGACCCCGAGCTGCAGCGCGTCTATCAGATGTTTCCGGTGCTCGCCGACAAGCGCCGACTGCCTGCCGGCACGCTATCGGGCGGCCAACAGCAGATGCTGGCGATCGGCCGCGCCCTGATGGCCTCGCCGAAGCTGCTGCTGCTCGACGAACCGAGCATGGGGCTTGCGCCGCGCCTCGTCGCCGAGATCTTCGAAACCATCCTCCAACTGCGCAAGGCAGCGATCACGATCCTGCTGGTGGATCAGAACGCCCGCGCGGCACTGGCAATCGCCGATCGCGCCTACGTGCTCGAGATCGGCAACATCGTGCTGTCCGGAAAAGGCAGCGAACTGCTCGACGACCCGGCCGTGCAGCAGGCCTACCTGGGCCTGTAGCCGGCGCTCCCCCAACGAATTTTTTATTCCAACCCGGAGGATCCAATGAAGGACACGATTGCCGACGGACTGACTTCCAGCATGAAGCTGACCGTCGATCGCGACCGGACGATCGACTTCATGGGCGAGAAGGCGCGCGTCTACGCCACGCCGATGCTGGTGCGCGACGTCGAGATCGCCTGCCGCGAGCTGCTGCTCGAGCATCTGGACGCAGGCGAGGATTCGGTCGGCACGCGCGTCGACATCGAGCATCTCGCCGCAACGCCCCTCGGCATGATGGTCGAAATCCATGTGACCGTGATGTCGGTCGAAGGCCGCTCGGTCGGCTTTCGCGTCGAGGCGCACGACGGGCTCGACGTGGTCTGCCGCGGCCAGCATCAGCGCTTCGTCGTCGACGTCGCGAAGACGGCGGCTCGGCTGGCCGACAAGGTCGCCAAGGCCGGGCTCGCATGAAACGCGGCGGATGCGCCGGTGTCCCTGCGGAGACCTCGCGGGGAGCGGCGGGCCAGGTGCCCGAATCGCGCCGCGTCCCGACGTACTGCTACCAGTGCGTCGCCGGTCCGGACCTGCTGACCGTCAAGGTCATCGACGGCGTCGCCACCGAAGTCGAACCGAACTTCTGCGCGGCGCCGGTCCACCCCGGCGGCGGCAAGGTCTGCGTCAAGGCCTACGGCCTGATCCAGAAGACCTACAACCCGAACCGCGTGCTGTCGCCGATGAAGCGCACCAACCCGCGCAAGGGCCGAGACGAGGATCCGGGCTTCGTGCCGATCTCATGGGAGGAAGCCTTCGAGACGATCGCCGAGCGCCTGAACCGGATCCGAGACGAGGGCCTGCTCGATGAGTCCGGCTATCCGCGGCTGGCCGCCAGCTTCGGCGGCGGCGGCACGCCGCAGTCCTACATGGGCACGTTCCCGGCCTTCCTGGCCGCCTGGGGGCCGGTCGACATGGGCTTCGGCTCGGGCCAGGGCGTCAAGTGCTATCACTCGGAACACCTGTACGGCGAGTTCTGGCATCGCGCGTTCATCGTCTCGGCCGACACGCCGCTGTGCAACTACCTGATCTCCTGCGGCTCGAACGTCGAGGCCTCGGGTGGCGTGGCCGGCGTCTGGCGCCACTCGAAGGCACGCCGGCGCGGGATGAAGCGGGTCCAGGTCGAGCCGCACCTGTCGATCACCGGTGCCTGTTCGGCACAGTGGGTGCCGATCCGGCCGAAGACCGACGCGGCCTTCCTGTACGCCTTGCTGCACGTGATGTTGCACGAGGCCGGGCGCGATCGGCTCGACCTGCCCTATCTGGCTCAGCGCACGAGCTCGCCCTACCTGGTCGGTCCGCACGGCTTCTATCTCCGCGATCGCGCCACGCGCAAGCCGCTCGTGCACGATACGACCAGCGGACGCTGCTGTCCGCATGACACACCGGGCATCGCCGAGTCGCTCGACGCGCAGGTCGACGTCGACGCGATCGAGATCGGCGCTGACGACGAAATCCTCGCCGACGGCCTGCTGCGCGGCGAGACCGCGTTCCGCAAGCTGCTGGCGCACCTGCAGCCGTATGCGCCGGAATGGGCGGCCCGCATCTGCGACGTGCCGGCCGAAACGATCCGCACGATCGCCAACGAATACCTGGACCACGCCTGCGTCGGACAGACGATCGAGATCGACGGCAACACGATGCCCTACCGTCCGGTCGCGGTGACGCTGGGCAAGACCGTCAACAACGGCTGGGGCGGCTTCGAATGCTGCTGGGCGCGCACGATGCTGGCCGTGCTCGTCGGCGCGCTCGAAGTGCCCGGTGGCACGCTCGGCACGACGGTGCGGCTGGCGCGGCCGATGGCCCAGCGGCTCGAAAGCGCGAAACCGGGTGCCGACGGCTTCATGGATTTCCCGCTGAACCCGACCGATCGCCAGGGCTGGTCGGCGCGCCCCGACATCCGCAACGCATACCGCACGATGGTGCCGCTGGCCGGTAGCGGCGCCTGGAGTCAGGCGCTCGGACCCACGCATTTCTCGTGGATGTTCCTCGACGAAACGCCGAAGGGGCTGCCCGAGGTCACGCTGCCCGACGTCTGGTTCGTCTACCGGACGAATCCGGCGATCTCGTTCTGGGATACGCAGCGCGTCGCAAACAGCATGGCGCGATTCCCGTTCGTCGTCTGCTTCGCCTACACGCGCGACGAGACGAACCACTTCGCCGACATCCTGCTCCCCGACGCGACCGACCTCGAGAGCCTGCAGCTGATCCGGATCGGCGGCACCAAGTACATCGAGCAGTTCTGGGACCACGAAGGCTACGCGCTGCGCCAGCCGGTCGTCGCGGCACGCGGCGAAGCGCGCGACTTCACCGACGTCGCCAGCGAACTGGCCAAGCGTACGGGGCTCGGCGAGAAATACGTCGCGTCGATCAACCGCGGCGCGGCCGGCGTGCCGCTGAAGAACGCGCACGGCGACTTCTCGCTCGATCCGGCCGCCGAACACACGCGCGACCAGATCTGGGACGCGGTCTGTCGCGCCGCCAGCGCCGAAGTCAGCGACGGCGAGCACGCGCACGGCCTCGACTGGTGGAAAGAGCACGGGCTGGCGACGAAGCCCTTTCCGCGCACCGACTGGTATCTGTATCCGACGATGCTCGAGCGCAATCTTCGCTTCGAACTGCCTTACCAGGAGCGGCTGCTGCGCGTCGGCACCGAACTCGGACGCCGGCTGCACGAGCACGACATGCACTGGTGGGACAAGCAGATGGCCGAGTACCAGGCGCTGCCGGTCTGGAAGGACTTCCCGGCGCTCTGGGAAGCCACCGTCACCGAGGCCGGCGGCCGCGTACAGGACTACCCGTTCTGGCTGCTGACCGCGCGCAGCATGCAGTACGCGTGGGGCGGCAACGTCGGGATGCAGATGATCAAGGAAGTCGCCGACAACATCGCCGGCCATCGTGGCGTGATCATGAACCCGCGCGCAGCGGCCGCGCTCGGCGTCGACGAAGGCGACACGGTGGAGATCGCGACGCCGCAGCGCGCGGTGCGCGGCCGCGTCGTGCTGCGCCAGGGGATCCGCCCCGATACGCTGCTGCTGCTCGGGCAGTTCGAGCACTGGGCGACGCCGTTCGCGAAGGATTTCGGCGTGCCGAGTCTGAACACGCTGGCGACGATGTCGCTGGATCTGACCGATGCGACCGGCTCCGGCGCCGACATCGTGCGCGTGAAGCTCGCGAAGGTGGCGCCATGACGCGCTGGGCCATGATCGCCGACCTGCGCGCCTGCGTCGGCTGCCAGACCTGCACGGCGGCCTGCCGGCACGCCAACGACACGCCGCCCGGTGTGCAATGGCGCCGTGTGCTCGACATGGAATTCGGCGAGTACCCGGACGTGCAGCGCGCATTCGTCCCGACCGGCTGCCAGCACTGCGACGATCCGCCGTGCATGGAGGTCTGCCCGACGACGGCGACGAAGAAGCGCACCGACGGCATCGTCACGATCGACTACGACCTGTGCATCGGCTGCGCATACTGCGCTGTCGCCTGTCCGTATCAGGCCCGCTACAAGACCGAGCGGCCGACCTTCGCCTACGGCAAACCGATCGACAGCGAACGCAAGCGTCGCGACGATTCGCGGCTCGGCGTGGCCACCAAGTGCACGTTCTGCGTCGAACGGATCGACGCCGGCCTCGAAAAGGGCCAGGTCCCCGGCGTGGACCCCGAGGCGACGCCGGCCTGCGTGAACTCGTGCATCGCTCAGGCGCTGGCTTTCGGCGATGTCGACGACCCGGAGAGCAACGTCTCGAAGCTGCTCGAGGAGAACAGCCACTTCCGGATGCACGAGGAGCTCGGCACGGGGCCCGGCTTCTACTATCTGTGGGACCGCAAGGAATGAACGCGACACGCGGCAGTTTCGGCCCGCGAGCGTGGCACCAGGCGTCCTGGGACTGGCGCGCCGCGGCGAACTTCGTCTGCGGTGGAGCCGGCGCCGGCTTGATCGCCGTCTGCGGGCTGTCGTCGGCGCTCGGACGTCCGGCACCGTGGCCCACGCTGCTCGGCGTGCTGCTGGTCGGCTTCGGCCTGTTCGCCGTCTGGCTCGAAATCGGCCGTCCGATGCGCGCGCTGCACGTGTTCTTCAATCCGCGTACTTCCTGGATGTCGCGCGAAGCATTCGTCGCCGCCTTGCTGCTGCCCGGCGGAGTCGCTGCAGCGGCCGGGCTGCCCGGTTTCGCGACGGTCGCCGCCCTGCTCGCGCTGTGCTTCGTCTGGTGCCAGGCGCGCATCCTGAAGGCTGCGCGCGGGATCCCGGCGTGGCGGCAGACGAGCCTCGTGCCGCTGATCGTTTTCACCGGCCTGGCCGAAGGCACGGGCCTGGCCCTCGTCGCGGCGCTGGCGCATGGCCATCCGGCAAGGGTCGTCTTCACGCTCGCCGTGCTGCTCGCCACGCTCGCCATCGTTCGCTGGCTCGCTTGGTTGGCCTATCGACGACGCCTCGAGCCGCAGGCCGACCCGCGCGCACTCGCCGCACTCGACAGCGCCTCGCAGCCGCTGCTGTGGGCCGGTACTTTCGCTCCGACGGTGCTGGTCGCGTTCGTCGCGCTGTTCACGGTCGCCCTCGGCGATTCCGGGCGGATGGCCACCGGCTCGGCACTGTTGCTGGCACTAGCCGGCCTGGGTGCGATCGCGAGCGGAATGCTGTTCAAGTTCACGCTCGTTACTCGCGCCGCCTACAACCAGGGCTTCGCGCTGACACGACTGCCGGTGCGCGGCGCCCGCCGCTGAACGCCCGGCAGCGCCAAGACGGAGAATCACCGATGCCCTCTGCCCTGCCGCCCGAAGGCGGCTCCCCCGCCACGCGCTGCTGGCACGAAACCGACGGCGCGCACATCGACGTGCGCGGCCTGCCGCCGCCCGAACCGCTGGTCGCAATCCTGTCGCTGGTGCGAGAAATGGCGAGCGGCGCGACGCCGGTGATCGTCCACCACGACCGCGATCCGCAATTGTTGTATCCCGAACTCGCCGAGCTGGGCTGGACGGCCGAGCGGATCGACGGCGACCCCGGCGAAGTCCGACTGCGACTTCGCCCGGCGGAATGAAGCCGGGAGCGCCCCGGGCAGGCGCTCCGAAACTCGCCGCCGGCGCCTTCCTGTCCGGCGCCAAGGGCCGCCTGCTGCCAGCCTCGCTGCCCTTTCGATTCTTCGGTGCGGCGATCGCGTTCCACCTGCTCGCCTGGGTGGCCCTGTTCTTCGGCGCCGATGCCTTTCCGCGCTTCCAGGGCGGGCTCGGATGGACGCTGGCGGCGCTGCACCTGATCACGCTCGGCACGCTGGCGATGACCGCGATCGGGGCCAGCCTGCAGTTGCTCCCCGTGGCGACGCGCCAGCCGGTCGGCTCGCCGCGCAGCATCGCGTTGCTCTGGTGGGCATATACGCCCGGCGTCGCCGTGCTCGTGCTCGGCATGGGATTCGCTCAGACGAGGCTGCTCGCCGCCGGCGCGCTGCTCGTCGTCGCTGCGCTGCTCGGTTACGCGTTGCTGCTCGCGCGCAACCTCGTCGGTGCGCGCGGCATGCACGGTGTCGTCGCGCACGGCTGGGGCGCACTGGCATCGCTGCTGGTTGCACTGGCGAGCGCGCTGGCGCTGGCCGGTGCCTACGTCGGCTGGCCGCTGCTCGGTCGCGGCAGCGCACTGTCGCTGCATGTCGTTTTCGCGGCCTATGGCTTCATGGGGCTGCTCGCGCTCGGCCTCGCCTACATCCTGGTGCCGATGTTCGCACTGTCGCCGGCGCCTCCGGAGACACGCGTGCGGAGTTCGGCAGCGCTGGCGATCGCCGCGCTGGCCCTGGCCGGCCTGGCTTCGTTCGACGTGGCGCCGCTGGCTCTGCGAATCGCTGCACTGGCAGCCGCGGCAGCCGCGATCGCGCTACATCTGCGGTCGATGACCGTCGCGCTGGCCACCGGGCTGCGGCGTGCGCTGGGTCGCTCGTTCACGCTGGTCAGGATCGCCTGGGCGCTGCTCGTGGCGAGCCTCTTGCTCGCACTGGGGCTGGTGATCGAACTGTCCCTGCCCGGCCTGCCCGCATTGTTCGGACTCCTGCTGATCGCGGGCTGGCTGCTCGGCCTGCTGCTCGGTTTCCTGCAGCGAATCCTGCCCTTCCTCGCCTCGATGCATGCCGGTGCCGGTCGCCGCCTGCCGCCGACCCCGTCGTCGCTGACGGCCGACAGGCCCTTGTCGATCCACTTCGGCTGTCATTTCGCGGCGCTCGCGCTGTTGACGCTGGGCATCCTCGTCGACAGCCCGCTGCTGGCCCGACTCGGCGCCGTGGCCGGTTTCGTGGGCGCCAGCGCGTACGCCTGGTTCTTCGCGCTGTTGCTGCACCGGACATGGGGCGCAGGCTCCGCTGCACCTCGTGCTGCGCCGAACGCCCCGTCCGCCGACGCTCCGAGCCCGAACCCCCCGCCTTGACTCCGGTCAAGACCGGGCGGGCGCATCGGCGTATTCTGGTACTGTAATACCTGAATCACACGGAACGACGATGAGCTTCATGCGCCAGGTCAGCCACGCGCTCGACGAGGAACACCGCAGCAACCTCGACCTGCTCGGACGCGTCGAACAGGCCCTCGGCCGGATGCGCCCAGGCGCAGCGGCAGACCCCGAACTGAACCGGCTGATCGCTGCGTTCGCTCGTCACGTCGAACAGGACATCTCGCGTCACTTCGATTTCGAAGAGCGCGAGCTGTTCCCCCGCATGGCTGAGGCCGGCGACGGTGAGATGGCTTCGTTGCTGGAGGAGGAGCATGAGGCGATCCGGGCGGTGGCAACCGAGCTGCTGCCGCTCGCAAGCGCCGCAGCGGCCGGCTCGCTCGATGCCCCTGGCTGGGACGCGCTGAAGCGCGGCTCGCTCGAGATGGTCGAACGCCAGGTCGCGCACATCCAGAAGGAAACGATGGCGCTGCTGCCCTTGCTCGACGACCTGCTCGACGAAGAGACCGACCGCGAACTCGCTTTCGCCTACGCTACTGCCTGAACCCGCCACGCCGAGGAGTACGATTCATGAGCGTTGCCGTTCACCCTCCGATCGCCATCCGCGCGCTGAAACCGGCCGACCTGGCGGACGTCGTCGCGATCGACGCTGCGATCGCCGCGCGACCGCGGCGCAACTACATCGAACGCCGGCTC
>ENA-UOUJ01001404-UOUJ01001404.1-activated-sludge-metagenome-genome-assembly--contig:-NODE-1404-length-12717-cov-3.512241_pt1 | contig 12717 bp, 12 predicted proteins | sample MGYA00249839_ERZ747224 | MGnify/ENA primary metagenome ERZ747224 (study PRJEB28782, sample SAMN03220277) | activated sludge metagenome | biome: wastewater; feature: sewage sludge; material... | reverse complement strand
ACTGCCAGAGAAACCACTGCGGCAGTCCGCGGCTCGCGGCGAGGACCCGTTCGTTCCAGGCGCCGCTCGACTCGCTGCCGTCAGGCTGGCGCTCCGGCATCAGGCCGGCCAGCGGCATGCCGCGCAGCGCTTGTGCAGCTTCTCCGAACAGCGCGCCGGCGGCCGCGTTGCAGTCGTCGATCCCGGCAGCCAGGCGCAGCGTTGGCAACTCGTCGCTGGCGATCAGGTCGTCGAAGACCGGGAGATTCGGAGTCATGGCTGCAGCCCGCGGGATGCATTCGGGACCGGAACAGTGTAGGCGCGAACCGGGTGCGCGGGCGGCAGGGATACCTCACGGAAAAGATCGAAACGATCCGGATACAAAAGTCCCGTTTCGTCCCTCCGATTTGGGACCGATGACGACCGCGCGCTTCGAGGCGCCGCTTCGGACATACAAAGGCGCAACAAAAAGCGGGGGCACCGAAATCGCTGCAATACCGGGCGCTCCGAAACTGCTCCCTGTGTCGTCGACCGATGCGGTCCAGGCCGGCATCTACCGAGACAGACACGAACTCGAGGCAGCTCGGAGGGAATCGAACATGAACACGACGCACGACACGAGGTCGGACCGGATGCTGGCGAACGGTTTCCGGATCGCAACGCTCGGCCTGCTCGGCGCCGGCGCCGCCGGATACCAGCCCGCCGTGGATGTCGCGCTGGCCGTGGGTGCGGCGAACGCGGCACTGTTCCTGTATCGCGATCGCACGCCGGAGCGGATGGCGATCCAGGTGCGCCTCGTCTACCTGGTATTCCTGGTGATCGGCAGCGTGCCGCCGCTCGGTTTCGTGCTCGACACGATGTTCCTCGGCAGCGCGGCAGTCCTGCTGACCGGCTACTGCCCGCTGACGCGTGTCCTGAGCCTGATGCCGTGGAATCGCCAGCAGCCGATCACGCGGGCGCTGCTGGCGAAGACCTTTGCCGTGCGGCAATCGCATCCGGCCGTCGCATGCGACGAAGGCTGGACCGGACGCCCCGGCCTGGTCGGATGAACCAGGCGGATCTGCAGGAGAACGAGATGAAACTGAAACTGAACCGCGAACTGGTCGACATCGGCCGCGGACGCAGCGTCGAGCTCCGGGGCGCCTTCGGCGTCGAAGTCGTCTGTGTCATCGGCTGCCTGTGGCTGACCGAGGACAAGGCCTGCCAGGACCTGATCCTGCGCGCCGGCGATTCGCAGCTGATCCGCAGCGACGGTCGAGCAACGATCACCGCGCTCGATCCGAGCGCGATCAGGCTGATCGAGCCGGCCGGCGGATTGCAGCTCTCGGGGAAATCGGGCATCGGGGCGCTGCTGCGCAGCTTCGTGCGTACGTTCGGCGTTGCGATGGGCGCTGCCCGGCTCGGCGCGGGAGAGCACTGATGCCTGCCGATGCCATCGCGCCGACGCCGTGCGTGGCGTTGGCGGGCCACGCGGCGGGCCCGACCTTCCGGATTCATCGCTACCCGGTCGCGCTGATCGATCGTGTCCAGCTCGACGACGGACGCAGCGTGCTCGTACGGCCGGTGCTGCCGCAGGACAGCGGGCTGCAGCAGCGATTCGTACGCGCGCTGTCGGCCGACAGTCGCTACCGCCGCTTTCATGCGCCGGTCAACGAGCTGTCCGAGGACACGCTCGATTGGCTGACCTGCATCGACTATTCGTCGCATCTGGCACTGCTGGCCGAGACCTTCGACGAGATCGGCAATGAGCTCCAGGTGGCCGAGGCGCGCTACGTCCAAGGCGGCAACGACCTTCCGTTCGACGTCGCCGAGTTCGCGCTCGCGGTCGCCGACGACTGGCAGGGTGCCGGGCTCGGCACGCGGCTCGTCGGCGCGCTGCTCGCGCGGGCGCGCGGAGCCGGCCTGCGCAAGCTGCGCGGCAGCGTACTCGCCGACAACCGGGCGATGCTGAAGCTGGCTCAGCGGCTCGGTGCACGCGTGCGCGGCGACTTCAACAACGCGCATCTGATGGTCGTCGAGTTCTCGCTCCAGTAGAGTGGTGGAGCAACAGCGCTCGCGTAAACTCGGGGGTCTTCGTTCGCCGCGCCTCTCCCCGAATGGTTCGTACCCGCTTCGCTCCCAGTCCCACCGGTTTCCTGCACATCGGCGGCGCGCGCACTGCGCTGTTCGCCTGGGCCTATGCCCGCCACCACGATGGCACTTTCGTGCTGCGAATCGAGGACACCGACCTCGAACGCTCGACGCCCGAGGCCACGCAGGCGATCCTCGACGGCATGCGCTGGCTGGGGCTCGATCCCGACGAAGGGCCGTTCTACCAGACCAGGCGGATGGATCGCTATCGCGAGGTGATCGCGAAGATGCTGGTCGACGGCAGCGCCTATCACTGTTGGTGCACGCGCGAGGAACTCGACGCGATGCGCGCCGAGCAGGAAGCGCTCGGGATGAAGCCGCGCTACGACGGCCGCTGGCGCCCGGAACCCGGGCGCGCGCTGCCGCCGCCGCCCGAGGGCGTTCAGCCGGTCGTGCGCTTTCGCAACCCGCTCGAGGGCGGCACCGCCTGGAACGACATCGTCAAGGGGCCGATCGCCTTCGACAATGTCGAGCTCGACGACCTGATCATCGCGCGCTCCGACGGCACTCCGACCTACAACTTCTGTGTCGTCGTCGACGACTGGGACATGCGGATCACGCATGTGATCCGTGGCGACGATCACGTGAACAACACGCCGCGCCAGATCAATATCCTGCGCGCGCTCGGCGCGCCGGTACCCGAATACGGCCACCTGCCGATGATCCACGGGCCCGACGGCCAGAAGTTGTCGAAGCGACACGGCGCTGTCTCGGTCATGCAGTACGACGACGACGGCTATCTGCCCGAGGCCGTCGTCAACTACCTGGCGCGGCTGGGCTGGAGCCATGGCGACGACGAGATCTTCTCGCGCCAGCAGTTCGTGCAGTGGTTCGACGGCACGCACATCAGCCGCTCGCCGTCGCGTTTCGACTTCGACAAGTTGCGCTGGCTGAACAATCACTACCTGAAGCAGTGCAGCGACGCCGAGCTCGCCGGCCTGCTCGCGCCGCGCCTGCAACGCGCCGGCGTGCGCATGCCAGACGGCGGCGCCGATCTCGCCGTGGCCTGCGGCCTGCTCAAGGAGCGCGCCCAGACCTTGAACGAGCTGGCCGACATGACCCGGCTGTTCTACGACGATCCCGATCCGGACGCGATCGCGCCGGCCGATCGCGACAAGCACCTGACCGAGTCGGCACGCGCTTCGATCGCGGAGTTCGCGCAGCGGCTGTCCGGCGTGGCGCCAGGCGACTGGAACGCGGCCGGCATCTCGGCCGCGATCAAGGCCACGCTGGCCGCGCGCGCGATCAAGATGCCGCAGTTGGCGGTGCCGGTCAGGCTGCTGGTGTTCGGTGTTGCCCAGACGCCTTCGGTCGATGCGATGCTTGCGTCGATGCCGCGCGACACGGTGATCGAGCGGCTCGCGCGCTGGCCGGGCGAAGGCTCCGCCGGTCCCAGCGTCGGTTGACCGGCGCGCCCACCGAACCTTCGGAAACTCGAAATGTCCGGCAACACGCTCGGCCACCTGTTCAGGGTCAGCACTTTCGGTGAATCGCATGGTCCGGCGATCGGCTGCATCGTCGACGGCTGCCCGCCCGGCCTCGAGCTGAGCGAGGCCGATATCCAGGCCGACCTCGATCGGCGCCGTCCCGGTACCTCGCGGCACGTCACGCAGCGCCAGGAGCCCGACCGCGTCGAGATCCTGTCCGGCGTCTACGAGGGCCGCACGACCGGCACGCCGATCGCGCTGCTGATCCGCAACCAGGACGCGCGCAGCAAGGACTACGGCAACATCGCGCAGACCTTCCGGCCCGGCCATGCCGACTACACGTACTGGCACAAATACGGAATCCGGGATCCGCGCGGCGGCGGCCGCTCCTCGGCGCGGCTGACGGCGCCGGTCGTCGGCGCCGCGGCGATTGCGCGCAAGTGGCTCGCGCAACGTTACGGCACGGTCATCCGTGGCTGCATGTCGCAGCTCGGGCCGATCCCGATACCGTTCGTCGACTGGAAGCACGTCGGCGAAAACCCGTTCTTCGCGCCGGACCCGAGCGTCGTCCCCGAACTCGAGCGCTACATGGACGAGCTGCGCCGCGACGGCGATTCTTGCGGCGCGCGCATCGACGTGGTCGCCGAGAACGTGCCTGTCGGCCTCGGCGAACCGCTGTTCGACAAGCTCGACGCCGACATCGCGCACGCGATGATGGGCATCAACGCGGTGAAGGGCGTGGAGATCGGCGCCGGCTTCGCGTCGGTCGCGCAGCGCGGTACCGAGCACGGCGACGAGTTGACCGCCGACGGTTTCCTGTCGAACCATGCCGGCGGTGTGCTCGGCGGCATCTCCACCGGCCAGCCGATCCGCGTGTCGCTGGCGATCAAGCCGACCTCGAGCATTCGCACGGCGCGCCGCTCGATCGACGTCGACGGCGCGCCGACCGAGGTCGAGACTTTCGGACGCCACGATCCCTGCGTCGGCATCCGCGCCGCACCGATCGCCGAGGCGATGCTCGCACTGGTGCTGATCGACCACGCGCTGCGCGATCGTGCGCAGAACGCCGACGTGTCGGTCGCCACGCCACGCATCGCCGGACCGGATCCTCTGCGCTGAGGCGGCTGCCCGCCTGCCCTACGCGCCAGGCCAGTCCGTCATCCGGATGAGGGCCGGATCGTCCGGATGATCGATCAACATCTGCCGCACGCGGTCCTGCCACAGCGCCCCGAAACGCCGTTCCTCGTCGGACGTTGCCTGGCCCGCGATCGCCTTGGACAGCAGCACGGGCATCTCGGGATCCGCGGGCACGCAGCCGGTGTCCAGGTCGATCTGCACTCCCTGGCCGGTGTCGCAGCGCCTCAGGGCCAGCAGGCCGTCGATCGGGGCGTCGAACAGGAGCAGGTTCTGTCGCGAGAAACGGCGCCGGCTTCCGATGCCATGGAATCCGGTTTCGGCCGCGGCGCCGGTCAGCAGCGTGGCCACGGCTGCGATGACGCCGTGAGTCCCCTGGTCGCGGGCGCCGCGCATGTGGACTTCGATGCCGCCGCGTTCGGGCACGTCGCTGCCGTAGAGCCGGCGCAGCCCGTTGACGATCATCAGGTACGCACCTGCCACGGTCGGGCAGGAATGCCCGGCCAGCCGGACGGCGTCGGCATAGCGGTACTCGAGCACCCCGTCACCGGCGGCTCCGAGGAAACGCGCCAGCGGGTCACGTATCGTCAGGATCGGGGCGCGGGCGAAGAAATCCGGAAAGCGTTCGACGGAAGACATGATAGGCAGCGTTGTTCGGGATTCGGAACTCTAGCTATAAGGAGCAGGTCGCCTGCTTGCCTTGCGTCAGCGCAAGGACGGAGTCGACGGCCCGGCGGATCCGTGCGACAGGCGCCTGGGCGGGCGGGGCCAGAGGGCGCGTCTGCTCCCTCGGCAATAGAATTGCAGGCCAGGTCGGTGCCGCAAGACGGGGAGCGGCGTCCGGAACGGAGTTGACACAACACGAACGATGTCGAGGATACGATGATGGGATCCATCCACGAGACCCGCGCTGGCCGACTGGCCGCGGCCGGTGCGCTGAGCCTGGCGCTGGTGTCGGCCGGTTGCGAATCGGTGCAGACGACCTCGGGCGGTGCCGTCGGAATCGAGCGGACGCAACGGATGTCGCCGCTGGTCTCCGAGGCCGACCTGCGCAAGCAGGCCGCAACCAGTTACCAGCAGATCCTGACCAAGGAGCGCCAGCAGGGCGCGCTGAACACCGACGCGGCGCTGACCAAGCGGGTGCGCGCGATCGCGACGCGGCTGATCCCGGCGGCCGCGGCCTTCCGTCCGGAGGCCACGAGCTGGAACTGGGAAGTCAACGTGATCCGATCCGACGAAATGAACGCCTGGTGCATGCCGGGCGGCAAGATCGCCGTCTACAGCGGGCTGATCACCAAGCTGGAGCTGACTGACGACGAGATCGCCGCGATCATCGGCCACGAGATCGCGCACGCGTTGCGTGAGCATGCGCGCGAGCGCGCTTCCGAGCAGCTCGGCGCGCAGGTGCTGGTCAGCGGGGCCGTGATGGCGATCGGCGGCGGCCAGGCTTCGGCGGACCTTGGCAACCTGTTCTACAAGAGCTTCTTCGGCCTGCCGAACAGCCGGTTGCATGAGACCGAGGCCGACCGGATCGGCGTCGAACTGGCGGCGCGCGCCGGCTACGATCCGCGCGCCGCGATCTCTCTGTGGCGCAAGATGGGAACGCAGGGCGGCGCGTCGGGGCCGGAGTTTCTCAGCACGCACCCGTCGCCGGCGACTCGGCTGGCCGATCTCGAAGTGTATTCGGCACGGGTGATGCCGCTGTACGAACAGTCGCGTCGCGGCCGCTGAGACCCGACTGCGTCGCAGGAAGCGCAGCGGCATGAGCGTGGCCGACGGCGGCTCCAGCCAGCGGCACCGCCCGGCGGGTCCGTCTTTTGTTGCATTGCAACAGGGTATTGCCGGATAGCGCGGACCCGCGTGGCATAATCGACGATCGGCCCCGCGCCTGTCGCCGGGGCAGTCTTTTCCCCGATTTTCAGGCTGTTTTCCATGTCGCTCGCGCCACGCACGCTCTACGACAAGCTGTGGGACGCCCACGTCATCCGCCAGGAAGACGACGGTACCGCGCTGCTTTACATCGACCGCCATCTGGTGCACGAGGTGACCAGTCCACAGGCTTTCGAGGGCCTGAAGCTGGCCGACCGCAAGCCATGGCGCACGTCGGCGAACCTGGCCGTTGTCGATCACAACGTGCCGACGACCGACCGCTCGCAGGGTATCGCCGATCCGATCTCGCGGCTACAGGTCGAGACGCTCGACGACAACGCGCGCGATTTCGGCATCACCTATTTCGACATCGACGATCGCCGCCAGGGCATCGTCCATGTGATCGGTCCCGAGCAGGGCGCCACGCTGCCCGGCATGACCGTCGTCTGCGGCGACTCGCATACCAGCACGCACGGCGCCTTCGCCTGTCTGGCTTTCGGCATCGGTACCTCCGAGGTCGAACACGCATTGGCCACGCAGACGCTGTCGGCCAAGAAGATGAAGAACATGCTGGTGCAGGTCGATGGTGCCTTGCCGCGCGGCGTCACGGCCAAGGACGTGGTCCTGGCCATCATCGGGCGCATCGGCACGGCAGGCGGCACCGGCTATGCGATCGAGTTCGCCGGGTCCACGATCCGCTCGCAGTCGATGGAGGGCCGGATGACGATCTGCAACATGGCGATCGAGGCCGGCGCGCGCTCGGGCATGGTCGCCGTCGACGACGTCACGCTGCAGTATCTGAAAGGGCGCCCGCTGGCGCCGACCGGTGCCGACTGGGACCGCGCGGTCTCGTTCTGGCGCGAGCTGCGTTCCGACGAGGGCGCGCGCTTCGACCTGGTCGTGCGCATCGATGCCACCGAGTTGCGCCCGCAGGTCAGCTGGGGCACGTCGCCCGAAATGGTCGTGCCGGTCGACGCGCGCGTGCCCGATCCTGACAAGGAGAAGGATCCGGTTCGCCGCGAGGGGATGGAACGCGCGCTGCAGTACATGGGGCTGAAGCCGAACACGGCGATCCAGGACATCCGGATCGACAAGGTGTTCATCGGCTCGTGTACGAACTCGCGCATCGAGGATTTGCGCGAGGCGGCGGCGGTCGTGCGCGGCAAGCAGAAGGCCTCGAACGTGAAGCTGGCCATGGTCGTGCCGGGCTCGGGCCTGGTCAAGGCGCAGGCCGAAGCCGAAGGGCTCGACCGCGTGTTCCGCGACGCCGGCTTCGAATGGCGCGAGCCGGGCTGTTCGATGTGCCTGGCGATGAACGCCGACCGGCTCGAGCCGGGCGAGCGCTGCGCATCGACGTCGAACCGCAACTTCGAGGGGCGGCAGGGCGCGGGCGGTCGCACGCACTTGGTCAGCCCGGCGATGGCGGCGGCCGCGGCGATCGCCGGCCATTTCGTCGACGTCCGCCGCGGCTGACGAACCCCCGGGTTCCCAATCGAACTCTGCTCAGGAAGATCAGACGACATGAAAAAAGTGCTTTCGATCCTGCTGCTGGCCGTCGTCGGCGCTTCGCTGGGGGCCTGCAATACGATCGCCGGCGCCGGCAAGGATATCGAGCGGGCCGGCGAAACGATCCAGGGCGCGGCCAAGCGCTGAGGAAACCGAAAATGCGCAGTCTCACTGTTCACCGCGGCCTCGTCGCGCCGCTCGACCGGGCCAACGTCGATACCGACGCGATCATTCCGAAGCAGTTCCTCAAATCGATCAAGCGCACCGGCTTCGGGCCGAACCTGTTCGACGAGTGGCGTTACCTCGATCGCGGCGAGCCCGGCATGGACAACTCGAAGCGGCCGCTGAATCCCGACTTCACGCTGAACCAGCCGCGCTACCGGGGTGCGTCGATGCTGCTTGCGCGCAAGAACTTCGGCTGCGGCTCCTCGCGCGAACACGCGCCGTGGGCGCTCGACGACTACGGCTTTCGCGTCATCGTCGCCCCGTCGTACGCCGACATCTTCTACAACAACTGCTTCAAGAACGGGCTGCTGCCGGTGCGCCTGTCCGAAAGCGAAGTCGACTGGCTGTTCGATCAGGTCAATGCCTTCGTCGGCTTCGAGCTGATCGTCGACCTGCCGAACCAGCAGGTGCGCACAGTCGACGGCTCGCGCAGCTTCTCGTTCGACATCGACGCGTTCCGCAAGGACTGCCTGGTGCGCGGGCTCGACGAGATCGGGCTCACGCTCGGCTACGCCGACCAGATCCGCGATTTCGAGGCGAAGCGCCTGCGCGAGCAACCCTGGCTGGCCAAGACGCTGCCGGGCTGACGGCTCCCGGCAGGCGCAACGACGATGCGGCCCGGCCTGGGAATCCACGCCGGGCCGCGCTGGTTTTGAACACGAGAATTCGACGAACCCAGGACAAGGACCCCAGATGAAGATTGCTGTGTTGCCGGGCGACGGCATCGGACCGGAGATCACCGAACAGGCCGTGCGCGTGCTCGAGGCACTGGCCGCCGACGGTCTGACGATCGAAATGCAGACCGCCGCGGTCGGCGGCGCCGGCTACGATTCGGCCGGCGATCCGCTGCCCGAAGCCACGCTGAAGCTGTGCGAGCAGTCCGACGCGATCCTGTTCGGTTCGGTCGGCGGCCCGCGCTACGACACGCTGCCGCGCGCCAAGCGACCGGAGCAGGGGCTGCTGCGGCTGCGCAAGCACTTCGACCTGTTCGCGAACCTGCGGCCGGCGATCGTCTATCCGGAGCTGGCGCACGCGTCGACGCTGAAGGAAGAAGTCGTCGCCGGGCTCGACCTGCTGATCCTGCGCGAGCTGACCGGCGATATCTACTTCGGCCAGCCGCGCGGCGTGCGCACCAACGACGACGGCGAGCGCGAAGGCTTCGACACGATGCGCTATACCGAGGGCGAGATCCGGCGCATCGCGCGCCTCGCGTTCGAGACGGCGCGCAAGCGCAAGCGCCGCGTCTGCTCGGTCGACAAGGCCAACGTGCTCGAGACCACGCAGTTCTGGCGCGACGTGGTCACCGAGGTGCACGGCGAATATCGCGACGTCGAGCTCGAGCACATGTACGTCGACAACGCCGCGATGCAACTCGTGCGCAACCCGAAGCAGTTCGACGTGATCGTCACCGGCAACATGTTCGGCGACATCCTGTCCGACGAGGCGTCGATGCTGACCGGCTCGATCGGCATGCTGCCGTCGGCCTCGCTGAACGCGCGCAGCTTCGGCATGTACGAACCGATCCACGGTTCGGCGCCGGACATCGCCGGCAAGGACGCCGCGAATCCGCTGGCCACGATCCTGTCGGCGGCGATGCTGCTGCGCCACTCGCTGGGCCAGGAGGCCGCGGCGCAGCGCGTCGAGGCGGCGGTGCGCAAGGTACTGGCGCAGGGCTACCGCACGGCGGACATCGCCGAACCCGGCAAGCGGACGGTCGGAACGAAGGCAATGGGCGACGCGGTACTCGCGGCGCTCTGAAGGAGAAGCAGATGTTGAAGGTCGGATTGGTGGGCTGGCGCGGAATGGTCGGTTCCGTGCTGATGCAACGGATGCGTGAAGAGAACGACTTCGCGCAGATCGAGCCGGTGTTCTTCAGTACATCGAATGCCGGCGGCGCCGCGCCCGAAGTGCCCAACGCCGGCGATGCGAAGCTGGCCGACGCGAAGTCGGTCGACGCATTGGCGAAGATGGATGTGATCCTGACCTGCCAGGGCGGCGACTGGACCAGCGAGATGTTCCCGCAACTGCGCTCGCAGGGCTGGAGCGGCTACTGGATCGACGCGGCGTCCACGCTGCGGATGAAAGACGATTCCGTGATCGTGCTCGATCCGGTCAACCTGAAGGTCATTCGCGACGCGCTCAGGCGCGGCAACAAGGAATTCATCGGCGGCAACTGCACGGTCAGCCTGATGATGATGGGGCTCAACGGCCTGTTCCGCGAAGGCCTGGTCGACTGGATCAGTGCAATGACCTACCAGGCGGCCTCGGGCGCCGGTGCGCAGAACATGCGCGAACTGCTGAGCCAGATGGGGTGCCTGCACGATTCGGCGCGCGCGCAGCTGTCCGAACCCGACTCGCCGATCCTCGACATCGACGCGCGCGTCGCCGAAACGATGCGTTCTCAGGCCTTCCCGGCCAGGCACTTCGGCGTGCCGCTGGCTGGCAGCCTGATTCCCTGGATCGACAAGGACCTGGGCAACGGCACCTCGCGCGAGGAATGGAAGGGCGATGCCGAGTGCAACAAGATCCTCGGCCTGCCGGAGAGCGGCGACGGGCACATTCCGATCGAAAGCCTGTGCGTGCGCATTGGCGCGATGCGCTGCCACAGCCAGGCGCTGACGCTGCGGCTGAAGAAAGACGTGCCGCTGGAAGACATCGAGGCGATCGTCGGCGAAGCCAACGAGTGGGTGAAACTGGTGCCCAACGAGCGCGAGGCGAGCATCCGCGAACTGTCGCCGACCGCGGTCACCGGCACGCTGTCGATCCCGGTCGGGCGGATGCGCAAGCTGGCGATGGGTCCCGAGTTCGTCAGCGCGTTCACCGTCGGCGACCAGCTGCTGTGGGGGGCTGCCGAGCCGCTGCGGCGCATGCTGCGCATCCTGGTGGACTGAGAGGCTCTTGGCCTCTGAGCTACGAGGCGCCGCGCAGCGGCCGTTCGCCGCCGCCTGCCGGACCGTGTTGCCGATAGCCGACCAGTGCACGTTGCGGCCGACGGGCGGTGCACGCCCGGTGTCGCTTCGGCTTGTTCGCCCAAATTGCGGGTGATAGCCTCGAATCCACCTTTTCGTGCGTGGGGACTAGTGTGAATTCAGCGGTTGAAGGCCGGAGTTTCCGGCGCGTTGCGGGGCGGCCGACCTTGCTGGCCATGGCAGTCGCCGCAGTCCTCGCCGGGGGCATGCCAGCCTCGGCCAGCGCGGCCGGCCTGGGTCGCCTCACTGTCGAGTCGGGACTCGGCCAGCCCTTGAACGCGGTCGTCGAGGTGACCTCGCTGTCGCGCGACGAATTGTCGAGCCTGTCCGCGCGGCTGGCTGCGCCGGATGCGTTTCGCAGGGTCGGCATCGAGATGAGCCCGGCCCTCGGTTCCCTGCGCTTCGCGGTCGAGGAGCGCGCCAGCGGAAACCCGGTGGTCAGGATCACGTCCGAGCAGCCGATCAACGAGCCTTTCGTGGACCTGCTCGTCGAATTGAACTGGGCCGCCGGCCGATTCGTTCGCGAATACACGTTCCTGCTCGATCCGCCGGAACTGAAGTTCGGCCGCGAGTCGGTCGAAGGCAAGACCGTGATGTCGCAGCTGGCCACCCCGGTCGTCGCCTCGACGGCTGCGGTGCCGGTGTCGCAGCGTATCGCTCCGGCGCAGGGCGGCGCGGCCGGCACCGCAGGCGAGCCCATGCGCACTGCGCAGCCGGCATCGGGCGGCGCGCCTCGCGCAGCGGCACCCAGCCGCCGCCTCGTCGCGCAGGCGGGCACGAGTCCGGACTCGGTGCAGCCAGGCTTTGCGTCTGGGCAGGCGGCGCCTTCGGAAGTGACCGTACAGCGCGGCGACACGCTCGCGGCGATCGCCGACCGCGTGAAGCCTGCCGACATTGCGGTCGAGCAGGCGATCATCTCGATCTACGAAGCCAACCCGCGTGCCTTCTTCGGCAGCGTGCACCAGCTGCGTGCCGGCCGCACGCTGTCGATTCCCGATCGCGCGGCGATGGAGGCGGTCGACGCCAACGAGGCCAGGCGCCAGATCCGGATGCAGGCGGCCGACTTCAACGCTTATCGCGAACGTCTGGCCAACGCCACGCGCAAGGTCGACGTTGCGGAAACCGGCGCCAGCGCTTCAGGCGCGATCACCGCGCGTGTCGACGAAACGGGCGCTGCGCCGGCAGCCGGCGACCAACTGCGCTTGTCGCGCAGCGGGCCTGGCGAAGCGGGCAACGCTGGCGGTAGCGCGACGGGCACCCAGGGTGGACAGGTCAGCGCCGAAGCGCTGGTCGCCAGCGAGGCCGCGTTGCGCGAGCAGACCGAGCGGGTCTCGCTGCTCGAAAAGAACATTGCCGATCTTCAGCGCCTGCTGGAGCTGAAGAACCAGCAGCTGGCCCAGATGCAATTGCAGGCGCAGCTGCAAACCGAAGCGGCGCAAACCGGAGCGCCGGCCGCCGGATCGCCGGCCGCCGGAGCG
>ENA-UOUJ01001402-UOUJ01001402.1-activated-sludge-metagenome-genome-assembly--contig:-NODE-1402-length-12744-cov-3.455749_pt1 | contig 12744 bp, 12 predicted proteins | sample MGYA00249839_ERZ747224 | MGnify/ENA primary metagenome ERZ747224 (study PRJEB28782, sample SAMN03220277) | activated sludge metagenome | biome: wastewater; feature: sewage sludge; material... | reverse complement strand
CACGCCGCGCCAGAGCAGGACCGACTGCGCCGCCTGCTCGACGAGCATTCCGAGACCGTCGCAGCAGCGCGGAGAGGCGGCCGCCTCGGCCTGCAGCATGAACGGCGTCGCCCGCGGCGCATAGAACATGTCGAGCGCGAGGCCGGCTCCGGCGAACAGCGCATCGGGCAGCGGCAGCCGGTCGCCGGCCAGTCCGCTCGAGGTCGCGTTCACCAGCACGTCGAAGTGCTGCCCTGCGGCCAGCGCTTGTTCCGCCAGCACGAAGCCGCCGCCCTGCACGCGCGAGTCGCCGCTGCGGCGTGCAAGCTCGAGCGCCCGTTCCGGGCTGCGATTGACGATCGCAAGCCGCGCCACGCCGGCGTCGAGCAGCGGCCGCATGACGCCGCCGGCGGCACCGCCGGCACCGACCAGCAGCAGCGAGCGCCCCGCCAGCGACAGGCCCACCCGCGTTTCGATGTCGCGGACGAGGCCGATGCCGTCGGTGTTGTCGCCCGACACATCGCTGCCGTCGAAGCTCAGCGTGTTGACGGCGCCGGCCGCCTCGGCGCGCGGCGTGCGCCGCGTCGACATCTCGAAGGCCTGCGCCTTGAACGGCAGCGTCACGTTCAGGCCGCGGCCGCCGTCGGCGGCAAAATCAGCGACGGCAGCGGCGAAGCCGTCGAGCGGCGCGAGCAGACGACCGTACTCGATATCCTGGCCGGTGTTGCGCGCGAACAGCGCGTGGATCGCCGGCGAGCGACTGTGCGCCACCGGGTTGCCGATCACCGCGTAGCGATCGCTCAAGAGCGACGCCCCCGTGCCGTGCGCGAATCGCCGGACCCGCCTGCGCCGCGAGCTTTCCGGTCGTCGCCGTACAGGGCTTCCTCGGGGTTGTCGCTGTCGACCGTGGTCGTGGCCAGCGCGCCGTTGGTGAAGGTCCAGGTGCGCACGATCTGCAGGATATCGCCTTCGCGCGCCATCTGCTCGGTGAACGGCGCATACGGCGCGCCGGCCAGCACGATCTGCCGAACCGCCCGGTTCAGCGCCTCATGCCGCGACGGACGGTCGATCAGCACGTCGACGACATTGCCGTGCCGGTCGAGGTCGACCGTGATGATCAGCGCGCCGTAGAGCTTGCCGCGTGCCTCGGTCGGATAGCGCTCGGTGCCGATCTTCTCGATGCGCTCGGCCCAGTCCTCGACGTAGCGTGCATAGCTGACGCCGAGCGCGTTGACGCCGTAGGTCAGCCGTTTCGGCCGCTTCTGGTAGTCGGAAATCTGCCGGTCGATCTGCGCCTGCAGGCGCGCGATGACGGCGTCGGTGTCCTGGTCGTCGGCGCCGGGCTGCGGCGGTGCGAACTCGCTCGCCGGGCGGTCCGATTCGATCGGCCGCGGCTCGCCGCGGGCCATCGCCAGCAGTTCGCGCTGCTGCGCCTCGAGTTGCTCGGTGCGCCGGCGCTGCCGCGTCAGCGCATCGCCGTCCTCGACCTGCGCCTCGGCCGGCAGCGGGCTGCGGGCCCGGCCGGCATCGCGATCGCCGCCGCCGACCATGTCGACCTGCGCCAGCACCTCGGGCGTCGCCGGCCGCAGGTCGGTGCGCGCATTGAGCAGGATCACTTCGAGCTGCGGATCGTCGGGCTTGAACACGATCGGCGCGGGCGGCACGAAGCGCATCATCAGCACCAGCAGATGCAGCAGCACCGACACCGAGATCGCGAACATCAGCCGGTCGCGCGGCGTGGCCAGCCGGTGCCGCAGCGCCTGCACGACCGCCATCCGTTCCACTTTCATCATCCACTTCCGTTCAACGGCGCGCGCCCGTCATCGGCCCGGACCCTCGGCCTCCTGCTCGTCGACTTCGACCAGGCCGGCAGCCGCGGCCTCGACGAAGCGCGCCTCAACCGACAAGTCAAGCTCATCGGTGCCGAGGATGTCCACCAGGATGCGACGACCGGGGGCGAACAGCGGCAGGCCGGCCAGCCGGAAGTAAAGAGGTGCGTCGACGAGCCTGACCAGGTCCTCGCGCACGACGACGGCCTCGGCGCGGCGCAGTCCCTGCTGGACGACCCAGCGCAGGCACCAGTAGCGCTCCATCCGCTGCTGGAAGTCGCCGTAGGCCACGTATTTCGCGTCGAAGGCCGACATCAGCGAGAACAGCTCGGCATCGTTGTGCGCGAACGGCGCTCGCTCGCCGGCCAGCACGGCCAGCACCTGGCGCTGGTTGACCAGATCGACGTAGCGGCGCAGCGGCGACGTCGTCCACATGTACTGCGCGACGCCCAGTCCCATATGCGGCAGCGGCTGGCTGGTCACGCGCACGCGCCCGTTCTGCTGCGAGCGGTAGATTCCCGGCGTGTCGTGATCGCCGAGCAGGCGACCCCACTCGCTGTTGGCCAGGAACGCCATCTCGGCGACGATCCGGTCGAGCACCGAATCGCGCCGGCGCGGCACGATCCGCACGAGCGGCTCCTCGCCCTCGGGGGCCGGGTCGAGGTAGAAGCTGAAATCGGCACGAAAACGAGGCTCGGGCTTGCCACGCACGCGTTCGCGCGCAGCCGACAGCGCCAGCGTCAGCTTCCACAGCACGCTCAGCTCCTCGGCGAAGCGCGGCAAGGCGTCGGCCGCCGCGGCGGCGACCGCAGCTGCGCCGCCCGCCTCGCTCAAGCTCTCTTCCGTATAGACGCCGTCGAGCAGGTCATGGCGCAGGTTGGCCACGACGCGCACGCGCTCGGCCTGCGAATACTGGCCGACGATCACCTCGCCGCTCTCGTCGGTATCGACATACAGCGACAGCGCCGGCATCTCGCGGCCTTCGTCGAGCGAACAGGCCGCGATCAGCGGCTCCGGCAGCATCGTGATCTTTCCGCCCGGCATGTAGACGGTCGACATCCGTTCGCGCGCCAGCATGTCGATCTCGCTGCCCGGCGGAATCGCGAGCCCGGGCGCCGCGATGTGCACGCCGATCCGCCAGCCGCCTTCGATGCGGCGCACCGACAGGCTGTCGTCGATCTCGGTCGTCGTCGAATCGTCGATCGAGAAGGTATCGATGTCGGCGAGCGGCAGCTGCTCGACAGCCGACCTGAAGCCGTCGAGCGGGTCGCTGCTCAGCGCGATCCCGAAACCGTGCGGGAAGTGCTCGGCGGCGAAGCGCGCGAGATGCAGCTCGCGCGGCGACGCGAAGGCACCCAGCTCGAGCAGCAGCCGTTCGGGCGTCTTGCCGGTGGCGGCGAGCGCACGGTCGAAGGCCTTCCAGGTCAGCGACATCTTGTCCGGCCTCACCAGAAGCCAGGCCGCCTGCGCGGCGACCTCGGATGGCAGCCGCCCGTCGATCATCGCCTGCGCATCGGCCTCGATCCGGGCTTCCTGCTCGCGCTTGCGCTCGAGCGCCGCGAGCGCGGCGCGCAGCGTCTCGGGCGGCGCCGGCCGATAGCGGCCGCGCCCCTTGCGGTGAAAGTGGACCGGTGACGCGTGCAGTTTCAGCAGCAGCGCGGTCGCCTGCTGCGCATCGGGATCGGCACCGAAGTAGTCGCCTGCCAGGTCGGTGAACGCGAATTCGTCCTGCGGCGCGCATTCCCAGAGGAACTCGACGTCGATCTGATCGGCGAGTTCACGGGCCGCCGGCATCAGCGCCTCGGGCGACGGCGAGTCGAACCGCAGCACGACGTGCGAGGCCTTGACCTTCGCGCGCTTGCCGCTGGCCAGCTCGACCTGCAGGCTCGAGCCGGCTTCCGACATCACGGTGGCGGCGCGGAATTCACCATTGTCTTCGTACAGCAGATGCTTCATCGTCGGCGCATGGCCCCATGGATCACAGCATGATTCCGCCCGAGACCTCGATGACGGCGCCGTTGATGTAGCTGGCATCGTCCGACGCCAGGAACGCGTAGACGCTGGCGATTTCCTCGGGCTTGCCGAGCCGGCCCAGCGGCACCTTGTCGACCATCTTCTGCAGCACCGCCTCGGGCATCGCGTCGAGGATCGGCGTGGCGACGAAGCCCGGGCACACCGCCGCGACCCGCACGCCCTTCGGCCCGAGTTCGCGCGCCCAGGTCTTCGTGAAGCCGATCAGCCCGGCTTTCGTCGCCGCGTAGTTGGTCTGGCCGAAGTTGCCGTACAGGCCGACCACCGACGACGCGTTGATGATCACGCCCGAACCCTGCATGATCATCTGGTCGACGACCGCCTGCGTGCAGTTGAACACGCCCTTGAGGTTTACGTCGATGACGCGGTCGAACTGCTCGGCGCTCATCTTGACCAATCGCGCGTCGAGCGTGATGCCGGCGTTGTTGACCAGGCAGTCGACCCGCCCCCAGACCTCCATCGCCGACGCGACCATCCGGTCGACACTCGCGCGGTCGGTGACGTCGACACGCGCGCCGATCACCTGCTTGTCGGCCGCGCCGAGCGAAGCGATCGCATCGGCGATCCGCTTCTCGTCGACGTCGGCGATGACGACCCGCGCGCCCTCGCGCACGAAGCGGCTGGCGGTCGCAAGCCCGATGCCACCGGCCGAACCGGTGATGATGGCTACCTTTTCGTTCAATCGCATGCTTGATCCTCGGTTGATCAGTAATTGCCTTGGCTGAGGATGCCGGCGAAGCGCAAGACCTCGTCGGCGAGAGATTCGAAATCAGACAGTCCGTGATCGCTGCCGTCGATGACGATATGCTGCGCGCCCGGATAACGGGCGACCATTTCGCGCCAGTCGAGCACTTCATCACCGGTGGCGGCAACGAGCAGATAGCGCTGCGGCACCGACAGCGCGCCGGCATCGAGCGCGGCCAGTTCGTCGACATACGCGGACTCGAAGACGAACGCTCGCTCGCTGTCGTGGTACATCGCGTGCGTGCCGACCTGCGTGGCCAGGTCGCGAGCGGCATGGACCGCCGGGTTCAACAGAACGGCGCGGCAGCCGCAGCGCTCGGCCAGCCAGGTCGCGTAATAGCCGCCCAGCGAACTGCCGACCAGCGTGTCCTGCGGTTGCGGCCGGATCGCGTCGAGCACCAGCGCGATTGCCGCGGCCGGCGAGGCCGGCAGCTGCGGGCAGACGAAGTCGGCGCTGCGCCCCGACTCGGCCATCCGCCGGGCCAGCACTTGTGCCTTGAACGACTGCGGCGACGAGCGAAAGCCGTGCAGATAGATCAGGCGCGCGCGGCCGGGCGGCGAAGACAGCACTTCAACCGACCGCATCGACCGCCCGCTCGCGCTCGGCCAGCGCCTCTAGCAGGCGTCCGTGCACGTCACCGAAGCCACCGTTGCTCATGACGAGGACGCGATCGCCGGGGCGCACGGCGCCGATCACCGCCGCGACCAGCGCGTCGAGGTCGTCGATCGCCTGCGCGCGCGTGCCCATCGGCGCGAGCGCCGCGGCTGCATCCCAGCCCAGGTTTCCGCTGTAGCAGAAGGCCAGATCGGCCTGCGCGAGGCTGTCCGGCAACTGGGCAGCCATCGCACCGAGCTTCATCGTGTTCGATCGCGGCTCGAAGACCGCGAGGATGCGCCCGGCGTCTCCGATCCGCGCGCGCAGCCCGGCAACCGTCGTGGCGATCGCGGTCGGGTGGTGCGCGAAGTCGTCGTAGACCGATACGCCGGCGCGCTCACCGCGCAACTCCAGCCTGCGCCGCACGCCGCCGAACCCGGCCAGCGCGGCGATCGCGTCGGCCGGTGCAACGCCGGCGCGCGCGGCAGCGGCGATCGCTGCGATCGCATTCGCTCGGTTGTGAGCACCGGCCGCCGCGAGCCGGCAGCGGCCGTGCATGATCTCGCCTCGCCAGACCTGGAATTCGGTCGCTTCGGGCGACTCGGCCACCTCGCGCTCATGCCACCCGTCGGCTACCAGGACCCGCTCGACGGAACTCCACACGCCGCGCGCGAGCACGCGCTCGAGCGCCGGCTCGGCACCGTTGGCCACGATCGCCCCCGAGCGGGGAACGGTACGCACCAGATGATGGAATTGCGTTTCGATCGCGCCGAGATCGGCGAAGATGTCGGCATGATCGAATTCCAGATTGTTCAACAGCGCGAGCTGCGGCCGGTAGTGGACGAATTTCGAGCGCTTGTCGAAGAATGCCGTGTCGTATTCGTCGGCCTCGATCACGAACCAGTTCCCGGCGCCGAGCCGCGCCGACACTGGAAAGTCGGCAGCCACGCCGCCGATCAGGAAACCGGGCGCCATGCCTGTCGACTCGAGGATCCAGGCCAGCATCGCGGTCGTCGTCGTCTTGCCGTGCGTACCGGCAACGGCAAGCACCGGCCGTCGTCCGAGCACGTGCTCGGCCAGCCACTGCGGCCCGGACACGTAGGGAGCACGCGCGTCGAGGATCGCCTCCATCAACGGATTGCCGCGCGAGACCGCATTGCCGACGACCCACAGATCGGGCGCGACGCCCAGCTGATCGGCGCCATAGCCTTCGATCAACTCGATGCCGATCGCACGGAGCTGATCGCTCATCGGCGGGTAGACGTTGGCGTCGCAACCGGTGACCCGATGGCCTGCCTCGCGAGCCAGGGCGGCAAGCCCGCCCATGAAGGTCCCGCAGATACCGAGAACGTGAATATGCATCGGGCGATAATCCGGAAGGCCCGAATTCTACAGTGATGCCCGAAACCACCGACTCCGTTCGCCGCGAACTCGCGGCCGCCGCCGCCCGGCTCATCGCCGACGGCGGACTCGACTACGCCGGCGCCAAGCGCAAGGCCGCCCGCCAGCTGCTCGGCGAATCTTCGGCCGCCGCCCGGTCCTCGATGCCCGACAACGAGTCGATCGATGCGGCGCTGCTCGAACACCTGAACCTGTTCGACGAGGAACACGCCGACCGCGTCGATCGTCGCCGCCGTGTCGCCGCTGCATTGATGGCCGAGCTCGCCGAATTCCGCCCGTATCTGACCGGCGCAGTCTGGAAGGGGATCGTCGCCGAACACGCGCCGATCCATTTGCAGCTTTTTCACGACAACCCGAAGGACATCGAGATTCACCTGCTCAACCAGCAATTGCGCTTCGACGTCGAAACGACGCCTCACTTCCGCAGCCGCGAGGAAATCGAGGCGATCCTGATGTGGTGGCGCGACGAGCCGGTCATGCTGTCGCTGTACGGCGAGAACGACCTGCGCGGCGCGCTTCGAAGCGGCGCCGGGGGCGCCGAACGCGGCGATCTGACCGCGCTGCGGGCGCGCATCGAAGAGGCCGCGAGCACCGGTCCGGCAGCCGACGGAGGCATGCAATGACCAGCAGCGCCCGCAGGAACTGGCTCGCGCTCGCCGCCGCCGCCGCCGCCGCCGGCGGCCTGGGTGCCTGGAGCGCCTGGCGCCACTACAGCCCCGATACGCCCGAAGCCGGCGTGACCGATCTGTTGTTTGCGCTGAATCTGCCGGGAACCGACGACGCGGCCATCGACCTCGGGCAATGGCGAGGCCAACCCCTGGTAGTGAACTTCTGGGCGACCTGGTGCGCGCCCTGCGTCGAGGAGATGCCCGAGTTATCGGAGCTGCAACAGCAATATCAGGCTAAAGGCCTTCAAATCCTCGGCATCGGCATCGATTCGCCCGAAAACATCCGCAAATTTTCAGAGCAGCGCCCCGTCGTGTATCCTTTGCTGATCGCAGGAGCCGGCGGCAGTGAGCTCTCGCGTCGCTTCGGCAACAGCTCTGGCGGCCTGCCGTACACCGTCGTCATCGATCGAAGCGGCCGGGTCCAGACACGGATCATTGGCCGTTTCAAGCTCGACCAGCTGCGCGGCGCGATCGAATCAGTCGTCGGATGATTCGACGGATTTGCGCAAAAGCGTCCTTTATGCACTAAAATCCCGCATCTTCGGCTAAAGACCGACCTAACGGTCACTGCTCGATGACGAAACTCATCTGGGTAATGCACGGCCCGAATCTGAATCTGCTCGGCGTGCGTGAACCAGGCATCTACGGCGCAACGAGCCTGCGCTCGATCGACGATGGCCTCGTGCGCTACGGTCAGGATCGCGGCGTGCGTGTCGAGACTTTCCAGTCGAACCACGAAGGCGAACTCGTCGACCGGATCCAGGCGGCCCCGCAGGCAGGGGTCGGCTTCCTCGTCTTCAATCCGGCGGCCTACACGCACACCAGCATCGCGATCCGTGATGCGCTGGCGGCGGTCGCGCTGCCTTTCATCGAAGTCCACCTCAGCAACATCCACCGTCGTGAAGCCTTCCGCCACCGCTCCTACATGTCGGAGCTGGCGGTCGGCGTCATCGCGGGCCTGGGGCCGGCCGGCTACCGGCTGGCGCTCGAGTTCGCCTGCGACTCGCTGGCCGACGCGGACACTGTGCGCGTTTGATCGAACACGCCGAAGCCCGGACGGCATCATCCAACCTGGGACGGCAGCGCCGTCCCGCGAGGCATCCAAGAATGGACCTGCGAAAACTGAAGACCCTCATCGACCTGGTCGCCGAATCGGGCATCTCCGAACTCGAAATCACCGAAGGCGACGGTCGCGTGCGGATCGTCAAGGCCGCTCCGGTTGCGCCCGCAGCGCCCGCCCCGATCACGATCGCTGCGCCGATTGCACCGGTGCCCGCCGCCGCACAGCCAGCCGGGTCAGCCGTCGCCACGGCCGGCGCTGCTGCGCCGGCCGCACCCGAACCGACCGGGCACCTGGTCAAGTCGCCGATGGTGGGCACCTTCTATCGCTCCGGCCAGCCTGGCGCGGCACCTTTCGTCGCCGTCGGCAGCCAGGTCAAGGAAGGCGACACGCTGTGCATCATCGAGGCGATGAAGCTGATGAACGAGATCGAGGCCGATGCCAGCGGCACGATCCGCGAGGTGCTGGTGGAAAACGGGTCGCCGGTCGAATACGGCCAGCCGCTTTTCGTGATCGAATGACATGTTCGAGAAGATCCTGATCGCGAACCGCGGCGAGATCGCGCTGCGGATCCAGCGCGCTTGCCGCGAACTGGGCATCAAGACCGTCGTCGTGCATTCGCAGGCCGACACCGAGGCGAAGTACGTCAGGCTCGCCGACGAATCGGTGTGCATCGGTCCGCCGGCCTCGCGCGACAGCTACCTGAACGTGCCGCGCATCATCAGCGCAGCCGAGGTCACCGACGCCGAGGCGATCCATCCCGGTTACGGCTTCCTGTCCGAGAACGCGGACTTCGCCGAACGCGTCGAGAAGAGCGGCTTCGTCTTCATCGGACCGCGCCCGGAGTCGATCCGGATGATGGGCGACAAGGTCTCGGCCAAGGACGCGATGAAGAAGGCCGGCGTGCCGGTCGTGCCCGGCTCCGAAGGCGCGCTGCCCGACGACCCGAAGGAGATCCAGCGCATCGCCCGCTCGGTCGGCTACCCGGTCATCATCAAGGCGGCGGGCGGCGGCGGCGGGCGCGGCATGCGCGTCGTGCACACCGAGGCCGCGCTGCAGAACGCCGTCGTGATGACGCGCAACGAAGCGCAGGCCGCATTCAACAACCCGTCGGTCTACATGGAGAAATTCCTCGAGAATCCGAGGCACATCGAGATCCAGGTACTGGCCGACGAACACCGCAACGCAGTGCACCTGGGCGAACGCGACTGCTCGATGCAGCGCCGACACCAGAAGATCATCGAGGAAGCGCCCGCCCCCGGAATCAACCGCCGGTTGCTCGACCGGATCGGCACGCGCTGCGCCGAGGCCTGCCGCAAGATCGGCTACCGCGGTGCCGGCACCTTCGAGTTCCTGTTCGAGAACGACGAGTTCTACTTCATCGAAATGAACACGCGGGTGCAGGTCGAACACCCGGTCACCGAACTGATCACCGGCATCGACATCGTCCAGGAGCAGATCCGGATCGCGGCAGGCGAGAAGCTGCGCGTGCGCCAGCGCGACATCACGCTGCGCGGCCATGCGATCGAGTGCCGGATCAATGCCGAGGATCCGTACAAGTTCACGCCGTCGCCGGGGCGCATCACTTCGTGGCACGTGCCCGGCGGCCCCGGGATCCGCGTCGATTCGCATGCCTACACGAACTATTTCGTGCCGCCGCACTACGACTCGATGATCGGCAAGGTGCTGGCCCACGGCGATACGCGCGAGCAGGCCATCCTGCGGATGCGGATCGCGCTGTCGGAGATGATCGTCGAGGGAATCCAGACCAACCTGCCGTTGCACCGCGAGTTGCTGGCCGACGCGAACTTCGTCCGGGGCGGCACCTCGATCCACTACCTCGAGCAGAAGCTGGCCGGCCGCAAGCTCTGATCGGCGCCACGACGGAGCGCGCGCGTGTGGCATGAACTGATCTTCGTCGTCGCCGACGGCCAGGCCGAGGCCTGGTCCGACGCACTTCTCGACTGCGGCGCCCTGTCGGTGCAGGCCGAAGACGCCGACGAGGGCTCCCCCGACGAACAGGCGCTGTTCGGCGAGCCGGGCGAACCGGCTCCCGCACTGGGCTGGCAGCGCACGCGATTGACGGCGCTGGTCGACGTCGACACCGACTGTCCGCAACTGCTTGCCCAAGCCGCCGCGCGCTGCGGCGCCGCAGCGGTGCCGGCCGGCTTCGAACTGCGCGAGGTACCCGAGCAGGACTGGGTGCGTGCAACGCAGGCGCAGTTCGAACCGATTCCGATCGGCAGGCGACTGCTGATCACGCCCTCCTGGCACCTGCAAGCCGTCGGCGCCTGCGCTGACGGCCAGGCCATCGACGACGCCGGGCACCGGCAGACGATCGTGCTGGACCCGGGCCTGGCCTTCGGTACCGGCAGCCACCCGACAACGCGCATGTGCCTGGAATGGCTTGACGCCAATCTGCGCACCGGCGACACGCTCATCGACTACGGCTGCGGCTCGGGCATCCTCGCGATCGCTGCGGCACGACTGGGGGCGTCCCGGGTCGTCGCCATCGACATCGATCCACAGGCGGTCGAGAGCACTCGGGACAACGCCGCACGCAACAGCGTCACGGTGGTCGCGCGCGAGCCGGCAGGTTCACCGCTCGAAGCGGCCGACGTCGTCGTCGCCAACATCCTGGCGAACCCGCTGCGCGTGCTTGCGCCTCTGCTGGGTTCGCTCGTGCGGCCGCACGGACATCTGGTGCTAGCCGGCCTGCTCGACCGCCAGGCCGACGAAATCGCCGCCTGCTACCCCCGCTTCGATCTTCGGCCCTGGCGCACGACCGATGGATGGACCTGCCTGGCCGGTCCATCGCGATCATGATCGGCGCGACCCCTTGCCATAGTCCGACAGCCTCCTAGCATGGCCCTCGTCACGACCTGCCCGCACTGCGGCACCAGTTTCCGGATCGTCGCCGACCAGTTGAAGCTGCGCGGCGGACTCGTACGTTGCGGCTCCTGCCTCGCCGTGTTCTCGGGGCTCGAGAAGATGACTCGCGTCGACGACGCGAAAACGGGCGAATCGCGGGCCGAGCCGACCGGCACTGCGACAGCGGCGCAGACGGGCGTGGACTCCAGCGATCCGGGTGCTGCCTGGGACGACGACGGCCCGTTGCCCGGCCATAGCGAGCGGCGCACCCGACTGCCGGACTTGCCGGCTCCCGAAGATCTTCCATCCTTTGGCGTACCGGCTTCGTCCGACGGGTCGCCGCGATTTTCCGAGTCCGAACGTGCGGCGTTCGAACAGGCAAAGCTCGAACGCGCAATTCGCCTCCGCGATGATCGGCCAGCCAGCCATCATGACGCCGACGCCGACGCCGACGCCGACGCCGACATCGACAACGCCGGCGGAGAACCCGTGACGCTTGCCGCGACGGTCGACCCGAGCCGCACCGGCACGGATGCAGAACGCGCAAGGACCGAGCGCAACGCCATCGACGCCGACCTCGACGCCATCGACCCCGACGCCATCGACGCCGACGCCATCGACGCCGAAGTCGCGATCGGCGACGAAGAGATGGCCATCGACTACTTCTCGGCCGACGAGCGCCGCCGCGGCTTTCTCGGCCAGCACGCGTTGCTGAAGCTGGCCGCGGTGGGCGTTCTCGTGTTGGCGATGATCGTCCAGGCCGTGCTAGCCAATCGCGACTGGCTCGCCGCGCGGCTGCCGGCGCTCGAACCGGCCATCGCTGCGATCTCGGCGCCTTTCGGCCTGCGCATCGCGCCGCCGCGCACGATCGGAGCGCTGAGCATCGAATCCTTCGAACTGCAGACCGACGCGGCGTCCGAGCTTCTCGCCGTGTCGGCAATCATTCACAACGGGGCACGGCACCCGGTGCGCTGGCCGTCGATGATGCTGACGCTGACCGACACGCAAAACCGCGTGCTGGTTCGCAAGGCCATCGACCCGGCCGACTACCTGAGCGCTTCGACCGACGTCGCGCTGCGCCCGAACTCGGAGCGGCCGATCCGGCTGGCGCTCGAGGCGCGCGACATCCGGCCCGCCGGTTATTCGGTCGTCCTCTTCTATCGGTGACAATCGAGACGGACCCGGGCGCCCGCCCCCACTTGCAGGAGCAGAGATGTCCCGTCGCGTGCTGATCAGCGGTTCGGTCGCCTACGACACGATCATGGTGTTCGAAGGCCACTTCCGCGATCACATCCTCCCCGACAGCGTGCACATGCTGAACGTGGCCTTCCTGACACCGCGACTCGAGCGCGAGTTCGGCGGGTGCGCAGCGAACATCGCATACACGCTGAGCGGCCTGGGCGGCGAACCGGTCGTGCTCGCGGCGATCGGACACGATGGCGACCTGTGCCTGCAGCGGCTGGAGGCGCTTGGCGCCGACACCGGCCCGGTCCTGCGCTGCCCCGACCGCTTCACCGCGCAGGCCTTCATCACGACCGATCTGTCCGCCAACCAGATCACCGCCTT
>ENA-UOUJ01001401-UOUJ01001401.1-activated-sludge-metagenome-genome-assembly--contig:-NODE-1401-length-12744-cov-3.916542_pt1 | contig 12744 bp, 9 predicted proteins | sample MGYA00249839_ERZ747224 | MGnify/ENA primary metagenome ERZ747224 (study PRJEB28782, sample SAMN03220277) | activated sludge metagenome | biome: wastewater; feature: sewage sludge; material... | reverse complement strand
CATGACGATGCGATCGACGCCGGCCGCCATGCCGCCGTGCGGCGGCGCGCCGTATTGAAACGCGCGGTACATGCCGCCGAACCGCTCGACCACCTCGTTCTCGCCATAGCCCGCGATTTCGAACGCCTTCACCATCGCTTCGGGCCGATGGTTGCGAATGCCGCCGGAGGCGATCTCGTAGCCGTTGCAGGTAATGTCGTACTGGAACGCCTTGATCGTCAGCGGGTCCTGGGTGTTGAGCGCGTCGAGCCCGCCCTGCGGCATCGAGAAGGGATTGTGCGAAAAGTCGATCTTCTTGTCTTCTTCATTGTACTCATACATCGGGAAATCGACGATCCAGGCCAATTCGAACCGGTCCTTGTCGATCAGGTTCAACTCCTCGCCGAGCCTGGTGCGGGCGAGCCCCGCGAACTTCCAGAATTTCGCCGGATCGCCAGCCACGAAGAATGCGGCGTCACCTGCCTTGAGGCCAAGCTGGACTCGAATCGCCTCGGTCCGCTCCGGACCGATGTTGTTGGCGAGCGGACCCGCGCCCTCGCCGCCTTCGCGCCACATGATGTAGCCGAGGCCGGGCTGGCCCTCGCCCTGTGCCCACGAGTTCATGCGGTCGCAGAACGCCCGGCTGCCGCCGCCGGGCCCGGGAATCGCCCAGACCTGGTTCTTCGAATCCTCAAGCATCCGGGCGAACACCTTGAAGCCGGAGCCGCGGAAGTGCTCGGAGACGTCCTGCATCAGCAGCGGGTTGCGCAAGTCGGGCTTGTCGGTGCCGTACTTGCGCAAGCTTTCAGCGAACGGAATGCGCGGCCAGTTCCGGGTGACAGGCTTGCCCTTGGCGAACTCCTCGAACACGCTGGTAATGACCGGCTCAACCGCAGCGAAAACATCATCCTGTTCGACAAAGCTCATCTCAAGGTCGAGCTGATAGAACTCGCCCGGCAGGCGGTCGGCGCGCGGGTCCTCGTCGCGGAAGCATGGCGCGATCTGGAAGTAGCGGTCGAAGCCCGACATCATCAGCAGTTGCTTGTACTGCTGCGGCGCCTGCGGCAGCGCATAGAACTTGCCGGGATGAATGCGCGAGGGAACCAGGAAGTCGCGCGCGCCTTCCGGCGAGGAAGCCGTCAGGATCGGAGTTTGGAATTCGAAGAACCCCTGCTCTTTCATGCGCTTGCGCATCGAATCGACGATAGCGCCGCGGGTCATGATGTTCTGATGCAGATTCTCGCGACGAAGGTCGAGGAAACGGTACTTAAGCCTTATATCTTCAGGATATTCCTGTTCACCGAACACCGGCAGCGGCAATTCGGCGGCGGGTCCCAGTACCTCGATCTCGGTGACATAGATCTCGACGTCACCGGTCGGCAGTTCCGGATTTTCGGTCCCCGCGGGACGGCGCCGCGCCTTGCCGTCGATCCGCACCACCCACTCCGAGCGCAACTTCTCCGCCAGCGCGAAGGCCGGGGAGTCCGGATCGGCCACGCACTGGGTCAGGCCGTAATGGTCGCGCAGGTCGATGAACAGAACCCCGCCATGATCGCGGATCCGATGGCACCAGCCTGACAGGCGGACGGTCTGGTCGATGTGGCTGTCGCGGAGCGCGCCGCAGGTATGGGACCGATAGCGATGCATGGGAATCCTGCAAGAAGGCGTCAGAGGCGGAACAGGGGTCGGACGGGCCGCCGGATGGTCGAGCGTCAGGGGTTTACCCGAGCGAAAGGTGCGCGGCAACCGAGAGGCGGAACCTGAAAGAGCGGCCCGGATGATCATTCTTGACCGGAAAAGCCCGAAAAAGACAAGCGCGGCGTGCAGCAAAAAAGCAGGGCGACAGGGCAAAAAAGACGGGCTATGGAGCGTTCATGGACCTGATTACCACCTCCGCGGAGCTGGCCTCCGTCTGCGCCCGTCTCGCCAAGCACCCGGTCATCACCGTCGACACCGAGTTCCTCCGCGAGACCACCTATTATCCCCTGCTCTGCGTCATTCAGCTGGCAAGTCCCGATGAAGCCGTCGTGGTCGATGCTCTCGCCGAGGGAATCGACCTGAAGCCGTTTTTCGCTCTGATGTCGAACGAAAGCGTCCTCAAGGTCTTCCACGCCGCTCGGCAGGATATCGAGATTATCTGGCACCAGGCCGGCCTCATTCCCCATCCCGTCTTCGACACCCAGGTTGCCGCCATGGTGCTGGGACATGGCGATTCCATCGCCTATGACGCGCTGGTCGAGCGCATTACCGGGCACCGTCCGGACAAGACTCACCGATTTACCGACTGGTCGCGCCGGCCGCTGACTGCGGAACAGCTCGAATACGCCGTCGCGGATGTCACCCACCTCCGCGACGTCTTTGCCGCCCTCGACGCCGATCTCAGGAAACGCGGACGCAGCGATTGGGTCAGCGAGGAGATGGAGGTTCTGACGTCGCCGAAGACCTACGACTTTCATCCCGAACGCGCATGGGAGCGCTTGAAGAGCCGGGTCCGCAAGCCGAAGGACCTTGCCGTGCTGATGGAAGTGGCGGCCTGGCGCGAACAGGAAGCCCAGAGCCGCAATATTCCGCGGTCCCGCGTGCTGAAGGACGACGCCGTCGGCGATATCGCGATCCATGCACCGGGCAGCCCGGAACGGTTGGCGACGCTGCGTTCGCTGCCCAAGGGTTTTGAAAGATCGCAGTGGGGTGCTGATATCGTCGCGGCGGTCCAGCGCGGGCTTGCACGAGACCTGCGTTCGCTGCCCAGGATCGAGAAGCCTCGCAACAATTCGAACGGCGCCGCCACGGTGGAGCTTCTCAAGGTTCTGCTGCGCATGACCTCCGAGTGCCATGCTGTCGCGAGCAAGGTGATCGCGACGGTGGACGATCTGGAGCGGATCGTCGCCGACGACGAGGCCGATGTCAGCGCGCTGCACGGGTGGCGGCGTGAACTGTTCGGCGAGGCCGCCCTCGCCCTGAAGCATGGCCGGCTGGCTCTGGCGATCGAAAAGGGCCGCGTGGTCCGCGTGGAGCGAATCTAGCGAGGCTTTCCGATCCCTGAATGGATCACGCGCGCGATTCAGGGATGCACGTCACTCGACCGGCCTCGAAGCGATCAGCCTGCTGATCCGCGGGCCGTCCATTTCCGAGATCCGGAACGACCACCCTTCCCAGGCGAACTCGTCGCCAACAGCTGGTATTCGACCCAGCAACTCGATCGCGCAGCCCGCCACCGTATGGAAATCTCCATCCGGCTTATGGCTGATGCCCAGGTGCATCATCGCTTCGTCGATCGGCATTCTTCCGTTGATGACAAACTTGCCGTCGCCTCCTCCCAGTATGTCCGGCTCCTCACCGGCATCCGGCAGTTCACCTGCAATCGACTCGAGCAGATCGGTGCGCGTGACGATTCCCTGCAATGTCCCGTACTCATCGACCACGACGCCGACGCGAACAGGCTGCGCCTTGAAACGCTCGATGGCTTGCAGGATCGGCGTGAACTCCGAAAGCGCGAGCGGTTGTTGCAACACCGCGAGCGGATCGACTTCGCGCCCCTCAAGCGTCTGATCGAGCAGGTCTTGCTTGCGCAGCACGCCCACGACCTCGTCGATGCTGCCCTGCCCGATAACGACGTGCTCATGCTTGCACTCACGCACCACCTTGAGAATTTCGTCCCGGCTGTCATCCGCGTCCGCCCAGACGATACTCGTCCGCGGCGTCATGATGTCGCTCACGTCGCGGCGGGTGAGGCTGATGACCCGCTCAACGACTTCCCGCTGGGTTCGAGCGAGCAAGCCGGCCCGTTCAGTCTCGGCGACGAGAAGCCTGATCTCGTCAGGCGAGTGAAGCGTTTCCTTTTCGCTGGCGGCGCTAAGGCCGAACAAACGCAGGACGCCGTTGCCGAGCCCGTTCAATGACACGATCGCCGGCTTCAACAGAAACCCGAACAACGCCAGCGGGCGCACGATGATCAGCGCGGTGGTTTCTGTCCGCTGCAAGGCGAGGCTCTTCGGCGCGAGTTCGCCAAGCACGATGTGCAGGATCGTAATGATGGCAAAGGCGATAATGATGGCGATGGCGTGAGCGCCGATTTCGGCTCCGGTACCGAATGGCAGAACCAGCAGCGGCTCGATCAGGTGCGCCAGCGCCGGTTCTCCGATCCAGCCCAGAGCCAATGATGATAGCGTAATCCCGAGCTGGCACGCCGCGAGATTATAATCCAGGTGTTCAACCGCTTTCTGTAACGCATGGGCGTTTGCGCCTCCCGCGGCAACCAGTTGCGCGACGCGGCTACGGCGCATGGCCACCAGCGAAAACTCAGAAGCGACGAAGAAGCCGTTCGCGACGACAAGAATGATGACAGCGAGAACTCCGGCCAGACTGGTTAAACTGTCATCACCCACGGCGATATCTCCTTATGGAGGCGGGAGCGTCTTCGAGCGAACCGATATCCACTTCGCTTGTAAACGCTCTAGCGGAGGACGATCGAGCCCGAGCGGCCGACAAGGCGCGCCAGCTGCTTGAACCGGCCACCCACACGATCCGCGACCAGATCGACCAGCCGGTGTTCGAACACAAGCGTCAGCTTGCGACCGCTGCTTTTGAACTGGGTGGCGGACAACACGCCTGGTTGAGCTGCCGAAATCAGATGCGCGACGCGAAAGGCGGCGCCCAGAATGCGCGCGCTCTCATCCATGGGCGAAGTTACCAGTTCGGATACCACGGGTGAAGGAGCGTTAGCTTCACTCAATCCGGCATAGCGGTAGTATACCGACAGCGCGACGAAGGCTCGTCCCTGATGGTCGATGCTGACGAAATTGCCATTCATGATCAGACTGAGCGTCTGCTCGCTGCGGTAGTCGGGATGGATGCGCCATCCGATATCGGAAAGCAGGCAGGCGGTGTGGCGCAGCCGTCGGTCGTCTTCGGTCTCCTTGAGCTTTAGAGTCCGAAACAACCGATCGGTCCATTCGATCAGTTCCTCGGCATGACACGCCGAGCGCGACAGCAAGCCGTTCAGCGTTTGCGCGGCGCAGATCAATCCATCTCTGGATCGGTCGGCGGCGGGCAGCATCGAATAAAGTAGACCCTCACGGACGCCATAGGTCGAGAACACGATGGCCTTCGGCTTCGCAATCCGGATGATGTGCTCCAGCACCAGAGCGGCATAAGTCAGCAGCGGCTGCCGTGCTTCGGCGACCACCTCGATATCCGCCAGCATGTCGGAAGCAACCAGACGGCGCAGCCGCCTGACGAAATCAAGCGCGTCGGCCGCGGGAATGGAATAGCCGTGCATGACGCGAAGCGGATACCCGCTCTGGATGATGTGAAGGCGCGCCAGCGCGCGCCATGTTCCGCCGATAGCGTAGAAAGTGCGGCCCTTGCCGGCCTTCAGCGGTGTCGCGTCGGCGAGCGCGGCTTTTACAATGCTGTTCGCGCGCTTCAGCGATTTCTTCGACGCATCCTGCAAGGCGAGACTGCCCAGCGGCAGCGTTATTCCGCGCCCCACCCGGTGGTTGCGCACGTCGGTCAGTTCCAGCGAACCGCCGCCGAGATCGCCCACGATTCCGTTCGGTTTGTGGACGCTGGAAACGACCCCGAGCGCCGCAAGGTAGGCTTCCTGTGGTCCCGGCAGAATTTCAATCGTCACGCCGCAGATGCGCTCAGCCTGGGCTATGAAATCCGCGCCGTTGGTGGCGTCGCGGCATGCGGCGGTCGCGATGGCGTGAACGCGGCTGATCTTCATGACCTTGCACAGCGCATGGAAACGCCGCAGGGATGTCAGCGCCTTGGTGATGGCATCCGACGCAAGCAATCCGGTGGACTGCACTTCGCGCCCGAGTCCGCACGATGCCTTCTCGTTGAAGACCGAGACGAGACTTCGCTCCAACGCTTCATAGACGACGAGGCGAACGGAGTTGGAGCCGATATCGATGACGGCGACACTGGAGTCCGGCTTGCGCGGACGCAGATATGTCGGGGCCGGCGGTCTATGCCGGCGGCTGCCGCTCTGAGCGACGCGTGAGACGGCGCGGCGAAGATTCCTTGAGCGACTTTCCACGGCCGGACAGACTCGGGTTTGTCATGAAATAGTTATGCAGGTTGAAGGGCTCCTCACCCTTCGCGGCCTTCATACGCGTTGACGATCCATCCGGCAACAACTGCCAGCTCTGTTCGGTATCCTTGAGGTTCGCGACCATGATCTGTTCGAGAACCTGCCGATGCACCGTCGCATTCTGCAGCGGGCACAGCACTTCGACACGCCGGTCGAGGTTGCGCGGCATCATGTCCGCGGACGAGATATACACAGCGGCCTTTGGTCCTGGCATGGTCTGCCCCATTCCAAAACAATAAATCCGGCCGTGCTCCAGAAACCTGCCGATGACTGACTTGACGCGAATGTTTTCCGACAATCCGGGAACTCCGGGCCGCAGGCAGCAGATGCCGCGCACGATCAATTCGACGGAAACGCCTGCCATGGATGCTTCATAGAGCGCATCGATGATGTCGGGATCGACCAGCGCGTTCATCTTCATCCAGACCGCGGCCGGTTTGCCGTTACGGGCGAAAGTGGTTTCACCGCGAATATGATCGAGAATCCGATTCCGCAGCGTCAGGGGCGATACGGCCATTCTCTCGATATCGCTCGGCTCGGCGTAGCCCGTGATGTAATTGAATACGCGCGCCGCATCACGGCCTATGATCGGATCCGACGTGAAATACGACAGGTCGGTATAGATACGCGCGGTCACCGGGTGATAGTTGCCGGTACCGGTGTGGATGTAGGTCGCGAGATTGCCGCCTTCCCGGCGCACGACCAGCGAGAGCTTGGCGTGCGTCTTTAGTTCGAGGAAGCCGTAGACTACCTGCACGCCGGCGCGCTCGAGGTCGCGCGCCCAGCGGATGTTGGCCTCTTCGTCGAACCGCGCCTTGAGCTCGATGAGCGCCGTGACGGACTTGCCTGCCTCCGCGGCCTCCGCCAGCGCCCGCACGATCGGCGAGTTGTTGGAGGTGCGGTAGAGCGTCTGCTTGATCGCGACGACGTCAGGGTCGCGCGCGGCCTGTTGCAGGAATTGCACGACGACGTCGAACGACTCGTAAGGATGATGAACGATCAGGTCCTTCTGCCGGATGGCGGCGAACACGTCGCCGCCATGATCGCGCACGCGCTCGGGATGGCGCGGAACATACGGCACGAATTCAAGGTCGGGCCGGTCGAGCCGTGTGAGTTGCGACAGCTCGTTCATGGCGAGGACGCCGTCCACCAGCAGCACTTCGTCGTCAGCCGCCGATAGCGCCCGCTGAACGAATGCGCGCAGCTCGGCGGGCATGGCGGCTTCGATTTCGAGCCGGATGACGGAGCCGCGCCGGCGGCGTTTCAACGCAGTCTCGAACAGGCGAACCAGATCCTCCGCCTCCTCCTCGATTTCCAGCTCGGAGTCCCGGATGATGCGGAACGCGCCCTGCCCCTTGACGGTGTAGCCCGGAAACAGCCGGTTGATGAACAGGCTGGTGGCGCCTTCAATTGTGATCAGCCTGACCGGATCGTCCTTGCTGGCTACCGGCAGCCTCAGGAACCGGTCGATCTTGCTGGGCATGCGGATCAACGCATTCATCGGCTTGCCATCGGAGGTCCGCGCCAGTTGCAGCGCGATGGTGAAGCCAAGGCTTGGAATGAACGGAAACGGGTGGGCCGGATCGATGGCGAGCGGCGTCAGCAAAGGGAAGATATTGTGCAGGAAGTGATCGGCGATCCAGTTCCGCTCGGCTTTGGTGACATCCTTGCCGTCGATCAGGACGATCCCCACCCCGGCCAGCATATTGCGCAGATCCCGCCAGATCGCCTGCTGGTCGCTCGCGAGATCGGAGACCGTCTCGTTGATGAGAACGAGTTGCTCCGACGGCGTCAGCCCGTCCGGGCTGCGCTCGGTGATCCCTTCCCGCACCTGCGCCTTGATGCCGGCGACGCGGACCATGAAGAATTCATCGAGGTTATTGGCGGAAATCGACAGAAATCGGACGCGCTCAAGCGCGGGATGGCCGGGATTGACCGATTCCTCAAGGACGCGGCGGTTAAAATGCAGCCAGGATAATTCCCGATTGATAAACCGTTCCGGACTGGCCCGGATCGCTGAGTCCAGTTCCAGTTCCGGCTTTTTGTCTTCGGGAGCAATCGCTTGAATTGAATCCATCGATATGTCGGTCCGTATTCTCGTGCCTTCGAGCGAAGCGGATAGCCGGTTCGCGTAAAGAAAACGCGTCAGATCAAAACCTGCTTGCCCGCTTCCGACCCCGTCAGAAGTGGTGAGGCTCAGATACTGAGGCTGCGGCGCAACAGCGGTAAAACCATGGGCCAGCTCGATGACGTTTCCATGACATTTGACGTTGCGGAAGGTCGGGGCGTCAAGGTCTGTCGAAGGAATGCGGAGCCGTATGGTTTCAGTCGTGATTTCGAAGCAGTTCCGCGGCGAGCGCGCGCGTCACCGGCCTGCCAAGCCGTAACGATTCGGCATCGAGCCGTTCGACCGCGAGGCGGGCGGCGGCAACCGATCGTTCGGTCCGCGTTGCGATCAAACTCACGATCGCTTCGTCGATATTCATCTGGCGGTCCGCGGAGAACTTCACGATCAGCGCCCGGAGCAGATGATCGTCGGGCGGCATCAACGTCACGACCGGCACCGCGCGCAGTCGCGACCGGAGGTCGCGCAGCCCGATCTCGATCGCGGCCGGCGTGACTCGCGCCGTCATCAGCACGAACGCGGCTTCCTCACGGGCGAGGTTCATCAGGTGGAACAGGGCAAGCTCATCGAAGGTTTTCGGATTGATATCCTCCACGACAAGCGCCCCTGTCGTCAGGGCCATCGGCACCGTCGCCGCGGTCAGGCCTTGCGCGCTGATGGAGCGCGCCCCTGCCCGTTCCGCCCAGATCGCCGCGAGATGACTCTTGCCGCAACCTTCAGGGCCGGCCAGCAACATGATCCTGTTCGGCCACTCCGGCCAGCTCTCGATCAGCGACAGCGCCGCCGTGTTCGCGGGACCTTCAAGAAAATCATCCCGTGAAAAGCTTTCAGCGTGCGGCAGCGAGAATGCGAGCTGACGGGAGGGAGGACGGCCTGCCACGCATTTACTCCACGTCAGCACCAACTCGCGCGCACGGTGCGACCTTCATTGCGGATCGATGGTGCTCATGTGGCGCACCCACTCCACGAGATAGAAAGAGACGGAAACCAGGGTCAGGATCGCTATGGCGGCCATCAGAAGGGCTTCGTAGGGCGAGGAATCAAATCCGAATCCCAGCGCGGCCAGCACCAGCGCCGCGAACGCGACCTGCGCTCCCGTATTGAGCTTCGAGACCAGCAGCGGCTTCATCGGCACCGGCTTGTTGAACAGCCACGACACGATCACGGCCCCGACGATCATGATGTCGCGCGAGACCACCAGGATAACGAGCCAGATGGGAATAGCTCCCAGGATGCCGAGCGTCACGAAGATCGAGACCAGCAGCGCCTTGTCAGCCAGCGGATCCAGGAGCGCGCCCAGTTCGCTCGCCATATTGAAGCGCTTGGCCAGAAACCCGTCCACCGCATCGCTGACGCCGGCAACCACGAAGATGGCGAAAGCGATCTCCATCTGATTGGAGGCGATAGCCCAGACAATGATTGGCACGAGCAGAATACGGCCGAGCGTAATGATATTTGGAATACTCACGCGACTTACAGGCTCCGGATGGTTCCCGCACAAAACCTTCGGGAGGCGAGGCTTTGCAGAAGAGGTCGGCCTTTGTCTACATAGTATATGCGGACAGCCCGTGCGAGCCATTGCGCAAGTCCGCGATCCGACGTAACCAGCCGGAAACGCCTTCGGATGCCGCTGCATGACCGACAAGAACAACAGCCTTACCTATGCCGGGGCGGGCGTCGATATCGACGCCGGCAACCGGCTGGTCGACCTCATCAAGCCGATGGTGCGCGCGACCGCTCGCGCCGGCGCGGAGGCTGAGATCGGCGGATTCGGCGGCCTGTTTGATCTCAAGGCCGCCGGATTCGCGGACCCGATTCTGGTCGCGGCCAATGACGGGGTCGGAACCAAGGTCAAGATCGCGATCGAAACCGGCATCCACGACACCATCGGCATCGATCTTGTCGCCATGTCCGTCAACGATCTCGTCGTGCAGGGCGCGGAGCCCTTGTTCTTCCTCGATTATTTTGCCTGCGGCAAGCTGGATCCAAAAACGGCCGCGGCGGTCGTGGCCGGAATTGCCGAAGGCTGCCGGGAAGCGGGCTGCGCCCTGATCGGCGGCGAAACGGCTGAAATGCCCGGTCTCTACAAGGACGGCGACTACGACCTTGCCGGCTTCGCGGTCGGCGCGGCGGAACGCGGCTCCCTGTTGCCCGGCCGCGATATCGCCGCCGGTGATGCGGTGATCGGGCTGGCATCGTCCGGCGTGCATTCCAACGGCTATTCGCTGGTCCGCAAGATCGTCGAATCCTCGGGAATCGCCCTCTCCGCTCCCGCGCCATTCGCCCCTGTGGCGACCCTGGGGGGCGCGCTGCTGACCCCCACCCGGCTCTATGTCAAATCCTGCCTGCGCGCGATCCGAGAAACCGGCGCGGTGAAAGGGCTTGCCCACATCACCGGAGGCGGCTTCACCGACAACATTCCTCGCGTCCTGCCCGAAGGACTCGGCGTGCGGATCGACCTCGCCGGGTTGACGGTCCTTCCGGTATTCAAATGGCTGGCGCATCAGGGTCACGTCGCCGAGCGCGAGATGCTTCGAACCTTCAATTGCGGCGTCGGAATGGTCGCGATCGTGCGCCGCGACGCGGTTCAGCAGGTCGTGGATGTGCTGACGCAGGCCGGTGAACGCGTGTCGTTGCTTGGCGATGTGATCGTTGCGGGCGATGAAGGCCGGGTCGTTTACGACGGTCAACTCGATCTCGCCGTGTAGAACGCCCCCGCAGGGAATGTGAGCATGAAACGCCGTGTCGCCATCCTGATTTCCGGACGCGGATCAAACATGACGGCGCTGGTGGAAGCTGCAAAGGCCGAGGGCTTTCCGGCTGAAATAGCCCTCGTCATTTCCAATAAAGCGGGCGCGGCGGGCCTCGCCAGAGCCCGGGCGGCCGGCATCGAGACCCTCGTCATTGAAAGCAAGCCATTTGGCAAGGACCGTGCGGCGTTCGAGGCCGAACTGCAATCCGCCCTGGACGGCAAGCGCATCGAATTCATCTGCCTCGCGGGCTTCATGCGGCTTTTCACCGCCGAATTCGCCCGATGCTGGCATGGACGGATGCTCAACATCCATCCCTCGCTGCTTCCATCATTCCGGGGCATCGACCCCCACGGTCAGGCCCTGCGGGCGGGCGTGAAGATCTCTGGCGCCACGGTGCATTTCGTCGTCGCGGAAACGGACGCCGGCCCCATTGTCATGCAGGGCGCGGTGACCGTGCGTGACGACGATACAGCGGAGACACTGGCCGCGCGCGTTCTGGAGATCGAGCATCGCATCTACCCGGATGCGCTACGGCTGGTCGCGGGCGGAGGGGTTCGCCTGGATGGCGACATCTGCAAGACGTCGGCTAATGCCAGTCCGGACGATAGCCTGATCTCGCCGTCAGTGATCTGACCGCGTCCCGCTATAGCGTTTCCGAGCGAACCGGATTCCACTTCGCTCGAAAACGCTCTTGCTCACCCCCCCACGCGATCGGAGGAGCGTGTCGCCGAACCCATCGCGGAGAACTGTGATCTACGAGATCTTCAGATCTACGAGATCTTCAGATTCTCGGCGGAGGTCTTGCCGCGATTTTCAACCAGATCGTATTCGATCGTCTGGTTTTCGTCGAGAGTGCTCAGGCCGGCGCGCTCAACGGCGGAGATATGAACGAACACGTCCCTATCGCCGGTCGTTGGCTTGATGAAGCCGTACCCTTTGGTTGGGTTAAACCATTTGACGGTGCCCTTTTGCATCGCCTGTCTCCTGTTGGGATATGATCAAAGACGTGGCCGCACTTTCGCGCCTCACGCCACAAGCGGGCCCCTCTCCTGATCTTTTCCGAACTTTCCGAATTGTACCGACGGGCGGGCTCTCAACCGATTGTTAAAGGATTGCAACATGAAAATTACCACTTAGCAAGTCACGCCAGGGAACTGAGAAACACCCGGGACCGTGGCTTTGAAAGAATCTTTGATGCGACCGCGATAGACGAAACCAAGGCGTTTCAAGTGTCTTGGCGATGCGTGAGCGTTCCGGAGACGAACCAGTTTCGCTCGCCAATATCCCGCTATCCACATGTTTGATTGCGCGTAACGATGGAAAAGATCGACCCACGCGCTGCGGCGAATGATCCATCAGGCTCTGAAAGCGCTAATCGGCGACTTGCATGCGATGGCGCATCATTGATCCGGCGCTGAGCACGATCATGATCCCTAGCAGGCCACACAACACCGCGCCTCCGGGTCCGCCGGCGGCAAATTGGGGCGCGATGCCAAGCCACCCCAGGATCGCGTCCAGAAAGGCGCCGGTCCCCCCATCGAAGAACCGGTGCAGCCGTGGCGCCACCGCCGGATCAGTCGCGATGACCTCGCCCGCGACCCAGCCCAGCAACGCCGATCCGGCCCAGATCAGAAAAGGCAGGCGCGTCAGAAGCATCATGATCAGCGCCGCGCCCGTCACGATCAGCGGCACGCTGACAGCCAGCCCGATGATCAACAGCGGCACGCTGCCATTCGCCGCCGCCGCGATCGCGATGACATTGTCGAGGCTCATCACGAAGTCGGCCACCA
>ENA-UOUJ01001400-UOUJ01001400.1-activated-sludge-metagenome-genome-assembly--contig:-NODE-1400-length-12748-cov-16.017175_pt1 | contig 12748 bp, 11 predicted proteins | sample MGYA00249839_ERZ747224 | MGnify/ENA primary metagenome ERZ747224 (study PRJEB28782, sample SAMN03220277) | activated sludge metagenome | biome: wastewater; feature: sewage sludge; material... | reverse complement strand
TTGAGGACTAAAGTTACGGATAGTGCGGAAGGCTACCGTAGGTTTAGTTCAACATCAGGTTTTGTGCAATTGGGGTGGACGGAAGTACAATCATCAGCAGTGCATATCCCAGCTTCATATTCGGCGGACGGAATTCTGCCGGGCAGTAGTTCTAAACTTCGGCTTTTAGTTATAAATTTAGCTTCGGTTCCGGGCGGACAGTTGGTCAATTCCCCAACTGCACAAAGCCCTGGCCGTTAGCAGCAAGTGTAAAGGACGACACCACAACGACAAACAGACGCCTAAAAACTAAGAAAAAGTAAACTATTTTTCGTCCCGACGGGGTCTTCACAGCCTTGCTATTGAGCGCAGGCGAGACCCCGGCGAAACAGGGAGGTAGTTTTTAGCGAAAAAATTACAGCCTTTTTCAAAGTCAATATTTTACGGCAGTCCCGCATAGTTTTTTATGAAAACCCCTGCATGGCTATTAATATTTTTGCGGGACAGCGTCCCGGGAGAACATACTGCATACGACGTCAGAGACATCGTATAGCAGTGTTTGCACGGTTTTAATCTATTGAGCTATTTCCCCACCGCACATTTTTTAATTCAATTTTATGCTTACCAGCAAACGGCACATTTGCTTTTGCCCCAGCCACAAGCTAACCCAGCCGTTTTTTGCCAGCACACCCCTAAAAATGATGTTTCATATCTATAATGTCAGGTTTATCCTGACTATATCACTATAAACAATAACTTTTTTCCGAATTGGGGCAATTAACTCAATTATCTTTCGTATCATTATTGTCAGGTTTATCCTGATATTATTACTATGAAAAATAAATACATATCAACGCAATCGAACGAACTTCTATCCTATTTCAACGGGCAAAACAGGAATAGCTTTGACTATTCTTTGGCTTACAAAGCACTGCCCGACTCTAAAGCGAGTGCCGTCAGAGAACTACTCAGCGATATGACAAAGAGAGGTTTGTTGATGCGTTTGAAAGAAGGTGTTTATTACATCATTCCGTATGAGCAAAATGCGGAAACTTACATGCCTGACTGGCATTTAATAGCGGAGCATTTAGTCAATGATGCCAAACATTATATCGGATACTATTCCGCCTTACAGATTCACAACCTTATTACTCAACCGTCATTAAAAGAACAAATAGTTGTATCAAAACAAATACGACCATCGGAAATAAAAATAAAAGAAGTCCCTTTTCAATTTATTTATCATAACGAGAAACATTTTTTTGGTTCAAAAAAAATGTGGGTTGACAGTTTCAATAAGGTGCTTTGTTCTGACTTGGAGAAAACTTTTATTGACTGTTTGTTTAAACCCGATTATGCAGGTGGAATAGTGGAAGTGGCAAGGGCAATCTACATTTCAAAAGACAAAATGAAATACGATACCCTTCTTGAGTACGCAAAAAAGTTTGATTCGCAAGCTGTAATAAAACGATTGGGCTTCCTTTTAGAAACATTAGACATTAACACCAATATTATTCAGGAATTACACCAAATGAAAACTGCCTCGTATGTTGTGCTTGATACCGAATTGCCTAAAACAGGAAAGCGAATAAGCCGTTGGAGTATTCAACAAAATTTGGAAACGGAAACCATTAAATCTGCCATTTACACATGATCAAACCCGGAGAAATACAGCAAAAAGCAAGGGCTGTTGGGGTACGTGACCAGCAGATTGAAAAGGATTATATTCTTTCATGGATTCTGTTTGGAATTGCCAAACATAAGCAACTATCGAGGGCAATCGTTTTCAAAGGTGGAACCGTTTTAAAGAAAGTATATTTTGAAGATTATCGTTTTTCTGAAGACCTGGATTTTACATTGCTGAATGCCGAAATATCCAACGACCAAATTTTCTCATGGTTCAAAGAAGTATTTGAATTCATAAGAGATGAAGCCAATATTCCGCTTAACATCATTGACAGCAACGACCATGAAGATGGCGGCATTAATTTTTACATCAGTTTCATTGGTCCGCTTGGCGGACAAGGAAATAGCAAAAGAGTTAAAGTTGATATTTCACGCAGTGAACAACTGGTTTTTGAACCAGTAATGAATGACGTATTCATTGGCTATTCCGATTTGGAAGAACACCAACTATTATGTTATCCATTAGAGGAAGTATTGGTTGAAAAAATGCGTTCCGTGATGCAACGAATGCAAGCGAGAGATTTTTACGACATCTGGTATTTGCTGGAAGAACATGAAATGGATGCAAATTTTTATCTGAACGAATTTGAAACCAAGTGCAAAAACAAAGGTTTATTGCACACCGATTTTCCGAAAAAATTAACTGAACGTTTACCTCAATACCAAGGCAGGTGGCAAAGCTCCATGAGCGAACAAATAAAAGACCTGCCCGACTTTGATCAGGTAGAACGTGAAGTAAAAAAGCATTTGAAAAAATTGAAATTATGACTCAAAACAATTGGAAGATTATCTCTGGGGCGTCGCCAACATATTGCGTGGGATGATTTTCGTCCCGACGGGGTCTTCACAGCCTTGCTATTGAGCGCAGGCGAGACCCCGGCGAAACAGGGAGGTAGTTTTTAGTGTGAAAAATTATAGCCTTTTTCAGAGTCAATATTTTACCACAGTCCCGCATAGTTTTTTATGAAAACCCCTGCGTGACTATTAATATTTTTGCGGGACAGCGTCCCGGGAGAACATACTGCATACAACGTCAGAGACATCGTATAGCAGTGTTTACACAGTTTTAATCTATTAAGCAATGCTGTCAAAATCGTAGCCGGCCCGTGTTAGTGCTCGTTTGGCTGCTTCCAGCGCAAAAGCTGCCGGATGATGGGGGTGCAGCGGTACTTCTGAAATATGAGCAAGCTGTTCTAAAAGTTCCAGGGTTTGATTTTGGGTGAGTGCTGCACATACGTCGTACATGCCACCGGGTTCTTCTTCTGCGATATCATGCTTATCTAAAACATGCCGCAGCACTTTTATCAACGAGGGGGTGGGCGGGGGCACCATCAAAGCGGTTATTGCGCCATGCTCAAGACGAAGCTTTGCGGCAAGCGGCACGGGAATGCCTCCGTTTGCTTTTTGTGCCGCCGGGAAAAGAACTTTCTCTTCCATCTTGATATGCGTCAGCAACCCCGCGCGAAACCGTTGATAATATTCCATTTGAATTTCATCGGGGTTTTGGGTTGCCAGGTCTAACAATTCGTCAATCCGGCGATGGTCATCTGTGAAAAACTGATATAGCTGCCTGTTCATGGATTTTCAATAATACGATATTTTTAATGTTTTCGTTTTGCGGGACAGCGTCCCGGGAGAACATAAATGATACGAAGTCCGGAGACATCGTATAGCGGGCGGGATACAAAAAACTCTTTCTGCTCAATGCTAATTCTCAAACCGGTAAGTTCCTGCAGGCGCTTCAAATACAACATAGCCCTTGCTGATCCCTGTTTTTTTTGCATAAGATGAATTTACCTGAACCGTTTTTCCATCCTCATCAGGAAAATAAATGGTTGCCGTACAATTCGGGGGAATCGTAACCAGGTATACCAGCTTATTGTTTTCACGCTTCCAGTGGGCTTTGATATTCCCGGAAGGGGAATCAAATTCTGCTTTTGCCCATGTTAGCTGCTCCCCGGTGAACTGAGGAACACGCAGGCTGAATTTCCTGAAACCCGGGTAATCATCATGCTTTCTGATCCCGGCTACTCCGTCAATATACCATGCCCCGGGATAAAGATAAGAGCTATGCAGCAGGGAGTGGTCGGTAAGATCTTTTTCCCACGTCTCCCACATGGTAGTAGCGCCATTTTCACGCATAAAGCCCCAGCCGGGGTATGTTGTTTGGGAAGTCATGGAATAGAGGAGATCATCGCGTCCTTCTTCCCGGAGCACTTTAAACAACATCGTTCCCCCGGTTATTCCTGCGTCAATGTGTCCTTTCTGATTGACCAGGATCTCTTTTTCTAATCGCTTCATCACTAAAGGACGCAATCCGGCAGGCATAATATCTCCGTACAATGCGGCAGCAAGGCTTCTCATGCTGTTGTCGGCATAGTTGTGATCATCAGCATGGTACCAGGTACGGTGAACAGCTTCGCTTGCCAGTTTTGCCTGTTTCTCCCATTGTGCAGCCTCTTCATTCCTGCCTATAACCCGGGCAAGCTTTACGGCTGTTTTCAGGTTGTAAATCCAATAACAGTTATTGAAAAAAAGGTTTTCATCAGAATAATTGTTCATGCCCTGTGCATTAGCGTCCGGCCAAAGCCAGTCGCCTAAAAAATCCCATTTTCCTCCGTAACGCGTGAGCATATTGTTTTTTACATGCGTATCCAAGAAACCCAGCCAGCCTTTGATCATATCAAAGTTTTCCTCTACGGCGCGTTTGTCGCCAAGGTATTCATAAAGGAACCAGGGCAGGGTAACCACAATGCCACCCCATGCCGGGCCGCCTCCGCCATGATAGGTGGGGGCGGTTTGAGGTAAGATCCCGCCGCCGAGGCGCCGTCCGCTTTCAGGCTTTTTATGCGCCCATGTGGTATCGTTCATATTACCAACCATTGGCTCTGTTCCCTGCACATCGCGCCAGTCCTGCAGCCATTTGGTATAAAATGCACCCAGCCTGTAATTGAGCAATCCTGTTTCAGCAGTAGCATGGGCATCGCCCCCGTAGCCAAATCGTTCACGTTGCGGACAATCCACTACATAACCGCCGAGCGATAAATTTTCGAATGTCCATCTTACCGTATTATAAATCCAGTTTTGCAAAGGATCGGAGCATTCAAAAGAGGTTGTGGTTTTGAAATCTGTACGCACCATCCATCCTTTAATATCGGCTTTCTGCGGAGCCTGCTTTACACCCTGTATCGTCATCCATCTTCCGGAGTTATAGTTAAACCTGTTTTTAAAACTGCCCTCACCGGTTGGTCCTATAATATACAGGTTATGCAGTCCGTAGGTCATGTCCTCCTGTTGCCGTTCGGAAAAAAGCAGCCGCACAGTGTCTCCGGGATTGCCTTTCACATGAACCTGTATCCATCCGGCAAAGTTTACACCCATATCTGCCCGGTAGGATCCATCGGCACGGTGTTCAATGGAAGCCGGCTGTATCTCATCAAACAATGCATTGGTTTCAACCTGCTGTGCAGAAAGCTCCAGCTTTGGCGTATATACATTCACATTTTTCCATGCCTCGTCGTTATAGTCTGCTTCATTCCAGCCAGGTATCTCTTTATTGGCATCCCAGATCTCGCCTCCATATCCGCCCACACCAAAGCCCCAGTTCCCGATGAGCTGGTTTGGGCTTGCATGTGTTTTCCATGTTTCATCGGTAATAATTCTGGCTATTCGCTGGTTATGCTTTCCGGTAATGTCGGTCTGGGCTATAACCATGGGCGTCCGCGGCTTATCGGGTGTAGCATAAGGAGCATATATAGACCAGGAAGTTCCCAGCCATAAGCCAATAACATTCTTTCCCGGTTTCAAGGCTGTTGTTATATTATAAGCAATGTAGCGGGCGCGTTGGGTATGGTCGGTTACGGCAGGCGCTAAAACATGGGCGTCTGCTTTTTTGCCGTTGATATACACTTCATGGTATCCTACAGATGCCACATACAGCACGGCTCTTTCGGGCTTTGTTTCCAAATCGAATGATTTCCTCATCCACGGATCGGGTATTTTATTGCTGCCTTTATAGGGGTCATATATTTCATCTGTGCCGATCCATTTTGCGGTCCATTCTTTCTGATCAAACAGCCCGGTGCTGAAGTGCGCGGTTTCGCTCAGTGGCGATACCATTCCCTTTTCGTCTTTTACACTTACTGTCCAGTAATAATCTTTATCCGACAGAAGTGCTTTGCCTTTATAAGGAATAAGATGTGATTCGCCGGATGGTATCCAGCCGCTGTTCCATATATCTGCTTTGCTTTTGTTAAGCTGGTCTTTTGTGGAACCAACCATTATACGGTAAGCCGTTTGCTTTTGAGCAAAAGCCGAAGCGTCTGCCGGGGCCAGCTTCCAGCTGAAGCGGGGTTGTTTTATATCCAGTGCGCCGGGATCGTCAAGATATTCGCAGGTAAGCGCTACCGGATAGATGCTTGATTTGTTTTGTGCGGAAACAGCAAAAAAAGCGCTGAAAAGAAAAGCCAGGAGAATAAATTTTATACGCATACACGATATGATGGTTAAGGCTAAGATAATACTTATACCATTGGCCTTTACATGCGATTTAACCGCAGCCACTCTGGCAACATCTGCAATAGAAGGACTTTAAAAAATAGTTTCACTTTAGGGCAACAATTGCTTATCTTTGCATTGTGAACAAAAAACAGAAATTCCGAAACGGTTATCACTTACAAACATTATTTTGAAGCGTTTTTGTGAAACAACGTCAGAAAGTAAAGGATAAAATCGTTTGGACGCTTGACCTGATTGAAGAAATTGACAGAGTTCCTGAAACTTATCTTCAACACATGCAGGACGGATTATATGAAGTCAGAGTAAACTTAGCTAGCGACATTTTTCGGATCTTTTGTTTTTTTGATCAGGAAAAATTGATTGTGTTAGCAAATGGCTTTCAGAAGAAAAGTCAAAAGACACCCAAGCAGGAAATTGAGAAAGCACTTAAAATAAAAAAAGAATATGAAGACGAAAGGAAATAACACTATGACACTTGCCCAGTTTAAGGATAAGCATTATGGCAAAACCGGGACAGCAAAGCGTGACCAACTTGAAGCAGGTTATCAAAACTTTAAAATTGGCGCATTAATTCAGGAAGCAAGAAGGGAAAAAGGTTTGACACAGGAACAACTTGCTGAAAAAGTGGGAACAACAAAATCCTACATTTCAAAAATTGAGAACAATCTTAAAGAAGTGAGAATTTCCACTCTTCAAAAAATTGTATCAGTTGGCTTCGGTGGACAACTACAATTATCAATTAAACTTTGACAGGAACACCATTATGAACTATATCCGGCCGCATGACTTTTTATGAACACGCCGGCATGAAGTAAATTAATTTTACGGCCCTGGTACGTGTCTCACGTACCAGTATCATTAGTGTGGCAGGTCTTTGCGGGACGAAGTCCCGGGAGAACATACAGCATACGAAGCCGGAGACATCGTATAGCAGACATTGTACAACGGCGCGCAATTCCCGGATGCGGTCAGTACGCGGCAAGGGAGCGTCAGCCGGCATGTTTGCAAACCACAAAATTATAGCACACTAATATCCGGCTTAAGCTATAGATTGCAGCCTTAAACACAACACATGAAGCGCTATGTTATTATACTGCTAACAGTATTATTTTTCATAGAAGCTGCTGCGCAAAAATTGCAACCGGGCTTTGATAAACAGGAATACACAGAGTTGTTGAAGCTCACTGCTAAGAACAGCGAGCTTGAATTTGGGAAGAATATACCTTCTCCCGAACGGTTTACACTCCGGTACCGCTCAGCAACGGTTGGTCTGGATAATGTGTGGGAGCTTTGGCTAAGTTCCGACAGCATGGCTGCCATCAGCATCAGGGGCTCTACCCTGAATGCGGAAAGCTGGCTGGCTAATTTTTATGCGGCAATGGTTCCTGCAAAAGGTGAATTAAAGCTTTCTGACACCGATACTTTCAGGTATGAGCTGGCCCAAAATCCGCTTGCAGCCGTTCATGCGGGCTGGCTGCTGGCAACAGCGTTTTTATCGAAGGATATTTTACAGCATATAGATGCGTGTTACCAGGCTGGCATTAAAGACTTTTACATTGTGGGACATAGCCAGGGCGGCGCGATCAGCTTTTTAATGACGGCTTATCTGTACAGTCTTCAAAAGCAAAATCTTTTACCTGCAGATATCTGCTTTAAAACCTATTGCAGCGCCGCGCCCAAACCGGGAAACTTATATTTCGCCTACGCCTATGAAACCATCACGCGGGATGGCTGGGCTTATAATGTTGTTAATGCCGCCGATTGGGTACCGGAAGTGCCATTCTCTGTGCAAACCACAGATGATTTTAATGAAGTGAATCCATTTCCGCTCGTTAAGGGGCTCATTAAAAAACAGCGATTCCCTAAGAATATTTTTTTAAAACGGCTGTATAATAAATTAGATAAACCTTCCCGCAGGGCACAAAGGAATTACCAGAAATACCTCGGTAAAATGATGTCGAAGGCGGTGCAAAAGCACATTCCTGACTTTAGTCCGCCCGCGTATTTTAAAAGCAACAATTATGTGCGTACCGGTAATCCTGTCATTCTAAACGGAGACGAAACTTATTTTTCGGTTTTCCCGGTTGATAAGGAAAAGTTTATGGTGCACCATTCATTTGGCGCGTACCTGTTCCTCGCGGAAAGACTATAATGCGATTGGATTGACGTACATCTGCGCTATGTTAAACGTGAGAGGTGAGAAGTGAGAGGTGGTGAATAGTGAATAGTGAGAGGTGAGATTCACTATTACCTACTGCCTGTTCACTCCCTTCCACCATTACATAAAGAGTGCTGTTACATAAAGAGTGCTGTTACATAAAGAGTGCTGTTACATAAAGAGTGCTGTCCTGTAACATAGGAAGCACTCTTTATGAAGTTGCACAGGCAGGTTGTTATTTTGCCGGGGGCAGCAACACCGCGTCTATAACATGTATAATACCGTTTGACGCCGGGATGGAAGCTATAATATTGGCTCCGTTCACCAGCGTTTTTCCGTCGTTCACCGTAATGCTGATATTATCTCCGTTGGCTTGTCCGAAAGTTTGCCCGTTGGTAAGCATTTCGGGCCTTAGCACGCCAATATACACATGGTATTCCAGTATATTGCGGAGGTCATCTTTTTTTGCAGGCTTCAGTAAATCGGTCAGGGTACCCGCAGGCAGCTTGTCGAAAGCCGCATTGGTAGGTGCAAACACGGTAAATGGTCCGGCATTGGAAAGAGCGTCTACATATCCCGCCGCCTGCAGGGCCTTTACGAGGGTGGTATGGTCGGCGCTGCCCGCTGCTATTTTTACCACGTCTTTTTGAGATTCATTGTCCTGTACGCCCGACTGGCCACTCAGCACAGCATCAGAACCTGTGGTTGCAGTAGCAGCTTCAGTTGTGCCGGTAGCGGCATCATTGCATGCCAGCCATAAAATGGTACTCATGAGCAGGACTGCAAAGAATAAATAATTTTTTTTCATAATCATTTTGTTGTTGTGTAAATGAAGGGTTCCGGCACATCGTATGTAACGAATGCCGGTACAAAATAAGTTGGAAAAATGGCGTCTGTTATGACGATTGTCATGCTGCAAAAGGATATCGGTCATCTTCAGTTTTTAACGCCGGTAACTCCTGATCCTGTACCCGGCTCCTGGAAATGTATTTTACTGAAGTTTTTTAAATATTTTTGCGTACTTTAAAAACTTCACAAAAGCTTGTAAATAACTATTGATGGGGCATCTACCGAAACTGATTCAGGATTTAGCGCTTATATTAATGGCCGGCGCCATTGTAACCTTACTTTTTAAACGGATTAAACAGCCCCTGGTACTGGGCTATATCATAGCCGGATTTCTGGTAGGTCCGCACTTTCATCTTATACCAACGGTGGTAGACAATGAAAATGTAAAAACGCTTGCAGAGATCGGTGTTATCTTTCTCCTGTTTAGTTTGGGGTTGGAGTTCAGCTTTAAAAAATTAATGCGGGTAGGAGGGTCTGCCTCTATCACCGCCTTTGTTGAAATCTTATTTATTACCATAGCGGGTTATTTCCTGGGTAAAATATTGGGCTGGTCTACTATGGACAGCCTTTTCCTGGGCGGTATGCTGGCCAGCTCTTCCACTACCATTATCATCAAGGCTTTTGATGAACTGGGTATAAAAACAAAACAGTTTGCCCGTATTGTATTTGGCGTGCTGGTGGTAGAAGACATTGTTGTGATATTACTGATGGTATTGCTTTCAACAGTGGCCGTTACCCAGCAGTTTGAAGGAACGGAGATTTTATTAACCATTCTAAAGCTGTTATTCTTCCTGGCCTTGTGGTTTATAACCGGCATTTTTCTTTTACCTACCTTCTTAAAAAGGGCAAAAAAATTAATGGATGAAGAAACCCTGCTTATTCTTTCTATTGGGTTATGCCTGGGTATGGTGGTTTTGGCTACGCAGGTTGGTTTTTCGGCAGAATTGGGCGCCTTTGTTATGGGATCTATCATAGCGGAAACCACTTTCGCGGAAAAAGTAGAACATCTTACCAAGCCGGTAAAAGACTTGTTTGGCTCCGTGTTTTTTGTGTCGGTTGGTATGATGATCAATCCTGAGGCTATGGTGGAATACGCGTGGCCCATCTTTTGCGTAACGCTGCTTACCTTATTTGGAAAACTATTCAGTACTACGCTGGGCGCGCTGCTTTCGGGACAGCCGCTCAAACAATCGGTGCAGGTGGGTATGAGTATGGCGCAAATAGGGGAGTTTGCTTTCATTGTGGCTACACTGGGGCTTTCATTAGGTGTGATCTCCGATTTTCTTTTTCCCGTAGCGGTTGGCGCTTCTGCTATTACCACCTTCACAACACCCTATCTCATTAAGTATTCGGAGCCTTTTTATAATTTTATAGCAAAGCTGCTGCCTGATAAATGGGTGAACAGGCTAAACAGGTATTCGTCCAGCACGCAAAGCATCCAGGCCGAAAGCGACTGGAAAATTGTATTAAAAAGCTATGGCAGAATTGCCCTTACCAATGGTATTATTTTACTGGCGCTTATATTGGTTTCATCCAATTTCCTGCTGCCCTTTGTTCATGAAAGAGTGGAAGATGAAACATTAAGGATAATTATTGTGCTGGTGATATCGCTCGGCGCTGCCGCACCCTTTATGTGGGCCCTTATGGCTAAAAGACCCAATAACCAGGCGTATAAGGAACTTTGGATAGACAAGAAATACAACCGCGGCCCGCTTTTAATTGTGGAAATAGCCAGGAATATTGTAGGCGTGCTGGCCATTGGCTTCTGGGTTGACCGGCTGGCTTCTACGCAGGTTGCGCTTTTGGTGGCCATACCCATTACGATACTGGTATTGATCATTTTCTCTAAAAGGATTCAAAAATTCTATCAGCGTATTGAAAGCCGTTTTATCACCAATCTTAACGCCAGGGAAACAGCCGCTGCAAATGGCGGGTCGGCAGAAACCAATATTTTAAGGAAGAATGTTGATTTTGGTTCGGACCTGGTGCCCTGGGATGCTCATATTATAGAAATGGAGGTGAATCCTTACGCTGAATATATTGGCAGAACACTGATGGAACTGTCCTGGCGGGAGAAATACGGAATAAATATTGTTTATATTAAAAGGGGTGAGCAGCTTATTAATATTCCGGGACGTCATAACAGGTTATTGCCTTTTGATCATGTGGGGATCATTGCCACCGACGACCAGATCCAGGTATTTAAACCGGTATTTGATGCAACGGAAAGCATCGCGGGGGAAGAACTGGACATCAGCGACATCTCTCTTGAAAAAATACTCGTGGATGAACATACCCGTTTAAAAGGATTAACCATACGTAACTCGGGCTTACGGGAACGTACAAACGGACTGGTTGTAGGCATACAACGTGAAAAAGAAAGGATACTGAACCCGGATTCCTCCTCTGTTTTTGAGTGGGGGGATATTATATGGATAGTAGGCGAACGAAAAAAGATAATGCAGCTTGGACAGGAATAGCATGAACCGGAATTGGTGCTGGCCGTATTAAGGAGCATCAGCAGCAGGAAGCAGTTTTTTTATTACCGGGTTAATTGAAATGTTTTATGTATGAATTTTTCTTTGAAAAGATGGCCGAGAAGATAGCACTGACTTCCGGACAACAGGATATCATAAAGCGCTATCTTACCCCTAAAAAAATTCGTAAAAATCAATACCTGCTGCAGGAGGGTGATGTGGCCAAATATGCTGCTTTTGTTGAAAAAGGCGCGTTAAGGGCTTATTCGGTTAATGAAAAAGGGTCGGAACATATCATCCAGTTTGCGTTCGAAGGCTGGACAATATCTGATTTGCATAGTTTTATGACCGGTAACCCCGCTACCTACAATATTGACGCGCTGGAAGATTCGGAACTGGTGCTCATCAGCAAAAGCGCACAGGAAGAAATAATGAAACAGATCCCTGAATATGAAGTATACACCCGCTTACAGATAACAGGCGCCTATATGGCAATGCAAAAAAGGCTCACTTCTATTTTAAGCCTGTCGCTGGAAGAGCGGTATATTAACTTAACCAAACTTTACCCCAATCTAATACAACGCGTTCCCCAGCGCATGATCGCTTCTTACATGGGGCTTACTCCCGAAACTTTGAGCCGGGTTCGCAGAAAGATAAAAGACAAATGATTGGAATCAGGTATTTAAAGCGCAAATCCTTATCCGAAGGGTTTTCATTTTATTTACTTTTTGTCTCTTTAGTGATAAATGTTCTCTTTACTTTTTCTCTTGAAAGAAAAAGTAACAATCCCGATAGCTATCGGGACAAGCACGGATGAGGATACAACACATCCGTGCACACGCCTTGATTTAGCTGTGGCACTACTGAAGCTTCAGCTATTTATCCCTGATATAGTATGCAAAGCGTTTGAACGGGTGCATTTAAAATTGTCGCACCGCTTTGCTTCGTGTGGGCGGTGGAGACACCGCCCACGGCAGGCCGCCCCGGTTGGTGTCCCCACCAACCGGCGACAATTTTAAATGCACCCGTTTGAACTATTGTTACTTTCCCTGATTTATAGTTGCCCAATACTATCACTTAG
>ENA-UOUJ01001399-UOUJ01001399.1-activated-sludge-metagenome-genome-assembly--contig:-NODE-1399-length-12761-cov-5.027782_pt1 | contig 12761 bp, 13 predicted proteins | sample MGYA00249839_ERZ747224 | MGnify/ENA primary metagenome ERZ747224 (study PRJEB28782, sample SAMN03220277) | activated sludge metagenome | biome: wastewater; feature: sewage sludge; material... | reverse complement strand
ATGCCGTTGTGAATGGAGAAATTAAAATCCACCCCGGCGACCGCTTTCTCGCTACCTACAAATACTGGCTGGAAAATGTGAAAGACTGGTGTATCAGCCGACAGTTATGGTGGGGACAACAAATTCCTGCATGGTACGATGCCGATGGAAAGATGGTGGTGGCTCAGTCGGAATCAGAAGCGTATGTAATGTATGAAAAAATGTACGGACAAACAGCGTCTACCCTTCAACGTGATAATGATGTACTCGATACCTGGTTCTCTTCCTGGTTGTGGCCAATGGAAGTTTTCAAGGGCATCAGCCATCCCGGAAATGCCGAAGCGAAATATTATTATCCTGGTTCGGTGTTGGTAACCGGACAAGACATCATATTTTTCTGGGTAGCTCGCATGGTGATGGCTGGTTATGCTTTTGAAGGACAAAAACCATTTGAAGATGTGTACTTCACCGGTATGGTGCGCGATAAACAAGGCCGGAAAATGAGCAAAAGTTTAGGAAACAGTCCTGATTTGCTGGAACTAATTGACCGCTTCGGGGCCGACGCTGTACGTTTCGGCATCATGATCTCCTCTCCCGCCGGAAACGATTTATTGTTTGATGAAGCGTCGCTGGAACAAGGCAGAAATTTCAACAATAAAATGTGGAACGCACTCAAGCTGATTAAAATGTGGCAGGAAAGACAACAACCCATGCTCCACCACCATGCAGCAGCACCTACATTTGCCGTTCAATGGTTCAGAAACCGATTATCGGAAGTTAAAAAAGAAGTGGCGCAAAACTTTCAGCAGTTCAAGTTAAGCGAAGCCCTGAAAACCATCTATTCACTGATTTGGGACGACTTCTGTAGTTGGTATCTTGAATGGATTAAACCCGGCTTCAATGAACCTATCGATGCAGAGATATACGAACATACTATTACATTTTATACAGAGTTGTTGCAATTGTTGCATCCGTTTATGCCGTTTATTACGGAAGAGATTTATCACAAGCTTCAACCCCGTACCACCGATTTGTGTATGCTGCAATATCAGCCATTCCCAGATGAAGAGGTGGAGGTATTACAACAAGGTAAAATGTTGAAAGACCTGATTACCGGAATAAGGGATGTAAGAAACAAACAGCAAATCAAACCCAAAGAAACCATTCGGCTGTATTTTGAACAAAGTGATGCGAACGCTATCCAAAATCTGACCACTTTATTAATGAAACAGGTAAATGCATCGGAAGTTTCCATGAACGGACAACCAGATGTACAAACCATTCAAGCCCTGGTAGGCGGTATAAAATTGTGCATCTTGTCGGAGCAACCAATAGATACCGGAAAACAAAAAGAAGATTTGTTGAAGGAGCTCGCGCATTTGAAAGGTTTTCTGCAATCGGTAGAGAAGAAGCTGGGCAATGAGAAATTTATGCAAAATGCTCGTCCGGATGTGGTAGCACTCGAGCATAAGAAAAAACAGGATGCAGAATCGAAAATTCGCGTGATTGAGGAAAGTTTAACCGGACTTTAAGCATTGTAAAAAAAGCGGAGTGTGACATAAATTCTTTGTAGATTCGTACATACAATCTGATTATATGCCTTATATCCGTTTGATAGCATTTATGTTTTTTGCAATGTTATCACCTCACGTACATGCTCAAAAAAAGGCAACCCCCATGCCCAAAGTGAGCACCTTATTGGGCCAATATAAAGATACCGTTCGCCTCAACAAAGAAGAAGTCATCAATATCATTGGAATGCCCCTGAGGATTGTGGATGATAAACGCGTAGTGTACTCCATCGCATCCTATCATGTGGCGTACAGAAGAAAAGCTTTTGTGGAAGATGAAGAAACCGGAAAAGTAAAACCCACTTTTAGCCTGGCGGCTGAGAGATTCGTGAACACACCTCTCAACGAAATATGGATCAACTCTATCCGTTCACAGATACAATCAGGCGAAGAAATATTATTCTTTGATATTATTGTTAAAAGTCCTGACGGCAAAGTAATGTTTGCACCCAATTTTAAAATCATTGTAATTTAATGCGTTGTTTGAAGGCTTCTGAAAAGGATATTCCCCTGATTCGGGATGTGGCATATCGTACCTGGCCCTTAGCCTATAAAGAAATATTGAGTGCTTCTCAAATGGAGTACATGCTGGAGAAGTTTTACAGTGATGGAGCATTGAAAGAACAGATGAACAGTGGCCATCATTTTCTGTTGGTATATCTAAACCACACTCCTGCAGGTTTTGCATCCTACTCTATCGATGAATCCGAAAGCATTTCCCGATTGCATAAACTCTATGTACTACCGGAGTATCAGAAACTGGGTTTAGGGCAGTTCCTCCTGAAACAGGTTATTCAAAATGTACGCCCGCTTTCTGAAAAACTTGAACTAAATGTAAACCGGCACAACAACGCATTGCACTTCTACGAAAGAAATCATTTTAAAGTTGCCCGCACAGAGGATATTGATATTGGGAAAGGATATTTTATGAATGATTATGTGATGGAATTGTCGTTCCGGAAAAATGGTTAAGATAATAAGGAATGCAGAAATGTGCTGTTGTATGATGAATACAACTTTCTCGCAAGCATTCATTAAACATCCGTTGATTACAAATTCATATCAATCCTTTTCTACGATAAATCTAATATGCATTTAATCTTTCCGGATTGCCGGTTTAATCATCCTTTAATCTAATGCATATTCTACACGCAGTGTAATGGTAGCCGTTTTTTCCTTGCTGCTGGTATTGAAAACACCACCGTAACTGTAATCTTCATCTGAGTTTTTTCCTGTAATTTGAAACACACCCATCGTAGCTTTTCGCAATGCCCCTAAGCCACCCTTGGAGTTCTTCGCAATGGTTTCGGCTCGCAAACGGGCATCGGCACTAGCCTGCGCCAGTAAATCAATTTTCAATTCTGATAACTTACTGTAATAATACGACGGAGAGGATGAGGTAAACTCAATACCACTTTCAATGAGCTCCGTAATTTCTCTGGAAATTTTTTCTACCTTTTCAATATTACGCGAATCAACGGTAACCGTCTGACGTAAATTATATCCGGTAAACTCACTGCCCATCATCCGGCCATCCTGATCATATTTGGTATTGAAATCTTTATCAATCCGTATGGCTGAAAACACCATCTCTTTTTCATCCACCCCTTTACCACGCAAATAATTCCGTATGGTAGTTTCATCTTGTTTCAATAAGGTATAGGCGCTTTTTAAATCCATCATCTTCCGGTTGAAGTAACCATCCCAAACAATCTGATCACTGATAAAATCTTTTTCAGCAGCACCAGTAACCAGTATGTTTTCCGATCCTTTAAACTTATACGTATATGCCTTCGAAATAATCAATGCGGCAATAATACAGGCCAATGCAACGGCAATGGTTCCAACAGATGATTTCATAAACAATTGTTTTAATAATTTGTACAGTAAACATAATCAATCCCATTCAATATTTAATTACCAGATCAAACGGTGACTATCTTTTATCACTCCCATAACAAACACACTTTGTACGTTGCCCACATTTTCCAATTGACTCAACTTCTGCACATGAAAGTCGTAGTATGCGTTCATATCTGAACAAACCACTTTCAACATAAAATCAAACGAACCGCTGATGCTGTAACATTGCAGCACTTCCGGCATTTCATTCATTGCCTTAATAAATTTCAATCCGGCATTTTTACTGTGTTCCCGGATGGATACATAACAAATCACATTCAATCCTTTCTGAACCTTAGTAGCATCCACCAGTGTGATGTACTGTCGGATAACGCCTGAAGCTTCCATCCGTTTGATGCGCTCATGTACCGGCGTAGTACTCAAATGCACACGCTCCGCAATCTCCTTCACCGTTAACCGGGCATTTTCCTGTAATAATTTTAAAATAGATAAATCTTTTTCATCGAGCGAAACGCTTTCAGTGGATTCCACTTTTTTGACCTTTTTTGCCATACGGTAAATGTGTTTTATTCTGTAAAATACAGTATTTAATCATTATTATTCTAAATTAATGCAAAGTATTAGGATTTTCTGCTGCAAATATTAACTTTGTTGTCTAAATTATTCTACATGTCAACGATTACAAACACACAAATTGATTTTAACCTGAAGTACAAGGTTAAAGATATGAGCCTCGCGGAGTGGGGTCGCAAGGAAATTAAATTAGCGGAAGCTGAAATGCCCGGACTGATGAGTTTGCGTAAGGAATATGGTGCCAGCCAGCCGCTGAAAGGTGCCCGTATTGCCGGTTGCCTGCACATGACCATCCAAACCGCGGTGTTGATTGAAACACTCGTGGCATTAGGTGCTGAGGTTAAATGGAGTTCATGTAATATCTTCTCTACGCAAGACCAGGCTGCTGCTGCCATAGCCGCTGCCGGTATTGGAGTGTATGCCTGGAAAGGTCAAACACAGGAAGAAGCTGATTGGTGCATCGAGCAAACCCTTTTCTTCGGTAGTGAAGATCGACCGTTGAATATGATCCTGGACGATGGTGGTGATCTGACCAACATTGTGTTCGATAAATACCCTGAACTGGTTTCCGGTATCAAAGGCCTTTCTGAAGAAACCACCACCGGTGTACACCGCCTGTACGAAAGAATGGCTAAAGGTACATTGCCTATTCCTGCCATCAACGTAAATGATTCTGTTACCAAATCTAAATTCGATAACAAATACGGTTGTAAAGAATCTTTAGTAGATTCTATTCGTCGCGCTACCGATGTAATGCTGGCCGGTAAAGTGGCAGTAGTTGGGGGTTATGGCGATGTGGGTAAAGGTTCTGCTGCTTCTCTTCAGGGTGCAGGTTGCCGTGTAATTGTTACGGAAATTGATCCTATCTGCGCATTGCAAGCTGCAATGGACGGTTTTGAAGTGAAGAAAATGATTGACGCAGTAAAAGAAGCCGACATCGTGGTTACTGCTTCCGGTTGCCGCGACCTGATTACCGGTGAACATTTCAAACTGATGAAAGATAAAGCCATCGTTTGTAACATCGGCCACTTCGATATCGAAATCGATATGGCATGGTTGAACGGTAACTATGGCCATACTAAAGATACCATCAAGCCACAGGTTGATTTGTATAATGTAGATGGGAAGGATATCATCGTACTGGCTGAAGGACGCTTAGTGAACCTCGGTTGCGCTACCGGCCACCCAAGTTTTGTAATGAGTAACTCATTTACAAACCAAACACTGGCTCAAATTGAACTGTGGACCAACACCAAGAACTACGAGAACAAAGTGTATGTGCTTCCTAAACACCTCGATGAAAAAGTAGCACGCTTACACCTGGCTAAAATTGGTGTGGAATTGGATGTGCTCACCAACGACCAGGCTCAGTACCTCCGGTGGAAGGACCGTTCAAAGCCGATATGTACCGCTATTAATATTGTATGGAATGTATATCAAACCCCGGCATTCGTCGGGGTTTTTTTATACCGTTTGCTGCACCCTATCTGCATGCCGGTTTCCGTGTTCTTCGTATCATTGCCTTGTGCTTATTTTTCCCAACCTGCATACCCACATACCTCAGCCGGATAATCCCTGGCAGATCATGAACGTACATGAAAAACCGGAGGCACTACTTCCTGCTGTATGCTCCATCGGTTTACATCCCTGGTATTTGGATGAAAAAACCTGGAAGGAATCTTTCAGTCAGGTCAAACAATTGGCCCTGCAACCTGAAGTGTTGGCTATTGGGGAATGCGGATTGGATACTTTGTGCCCTACCCCTTTCGCATTGCAACAAACGGTATTCACCGAACAGGTGCTACTCGCCAATACACTGAATAAACCCCTCATCATTCATTGTGTTCGTGCCCATGCAGCCGTTGTTCAAATATTACAGGATCTACAGGTAAGCGTTCCCGTTATCTTTCATGGGTTTAACCGGAATATTCATATTGCTCAACAGCTCCTGGCACACCATTACTATCTTTCTTTCGGTAAAGCCTTGTTCAACGATGTGGTGCGAAAAGTTTTCGAAGAGATACCTACCCACGCTATTTTTCTGGAAACCGATCACGCTGCAATTTCTATTGAGGATGTGTACAGTGAAGCGGCTAAATTGAAAAGGGAAAATCTCACAAAATTTGTTCAACAAATCCATCAGAATTATTTTCGGGTTTTTGGAGTTAGATTTACCTGATATGGACACATCGTGGCTCAGCAGAACCCAATTATTGATTGGAGAAGAAAATGTACAGAAACTCACCCGGGCGCATGTGCTTATCGTGGGAATGGGAGGCGTAGGCTCCTATGCCGCCGAATTTGTGTGCAGAAGTGGTGTGGGTACCATAACCATCATCGACGGTGATGTGGTAGACCCTACCAACCGCAACAGGCAATTACCGGCCCTGTCCACCAACCATGGTCAGTATAAAGCCGATATCATGGCGGCACGATTGATGGAAATTAATCCGGAGTTGAAATTGAATGTCGTTCGTTCCTTTGTTTATCCTGAGAATGTTGAATCGTTACTGGATGTAAAACCCGATTTTATCATTGATGCCATTGATAGTATATCTCCCAAACTCACATTCATGCGTACCGCCTACAAATTGAAAATCCCTTTTGTCAGCAGCATGGGCGCAGGTGCCAAACTCGATCCCACTCAATTGAAAGTAGTGGATATCTCCAAAACATACCATTGCCCCTTTGCACAGCAAATCAGAAAAACACTCCGAAAAAAAGATGGGATCTATAAAGGCATCACCGTTGTTTTTTCACCGGAGTTACCCATCAAGGAAAGTTTAATGCTCACGGATGGAACCCTGTTTAAAAAATCAGCCTATGGCACCATTTCCTATCTGCCTGCTACCTTTGGTGCTGTTTGCGCATCGGTAGCTATACGGCATTTGGTAGAGATGTAATGAGAAATTACGAGTTTCAGTAAACGATGTAGGATGATTGGTTTTCAAATGAACTATTGTGATTTACGAAGTTTCCATGATGAATTGGTTTAACTTTATGCCCGAATGACCAAACTATCCGTCAATATCAACAAGATTGCAACGCTTCGGAATTCCAGGGGTGGCAACAACCCCGATGTGGTTCGTGCCGCCGTTGATATCGAACGTTTCGGTGCAGACGGTATTACAGTTCATCCTAGGCCAGATCAACGGCACATCCGATACAATGATGTAGATGCACTGAAAAAAGTAATCACTACTGAATTCAATATTGAAGGAAATCCCAAAGAGCCCGCCTTTGTAGAACTGGTGTTGAAAAATATGCCTGATCAGGTGACATTGGTTCCGGATGCTATGGGGCAACTCACCAGCAACCATGGCTGGGATACAATGGCGCATGCAGCGTACCTGAAAGAAACGATTGCTGTGTTTAAACAAGCGGGTATTCGAGTGTCTATTTTTGTTGATCCGGTGGAAGATATGGTGGCTGCTGCGGCAGATACCGGAACCGACCGAATAGAATTATACACAGAACATTTTGCACAGTTGTTTGCATCCGGAGAAAAAAATGCAGCCATCGCTCCGTATGTACGCGCTGCAGAGAAAGCGGTAGCTTCGGGTTTGGGCATCAATGCCGGGCATGACCTGGATGTATACAACCTGAAATTCTTCGCACAACATATTCCTGATTTACTGGAAGTTTCCATCGGACATGCTCTTATTTGCGATGCCTTGTATTTCGGATTGGAGAATACAGTGCAATTATACAAAAGGCAATTACTGAAGGATTAATCTATTCCCTTCGCTTCAACTCCAGGTTATGAAAATCAAAACTGAAATCAGTCATCGGTGAAATGGCTTTCATTTTGATTTCCTGTGCTTTGCCTGTATGATCAAATATAAATTCCGCGTACGCATCTGCATCATAACTGCGGTCGTTCCAGCGGGCAATCCATGTGGTTGCATTGAGTGGCAGCAAGGTGCCCGTTAGCCTGGGTGAACGCACAAACGAAATATTCAGTTGCTTTCCGTTGGGTGAGATGTGCATCTCTCCCATTTTCAAATCATGATACACACCGGTTATCATGGAATCAGGCACCACAGCCAGCGGATTGGATTGCCTGAGCTTTACTTGTCTGGCGGATAGCTGATATACACTGTCGGTTATTCGATTTGCATCGGCAAACAATTGTTGCATGCGTTTGTTGTAATTGCCAACCCAGTCGCGGTTTTCATATCCGAGGTAGCTGTCTTTTATGCTGTTGGTTACCGATAAAAACGCCGCTCCTGATTGTTGGTTCGTGAGTACAATGATGCCCAGTTTGAGTTCAGGAATCATGGTGATTTGGGTAACGGTGCCGATTAATCCGCCTGTATGGCCAACCTGTTTCTTGCCTTTTACATCAGATATCACCCAGCCTAAACCATATCCGTTAAACTGCGTTTGATAGGGACCGTTAGGTGCCACAGGATTCATGGTTTGTATAGTCCACATCTCACGGTGTTGCTTAGCCGAAACCAATCGGTTTCCATTGCTCATCACCCCTTCATTGAGTTGAGTAATCACCCATTTGCTTAAATCAGTGATATTGCTCATGATACCACCTGCCGCATTGGCTGTTTCGTTCCAGTCGTGAGGAATGGCCTCCACTTTTCCGTTCACCGGCGCATGGGCATCTATGATGTTGTTGCGTTGGGTAACACGGTTGTAGGAAGCCTTGCTGGAAGTCATGCCTACAGGTTGCAATAAGCGAGTTTCAATGAAAGTATCCCAGTGCATGCCACTCACCCTGCGAATCACCTCACCGGCTACAATGTACAAGTTGTTGTTGTATTCGTATTTTGACCGGAAACTGCTTTCACGTTTGAGGTATCGGAGGTTGTGGATGATATCCTGCACAGAAATATCGCCTCCCTCCGGAAAAAACATCAGGTCGCCAGCCCCCAAACCCAATCCACTGCGGTGTGTAACCAAATCACGAATGGTGAACTCTTCCGAAACAAACGGATTGTATAATGTGAATTCAGGGATATATTTTCTCACCTTATCATCCCAATGCAGTTTGCCCTCATCCGCCAACATTGCCAGTGCAGTGGTTGTGAATGCTTTGCTGTTGGATGCAATTCCGAATAAAGTGTTTTCATCAACGGGTTGCATGGTTTTCAACGAACGTACCCCATACCCTTTCGCATGGATGACTTTTCCGTTGTGTACAACTCCTATGGCCATGCCGGGTACATCAAAGGTTTTCAATGTGAGCACTGCCAGAGAATCAATAGCACTCGACGACATCTGCGCCTGTACAGACAAGCCGGAAGCGAGAGCAATACTGAACAGCAATAGAATGAGTCTTTTTTTCATATCTGAACGTTATTTGTGTTAAATGATCAATCAGCATCATTGTAATACGCGTGAATGAATCCGGAAATGATACGTGTTTCATCCATCCTGTACATTTAAACAAAACTATCGGATTATACGTAAATGAAAAAAGGCATCTGTACAGATGCCTCGTGTATATGTTTGTGGGTTAGTTACCTGATTACTTCAGCCAGTTTTTGTCCTAAAGCAGCGCCCCTTAAATTTTTGGCAATGATTTTTCCATCAGGCCCTATCAAAAGGTTTTGAGGGATGCTAAATATTTTAAACTGCTGTGCTGCTGCATTTTGCCATCCTTTTAAATCGCTCACATGTGGCCAGGTTAAATTGTCTTTGTAAATGGCGTCAATCCAGGGTTGGCGGCTTTTATCCAGTGATACACCCAACACAGTGAAGTTTTTGTTTTTGTATTGCTGATAAGCATTTACAACATTTGGGTTTTCGTCGCGGCACGGACGGCACCAGCTTGCCCAGAAATCCACCAATACATATTTCCCGCGCAGGCTGGATAATTTGAACGGCTTACCTGAAGTATCAGCCTGTGTAAAATCATCCATTATGCTACCTACCTGATTGATTTTTGATTCTGCTATTTGAGAAGAAAGGAACTGCCCAACCGGCGTACCCTGTACATCTTTTGGCAAAGCACTGAACATTTTTTCTACGCGGGTAAAATCTTCCGTAAACTGATAGATGCGATATATGGCCAGTGGCGCTACATACGATTGAGGAAACTGATTGATAAATCCTTCCATTGCAGCCACCCCTTTGTTGCGTGTGGGTTCATCAAAGGTAACATCCTGCTGACTCAGCATTTGCTGGTAGGGTTGAATGGCTGTAGAATACACCCTGAATTCATCGTGCGATTTTGAACCGGTTACGGTTGAACGGTCTAGAGATTTTGCATCTGCTATTACAGTTACCTTACTGTTATCAAGAAACACCGGAATGTAATTGCCCTCTTTGTTAAACGATAAAAGTTTGATATCAGGTACGTCCACTTTTCCTTTCAGTTCAAATTTTCCATCAACAATTTTACCGGTTTTTTCGGGTGCTCCGTTGTTTCCATTCAACAGATCAACTATGGTGCCATCCGGGTAGCCGGTAATAGTTCCTGAAATTACATAACCTTCGTTTTTCTGAGCCGATACCAGTAAAGGGAAAGCAAACAATAACAATAAAAAGTGTTTCATGAAGTTCAATTTCAGCATGCAATTAATAAAATGAGATACTTATATCGTGTTAAATTAAAACTTTTAGCCGTTTTTCGATCAATTATTTTGAATTTTAAACCTGTTTTTTAACAATAATATGGCCGGAAGATTTTCAATTCCCGGATTCTTTTTCTGCTGATTGCTAAAATCAATGCAGAAAAAATCAGGATGTTGAAATGTATCAAGCGCTACCAATCCATCCTGTAAAATGGCATCCGATAAAAAGAACGGTTTTTCAATCCGGCTGTTTTTAATCTTTTCCAGGCAAGAACTACCGTGCGTAGGATGCACCGGTTCAAACAAATAATAGTCACAGGCGTCATCATATTCCTGAATCATATAATCTATCGTTTTGTTTCCCTCGTTATCAATTCTGAATGTTTTGATTACCTCCACTTCTTCTGAAATGCGTTCGCAAATAAAGGGTGACTCATCGCCTTGTAACTGAACAACCGATAAATGGTATTGTTCCACCGCGTCAATAATTACTTCCGGATCGGCATTGGTGAAAATGCCTACCAGTTTTACGTCCACATCTATGGATTGCAGTTCATCTGCATCCAGTGCTGACACCGGCGTACCGTCTGCATTAAAAAGTATGCCTGCAAAGTCTACATCTAACCCATCCAGTTGTTGCAGTTGTTTAATACTTTTGATTTCGTTTATTTTAAGTAACATAGTTGCCGGTTTGTTGCCTGCAATTTACTGAACCTGCTTCAACCAATTGGAAACTATTATTTCGCCGTGTGGTGTCATGATGCTTTCAGGATGAAACTGAACGCCGTGGATGTTGAGTTCAGTATGTTGAATGCCCATGATATGCCCCTCTGCATCTCTGGCGGTAATTTTCAGGCAATCGGGGATTTGCTCTTCCCGGGCCAGCCAACTATGGTATCGCCCCGCCGGAAAAGGCGATGGAACCCCTTGATATAATACCGAATCACCTTCGTGATATACCGGGGTGGCAATGCCATGATAAACGGTTTCAGCATTGTATAGCACTCCTCCGAAGAATGACGTGATGGCCTGATGCCCTAGGCAAACCCCGAGGATGGGTTTACGGTGCGCAAAGTGGGTTAAGAACGACATCATATTTCCGGCCTCTTCCGGTATACCGGGGCCGGGTGACAAAACAATGGCATCAAAGGTTTCTGCCTCTTCGGGTTGTAAGGCATCGTTTTTATATACTTCCGGTGCCCGTTGGTTTAAATGCTCAATTAAATGCACCAGATTGTAAGTAAACGAATCGTAATTATCTAAAACCAATATCTTTAATGCAGCTGCTGCAGCATATGGATGCTGGCTTCCCTTCCCGTCTGTATGATGGTGGCTCATGTTTTAACCTCTAAATGATGCGTTATGCAAATTACAATTTTTGGTGCTACCACCCTCACCGGTAAACAGTTGGTGCTCGACGGACTGGCACTTCATTATACGATTGTGGCATTTGGAAGAAATGTATTTACAGCAGATTTTCCGGAAAACCCTCTGTTGGTGCTAAAGAACGGGGCACTGTTCGATGACGGCGATGTGTTGAATGCACTGCAGGGAAGTGATGCTGTGATTGCAGCACTGGAAGGAGCTGCCGATGGTACAGACTTCACCCGTTCTTTGGGGATGAAACACATCGTAACGCAAATGAACCATGCCGGAATCCGAAGAATCATTGCGTTGGGGGCTCCGGGCATACTCGACGGCGCCGATGAACAAATGCGTATGTTCGATGACGATTTTCCCGAAGAAGAAATACCCGTGTCTGCTGAACACTTGAAAGCATTACAATGGCTCGAAACGTCCGGGGTAGAATGGACCATGTTTGCAGCAGAAAATATAATTGCAGGTAGCCCTAACGGTGAGTACACCACGCAAATCAACCGATTGCCCGACAACGGTAAAAACAATGTTACAGCCGGAAACCTCGCACTATGCTGTTATCGGGCCATAGTCCATGGTGAATTTATTGGGATGCGGGTGGGAATTGCTGATCAATGATAGGTGGAATCCAAAGGTCTTATGCAAATTTCTTTGCATCTTCCAGAAACTTGGCCAACCCTATGTCGGTTAACGGATGTTTCAGCAAACCCATGATGGCATCTAACGGGCACGTACAAACGTCGGCACCTGCTTCAGCACATTGTATGATATGATTCGGATTACGAATGGAGGCTGCCAGAATCTCCGTCTGGAATCCCTGTAAAGAAAAAATCTGACGAATCTGATGAATCAGGGCCATACCATC
>ENA-UOUJ01001398-UOUJ01001398.1-activated-sludge-metagenome-genome-assembly--contig:-NODE-1398-length-12766-cov-5.073008_pt1 | contig 12766 bp, 10 predicted proteins | sample MGYA00249839_ERZ747224 | MGnify/ENA primary metagenome ERZ747224 (study PRJEB28782, sample SAMN03220277) | activated sludge metagenome | biome: wastewater; feature: sewage sludge; material... | reverse complement strand
GGCCAGGTGATCGGGATCATCTCGGCGGTGGCGTTGAGCTTCATCGTGCACGAGCCCAGCGGGATCATGGTGCGATCCATCGCCAGGTCCTTGTCGGCCAGCGCGCGCATGTAGCGCAGCAGTTCGTGCTCGCTGTGGTGGGTGTTGAACACCGGGTGGGTGAGGAAGTCCGAGCTGCGCCGCAGCGAGGCGGGCAGGGCGTCGGCGGTGGCGGCGTCGAGCGCCTCGATCGCGCTGTCGGTCAGGTCGGCGCCGAAGATCTTGGCCAGCGCCGCGAGGTCGGCGCGGGTCACGGTCTCGTCGAGGCTGATGCCGACGCTGCTCGCGTCGAGCTTGCGCAGGTTGATGCGCTGGTGGCTGGCGTAGAGGTGGACCTGTTCGGCGTCGACGCCGGTGACGTGCAGGGTGTCGAAGAAGCCTTCGCCCACGGACACGCCGGCCTGGCGCAGCGCGGCGGCAAGGATCGCGGCCTGGCGGTGCACGCGGCGGGCGATGCGGGTCAGGCCCTCGGGGCCGTGGTAGACCGCGTACATCGCCGCCATCACCGCCAGCAGCACCTGCGCGGTGCAGATGTTGGAGGTCGCCTTCTCGCGGCGGATGTGCTGTTCACGCGTCTGCAGGGTGAGGCGGTAGGCGGGCTTGCCCTCGGCGTCGATGGAGACGCCGATCAGGCGGCCGGGCATCGAGCGCTTGTAGGCGTCGCGGCAGGACATGAACGCCGCGTGCGGGCCGCCGAAGCCGAACGGCACGCCGAAGCGCTGCGAGTTGCCGACCACGATGTCCGCGCCCCATTCGCCGGGTGCCTTGACCAGGGTCAGCGCGAGCAGGTCGGTGGCGACGGCGACGATGCCGTTGCGCGCATGCACGGCGTCGGCGAGCGCGGCGTAGTCCTCGATGCCGCCGAAGGTGTTCGGATACTGCAGCAGCACGCCGAAGCTGTCGACGCTGGCGGCGTCCGCGGCCGGACCGACCTGCAGGTCGATGCCGAGGCCGTCGGCGCGGGTGCGCACCACTTCAAGCGTCTGCGGATGCACGTCGTCGGCGACGAAGAACAGGTTCGACTTCGACTTCGCCGAACGCTTGGCCAGGGTCATCGCCTCGGCCGCCGCGGTGGCCTCGTCGAGCAGCGAGGCGTTGGCGATGTCCATGCCGGTGAGGTCGGCGCACATCTGCTGGAAGTTGATCAACGCCTCCATGCGGCCCTGCGAGATCTCGGCCTGGTAGGGCGTGTAGGCGGTGTACCACGCCGGGTTCTCGAGGATGTTGCGCAGGATGACGTTCGGCGTGTGGGTGCCGTAGTAGCCCTGGCCGATGAAGCTGCGGAAGACGTCGTTCTTCGCGGCGATCGCACGGACCTTCGCCAGCGCGTCGACTTCGGTGAGGCTGTCGGGCAGGGCGAGTTCGCCGGTGCCCTTGATGCTGGCCGGGACGATGGCCGCGGTCAGCGCGTCGAGCGAGTCGTGGCCGACGACGCCGAGCATCGTGGCGACCTCGGCATCGTTGGGGCCGATGTGGCGTTCGACGAAGGCGTCGTGGTGTTCGAGGTCGCGCAGGGTGGGTTTGGACATGGCGGGCATCCGGCAGGGGCGGTGGTCGCCGGTGGCCCCGCGGTGTCGTCCTGGCGCGCCTGCGCGGAAACGACGAACGGAAGCGCGCCGGTGACGGCGTGTGCCCCTCTGTCCTTTTGCCTGAGAGTTTGGAAGCGCGCGGACGTCGATCGCGTGCTTCGTGCCCCTTCGGCGCCGGTTCCGGCTGCGCCGGTCGGTCTCTCCAGAGTGTTTGCCGCGTGCGGTGGTATCGGGCCTGAGCGATTACGGGCGTTTGCGCCTTCGGCAGCGCGTGGCGACGGGCCAGCGCGCTTCTCCCACCAGACTGCGCGGAGATTATAGCCGTTCCGGGCGTCGGCGCCGTCCGGGGATTGCGGAAGTTGCTAACCTGAACCATTCCGCCGCAGGAGCGCCGAACACGTGAACCCCCCGAGCGAACCGCTCCCCCCAGGTCCGGCAGTTCCGGCTCCAGTCCCGGCGCCCGACGCCGAGGACCGGTCCGTCGTCCGCCGGCTGTGGGACGTGTTCCGGCGCGAGCCGATGCTGCTGGTGACCTGCAGCTACGTGTTCGTGTCCGTGGTCGGGCTGGTCGACAGCTACTGGTTCTACCGCCGGTTTGAGATTCCGATCCTGGAGTACCTGCAGAGCAGCGACTATTTCGTCGCCGGGCTGCGCAGCCCGCAGTACCTGACCCTGCTGGTGGCGCTGTTCGCGATGTCGGCGTTGGCGCTGTTGCCCGATCGCTGGCGGCAGCGGAATCCGCAGCGGGCGGAACGGCTGCAGTCGCGCTGGTGGGGGCGCCTGCTGGTGCCCAGGCGCAGCGACTGGTGGGCGTACTTCGGCCTGCATCCGGAGACCGTGGCGATGGTCCTGAGCCTGTTCGTCCTGGGCGCGCTGCTGTTCAGCCAAGGCAATGTCCGCGCGACCGGGATCCAGCGCGGCAACACTGGCGGCGTCGAGTTCAGGCTGGCCGGCGAGTCGGAGCCGGCACCGGGCGCGTGGCGCATGCTCGGCACCAGCAGCGCCTTCGTGTTCCTGTGGAACCTCGACGAACGGCGTGCCGAAGTGGTGCCGATCGAAGCCATCGTCGGGATCCGGCCTGCGCGGAGCAGTGAGCCCGGGCCGGTCGATTCCGACGCGGTGGAATCCGGCACCGCCGACGCGCCGTCGCAATGACCGCCACCACGCCCAACCTGCGCCGCCTGGCGCTGCTGCTGGCCGGCCTGGCGATGTTCGGGCCGTTCTCGATCGACACCATCTTCCCGGCATTCCCGGCGATGGGCGCCGACCTCGGCGCCGACAAGCTGGCGATGCAGCAGACGATCAGCGTGTACCTGATCGCCTACGCGCTGATGAGCCTGGTGCACGGCCCGCTGTCGGACGCGATCGGACGCAGGCGCGTGATCCTCGCCGGGCTGGTGGTGTTCACCCTGGCCTCGATCGGTTGCGCGCTGGCCACGGACCTGTTGACCCTGCTCGCGTTCCGCGCCGTGCAGGGCCTGTCGGCGGGCGTGGGCCTGATCGTCGGCCGCGCGGTGATCCGCGACGTGCTGCACGGCCCCGCCGCCCAGCGGCTGATGAGCCAGGTGTCGATGATCTTCGGCGCGGCACCGGCGATCGCGCCGGTGATCGGTGGCTGGCTGCTGGGCTGGGGGCGCTGGCCGCTGATCTTCTGGTTCCTGGTCGGGTTCTCGGTCCTGCTGCTGCTGGCGACCTGGCGCTGGCTGCCGGAAACGCTGCCGCGCGAGTCGCGCCTGCCGCCGGTGCCGAGGAAGATGCTGCGCGACTATGTCTACATCTTCCTCAATCCGCGCTTCCAGCGGCTGGCCGCGGCCGGCGCGTTCAACTTCGCGGCGCTGTTCCTGTACATCGCCTCCGCGCCGGCGTTCGTGCTCGACATGCTCAAGCTTGACGAACGCCAGTTCGGCTGGTTCTTCATCCCGATGATCAGCGGCATGATGCTGGGCGCGTTCACCTCGGGCCGCGCCGCGGGGCGGATCAGCGGCACGCGACAGGTGAACATCGGTTTCGCCTGCAGCGGCGTCGCGGTGCTGGCGAACGTCGCGTACAGCGTGCTGGTATCCGAACCGACGGTACCGTGGGCGGTGCTGCCCATGGTGCTCAATGCGTTCGGCATCGCCCTGGTGTTCCCGATCATCACGCTCGCGATCCTCGACATGTATCCGCGCCAGCGCGGCTCGGCCTCGTCGCTGCAGGCGTTCACCACGCTGGTGCTCAATGCGGTCATCGCCGGCGTGCTGTCGCCGCTGGTCAGCCATGATCTGCGCTGGCTGTCGCTGCTGGCAGCGGCCTTCGTGCTCGCCGGCTGGGTGCTCTGGCGCTGGGAGACCCGCCGCGGACGGACGCCGCCGGACGGTCCCCCGTCACCTGCGGATCTGGAGCCGACCGGGCAGTTGTAGGGAGTGGATGCGCTCGGCCTTCGGTGCGCCCGGCAAGGCAAACGATGGCTGTCATCCCGAGCGCAGCGAGGGATCTGCTCTTCAAGCGTGTGTAGAAACAGATCCCTCGCTGCGCTCGGGATGACAGACCCTATGGATGCGCTTGGCGCTCGTCCGCTGCCGTGTCGCGCGGACGCAAGCGCAGCAGCGGCGCGAGAACTTGCGTTGGCGCTTTCCGTACCGCCGGCGGCGGGGCCGGCTGCGGGAGGCGGATCGCCGCGGGGCCAGGCACCGTCGCGCCGGTCATCGCCCCCGGCGCCAGCGGCTGCGAACCATTGCGCCGCCGTGGCACGACGACGTGTGTCTTGCCCAGTTCGCCGACGAAGGCCAGCCCCAGCTTGGCGAAGTTGACGCTGACCGCGGCGCGATTGCCCATGTAGGCCAGGGTGTCGGTGGTGGTGTGCAGGCGGGTGAAGAAGGTTGGCTCGGCCATCATCGCCGCGGGGTAGCCGGCGGCGGTCCATGAGGCGTGGTCGGAGCAGGCGTAGCCGCAGGTGTCGGTGCCGCGGGTCAGTCCCAGCGGCGCGAGGTAGGTGTCGAACAGGCGGGTGACGAAGTTCTGCAGCGTCGGGCTGGAGTTGTCGGTCATCAGCCGCATCGCATACACGCTGCCGTTGCTGTAGTTGGTCATGTCCAGCTGCAGCACGCCGACCACGTCCAGGCCGCGGTTGCGGAACGACTGCGCGATCGCGTTCGATCCGCGCAGGCCGACTTCTTCGGCCGCATAGCCCATGAACTTGACCGTGCGCTTCGGCCGCCAGCCGTCGGCCAGCGCGATGCGGATGATCTCGGTGATGGTGGCGATGCCCGAGGCGTCATCGTCGGCGCCGGGTGCGTTCATCGCGTTGCCGCTGCCGCTGTTGGAGATCGAGTCGAGGTGGCCGCCGACGACCACGATCTCGTCCGGCCACTCGCTGCCGGGCACGGTCAGGATCACCGACGGCTGCCCGCCGCAGTTGCCGCAGGCGGTGAACAGTTCGGCGGTCACGTCGCTGCGGCCGTTGGCGAGCGCCAGCCAGGTGTCGCGGATCCACAGCGCGGCGCTGACCCCGTGCGTGCTGGCGTAGTAGCGGTTGGGCCAGGCCGTGGACAGGTGCGCGATGGTGCCGTGGATGTTGCCTTCCTGCACCTGCCCCAGCCACGGCGCGACCGTGGCCGCGTTGTCGATGCCGTAGTCGGCCGCTTTCGCCAGCAGCGCCTTGTGCGAGCGGTCGTTGCGCAGGAAGGCCTCGGCCTCGGCGCGGGTCGCGAAGGCGAAGAAGCCGCCGCAGTGCCGCTCACGCTCGTGGATGCCGTGGCTGATCTCCGGCAGTTGCCAGGCGCGCGCCTCGGCGATCACCAGCTCGTTGCCGCTGCGGTCGCGATGGACGGCGGTCTTGCGTGCCTGGGTGTCGATTCCGCCTTCGTACAGCGCGCGCGACGTGACCAGGTAAACCGTTGCGAACGGATCCTCGCGCAGGGCGGCAGCCATCGCGGGTGGGTGCGGTTGGTGCTGCGCCTCGACGCTGGCGACGTGCGGGAGGAAGGGCGCTGCCTGCCCGCCGGCCGTCGCCGGCAGGCAGGCCGTGGACAGCAGGAACGCCAGGAGGATCTGCGGCGATCGGGCCATGGTGTCTCCCCTGCGGCGCGCCGGTCGGCACGCCGGCGCGGCCGTGGATCAGGGCCTCGCCAGCGGCTGCGAGCCGTTGCGGCGCCGCGGCTGCGTGAACACCGGCGCCAGGTACTGCCGGAAGTGCGGGAAATCGACGTCGAAACGCGAGTACCAGTCGACGTTGCTCACCGTCGCCAGCGAACCGGTGTTCGCGCAGCTGGCCTCGCCGCCATAGAGGCCGCCGCGCAGGTAGTAGCCGCCGCCACTGAGCGTGAACAGGCCCGAGCCGCTGCTGCCGCCCTCGGTGGTGCCCTCGAGCCAGCCCACCCCGTGGTTGACGCTGTCGCTGCGATTGGGGCGGTGCTGGCCGAACGACACCTTCTTTACGTCACCGGAGGGGTGATGGATGGCGGTGACGGCCGTCGACGCCGGCAGTGCACCCGCGTCCCAGCCGGCGAAATGGGCCCCGGCCGGCGCATCGTCGCGCAGGCGCAGCAGGGCGCCGTCGGTGGCCGCGCTCGAGTAGAGGTGGTCGGCGCCGCCGCTGAGCAGCGTGTAGTTGCCGAGGATGCCGGAGCTGCAGGCGGTGGCCTCGTACTTCCAGTAGGTGTTCAGCGTCGATGCGATGGTCTGCGAGGGAATGCAGTGGTTCGCCGTGTGGAACCAGGGGATCTGGGAGGCGTTGTCCATGTCGTTGAGCAGGGTGCCGGTGCACAGCCAGCTGCTGCCTTCCTTGACGTAGACCATCCGCGCCACTGAGCTGACGGTGTTGGCGAATGACGGCCCCAGCGTGCCGACGCGGCAGACCGTGTCGATGTTGCAGCTGCCGGATTCGCCGACTTTCTCGAGGATCTTGAAGTCCTCGAGGGCGTTGGTCATCAGGTGGCTCAGCCGTGGTGCCTCGATCCTGACGCCGGCCGGCGGGGCGCCCGCGGGCAGCCAGAGTTCCATGAACTGCTTTTCGCCGTCCGTGCCCGGTGTCCAGAACAGCCCGTCGTCGCCGGCGAGCGCGCGCAGCTGTCCGCCGCGCAGCGTGGCGACGATGGTGTCCGGACGCAGCGAGCCGCTGAAGCGCAGCTCGGCGCGCGCGGGCAAGCCTTCGATCCGCAGCCCGGCGCGGATGCCGTAGGCGAGGGGCGAGACGAACTCGAGGCGGGCGACATGGCTTCCGTCCGCCTGGGCGATCCAGTGCAGCGCCGGCAGGGTGCGGCTGGTGCTTTCCGTCGCCGCCTCGCGGGCGATGCCGATCTGCATCGGCTTGCCGGCGCGGGATTCGTTGGCCTGCTTCAGCGCGAGGATGCGCTGCGCCGACATCTCGCCGTAGCGCATCCGCGCCACCGCGCCGGCGGGGATGTCGGCAGCGCGCCAGGCCTCGACCGACTTCGGCGCCGGCGTGCGGCTGGGCTCGCCGTCCACGCGCGGCGCTTCGGTGGCGGCGGCCGTTGCGGTGGCGGCAAGCAGGCCGCACGCGAGCATGGCCATGCGAACGATCAGCATCGGGATCCTCCCTGTTCAGTCCATCACATCATAGGCCGACGCGGCGCCCGGGGGCAGCCGCGTCCGCAGGGGCGGCGGGCCTCAGCCGGCGCTTTCGCCGTCCTTCGGCGCCGCCTGCGCCGGTGCCGCGGCCGGCACCTGCCAGCCGCAGGTCTTGCCCTCGTTCTGCTGCTTCAGCCAGTCCTGCAGCGGGGCGAAGTACTCCAGCACCGCGGAGGCGTCCATCTGCTCGCCGCCGGTGAGCTCCTTCATCGTCTGCTGCCAGGGCTGGCTGTTGCCCTTGGACAGCATCGCCCAGAACTTCTCGCCGGCGACCTTGTTGCCGTCGAAGCTGCAGTCGTACAGCGGGCCCTGGTAGCCGGCGGCGTCGCACAGCGCCTTGTAGAACTGGAACTGCAGCACGTGCGAGAGGAAGTAGCGCGTGTACGGCGTGTTGCCCGGCACGTGGTACTTGGCGCCGGCGTCGAAGAACTCCTCGCCGCGCGGCGTCGCCGGCGCCACGCCCTGGTACTGGGCCTTGAGGTCCCACCAGGCCTGGTTGTAGCGCTCCGGCGTGATCGAGCCGTCGAACACGCCCCAGCGCCAGCGGTCGATCATCAGCCCGAACGGCAGGAACGCCACCTTCGCCAGGGCCATGCGCATCTGCGAGTTCACCAGCGCTTCGTTGCTGGGCTGCTGCTCGCCGACCAGGCCGATAGACTGCAGGTACTTCGGCGTCATCGACAGCACGATGGTGTCGCCGATCGCCTCGTGGAAGCCGTCGTGCGCGCCGCCCTGGAACAGCGGCGGCAGCTTGTTGTAGGCGAGGTAGTAGTAGACGTGGCCGAGCTCGTGGTAGATCGTGGTGAAGTCTTCCTCGTTCGGCTTGATGCACATCTTGGTGCGCACGTCCGGCGAATTGCCGTCGGCGCCGCCCATGTTCATGTCCCAGGCGCTGGCGTGGCAGACCACGTCGCGGTCGCGCGGCTTGATGAACTGGGTCTTCTGCCAGTAGCCGTCGGGCAGCTTCGGCATGCCCAGCGAGGTGTAGAAGCCCTCGGCCTGGCGGGTCATCTCCTTGGCGTCCTCGAGCTGCGCCTCGCGCACGACCTCGACCCGGCGGTCGGTGTCGATCAGCGCGTTCTCGCGCGACATGCGCTCGTTGAGCGAGGCCTGGTAGCGGCGCTCGAGCGCGCCGGTGACGTCGAGGCTGCCGGCCTCGGCTTCGCTGTACGGGGCGAGGACATCCCACAGGTTGCCCCAGTCCTGCTGCCACATGTTGCCCATCAGGTGCGCCGGCAGCAGTCCGCCTTCGAGCGTGCCCTTGCCCGGGTACTGCGCTTCGAGCCGGTTGCGCGCATAGCAGTGCAGCTGCTCGTACAGCGGCTTGACCTGGCCCCACAGGCGGTCGGTTTCGGCGGCCAGTTCGACCGGCGACATGTCGTAGCCGGCGCGCCACATCTCGCCGGCGTCGGCGTAGCCGAGCTCCTTCGCGCCCTCGTTCACCAGCGTGACGAAGCGCGTGTAGTCCTCGCGCATCGGCTGCGAGATGGTGTGCCAGCCCTGCCAGGCGTCGAGCTGGTCGTCGTAGTCGCGGTCGTTGCGCAGCACGTCCTCCAGCTCGCCCAGCTGGCGGCAGCTCTTGGCGTCGCCGGCGGTCTTGCAGTACGAACCGGCGCCGTACATGCCCTCCATCCGGGTCGCGATGCGGGTCAGCTCGGCCAGCTTGACCGGATCCTTCGGCGCCGGCATCGCGGTGCCGAGCTTGAGCAGGGTGATGGCGCGGGCGGTCTCCGGCGACATCTGCTGGCCCTCGAACTTCTTCGACTGCTCGATCCAGTCGTTGAGCGAGGACAGGAACTTCTCGTTGGCCTTGGCCGCCAGCAGCTGGCTGTCGTCGTTGATGTAGGTGCTCGACAGCCACTGCGCCGCGGTGAGCTCGGGGTACATCGCCTTGAGCTCGGCGTTGACGCGGGCGACGAAGGCGTCGGCGGTCTCGCCGGCGGGAATCGGAGCGCCGCTGGCGGTGGTGGCGGGCGCGGAGGCCTCGGTTGGCGTGCGCTGGCAGGCGGACAGGGCGAGGCTGGCGCCGACGGCAAGGACGAGCTTGGCGATGGATCACGGGCGGTTCCTGGCGAGGTGCGGAATGCGGTGCGGGCAGGCTAGATCGCGTCCGGGGGCTCTGCAAGTGGGGAGAGGCGCGACCCGCCGGAACCAGCAGGACTGCCCCATGGGCGCGACGCTCTCCGTTCCGGTCGCGATTCGCGCGGGGTCGCGGGCATGGCCCGCTCCTACGGTGGAGCGGCGTGCGCAAGGCCCATGGGCGCGAGGTTCTTCGTGGCGCCGGGGATGCGCAGCCCGCGCCGTGCATCGACCAGGCCGCGCGCCTGCAGCCACTCCCAGGCCGCGTCGGCGTCGTGCTCGAAGTAGGCGCGGGCGCTGCCGAGGCGGAAGGTGTAGCCCCAGGCGTCCATGTCGGCGAACACGCGATCGCGGCCGACGCCGGGCAGGGCGTCGCCGAGCAGGGCCTGCAGCAGGCAGACCGCGTCCTCCTCGGCGACCGAATCGGTGGCGTCGGTGTGCACCGCCTGGCGCCGGTCGTCCGGCAGCACGATCAGGTGGCAGGCCTCGTGCAGCATCGAGTGCACCGGGGTGTCGCCGCGCGCATGGACATCCACGCCGATGATGCCGGCCTCGGAGTCGCCCCAGTAGCTGCCGGGGATGGCTGCGCCGTCGTCGACGGCGTGGAGTCGCAGACCGTAGCGCGCGAGCAGGGCGGCGGCGTCGGCGAAGGCGATGTCGCGCAGGAGCAGGACGTCGGAACCCCTGGTCATCGTGGTCGATCCCGTAGGAGCGCCCCATGGGCGCGACGCTCTTCGTTCCGTCACGGTCAAAGAAACGTCGCGCCCATGGGGCGCTCCTACGAGGCTCAGGCCGTTGCCGGCCGGCCGTCGGGCAGGGCGACGGAGATGTCGAGTACGTCGTGCTCGCCGTCCTTGACCAGGTCGACCTTGACCGCGTCGACGTCGACGCTGACGTACTTGCGGATCACCTCCAGCAGCTCGCGCTGCAGCAGCGGCAGGTAGTCCGGCGCGCCGCGGCTGGTGCGCTCCTGGGCGACGATGATGCGCAATCGCTCCTTGGCGATCGAGGCGGTGTTCTTCTTGGTCTTCAGGAAATCGAACAGTCCCATGCCTCAACCCCCGAAGAGCTTGCCGAAGAAGCCCTTCTTCTCGGCCTGGGTGAAACGCATCGGCCGGTCCTCGCCCAGCAGGCGGGCGACGGCGTCGTCGTAGGCCTGGCCGGCGGTGGATTCGCCGGCCAGGATCACCGGCTCGCCCTTGTTCGAGGCGTCGAGCACGTCGTTGGATTCGGGGATCACGCCGAGGGTCTTGATGCCCAGCACCTCCTCGACGTCGGCGATCGAGAGCATCTCGCCCTTCTCCACGCGCTGCGGGTTGTAGCGGGTCAGCAGCAGGTGTTCGCGCACGCGCTCGCCGGCCTCGGCCTTGCGCGTCTTCGACGACAGCAGGCCGAGGATGCGGTCGGAGTCGCGTACCGAGGAGACTTCCGGGTTCACCACCACCACCGCCTGGTCGGCGAAGTACATCGCCAGGAACGCGCCTTTCTCGATGCCGGCCGGCGAGTCGCACAGGATGTACTCGAAGCCGTCGTCGGCCAGGTCCTTGAGCACCTTCTCCACGCCTTCCTTCGTCAGCGCGTCCTTGTCGCGGGTCTGCGACGCGGCCAGCACGTACAGGTTCTCGAAGCGCTTGTCCTTGATCAGGGCCTGCCTGAGCGAGGCCTCGCCCTGGACAACGTTGACGAAGTCGTACACCACCCGGCGCTCGCAGCCCATGATCAGGTCGAGGTTGCGCAGGCCGACGTCGAAGTCGATCACGGCGACCTTCTTGCCGCGGCGCGCGAGGCCGTTGGCAAGGCTGGCGCTGCTGGTGGTCTTGCCGACGCCGCCCTTGCCCGAGGTGATCACGATGATTTCTGCCAAAACACGTCTCCTTTTGTGTCGCCGTCAGTCGAGTGCGGCGATCTTGAGTTCTTCGTTGTCGAGCCAGACCTGCACCGCCTTGCCGTGCAGTTCCTTCGGGATATCTTCCAGCACTTTGTAATGCCCGGCCACGGCGACCAGTTCGGCGTGGAAGGCGCGGCAGAAGATGCGCGCCTTCTCGTTGCCCTGGGCGCCGGCGAGGGCGCGGCCGCGCAGCGGGCCGTAGATGTGGATCGAGCCGTCGGCGATGACCTCGGCGCCGGCGCCGACCGCCGAGAGCACGGTCAGGTCGCGGTTCTCGGCGTAGACCTGCTGGCCCGAGCGTACCGGGGTGGTCTGGATCATCCCCGGCGCGGCGTCGGTGCCGGACGGGGCGGCCCTGGGCGCTGCCTTCGCCGGCTCGGTGGCGGCCCTGGCGGGGGCGGCCGGCGGCGTCTCAGCAGCCCCTGCGACCGGCTCGTACTGGGCGCGGAACTTCGCCAACAGGGGCAGGCCCAGCGCCACCGCCAGCTTCTCGTTGTCGCTGCTGCCGTAGGCCAGCGCCACCGGCAGCACGCCGGCCTCGCGCAGGGCCTCGACCAGGGTGCGGGCGGTGGCGGCGTCCGGGGTGCCTGCGAGGCCGCCGAAGTCGACGATCACCGCGGCGCGCGCGAACAGCTTCGGCGCGCGGGCGACTCGGTCGCGCATCTCCGCCGCCAGGCGCTCCACGTCCAGCGTGCGCACGCGCAGGTTGGCGACGCCTACCTGTCCGATCTTCAGTTCACCCGCCTGTTCGAAATCCATCGCTCCGCTCATGCGCCCGCCGCTTCGGCGGGCTGCGAGACCGCGCGGCGGCGCAACAGCCAGGGCTCGTCCGGCAGGTCGTCGCCATAGGTCCGGCGCACCCAGTCGTGGCTGCACATCTCCATCGCCATCATCGAGGCGCGGGTCCCGTTCTCGGGCATGACGTGCTGGCCGATCTCGTGGAAGCCGAAGCTGCCGTGGAACAGCCGCACCTGGTCGGCGTCGTGGTCGAAGAACACCTCGCAGGTCAGCAGCGGGTAGCGCAGTTCGGCGTAGCTCTGGACGTCGGCGTAGAAGGCGCGACCCACGCCGCCGCCGCGGCGGCGGCTGGCGACCACGACCCGGTCGATGTAGAAGAAGCGGTCGCAGTGCTGGCGGAACCAGCGGAAGTTGCTGCTGTCGTGGTCGGCGTCGGAGCCGAAACCGACCAGGAAGCCGGCGAGGGTGCCGTCGCGCTCGGCGATCCGGAAATACTCGGCGGTATCGAAGAACTTGCGGAAGCGGGCCGCGTCCAGCGGCAGGATCGTCGGGCCAGCGGCATTGTTGAGGGCGAGGATGGAATCCAGCTCGTGCTCGCGCACGTCGCGGATGACGATCGACATTCCTGACTCCAGAAGACTGCGGCGGCACGGCTGCCGCATGCCGGACAACGGCGGAAACGCCGCATCTCGGCCGGTGCGGCGACAGCGCGGATTATCGCACGGCCCCGGCGCCGTGGCCCATGCCCATGGCGTTGACCGGCCCAGAGTCGGTGCATGACTTCCGAGGGGCTCGCGGCGCGGCGAAGGGCCTTACCATGGCGCCATGCTGTCCCGACTCGACCATGCCCGCCTGCTGCGCTACGCCGGCCTGTTCACATGGGCGGTGATGGTGCTGCCGCTGTGGCTGATCTCCGGTCCGGCGG
>ENA-UOUJ01001397-UOUJ01001397.1-activated-sludge-metagenome-genome-assembly--contig:-NODE-1397-length-12775-cov-3.569182_pt1 | contig 12775 bp, 10 predicted proteins | sample MGYA00249839_ERZ747224 | MGnify/ENA primary metagenome ERZ747224 (study PRJEB28782, sample SAMN03220277) | activated sludge metagenome | biome: wastewater; feature: sewage sludge; material... | reverse complement strand
ATACGAGTGCATTTTGCGGATGGAGCACCCAGGGGTTTTCGTTGGGCAAGTAAAGCAGTTTGCTCTTTATGCCTTTTAGCTGTGCGGCCTGAAATGCTTCGAGTCCTTGCTCTATGGGCACGCGAAAATCTATGCCGCCCTGAATGATAAGAATGGGTGTATTCCAGCGATCTACGAAGTTGCTGGGATCAAATTTTTCGTAGCTTTTTGGTTGTGGTTTTTGCCAGTAGGGTCCGCCGATGTCCCAGTTGGCAAACCAGAGTTCTTCGGTAGTGCCATACCAGCTTCTAAGGTCAAACAAGCCATCGTGGGCAATGAAAGATTTGAAGCGATTGCCGTGCATACCTGCCAGCATGAACACGGAGTAACCGCCGTAGCTCGCGCCTACACAACCGAGCCGCGCAACGTCTACATACGGCTCTTGGGCTATGGCATCAATTGCTGAAAGATAGTCCTGCATTGGCTGTCCGCCCCAGTCTTTGCTTATGTCTTCATTCCACTTGGTGCCCCAGCCGGGCATACCACGGCGGTTGGGCGCTACGACGATGTAGCCATTAGCGGCCATTAGTTGAAAATTCCAGCGAAAGCTATAGAATTGCGAAAGCGCAGATTGCGGACCACCCTGGCAATAAAGAAGCGTCGGGTATTTTTTGGCCGGATCGAAATCGGGAGGGTAAATGACCCACACACCCATTTGACGATTGTCGGTAGTTTTTATTTTTCTGAGTTCTGTTTTGCTGAGTTTTATGGAGTTGTACACATTATCGTTCTCGTGTGTAAGCTGGCGCATATCTCCGTTTCCGGTGTTTACTGCAAATAGTTCGCTGGCGTGGTTCATGTCGCTGCGCGAAACAATGATTTCGTTGTTTGCTTCACCAATAATTCCATTGATATCGAACTTGCCTTCTGTTATTTTATGAACGGTAGGGAGCATTTTGGTGTAGCCTGGAAAGTTTACTTCAAACAATTGTTCTGTGCCCTGCCAGGGTGCGTTGAAATAAATTGCTCTTCCATCATTACTCCATATAAAACTATTTACAGTACCATCCCACCGCTGGGTAAGATTTAGTTTAAGAGCAGATTGCTTTTTAATGTCCATCACATAGATGTCATTCTTGTCTGCTTCAAAACCTTCGCGCGCCATGCTCGTCCATGCAATCCAATTGCCATCGGGGCTAAAGGAGGGATTGGTATCATAGCCCATCATGTTGGCAGTAAGATTTATGGTTTTTCCGGTTTCAAGATCATAGTAGTAGATATCGGTATTGGTGCTAAGTGCGTATTCCTTTCCAAACTTCTTTTTGGTGACGTACACCAGTCCTTTGCTATCGGGACTCCAAATCACATCTTCCATTCCTCCGAAAGGCTTTTGAGGAACATCGAAAGGCTCGTTTACCATTAAATCTTTTTCGCTTCCCCCTTTAACCGGTACAATAAACAAGTGGGAGAACTTTCCATCTTCCCATTCATCCCAATGGCGGTAATTAAGGTCGGTATATATCTGCGCTGTGTTTTTAGGAAGATCGGGATAAATGTCTTTGCCCAGCATTGGCTTTATCAAAACTTCTCTGGTGAATGCGATGTATTTTCCATCGGGAGAGATACGGATGTTGTGCGCGTCTCTGAGTCCGGTGGCAAACGAACGCCAGTTTTTCCCTTTATCGTCGCTACGGTAAATTGCCTTATCGTCGGAGGCGTACCATACGGCTTCATCGCGCTGAAAAATGCTTTTGGTTTCGCTGCGTTCCTTTCGCTGCCCGGTTTTTACATCGAGGGAATAAAGTTTGGAGGTGCTTTTCTCTGTTTTAATATCGTAAGTCCTGGTGCTATAGTAAACGCTCTTTCCATCAGGGCTTATGCCCTCCCCGCCTACGCGTTTGAGGCTCCAGAGCATTTCTGTGGTCATCCGATCTTGTGCATTGCCGCAGAGCGCAGCAAGAAGGAGTAATGGGAGGAATAGTTTCTTCATTGTTGATGTATTAGGTGTAGCAAAAACCGGTGGTAAATATAATTTTTTACGGCGGTAAGAAAGGATTTTGAAGGAGGGGAATTTAGGAGGTGAAATCGGTGGAAGCTTTTGTAGCAGCCATCGGATTCAGACAGACAAGAATCTAAATTTTAAAATCAAGAATCCTCTTCCGGTTGTCTTTCAGCCACGTAGGAAGGAAACAGTAAATGAACAATACAGAATGCTATGTTTTGCAATTCTACAGTACCTTCCACATTCGACAATGCAACAGAAATAAGCGACAAACACTTTACCTAATACAGAATGACAAAAATTTTAATTACCGGGGCCACTGAATGTTGCACACAACAATTGCCGGATGGTAGCACTAACTCTATTCAATAAAATAAAGCGACTACCTAGAAAAAGGCAGCCGCTTATGTTTTTCAGGTAATAAGTATAGTGGCTTATTGGTTGAGCGTATGGTGCACGAGTATTTCTTGCTTGCATCTTTCGGCAAGCAGTTCGTTGCCCTGTGCTGTCATCAGGCTTTTAAATGCAAGGTCATGCTTCGCTGTCTCGTTATATTCTGCCGCCTGCCTATATTCTTTCGCCGCTATCTCCAGGTATGAGGCTACTTTCTTAAGGTTTTCAATAGCTTTCTTATCTTCAACAAAGCTGCCGTTTATATCTTCCCGTTTAGTTTGCATTTCGGTTCTTTCCATGGTCTGTAGTTTTTCGGGTTTATTATACTGTTAGGTTTTGAGGTTGGTTCTTAGTGTTTTGCACGAATTTGTAGCTTTCCTGACTGTGGGGAGTCTTATTACATGTCTGCTTTTATTTCCTGCCGTGCTTTTTTACCCTCATTCTTGGAGAGAAATATCTGGAAACCAAGATTAAGACTTACACGATTCAAATCCGGCTCGCCACCTATATGACGATATTCTGCACCTATTTCAAAGGCTACGTTGCGGGTTAAGAATATATCTACTCCTGGTCCTACATAAAATATGGCACCGTTGGTTGTTACATTTGTTTTTGTTCCGTCTGGCGCTTCAAATCTGCTGTTGCGCCCGCCAAATCCCCCTCCTGCTTCCACAAAGAATAATACTCGTGTAGGAATATCGCTGAAGTTGGCTTTGCCTGCAAAAATTCTTGCAAATGGAGTAATGCCGTAATTCATTGTAGTATTAGACTTTACCGCACTCACACCCAGCTCGGCTGCCACACCGATAACAAGATTTTCATTGAGAAAGTAACCAAGCTTAGGTTGTAGTGCAAGGTCGTACCCGGTGTTACCGCTTTGAAAATTGACAGACGTGGTCATAATATTTGCACCGATCATATAGTTTCGCGGAGCTGTTTGTGCCGTAGCAGTACCTACGATTGTAAGTAGGAATAAAGTGTGTAAAGTCTTTTTCATAGTTAATCTACTAATTGTTATCATAAAATAATCCTTTTTTTGTTTCATTTTTTGGCACCCTTATCTCAATACCCATGCAGCACGACTATAGAAATAGAAGCTGCATGGAAATTCAGAGAGATTAGGTTAAACTTGGAGCTTTCTATTTCTTAGCCTGAACGCCGTTGATAAGAGAAATTACTTCTTCTCTTTTTTTACCAAGTCTTTTTTCGATTCTGCCGAGGAGGTCATTTTCTTTACCTGTTTCAAATTTTACATCTTCCGCTGTCAGGGTCGAATACTTCTCGCGCAGTTGTTTTGAAGAACTATCCCAATTGCTATCAACCTTAAATTCTTCCGGGCTACGCTTTGTTTCGTCTTGCATCTCTTTTGGTATTAAATCGTGAAAGAATTTTCACAATGCAAAGGTTCGCATCTTTTCCCGCTGCACTGTTGCACCTTTCTTCTGAGAAGTTGCACCATTCCCATATACCTATAAGTTGCATCCAGAGAGTAGAGAAGTGGGAATTTTACAATAATGGGGCAGCAACTGGTAATGTTTTAACCGTTTAGCTTTTCGATCTTTGAGAAGGACGAGTAAGTGATTAATAAATTTAGCTACATGCAGATTAAAGAAAACATCAGAGACGATAGAATAACTAACAACTTAATTGCCGATTTGATTCATGAGCTGCGCAATCCACTGGCGAACATCAACTTGGCAGTTGACATGCTGGAAGACTATGTTACACCGCCCGCCCTACCCTATATAGACATCATAAAAAGAAACGCTATTCGCATCAAAGACTTGCTGAGCGGCATTATCAACTACCACAATTTCTTAAAAGGCGATAAGACACCTACCTCGCTCTACCAGATACTAAACGAAGTAGTGGAACTTGTAACCGATCGCCTGACTCTGCGAAAGATCCATATCAATAAGTTGAAACAAACAGGCTGCATAATGCTGTGTAATCGGGGCAGGATGAAAATTGCCCTGACGAACATCCTTATTAATTCTATAGAAGCCATGACCGAGCAGGAAGGATTCTTGTATATTCATACAGCCATGACCGATGGAAAATATGTTCTTACCATTTCTGACAACGGCTGTGGTATGAATTCCGATCAGCTCAAATCTATCTATACTCCCTATTTCAGCAACAAAATAGGCGGTTTGGGTTTGGGGATGGCGATTTCAAAGCGCATACTTGAGGAAAATGAGATAACAGTGGAGGTTGAATCTCAGGTAGGGATGGGTACAAGATTCATTTTGACCATTGACCCGTGTCAGATACTTGCCAGCCCTAATCCATTGCCGGCTCCGTGGATTACCACATTTCACAGAGTACCTGCTGCTATACAGATGCCGGCGGTGCCTTTCGAAATAAATGGAATGTCTTTAAACCATACCGTCAATGAAGCTCTACTTTAAATATATGGTGAGCTTACGATGTAAGCTGATTGTAAAAAATGAATTGATAAGACTGGGAATAAAATACCTGACGATAGACCTGGGTATGGTAGAAACTTTTGAAGAACTCAACCTGAGTCAGCATGAAGAACTTAAAAAAAACTTGCTAAAATATGGTTTAGAACTGCTGGATGATAAAAGAGCGATTCTGATTGAAAAAATCAAAAACGTGGTCATTGAAATGATCCATTATTCTGATGAGCTGCCTGTGTTGAAATATTCTGAATACCTGAGTCAAAAACTGGGCTATAATTATACCTATCTGGCCAATGTTTTCTCTGAGGTAAAAGGCATAACCATACAGCAGTACATAATCATCAATAAAATCGAGAAGGTTAAGGAACTGATTTTATACAATGATTTAAACCTTACCGAAATATCCTACAGACTTAATTACAGCAGCGTAGCTCATTTATCAAGGCAGTTCAAAAAAGTAACAGGGCTTACCCCCAGCTTTTTTAAAAAAATACGTGAACACAAGCGAATACCGATCGAAGACCTTTAGAAAGGACAGACAATGAGGGGTTAGTTTTCATAGTTATAAACAAAGTGATGGAAGATCGAAATATAAATACATCTCAAATTGAGATACAGGCATCAAAGGCATTTATTATCGTTGAGATTATTGAATACGTCCCCAATTCCGTAGTGATCAAGACTATCATTAAAAAGGCAACGGGCAATGTAACTGCTGTTTCTTTTGACTATGGTGAGTCACTGGGAAATAAAGTAGTGCCCTTCGATACTTTTATACAGGTAATAGAAGGTAATGCCGAGATAATAATCGGCAAAGACACCCATATACTGCATCATGGGGAGTCTATCATTATCCCTGCACACTCCTCACACGAAATCAAGGCTACTGAACGATTTAAAATGTTGTCAACCGTTATCAAAAGTGGGTATGAGGAGTTGATATAGCTGGATAATAATTGGGACCTTTTATGTCCCGTTAAACAAGGAGGGAGCCCAATCGAGTTCCCCCTTTGTGTGATTCTGTATTTCTGTGCTAAAGTTCTTCTTCCTCTGTGCTTGAAAGGCGGCGATATGCTTTAATGAATATAGCACCCAGGTTTTTGTGTGGGGGTACATAATCGTCGAAAGTATCTTTTGAAGATGGGACTTTGGTGGCGAAATAGCGGCTAAGGTCTTTCCACATACCGATCCATTCTACGTCTTTTCCTTCCAGTATGCGGGATTCAATGTTTTTGATGATTGGTTCATTCACACTCATTGCACCGGTTTGTTTGGAAGAAATGATGTGCGCATCGGGCGAACGATCGAGCACCACAGCGAGGTTGTGATAGCCACCGCAAGAGCCAAGCATTACAATGCGGGTGTTTTTATTGAGGCGTTCGAGTGTGAGGGGCAAGTGATAGCTATGTCCTCGGTGAATGATAACAGTTGGGGTTATTTCCTTTTCTGCAAGGTAAATGGCGAGTTGCTTTTGTGCCTCTTCATCTTCGGGTTCGGTGAGGGGATTGTTGGCAAAAATCACGATTGGCTTGCCGGAAACAGACGTGAGTGTCGTCCAGTATTTGCTTGGGTTTATCTTCCACTTGCCATCTTTGAAGCCATTTAGAAAGCTATTGAAAGAAGCCTTGCCATCTTCGTCTCCATAAAAGAAAACTTGCTGATATACTATGCCGGAGTCATTAACAAGATTCTTGTATTGCACAAGATTAACAGGCGGCAAGCTAAGCACTTCCGATTGTTGTTGAATGGCTTCCTGATTATCGCTTTCTTTCAACCCATTAAAAAGTGTGGCTAAGAGCGCATACACTCTCATGCCTTTCATGCTACGTTCTTTGTAAGACCGTTCGTAATTATTCCTTACCTCGTTTTGAAGAAAAGTGAGCAACTCCTGATCGCTGATGCTGCCAAATGCGTCTGCAACATCTACAGCATCTTCAAGTTCATCTTCATCGCCTTTGTCGAGGTTGGCGATAAAGTCAGTCATTAGTTGTGTTTTCTTATCCTGCTCTATAGTGGCAAGGAAGGGGCTTAGGGTGTTATAACCTGCACACATTCTAATAAAGGTTCGGAACTTGTCGTAGCGCACCGATTGCAGCAGTTGATCGCCTTTTATAGAATCGCGCATACGCTCTATCATTCGCTTGAATGTGCCGGTAAATGTGCTGGTGTAAATTTCGTCTTGTCCGTACACCATTATAAAATATAGTTCGTGTGGCTTAAACCCATCAATTATTTTAAAACGAACAGGGTCTTTAGCATCGTGGAGGTCATTCATTTCGCGCACATATTTCAGTCCGCGGTATTGCAATTCAGAGGTAAGGGTTTGGTCGCCAAGGCCGCTTGTGTTTTCTACTTTCAGTTGTATGAGGCTTCTGTAAAAAAGATCGGGACTGGCAGTGATCTGGTCTATTTCTTCAATAGTCTTTTGCTTGTTGTGTACCCAGCTAAGAAAGGCCATTGCTCTGAGCGGCGATTTAGAATCGCTGGCAATAAGCACAATAGTTTGCACCAAAGGATCATCGCATTTACGCACTGCATTGCTCAATGTATAGTTGGTAGAAGATGCGTAGTTATATACTTTACTGGGATCTACTTTTGCAGCCGAAGCAATTATCTCACATGCCCAGGGTTCTTTGGCAAATTCGTTCAGCCTGCTAATCATCATCACCGGTTCTTTCTTTCCTACCTGAGTAAATACGTGTGCCCGCGCTTCCTTGTGTCCGTCGAACAGTTGGGAATTATTAAGTGAATAGATGTCGGCATGGCTGCGTACAAAATCCATCAGCTTTCCTTCATGCTTTGCAATCAACATTCCACGAAAATTATTTACCGTCCTTCTCCAAAAAACAGGATCCACTTTAGTGTCTTTGTTGAACTTCAACACCATTTCGTGCAGGTCGGAGAGATAGCGAATCTTTTGTTGTCCTTCGGCTGTGGTAGCATCATTGTTGAAAGGCATGTTTTCAACCATTATCTGCATTTGATCTACATCTCTCAATAGCGCTTGAGTAAGTAAATTGGATGCTATCGTATCTTCTGCATAGTAGATCATGCCATCGCTCGATTTGCCATCGAAGGCACTTGCAGTTTTTTGCGCACGATCAATTTTATCATGCCACATTTTTCTTTGCAGCGGTATTGGGTTTACCAACGTGTCAACATCGTAAATGGTAAGTTCGTTTGCTACTTTCCTTCTTTTTTTGCGTTGCTGTTGCGCATCGCTTGTATCGGGCAACATCAGCAATAACATCATCACCGCACAAACCGCAAAAGAGATTTTTTTCATCATGGAAAACTTAATAATTCTTTATGACAACAACGATAGCTTCACTAATCACTGATTGGTGAAAACTATATTGGGCCTGCATATTACGACAAAATGAAACTACTGTGGTGTTAAAGTAAGCCTACCATTCAGGGTAAAGAGGAAATGCTTTCATAAACTCATTTACCTCGCCCCTCACATTGCTTATCACATCTTCGCTATCCGGGTTCATCAGCACTTTATCCAGCCATTCAACTATCTGCGGCATGTGTTCTTCTTTCAATCCGCGAGTGGTTACTGCCGGAACGCCTACACGAATTCCCGACGTAACGAAAGGAGATTTATCATCAAACGGAACCATGTTTTTATTCAGCGTAATGTCCGCTTTTACCAAAATATTTTCTGCTTTCTTGCCGCTGATATTTTTATTGCGAAGATCAATAAGCAACAAATGGTTGTCGCTGCCGCCGGAAACGATGTTGTAATCTTTTGCAAGAAATGCACTTGCTAAAGCCTGCGCATTGCTAATTACTTGCTTACCATAACTAAGAAACTCAGGTTGTAAAATCTCGAAAAAGGAAACAGCTTTTGCAGCAATCACATGCTCTAACGGCCCACCCTGAATACCCGGAAACACGGCAAGGTCTATCAACTGACTCATCATCCGCACATCTCCCTTAGGTCCCTTCAAACCCCAGGGATTTTCAAAATCATTTTTCATAAGAATAACACCACCGCGAGGCCCACGCAATGTTTTATGCGTAGTGGAAGTAACAAAATGACAATGATCGAATGGACTGTTTAAAAGTCCCTTAGCAATGAGACCTGCAGGATGCGCAATATCGGCAAGCACCAGTGCGCCAACCTTATCTGCAACTGCGCGAATGCGTGCATAATCCCAATCGCGGCTATAAGCAGAAGCGCCACAAATAATCATCTTTGGTTTGTGCTCAAGAGCCTGCGCCTCCAAATGATCGTAATCAATCAAACCATCTTCTTGGCGCACACCATAATGAAGGGCACTGTATAATTTACCCGAATAATTTACCGGCGAACCATGTGTAAGATGACCACCCATGCTCAGGTCTAAACCAAGTATCACATCACCGGGTCGCAAACAAGCCAACATCACCGAAGCATTTGCCTGCGCTCCACTATGCGGTTGCACATTGGCATAAGCCACTCCAAATATTTCCTTAGCACGATCTATTGCGAGCTGCTCGCTTTGATCTACCACTTCGCAACCACCGTAATAACGCCTGCCCGGATAACCCTCGGCGTATTTATTCGTCATCACATTACCCATTGCCTGCATTACCTGCATGGAAGTAAAGTTTTCGGAAGCAATCAATTCCAATCCGCGGCGCTGGCGCTCCAATTCTTCATTTATAAGGTTGAATATGGCTGTATCTCTTTGCATGATTCGTATTAAAATTTTGCGCTGCAAAGTAGTAATTTTTCATGGGCAATTGGTAATGGTAAAAGCGGAAGTAACGGCTGTAATTCAGAAAGGGAAAATCAGGGTTTTGGTGTATTGTACACGAAATCCATCTACAATATTTTCACGCTAAGAAAAAAACACTTTTATATGAAACAACTCACCACTTTCGCAATCTTAGCAACACTTCTAACGCTTGGTTGCAACAAAAGTTCCAGCAACAACAATAACACAACAAGCTGCACCTCCGGCCCGATATGTACTTATACTTTAGCCTCCGGAGAAACTGCAGGCACAACCGCGGCCGGCATTATCGGAACCCACACACTCGTGTATGATTCAATAACAGCGGGTGCACCTTTCCCGCACGGGGCTTCTGCAATATTTGAACTTACAACCGACAACAAACTGGTAGTAACCTACAACGGCAAGTGCGTAACGCTTGTAAATCCCAAGAAAACCAGCGCCAGCGAGGTATCTTTTAAAGACAATTGCCAGTTTAACGTGTGGTTTGCTGCATCAGAGAAAAATACCGGCGGACTGAATGAGGTGAACGTAAGTTCTCTTACAGGACAGTTTTACGGGCAGTTTAAAAAATAACATCTTTAAATAACAGGGATGTAAAGAGGTTTCCCGCAGAAAACGCAGAGATTTTCGCAGATATCGCAGAGTTCAGCGTTTTCTGCGGGACTATTTTCTGCTTAGCATCTGCGGGAAATTTATTTTGGGTTTGGGAATTGAGATTTACCCGCTGTTTATCAACAATTTCTTCCCCCTTAGTTTTGTCTAAATGAAAATCGTGAACAACAAAATTTACCACCTCTCCACCTGCGATACCTGTAAGAAAATATTGAAAGAAATCAATGCGGCGCCACATGATTTTGAAATCCAGGACATTAAAATCCATCCGCTAACAGAAAAGCAAATTGACGCGCTTGCAAAACGAGCAGGTAGTTACGAAGCTTTGATCAGCAAAAAAGCTACGCTTTGGAAAGAGCGTAAACTTTCGGATAAGAAATTATCGGAAGAAGATTACAAAAAACTATTGCTGGAACACTATACTTTTTTGAAAAGACCTGTGATTGATTATAACGGGAAGTTGTTTGTGGGAAATGAGAAGAAGACTGTGGGTGCGATAAAAGAAGCGTTGGTATAAGCATTAGCACATCATCAACTTCTCTCTTCAGAGCGAAGCGAAGAAAAATTAGCATATCAGCACATTGAGTATCTTGCAGCTCCAAATTTGAGATTAAAAGAATGGACTTTAAGCGATACCTGATTACTGCTGCTTTGCCTTATGCCAATGGTCCGGTTCATATCGGTCATTTGGCGGGCTGCTATATTCCTGCCGATATTTATGTGCGTTACCAACGGGCGCAAAAGCGCGATGTAAAGTTTGTGTGCGGCAGCGATGAACATGGCGTACCTATTACTATCCGCGCTATGAAAGAAGGCATTTCGCCTCAGGAGGTAGTGGATAAATATCACGCAATCATAAAAGAAAGTTTTGCACAAATGGGTATCTCCTTCGATATCTATTCGCGCACTTCTAATAAAATCCATCACGAAACCTCGCAGGATTTTTTCAAAAAACTTCATGATGATGGCGTATTTGAGGTAAGAGAAAGCGAGCAATATTATGATGAGGAGAAACAAATGTTTCTTGCCGACAGATACATTGTAGGTACTTGTCCGGTTTGCAAAAACGAAAATGCGTATGGCGATCAGTGTGAGAAATGCGGCTCTACCCTATCTCCCGAACAACTCATCACCCCCCGCAGTGCATTGAGTAGCGCTGTTCCTGTAAAGAAAAAAACACAGCACTGGTATTTTCCATTGAATAAGTATGAAGATTGGTTGAAAGAATGGATCGTAGCAGGAAAGAAAGACGAATGGAAAGCAAATGTGTATGGTCAGTGTAAAAGCTGGTTGGATGCAGGTTTGCAGCCCCGCGCCATGACCCGCGATAGTAGTTGGGGCGTTCCAGTTCCGCTACCCGATGCACAGGGAAAAGTGCTTTATGTGTGGTTCGATGCGCCAATTGGTTACATCAGCGCAACGAAAGAACTGACACCCATGTGGAGCGACTACTGGCAGCAGGAAGATACTAAGCTGGTTCATTTCATTGGAAAAGACAACATTGTTTTTCATTGCATCATTTTCCCTGCCATGCTGAAGGCACATGAAAAATATGTATTGCCGGAGAATGTGCCCGCTAATGAGTTCCTGAATATAGAAGGAGAAAAAGTTTCTACCTCGCGCAACTGGGCGGTGTGGGTGAATGAATATTTGCAGGACTTCCCCGATCAGCAAGATGCGTTGCGCTATGTGCTTTGCGCCAATGCACCGGAAACTAAAGACAATGATTTTACCTGGAAAGATTTTCAAACCCGTGTAAACAGTGAGCTTTCAGGCAACCTCGGCAACTTTGTAAACCGTGCCTTTGTGATGATGCACAAGCTTTGCAAAGGACGAGTGCCTGCATTACATGAGGAGGTGCTGAACGACCTTGACAAAGAACTAATTTTCCAAATCAAGAACGCTAAAGCAGAAATTGAGGCGGACCTTGAAAACTATAAATTCAGGGAAGCGCTTTCCGAGATCATGGCGCTTGCTTCAAAAGGCAACAAATACCTTCAGGTAAATGAACCCTGGAATCTTATAAAAACACTTGAAGCAAATCCTGAAAACCAAAAACGTATAGATAACTGCATCCATCTTTCCCTGCAACTTTGTGCAAACCTTGCTATCCTTATCAATCCATTTCTTCCTTTCACCGCACAGAAAATGTGCTACATGATGAAAGTGGTGGAGCGAATGCTGGAATGGGAAAATGCAGGAAGAATTGATCTGCTGAAAGTAAATTATCCTTTACGCGAACCGCAGATATTGTTTAAGAAAATTGAGGATGCGGATGTTGCAGCACAGGTTGAAAAATTGAAAGGCGGGAAGAAAATGGAAAATGAAAAAGGTAAAATGGAAAATATACAACGTGTGGAAAATGAAAAAGGTAAAATGGAAAATGGAAAACAAAACGAATTAACTAATCAACCAGTCAACCTATCAACAAATCAACCTATCAACAAACCAACAATCCAATACGATGATTTTGCAAAAATGGATTTTCGTGTAGGGACTATTTTGAATGCGGAGAAAGTAGAAAAAGCGGATAAACTGTTGAAACTGGAAGTGGATATGGGCACTGAAAAGCGAACGATTGTTTCGGGTATTGCCATGCACTTTAAACCGGAAGAAATAGTAGGGAAACAAGT
>ENA-UOUJ01001396-UOUJ01001396.1-activated-sludge-metagenome-genome-assembly--contig:-NODE-1396-length-12780-cov-4.188841_pt1 | contig 12780 bp, 12 predicted proteins | sample MGYA00249839_ERZ747224 | MGnify/ENA primary metagenome ERZ747224 (study PRJEB28782, sample SAMN03220277) | activated sludge metagenome | biome: wastewater; feature: sewage sludge; material... | reverse complement strand
ATCCGCTTGCGGAAGCGGCATCGGAGGGTGCAGATGGCCTGTCGGCCTCGGTCCCGGACTTGTCGAGATCCTCGATCCTCGGCGGCTCGCCGAGCGAGTCTGTCAGCCGGGTCATCAGGTCGCCACGGGTCAGGCCGCTGGTGGCGTCGCGCACCTCGTCGAAGGATTTTTTCAGGTCGGCCATTTCAGCCTCGCGCATGGCCTCGTTGAACTGTCCCTGAAATTCAGCCGCCATCCGCCGCGCCTTGCCCATCCACTGTCCGACCGTGCGCAGCACGCCGGGCAGCTCCTTGGGACCGATCGCGATCAGCGCGACGACCCCGATGACGAGCAGTTCACTCCACCCGATGTCGAACATGAAACTTTCCGCTCACGCGAGGGCTTTGCGCCGGTTTCCGCGCCGCAGCCTGCATCCCGTCCTGTTTAGGTCCCTGCCCTGAGCCCAACAGGGATCAACGCGTTTCGACAGCCCTGCCACATCGTGGACGTCGAACCTTGATGATCGCCGCAGACGTGACGTCCTCGCGCCGAGCCGCGTCAGATGACCTTGCTGCCGGTGTCGGAGCGCGCCGCACCGGACCCGTCCGCATTGTGATTGATCGTCTTTACCGGTTCGGACTTTTCCGCGCTGTTCTCATCATCCTTCATGCCCTTCTTGAAGGCCTTGATGCCCTGCGCGACATCGCCCATCAGGTCGGAAATCTTGCCACGACCGAACAGCAGCAGGATCACCGCGACCACCACGATCCAGTGCCAGATGCTCAGTGAACCCATCTGCAACCTCCAAGCCGGCGGCCGGCGTACGGCCAAACCTGTACGGAACGTAGGCCCCGGGATCGGCAAAAACAAGGATTCAGGTTCTCGCGAGCCGCAATAACCGCCCGGAATAACTCTTTACGGCTTCAGACCGAAGCCGCGCTCGCCTGCTGGATTCTTTCACCACTTCAAGGAATCGGTGAAAGACTCTAGCTTTTTGATTTGACGCGTTTTCTTGACGCGAACCGGATTCCATCCTCGGGTCAAGCCCGAGGACATGCTTCGCTCGAAAACGCTATAGTCAGAATACGAAAGCCGGCGGCCGTTCGAGGCCCGGCAGGACCGGAGCCGACGCGTCAAAAAGAGGCCGGCTCCCAAAATCGGAGCGTGAGCGGGTGACGATGACCGCCCGCGGCGCGCCGCTTGTGGCGAATACGCCGACCAGACGTCCCTCGGGCGCAAGCTGCGCGCAAAGCGTATCGAGAACAACCTCGGTCGCGCCCTCCAGAATGATGACGTCGTAAGGCGCGCGCGCGGGCGCTCCGTCGCTCGCCGGGGCCGGAACGATGGCCACATGGCCGAGGCCGAGGCTCGCGAGATTGCCGGAGGCTTTCGTCGCCAGCGCCGGATCGTTCTCGATCGCCGTCACCCGGTCGGTAAGTTTTCCCACAAGCGCGGCGGTGTAGCCGGTCGCACAGCCAACCACGAGCACGTTGTCGGTGCTCTTGATCTCAGCCGCCTGAACCATCTTTGCGACTACCATGGGCTTAAGCAGATACCTTTTCGAGGCCCCTTCGCTGATGTCCAGATCGAGATCCAGATATGCCAGCGCACGGCGATCCTCGGGGACGAAAATCTCACGCGGAAGCGCCAGCATCGCGTCGATGATCCGCGGATCGGTGACGTCGCTGGGCCGCACCTGACCGTCAACCATTTTCCCGCGAGCGGTCGAAAAGTCAGACATCCACGATCCCTCAATCCGTGACAAAGTTCCGGAGACCTATAGCGTTTTCGAGCGAAGCATCTCCTCGGGCCTGACCCGCGGATGGATACCGGCTCGCGTGAAGAAAACGCGTCAGAACAACAATCTAGAGCTTCGCTTCTGATTCATTCAGAAGCGAAAGTGCTCTAGGACACCCCCTTGGTCGATGCAAGCCTTTGCTGAGCGGGCCTTGTCAGCCGTCGCATTTGTCGCAGCGTTTTCCTTTGGTTGCGGGACGTGCACGGCGTGGGACGGGTAACCGATCGATCCATCTGCCTTCGTCCGGGGGTGCCGGGTCGGCATTTCCGCTTTGCAAGCGTCGGAGGCTTTGTTATACGCTGCCTCATTGCGAAGCACGCTTCGCACGTTCCCTGGTAGCTCAGCGGTAGAGCATTCGACTGTTAATCGAATGGTCGCTGGTTCGAATCCAGCCCGGGGAGCCATTTCTCCAAAACGGGCGTAGAAGCGGCTCCAGCGGCGTGTTCGCCTTTGGTTTCGATGACCGTTTCCGCAAGCATGTCAAAGGGTTGGCGAAAGTTCGCGACCACCTTCCCGTGATCCCAAGTGCAGTTCGATAGTAAAAAATTGAGCAAGCGGCGTTTTTCGCGCGGCTCCTGCTTCGCGAACAGCCTTTGGACGTCCCGCGCCAGTTCCAGCAGAGCGACTCCTTCGGAAAGATAAGATTTATCTGCGCTCCGGTGCCGTTCGATCTCGCGCTGGCAGCGTTCCTGCTCCTCGCGCCATTGGTTCGACATTTTTTCGAAGAAGGCCGCATCCACCAGTCCGTCGAGCTTATCGACATACATGGCGTGAATGCGATCGTTCAGCCGCTTCGCTTCCGCTTCAAGCCGCCTGATCGCTTCCTCGTGCTCGCAGCGTTCGTCGGCGTGGCTGGCGTGGAGCGCATCGCGCACCCATTCCAGAACCTCGTCATCGAACCGCAGCCGGCCGAGCAATTCGGTGAACTGTGATTCGATGGCTTCCTCGCGGACATATTTGCGGCGGCAGTCGGCGGGCTTGCCCTGGCACTTATCGGCGTAGCCGGTGCAATGGTAATAGACGTAGCGTTCCTTCTTGATCTCGCCGACCACCGCGCAGCCGCAGGCATGACAGGCGATTAGGCCCGAGAAGGCAAAATCCCGCCTGCCCTTCTTGGCGCCGCGGGCATTGCGGCCGTCCATCACATCCTGCACCCGTTCCCATAGTTCGGTCGGCACGATGGCCTCGTAACGGCCCTGATAGGTCTTGCCGTCCCAATCGAAGCGCCCGGTATAGATGCGGTTGCGCAGAATCGCGGCGACGGTACTTTTCGGGATGCGCCCGCCGCTTTTCTTGAACACGAGGCCCGCCGCCCTAGCTTTCTTCGTCACCTCCTGCGTGGACATATCGCCCCACGCATACCATTCGAACATCTTGCGGATGATCGGCGCGGCTTCCTCGTCGGGCACGATGATCTTGCGACCGTCTTCGCGCGTCACGTTGCGATAGCCGAGCGGTGCGTTCGAGGGCCAGAAGCCTTGCGCCGCTTTCTCGGTCATGCCCTTGCGCGTTTCTTCCGAAAGGTTGTCGATGTAGTTCTTCGCCATCAGCACCTTGATGCCGTGCATGAACTTTTCCGAGGAACGCGACTCGCGCGACAGCACAACGCCTTCCTTGGCGAAGTGCATTTCGACGTCGAGCTCATCGACTGTCAGCCAATCCTTCAGGTTGCGATAGAGCCGGTCTGTCTTCTCGACCAGCATCACGCGAACGGACGGGTGCGCCTTGAGATATGCGACCATCTCGCCAAATGCGGCGCGGCCGGCCTGTTTGGCGGTTTCAACGTCAACGTATTCCTGTGCCACTGCAAAGCCGTTCGCGGAGGCGTATTCCTTCAGCAGCTTGAGCTGGGCCGGGATTGAGAAGCCTTCCTTCTCCTGCTCCTTCGAGGAGACGCGGGCATAGATCACCGCCTGCTTGCGGGCGGGATCAGCGGCGGGTGCGAGTCTGGCAGCTCTTTTCATTTCATTTAGTGTAACCTAAACAAACGCTGTTGCAAGTCGATGGGGCATAATGCGCTCCATGTTGACGGCGAGGCCCTCGCCGTGACGCGCGCATCAGTTCAGCGTCCAGATCGAGCCGTTCAGCACCGAGGCAAACGCCACCCAGGCCGCGTAAGGCGAGAACAGCCACGCCGCCACGCGATCCCGCCGCCAAGCCGTCCCGATGAAAGCAACAATGGTGGCCAGCAGCAGCAGGATGACGACAAGCGCGGCGCCGACCTTGTGCGCCAAGAAAAAAGTTGGAGACCAAAGGAAATTGAGCAAAAGCGATAGCCACCAGAGTTTCATCGGCAAGCCATCGCGATTCCGCTCAAAGACACGCCAGCCGGCGATGGCGATCAGAATGTAGAGCAGAGTCCAAACCGGCGCGAACAGCCAGTTCGGCGGGTTGAAGGCAGGCTTCGCGAGCGCCGCATACCATTCGCCCGGCACGGTCAGGAACCCGATGGCGAGACCACCGCCGATCACCAGAATGAGAAACACGATAAGCGAAAACATGCGGTTCATGAGATGCGGTGTTCCCTGTCCTTGGTTTCACCCGAAACGCGCCCGGTAATCTTCGCGGCCACCTCTCGCACGGCGTGCCTTTCAGGCTCCAGCTTCAACTCCGCCTCGGCCCGCGCCAGCGCAGCTTCCGAATGCCTCGTTGCGGCGACGCCGAACGCAGCGCGATCGACACCTACCAACGCGAGGAACGCCTTCTGAAGACGGAGATGAATCTCCACCATCCCGGCACCATCCCGCGCAATCGGAGCGAATACATCGTCGAACATGTCGCTGACCTCGATCGCAGGAACCCATACATGCGGGCAGTCGATCTTAGCGTCGGTTCTTGAATCGTCGAAGCTCCCCCATTTGGCCAGTAGCCGGACGGCGCGCCCGATCACGTCGATAGCCGTTCCGGGATCGTTGACGGCGGGAGACAGCGCCCGGGAAGCGATCTCGGCCAGCACGCAGAGGCCGAAGCGCGGGTCTTGATCAAAGGTGCGTTCCGCGCCGATCGTGAACGCCTTGGCGATCGCCTTGCGGATGTCGTCGTCCTGCGGCCCAACCACCATGGCAACTGGCCGCACCGGATCCGTGAAAACGCCAGGCAGCGCCGTGACGAAGACCTGAACCCCGGACTTCTTTGCACAGTCCTCAAGCGCTGGTACATCGACATGTTGAACATAGCCGATCGCTTCCGAGAACGCCGGCAGCGCGCTTTCGGGAACGTCGCCGGCGCGGACCATCGGGCGGCGCCCGCCAAGATGGGGATACGCTAGGCGCTTTTTCATAGCCTTCCATGTCGCCTTCTCCACACGTTCAATCGTCTCGCCGAGCCGGCCGAACCGCGCGAGATAATCGACCCAGCGCAGGATTGTGACCGCAATCAGCGCGATCAGGCCAATCGTCGCCACCAACAGCACCGCTCGCCCTTGATCGCTATAAAGTTCGGTGCTCAACGCGATGATGCCGACGAGGCTGAACAGAAAAGAACCGATGAAGGTGCCAAGCACATTCTTGCTTGTGTTGTCCTCCATGAGGAGGCGCGTAGCGCGCGGCGTCACGTTGTTCGTCGCCGCGCCATAAGCTGCAACCATCGTGCTGACGGAGAACACGGTGACCGCAAGCATGCTCGACGCCAGCAAATTGAGGACCCCGTCGATCGCCTTCGCGCCGATTGTGATTGTCCAGGTTTCGGGAACGTAAGGCGCAAGAAAGATACCAGCGACGGCCGTGGCGACGCCGGCCAGGCCGAATAACGTAACCCGCAGCCAGAGCTTCCGCGAAAACAAGAGCAGCAGCCATTGCCAGCGCGCGATCATTCCGCTGCCTCCAGTTCGCGATCCTCGGCTGGCACCAGCGCATCGGCGAGCAGCGCGTCGAGCAGACGGCGGCGGGTGGCGGAGCTGGCGGTGAGGCTCGCCTCCAGCCGGTCGCAGATTGCCATAAGCGCATCGACCTTGACGACGATGCGAAGTTGTTCGGCGAGCGGTGGGAGGGGAATTGGCAGAACTTCCCACTTTCCCTTGCTGATAATTGGCAAGGTGCCGGTACCCGCTTTGCTCCATGCGAGCTCCTGAAATCCGCTCGCCCTTAGAGCAATCGCGACAAATCGATGAAGTCCATCCATATATGGCGTGACGGCATTTATCTGCTGATTAAAGCAGACACTACATTCTGTGATGTTCACCTTGCCCAAGGTTGCGCCGATGCACACCATCAAAACCGTGTTCTTTGGCGCAACACGCGAGTGGTGCATTCCTTCTTCCGACAGACCGGGACCGTCATAATTGATAGCGTTCCCATCAAGATCGGCCGGTTTCACGAATGGAATGTGATCGCCGAATAAAGCAGGGTTTGATGAGCTTGGGCTTGTCCCTGTTTGTGTCATACCAACCTGATGCACGCGCGCCCAAGCCCAGGAAGTCGGGATTTCGAGGTATTTCTCCTCGTCGTTTATTTCACTATCCGAAGCTTCGCGTCTTCCACGGCCCCCAAAGCGTACTTCATTCCGCAACTTGGCGAACTGTCGCAGCAGGTCGTCGCCTCTCCCATCCGTCGCGTCCTGCGGCACCAATTTGCCGCGCACCGCGAGGTTGAGGATGGTCTGGCGCAGGGCCTTGATCTGGTCCGGGCGTGTGGTCAGTGCCGGCAGCGCGTCGAGGGCGAAGCGGGCATCAGCATGAAACGTCTCGGGATCGGGCGCGTTAAGGCGGGCGAGGCTGGCCGCCGTCAGCCGGTCGCGCGTGGCCTCTCTGCTCGCCCGCGCCACCGCCAGCCGGTCGCACAGGTCTATCAACTCATCGACCTTGGCGACGATACGGTGCTGCTCGGCGAGTGGTGGGAGGGGAAAGGGAATTGCGGCAACGATCTTGCCTGAAACTTCCTTAAACGTGGTGCCCGGCGCTTTGGCGTCGATCTCCGGTGCAAATGCCTTCATTGCCGCCGCAATAAAGCGCGAGCAGTCTCCGATATAGGGAATGATCGACTTGAAGCCCTGATTGGTCGAAATCGGACTGGCGGCGATGGCGACATAGCCGATCGGTGCCCGGCTGGTGAACAGCACCGCGCCCTTCGGCATCACCGTTGCCGATGAGGCCCGCGATCCCTTTTCCGATAAGTCTCGGGAACCTCGCGAGATGTAGAGGTCTGAATATCCGCCAAGATCGGCAGGCGTCAGCCATGGCACGCCCTTGCCGGGTTCGGTGAAGTTGTCAGGGTCGGCGGCCGATGGCGTACCACCGCCGACAATCGCGCCGACCGTATCAAGCCTTACCCATCTCCAAGTCGCCGGGATCGCGAAAGGCTCATCGAGGTTCTTGCCGCTATCAAGGTCTCGCGGCTTGCGAAGCTCCCCCGCCTTCACCAGCCGCGCCTTCTCCTTCGCGATTTGCTTCAATAGTTCCGACGCCGGTTCGTCGGTCGCCTCCTGCGGCACCAGCTTGCCGCGCACGGCCAGATCGAGCACGAAGCGGCGCAGCCGCGCGATGGCGTCGGGCGCGTCGGCGATCGTCTCGTAATGCGCCAGCAGGCGATCGGCGTTCATCGGGCCAGCGCCTCGGCGAGGATCGCCTTCAACCGGTTGCGATAGCCCGCCGTCTCGGCTTCGGCGGCGGCGAGGTCGGCCAGCAGCACCTCCGGGTCGCCGTGATCGTCGGCAACGCTATGTGGGTTCTTGATGTCGAGGTTGTAGCCGCGCGCCTTCACCTCCTCGGCGGTGACGCGCCACGCCTGCGGCGTCTCCTCGCGGCCCTTTCTGTCCTTGCCGCCCCACCAGTCGATGCAGCCCTGGAAATGCTCCAGCCGGATCGGCTTGGTCATCGAATAGGCTTTCTGGCCTTGCGGCACGCGATGCTCCCCTTGGGCAGGCGGACGATGGTGTGGAGGTTGCACTCCTCCATCAGATGTTCCTTGAGCCGCGTCTTGACGCCTTCGCCGAACAAAGTGCCGTCGGGCAGCACCACGGCGGCGCGGCCATCGGTTTTGAGGAGGCGGACGATCAACGCCAGGAACAGGTCGGCGGTTTCCTTGGTGCGGAAGGTCGGGAAATTGTTCTCGATGCCGTCTTCTTCCTTGCCGCCGAAGGGCGGATTGGTGAGCACAATATCGACACGCTCGTCCTTGCTCCATGAAATCAGCGGACGGGCCAGCGTATTGTCGTGGCGCACGAAGCTCGGGTCCTCGATGCGGTGGAGCAGCATATTGGTAACGCAGAGCATGTGGGGAAGCTGCTTCTTCTCCACCGCCCGAAGGGCGCCTTGCATCTTCTCGCGCTGTTTGGGTGTGCGGACGTAGTTCCTATTCTCCATGTGCCGGATGGCACAGGTGAGAAAGCCACCCGTACCGCAGGCGGGATCGAACAGGATTTCGCCCGGATGCGGGTCGATGCGATCGACCATGAAGGCGGTGACGGCGCGGGGCGTGTAATATTCGCCGGCGTTGCCGGCCGATTGTAGGTCGTTGAGCAGTTGCTCGTAGAATTCGCCGAAATGCCGCCGCTCGTCGAGGTTGTTGAAGTCAACCTCGTCGATCTTGTTGACCACCTGCCGGATGAGATGGCCGGATTTCATGTAATTGTAGGCGTCCTCGAACACGTCGCGCACCACGCGGCGGCGGTCGCCGGGCTTGGCCGAAACCTGCAAGCCCTTCAGTGCCGGGAACAGCTCGTCGTTGACGAAATCGAGCAGGGCCTGCCCGGTAATGCCCTCCGGGTCCGCCGCCCAGTTGCGCCACTGAAATTTCTTCGGGATCGGTGAGCGGTAGCCGTTGGTCAGTTCAAGTTCTTGATCCTGATCGTCGATGATCTTGAGGAAGAACATCCAGGTGAGCTGGCTGATGCGCTGCGCATCGCCATCGACGCCCACGTCCTGGCGCATGATGTCCTGAATGGATTTAACGGTGGTGCGGACGATCATGGTTTAAGCGGTCTCCTGATAGAGCGCGTCCTGCATCTCGTGGACGGCCGTTTCAAAGCCGTCCTTGCCGCCGAACGCCTTGATGAGTTGCACGACGCTGCCCATCGCGGTGAAGGGCGTCACCTTCAGCACATTGGCGTCGTTGAGATTGAGCACACCCTCGTCGCGATACTTTTCCAGCAAGGCGTCGAGCACGGCGCGGGCCTGCGGGCCGTATTTAGTGAACACGTCACGCTTTTTGACGTTCTCAGCCCGCTCGCAGCGGGTGAGCGGCTTCTTGTCGAAGGCGACGTGGCAGATCAGATCGAAGGGATCGAGGTTCTTGCCAAGCTCGTCTGCAATGGCGTCGAGGGCGAGGCCCTCGGCTTCCAGTTCCTCGATGATCGCCTGCTTGCGCTCGGCCGACTTCCAGCGCTTCAGGAAATCGTCGAGGCTGGCGAAGCGCTTCTTCAGCGCCGTCTTGGTGAAGTCGCGCAGGGATTCGGTTACGAGCTTGCCGCTTTCGTCGAGATATTCCACGCGCTCGGCAAGGATGCGGGCGCCGACGCCATCGACATAAATCTTTCGGATCGGATCGCCAGGCGGCAGCGGCAAGCCAGGTTGATCGACCACGGTTTCATCCGTGTCGGGTGTGGGCGGGATCGTATCGTCGCCTTGCGGCGCGTCATCGGGAGGCGCGATCGGCTCGCCGTCGCCGGGTTCGTAAATCTGCACCGGATCGCCATCGAAATCCGGGTCGGCGAAATGGCTGGTCGCGCCGCGAAAGTCGATCAGCGTAAAGAAGAACTTCTTGGCGTCCTCGTGAACGCGGGTGCCGCGCCCGACGATCTGCTTGAACTCGATCATCGAGCCCACCGCGCGGTCGAGCACGATCAGCCGGCAGGTCTGTGCATCCACGCCGGTTGAAAGCAGCCGAGAAGTTGTCACCAGTACGGGATATTTCGATTCCGGGTCGATGAAGTTGCCGAGCTGGTCCTGGCCTTCCTTGTCGCTGCCGGTGATGCGCATGACATAGCGCTGGTTTTCGGCGACCAAATCGGCGTTCTCGTTGACCAGTGCCTGCCGCATCCGCGCCGCGTGCTCCTCATCGACGCAGAACACAATGGTTTTCTGGAAGCGGTCGCCGCTCTCCTTCAGGAACTCGGTAATCTTGTTCGCGGTCAGCACCGTACGGTCGTCGAGAACGATGTGCCGGTCGAAATCCTTGGCGTTGTAGATGCGGTCCTCGACCTCGTTGCCGTCGCGGTCGAGCTGGCCGAGTTCCGGGCGATAGCCTTCGACGTCGCGGTCGATGTGAACCTTGACGACCTTGTAGGGCGCGAGGAAGCCGTCGCTGATCCCCTGCCTCAGTGAATAGGTGAAAACCGACTCGCCGAAATAATCGGTGTTGGAGACGTATTCGGTTTCCTTCGGCGTGGCGGTGAGACCGATCTGCGTTGCGCCGGAAAAATGCGTCAGGATTTCTCGCCAGGCCGAATCGTCGGCCGCGCTGCCGCGATGGCATTCGTCGATGACGATCAGGTCGAAGAAGCCGGACGAAAACTCGCGATAGAGCTTCTGCCGATCCTCCGGGCCAGTAATTGCCTGATAGAGACCGAGATAAATTTCGAAGGCGGTGTCGATGCGCCGCTTCTTGTCGAAGGCCAGAGTCAGATCGACCGACGTGCCGTCCTGCCGTTCGATCGTCTTGGCATTTGTGGAAAGCTTAGCCATCGCCGCGCCGAACGGGCGGAAGTCGTTGACCATCGTCTGGTCAATCAGCACGTTGCGGTCGGCGAGGAACAGGATGCGCTTCTTGCGGCCCGCCTTCCACAGGCGCCAGATGATCTGAAACGCCGTGTAGGTCTTGCCGGTACCGGTCGCCATCACCAGCAGCACGCGGTCGCGGCCCTTGGCGATGGCCTCGATTGCGGCGTTGACGGCGTTTACCTGATAATAGCGCGGAGCCTTGCCGCTGCCGTCGTCGAAATAGTCCTGAAGCACGATCTGTTCGGCCTCGGTGTCGAGGCCCTTCCAGATCCGATAGCGCGCCCACAGATCGGCCGGCGACGGGAAGGCATCGAGGCCGAGGTTCGTTTCGATCGGAACGCTGTGCCCGGTGCGGTCGTGAAACACGAAGCCGTCGCCGTTCGAGGCAAACACGAAAGGGATATCCAGCGTCGCGGCGTAGTCGAGGCCCTGCTGGATGCCGTGGCCGACGATGTGATTGTTGTCCTTGGCCTCGATCAGCGCGATCGGGATGTTCGGTTTGTAATAGAGAACGACGTCGGCCTTCTTCGCCTTGCCGCGCGTCACCAGCTTGCCGCGCACGATGATCTGGCCCTTGGTGAAATAGACCTCCTCCCGAACCTGCACCATCTCGTCCCAGCCGGCGCGCTTGACCGCCGGCAGGATGAACTTGGTGCAGATATCGCGTTCGGTGAGGGTCCGTTTATCCATCGTCGCAGGCGAATCTTTCAATCTTTCAAGTTAAAATTGAGTATTGGCACGGATACGAACCGTTTGCATCCAAGCGCGAACCGAGAACCCAAGGGTGCGCACCCGGTTCGTACCCCTGCCGCTGGCGACGCATCGCGCCTTCGCCCCCCGCATACGTGATGCGCCGGGAAGAACCTAACCGGCCCGCCCGCCTCGGGAAAAGAGGCCCGCGACCTATTCCTCGCCGTCCACCTGTTCGACAAGACCCTTCATGTCGCGCAAAAGCGCCATCAGGGCGCGCCGTTCGGCGATGGCCTCGGCGGTGTAGCGACCATGCTTGAAGGCGTTGCTATTACCCTTGGCCGCACCCGGCGCCTTGCCGCCGTGCATCCGGCAGCGCCCGTTCGCCATCGCGGGCGACTGGCACGGCGTCCCGGCCCGCGTCCGGGCATGGCAGCGTGGGCTCAGATGCATGGGCAATTCGGCCGGTAGTTTGCTTTGCATGGGGTTGTTCCTCGAATTTGCTGGCGTCCCCACCCCCCGGTTGACGGGCTGCGGCGACCATGCCGACCACCGCCTGGCCGCCGGCATGAACGTGGACGTGTTCGACCGTGACCTTCTGCTGACCCTTGCCGCGATGGCGGTTGAGGGTTTCGAGCAGCGCCGCGTAAGTGCGCGACAGCTTGTTGGCTTGGGCGAGGTTCTCGCGCCGCCCCTCGAAGGTCTGTTCGCCGATCATGGCGCGCCGATAGCATTCCATTGCAGCGTTGTGCGCGGCGACCAATTGCGCCGCCATCATGCCTTCCAGCTCGTCCTTGGGCGCGATGCCGATCAGCGCGGCGACCGTGGCGCTCAACTGCTTGTCGCGCTCCTCCGGGCTTGAATTCTTCAACCACAATGCCTGCACCGCCTGATTGGCGAGCGTGTTGTTCCAGTGATCGGATTGCGAGCCGCCGATGTTCTTCAGCCGGCCCTTGCGATCGTCTGGATCGTCGGCGAGCACGGTCTTCGGCGCGTTGGCGGTGGGCTTATTGGCGCTCATGGTGATGTCCTCAAAGAGATTCCAAACGTTGAAAGAGTGGCGACCGCTTCGGCCTTCCGGCCTGCGTGCCATGCGCCCCAGCAGCGCGAATGCAGCCAGGCATGTCCCGTCAGTTCGATGCCGAACGGCAACAGCTTGTCGTGGGCATGGTCGCTTCCACCGCAGCCGAGGCAGCGGCCGGCCGGCGAGCGCATAGGATTCCGATTCAGCCATTCGGCGACGCAGCAGGCGAAGGCGCGGGCCTCGGCTTGATCCCGTGGCAAACCGCCGTCGAACTCGGCGATGGCCGCGCGTTCGTCGAAGAAGGCCCGCCAGTCCTCGCCCGACCAGCCGTCGCTGCCGGTGCGCAGCAGCGCGACCACGCCCGCCTTGTGAAGCGCCAGAAGTTCGAGCACGGCGGGCGGCGGCGCGGCGTCGGCGTCCAGCGTGAGGGCATCGCCATCGACGCCGATCCGAACGCCGGTATCGCGCGCCGCCTTGAGGGCTTGAAGGGCGCTCATAGCCTCGCCCTCCAGCCCGTGCTTTCCTGCGCAGATTGAGGCGGGCGGCTTGCGTCCGCACCGTCCGCATCTTTCTCGGCGTTGGAAATCAGTGGGTTGGCGCGGACGGTGGCGCCGGTCTCGCCCGCTGAACCGTCCT
>ENA-UOUJ01001395-UOUJ01001395.1-activated-sludge-metagenome-genome-assembly--contig:-NODE-1395-length-12781-cov-4.781000_pt1 | contig 12781 bp, 12 predicted proteins | sample MGYA00249839_ERZ747224 | MGnify/ENA primary metagenome ERZ747224 (study PRJEB28782, sample SAMN03220277) | activated sludge metagenome | biome: wastewater; feature: sewage sludge; material... | reverse complement strand
TTTAATACAGGGAATGCCTTCATCGATCGAAAAGCCTTTCTCTAAACTCAATTATGCCAAAAATGTGACTCCGCTGTTGAAAGCCCGCAAAATAGATTTCGCGTTGATTTTTGCAGTAAACGTTCGGCAGTTGGCGCAGATAGTTGACGAAGTGGTGCCGGCCTTACATGAGAACGGAAAGTTCTGGGTGGCGTATCCAAAATCAACTTCCAAAATTTATTGTGATTTAAGCAGAGATTACAACTGGGAATTACTCACCGGCCTGGGGTTTGAACAAGTACATCAGGTGGAATTGGATAGTGTGTGGGCAGCAATCCACTTCTCCAGAAACGGTGCCTGGGAAGGTGATCTGGAATATACTATTGAAGAAGCTTCGGCTCAGGCCTAATCATCTTTATTTTAAAATGACAGTACCCAGGCTTCGGGTAAGTTGCATTTCAGCTTGTTTCAATTGCTGATGAATGGCAACACGTTCAAGTAATTCTTCTTCAGGTGCTTCCTCCATTTCCTTCTGGTTCTCCAGAATCAACCTTTTTACTTTTCTGAGTTTAAAGTAAATAATGGATGTTTCCATTTCGTTCATGTACATATCCTCCCGGGTAGGAATTTTCTCATTGTACATCTCCTGCCAGCGCGGACTGATTTCCGTTTGTACTTCCATTACCTGAATCACCAGCGAACTAATGTCACGGTCTTCGAGGTACAGAAAATCCTTCACCGTAGGCTCTAGTCCGGATGCATACATCTCTTTATATTTCCTGAGTATGTTTTCCAGTGCCTGATTATTGAAGGTGAGTTCGTTTTCTTCCAACTCCCTAAAAATAAAATCAGCTACGGTTTCGCTATGGTACATTTTCAGCCCGAAGTCGAGCAACGCACGAATCACGGCCTGCTCCTGACGTTCATCTTCATCCAGTAAATGGATGGTTTCGGGTGAGGCAACAGAATCACTTCCGGGAATCTCTAAACCGGGAGCTTCCTGAAATACTTTTGATCCCTGATGGGGTTTATTGATTTTTTCCCTGACTTGTTTGTTGATCAGTTCAATCAATCCGTCTTCGTTTATGCGCAACCGTTGAGAAACCAATGTGATATAATCCTGCCGGCGAATGAAATCCTCCGGCCGGTTCATTTTCGATAATGTTTCAGCAATCTGGTGAACAACCACTGATTTTTTCTGTGAATCTTTTCCGGCATCTTTCAGGGCAACCTCCAATTGAAACAATACAAAATCCTGCTTGTGGGTTTCAACAAACTTATTGAACGCCACTTCACCGATTTTTCGGACGTAACTATCCGGGTCTTCTCCGTCGGGAATCAGCGCCAGTTTTACATTCAGTCCTTCTTCCAGGGCAAGATCTAATCCGCGTAGCGCAGCTTTTACTCCGGCACTGTCCCCATCGTACAAAATGGTTAAATTGTTGGTATACTTTTTAATCAACCGGAGTTGGTCGGGAGTGAGGGCAGTACCACCACTGGCTACCACATTTTCAATTCCCGCCTGGTGCAAACTTATCACATCGGTATATCCTTCCACTAACAGGCATTCATCCTTACGATCAATGGCCTGGCGGGCAAAAAAAGAACCATACAAAATCCGGCTCTTAATATAGATTTCGTTTTCGGGCGTGTTGATGTATTTGGGAGATTTATCAGCCTGCCCAATCACACGCGCTCCAAATCCTACCACCTTACCACTTTGATTATGGATGGGAAATACAATTCGGTTTCGGTAATTATCTGCTATGCTGCCGTTTCTATCAGTTGACAATCCTGATTTCAGCAACAACTCCGGATTATATTGATCTGCTATGGCCGTTGTTGAAAAGGTTTGTCCTCCCCTGGGCGCATACCCTAACTGGAATTTTTCAATGATGTGGTCAGAAAAACCGCGCTCTTTCAAATAGCTCAATCCTATATCCGTTCCATCTTCGGTTTCATGCAATTGTTGAATGAAAAATTTGGATGCATAATCATTGAGGATGTACAGACTATCTGCTACTTGTTGTTGTAATTTCACTTCCGGTGAAACGGCTGTTTCCTCAACCTCCACATTATAGCGGTTGGCCAGCCACCGTAAGGCTTCAACATAACTGTATTTTTCATGGTCCATCAAAAAGCTGATGGAGTTTCCACTTTTGCCGCATCCAAAGCACTTATAAATTTCTTTGGTGGGCGAAACGGTGAAAGAAGGTGTTTTTTCGTTGTGGAATGGGCACAATCCCAAATAGTTGGTGCCACGCTTTTTCAACTTTACGAAAGTCCCTACGATATCTATGATATCAATTCGGCTCTGTATTTGCTGTATGGTGTGTTGTGAAATCAAGGATTCATGAAAATCAGGTTGCAAATATCGCTATAATATGCACGTGTTCAGCCATAAAAAATGCCGTTAAAGTACAATTTGAAAGTATATAAAAAGGTAACTTTGTAACTCATTAAAATTCAACATATGAAGCAATTTATCATTTGTTTGTTGTTTGCCGGTTTGGGTCTGGGAGTTCAGGCTCAATCACTGGAAAGTATTCATAAAATGATCGATAAGGGAAAACATCAGGAAGCCAAAGATGCAATTGACAAAGCCATGCAGGGTGGTAAATACGACAAAGACCCGGAGTACTGGTATTACAAGGGAAGGATATATAACAACCTTTCGTATGATACATCATTAGCCCTCGACACCCGTTCAAAATTAAAAATGGATGCGTTTGCTGCATTCCAAACCAACCAGCAATTAGACCCTAAGGAGTTGAGGCTTAAACTTGAAAACCATCAAAGTTTTCTCGATTTGTATTACGGAATGTCGGGTTTGGGTGCTGAATATTTTAAAAAGAAACAATTTGATCAATCTGCGGAATCATTCAAAAAGGCACTGGATCTGTATCAATTCATTTATGGAAAAGGGTATAAATACAAGGATGTAGTGATATCATCCATTGATACGGCCACGGTGTTGAATGTGGGAATAGCCGCCACACAGGCAAAAAATGAATCGCTCGCAGCGGAGTATTTCCAAAAGCTGGTAGATGCCAATATCGGTGCAAAAGAATATGAAGTGGCCTATGAAGCGCTCGCCGATTATTATTATAAAAACAAACAAACAGATGCATTAAACAATATTATTGAAAAGGCCGGTAAATTTTATCCTTCCAATGCATATATCGCAGATATGAAGTTGAGACAAATCAGCGAAAGCGGCGATATGTCAAAGTTGTTCGATAACTACGAACAAATGATCAAAAATGATCCGAACAATTTTGCCATTATGTACAATTATGCAATTGAAATGTACAATCATTTGTACGTGGGCGATAACAAACCCAAAGATCCGGAACCCGTTCGTACCCGCCTGACCGATGTTTTGAAAACCGCAATTCCATTGGATAAAGAAATTAACGCCACCTCACTTATGGCCAATCATTTATTCAACTCATCCATCGACTTTTACATTGCCCACGACAACATAGATGGTCGGAAGCCCGAGGATATTCAAAAACGTAAAGACCTGATGGCGAAGGCTGCGTCTTATCAGAACGACTGTTTGCCATATGCAGAGAAAGTGCTTGCATATTACGATGCAATGCCGGAATTGAAAGCGTCACAAAAGGCAGCCCGGGTAAATATCCTGACCACCTTAAGCGAAATTTACAATACGAAAGGCAATAAAGCCAAAGCTGAAGAATACGAAAAGCTGAAGTTGAAAAATCTTTAAATTTGAAATGACACATAAAAAGAGATTGTATATCATACAGTCTCTTTTTTGTTTATATATACGATCGGGAAGAAAGCATATTAAGCTTCCTGCATACGAGCATTTGCTTCAATACACCAATAGAGCTTATCGGTGAGTAGTTTCAAGCGTTTCTTTAAGCCTTCGGTATCCTCCGTGGAACCATCTTCCTTAAATGTCTTATCTACAAAAGGCACCTGAAAAGAGGCAGGAACTACCCAGGCACCTACTTTCCATAAAGTAAACTGGAGCGACTGTAACAATTGAGCACCTCCAAAATGACCTCCACTGACGGCACACAAACCGATGGGTTTCATTTTCCATTCATCAGTGAACACATCCAGCACATTTTTTAAAGCAGCAGGAAAACTACCGTTGTACTCCGGAGCTACAACAATAACACCCACGGAAGCACGAATTGCATCAGACAATGCCAGAAGTTCTGGTAACGGATCAGCCAAGAACTTTAAACGCTCTTCAAATACCGGAAACCGATAATGATTGAGGTCATGCATTTCAGCCTGATGCACTCCGTCTGATTGAACGACGTCGGCAATAAACTCAGCAACTCGATGGCTTTTTCTGCCCGTACGAATGCTGGATGAAAGAATGATAATGGTTCCCATGTATACACTTTTTTTCGAAAGTTCAGCGCATTGAAAGTAGGTATTTTTTTTAAACTTTACCCTTACGTATTTTTTATACAGTGCTTGTGAAAAACCTGTGAATAATTAACAGGGTATAAGCAACATTCGTGCTCTAAACCTGCGGGTATTGAAGTACATTTACCAATCGAAAAAGTTAGAACGGACAAGCGTTTCGGCGCTACTTTACATTAAAATTTATTGTTGTGCGATTAAAAAGTTTAGAGATTAAAGGCTTCAAAAGTTTTGCCGATAAAACGGTGTTGAACTTTGATGAAGGCATTACGGGTGTTATTGGCCCGAACGGTTGTGGTAAAAGCAATATTATTGACAGCATCCGTTGGGTGATAGGTGAGCATAAAATCAGTAACCTGAGGAGCGAAAACCTCGAAAGTCTTGTGTTCAACGGTAGTAAAACAAGAAGTGCAAGCGGATTGGCGGAAGTGAGCTTAACTTTTGAAAACACGAAAAACCTCTTACCAACCGAGTTTAATACGGTAACGATTACACGAAAATATTACAAAAGTGGTGAAAGTGAATATCGTTTAAATGACGTGGCTTGTCGCTTAAAAGACATCCATAATCTTTTTATGGATACCGGTGTTAGTACCGATAGTTATGCCATTATTGAACTCGGTATGGTGGATGACATCATAAAGGATAAAGAAAATAGCCGACGCAAAATGCTGGAACAGGCTGCCGGGATCACTATTTACAAAACCCGTAAAAAAGAGGCCAAGCTAAAACTCGATGCCACCGAGCAGGATTTAGCCCGTATTGAAGACTTACTTTTTGAAATCAACAATCAGCTCAAAACCCTGGAAAATCAGGCTAAAAAAGCAGAGAAGTATTTTGAGATTAAAAAGGAATACAAGGCAGTGAGTATTGAATTGGCAAAAGCTGCTTTGGAAGGGTTCAATATTACATACAAAGATCTGAATGAACAACAAAAGCAGGAAGTAGATAAACGAATTGAACTGGAAGCAGCTATCGCCAAGGAAGAAGCAGCACTGGAACAGGAAAAATTGGCCTTTATCGAAAAGGAAAAGGCATTGAGCACCATGCAGCATGCATTTAATGAAATGCTGGATAAAGTAAGACACAAGGAAAGTGAGAAGAAACTGGCTGCACAGCAACTTCAACACTTGCAGGAAAGAAAAAACAACTTGGATGAGTTTATCAAACAGGCCGGAGTGCAGTTAAAAGGATTGGATGAGAGCATCGGATTTACTGCCCGTCAAATTGGAGATGAAGAATCTAAAGCATTACAACTTGAAACAGGGCTTTCTTCACTGAAAGAAGCCGTGGAGCAAAAACGAAGCATTTTTGATGATAAACGAGGACGGATGGATTCATTGCGTAAAGAGCATGCGGCCATCCAGCGTGAACAATTTGATGCGGAGAAAAAAGTAGCCGTGGCCGATACTTCCATTCAGAATCTGCAGCGCACGTTACAACATTTGGAAGATGAAAAAGTTCAACGCCAGCAACAACTGGAACAATTAGAAAAGGAAGTTACCGGTAAAGAATCTGACCTAAAAGACAAACAGGATCATCTGCAACAATTGCAGGATGCACACGAGAAAACCAAACAGTCCATCCTTGAAGCCCAGGGAAAACTGGAGGGCTTGCGCCATGAACTGGCCGAAGAAAACAGAAAACTGGATGCCAAAATGAACGAACATGACCTGCTGAAAAGTATGGTAGATTCTATGGAAGGATATCCGGAAAGTGTGAAATTCCTGCATAAAAATACCGGATGGAACCATAAGGCACCTCTGTTGTCGGATATCATTTATGTAAAAGAAGATTATCGCGCAGCTGTTGAAAATGTGCTGGAGCCTTATTTGAATTACTATGTGGTGAATAATCTGCAGGAAGGATTGCAGGCTGTTCATTTGCTGGATGAACATAAAAAAGGAAAGGCCAATTTCTTCATGCTTGAAAAATTCACTGATACACCGGAAGTGCATCAACCCGAAGGAACCATTCCTGCCTTACAGGTGATAGAAGTAGATAGTGCCTATCAACGCCTTGCCCAACATCTACTGGGTAACGTATTTATTGCAGAGGATGAATCGGTACTCGCTCAAAGCAACGGTGCGGTCATCCTTGAAAAGTCTGGCAAATATGTAAAAGGAAAATACACCATCACCGGTGGAAGCGTAGGGTTGTTTGAAGGGAAGAAAATTGGAAGAGCCAAGAACCTGGAAAAACTTCAGAAAGAAATTACCCGTCAGAAAACAGTGGTGGATGCATTGAAATCCCAGATTCAATCGAAACACAATGAGGTAATAGAACACAATAACAACTTGCAGGAACATGCGATTCGCCAGTTGCAACAGGAACTGAATCAGTTGAGTAACCAGTTGTTCGCTTCCAAAAATAAAATGGAGAACCTCCATCAGCAGGAGTCGAATGCGGTAAACCGTATCAATGAACTATCCGGTCAATTGAAAAGCAATCAGGAGGCTATTGGTGAAACCCGTCAAAAACTGGAAGAGTTCAATCATCAGTTGCAACGTCTTTCTGCTGATATGTCTTTGGTTGAATCGGATTTCAGTGTGGCTGAACAGGAGTACAATCAGGCTACGCAGGGCTTTAATGATGGAAACATCCAGTTCACCCGCCAACAAAGCAAAGTGGCATCATTGCGTCAGGAATTTGATTTCAAGAGCAACCAGTTGAAAGAACTGACTATTCAGGTGGAGAAAAGTTCTCAACTATTGAGTGAGGCAAACACTCAATTGCAGGAAACCAAAGAACATTTGGTTGATCTGGAAAAACTGGTAGTGGAATTACTCAAAGAGAAAGAAGAAAATGAGCAGACACTCAATGAGGCCGACAGAGCATATCACAATTTAAGAAACGCATTGAATGAAAAGGAAAGCCAGGTTCGGTTAAAACAAAAATCAAAAGAAGGCATCGATCATTTATTGAATGAAATCAAGGATAAACTCACCGAACTTAAATTACAACTGGCAGGCATGAAAGAGCGGCTGAGTGTAGAGTTTAAAGTGGATCTGGATGCCATTATTGATGAGCCTCGCACAGGTGAAGAACCGCTTGATGAGTTGAATGAAAAAAGTGAACGCATGAAGAAAAGGCTTGAGAATATGGGAGAGGTTAACCCTACAGCCATTGAAGCGTACACTGAAATGAAAAAGAGGTATGAATTTATACTTGAACAAAAGAACGATCTGGTAACCGCTAAAGACAGTTTGATGCAAACCATTCAGGAAGTGGAAGCTACTGCCAACCAACAGTTCCTGGATACGTTTAACAAAACCCGAGAGAACTTCCAGAAAGTGTTTAAAGCGCTATTCTCTGAAGAAGATACCGCCGATATGGTATTGGTAGACCCTGAAAATCTTGCAGAAACCGGTATCGACATTATTGCAAAGCCAAAAGGTAAAAGACCAAGCAGTATCGGTCAATTAAGCGGGGGAGAAAAAACGCTGACGGCCACAGCTTTGTTGTTTGCAATCTACCTGATCAAGCCGGCACCGTTTTGTATCCTGGATGAAGTGGATGCACCACTCGATGATGCAAATGTGGGCAAGTTCACCAACATGATCCGTCAATTCAGCGAGAATTCACAATTCATCATTGTAACACATAATAAAATGACCATGAGCGCTGTGGATGTCATCTACGGGGTTACCATGCAGGAAGCCGGTGTGAGCAAACTGGTTCCGGTCGATTTCAGAAGCCTTAATTAATGTACATGCGTTATACAAAATTTCTGTTTATCCTCCTGGGGGCCAGCCTTTTTTCTACCAAAGGATATTCACAAAACAACCTGCACGCCAGAGACAGCTTGCTGAAATTAATGTCGGTTCAGGTGTGCGATGAAATGAATAAAGCTAACCTCACCGATTTAAGTCCTGCATCGCTGGAAAACGCGTTGATGATGTCAATGATACCGGTTATAACCCAGCACCAATCAGCCCTTGAACAAGTGTTGGATGTAAATGTATCTGATCCGCAATCATTTGAAAAATTTGGTAATGCACTGGGGATTGAGCTGCTCAGGAGTTGTGCTGTTTTTCGTGATGCGGCAATAGCCGGTTCGGTTGAAAGCAAGTCAGAATCAACTCCTTCAGACACCAAAACTGTATCCGGTAAATTGCTGAAAGTGCAAACGGGAGGAATGAACAGCATCGAGTTGATGAATGCGGATGGTGGAGTGCTAACGATATGGTGTACACGCCATTTTTCGGGTGATGAAAAACTATCTGATATGAACCATGTGGGTAAGCATATTCAGGTTGAGTATGTAACAGAGAAAGTGTACGACTTTATAATCGGAAACTATCGTGAAATCATGGTGGCCCGTGGTATATCCGGATTGTAATTGAACAGAGCTTAACTGCAAAGCATGACGCGTACTATCATCCTCCTGGTGTTGTCGAACATCTTTATGACATTTGCCTGGTACGGTCATTTAAAAAAAACCGGGTTCCCTCTTTGGAAAGCCATTCTCATAAGCTGGTTCATCGCTCTGTTTGAATATGTATTAATGGTTCCCGCCAACCGATTAGGATATCAAAATGGGATGACGGGCTTTCAGTTGAAAATGACACAGGAAGTCATCACCCTGATAGTGTTTGCCGTATTTGCCGTATTTTATCTCAAAGAACCGTTTCACTGGAGATACCTGGTCAGTTTTCTATTTCTGCTGGGCGCAGTATATTTCATGTTTAAGAAGTAAAGATGGTGCCGTGGAAGTAACTTTTACCCCCTTTTTGTAATAGCATCTATCAACTTTGTAAAACAGTTGTACATTTTTTTTAATCGGGGTACATCAAATACGGCATGGCTTAACATCCATTCAAGGGTGTAGGTATTAGAATCTTCATTCCCGGGATACAGTTGAAGGGAGCTGTTTTTTTCATCTAATATACCTTGCCGAATAGATGTATCATTGAAAACGGATTTTAAAAGTTCAGGCTGATTGGTTTTGATGATAAAGCATTCATCGAACTCCGTATGTCCTGTTTCCACATCTTCCATGCCAAAAAACTTCCCGATTCTGTCAAACATATCCTGACGGTGCACTGAAAATTGAAAATGTTTCGATTCAGTCAGGTGGGTGGTAAAACCGGTAAATTGAGTAGGGATGTCGGCGCTCAAACTGGTTAGTTCAAATCCGCTTTCAAATCCACCTCCCGGGTCGATGTCAATCACCAGATATACCGGAAATATACCATGCTCGAATGTACTGCCTAATTGAAAGGGGATGGATTTATTCGCTATCATTTCATCCACCTTATTCCATTGCTGTGTGTTGTTGGGATTTTCCATCATCGTATTGCGTTTTGCGGATAGACCAATAAGGTAAATATAAGTTATTAGGTACATTCCCTTAGCCCCGGATTGAAAAAAAGGGTTCGATAGTGGGGATTGGCCGTATAACAGGAATAAAAATCTGATCCATAATTGAGATTGACCCGAGAATTTACCCCAAAAAGGGTATAATTTACCTATGAATCAGTAACTTTGATGCTTATCAATTTCTGAACATAGTACATGAAAAATTTTCTCCTGCTCTGGCTCATGGCCGGAACTTTAATGCTGGTGGGTTGTAAGAAAGATGCGCTTGATACAGAACCGGATCCCACCAATCCTACCGGCCCGATAACACCACCGGTAACACCGCCCGTAACGCCTCCTGTAACTTATAACGAAAATGAAAGTTTGTATCTAGGAAACCCGAGCAATGCGGTAAACAACGAAAATAATTTTTCGAATTACCTGCTCGATGAAGGTTATTATGCTTTGTCGTATCACCGCGACAGAGGCATAGCCAACTGGGTGAGCTGGCATGTTCAACAAAGTGATATTGGTGCAGCTCCCCGTCAGGATGATTTCAGAGCAAATCCACGCCTTCCGGCAAGTTGGTACAAACCGGATAATTTCAGTTATAGTGGCTTTGGTTTTGATCGGGGGCACATTTGTCCTTCTTCTGATCGCACCTCTACCATACAAGCCAATTCTTCAACTTTTCTGATGACCAATATGATTCCTCAGGCACCTGTAAATAATCAGGTAGTTTGGGCGAATTTAGAGAGCTATTGCCGCACCCTGGTAGATCAGGGCAATGAGTTATACATCATTGCAGGAGGAACAGGTGAGGGTGGAACAGGAAACAATGGCTTTGCATCCACCATTGATAATGGCCGTATTACTGTACCTAGCCATGTGTGGAAAACCATTTTGGTGCTCCCACAGGGAACTGGTGATTCTAGCCGGATTGATGAGAGAACACGCGTTATTTCGGTATTGATTCCCAACGAAAATACAGTCACTAACAATTGGAGAACTTACAGGGTTTCAGTGAATGATCTGGAAACACTAACGGGATATGATTTCTTTTCAAAAGTGCCACAGGTGATACAGAATGTGATTGAGGCAGTGGTGGATAATTTGTAATTTTGTTGGGATTAAATTTTATCTTAATTTCAACTGCTAAATTTTAAACAATGAAAAAAGTATACGGTTTATTCCTTTTTTGCGCCATTGGTTTCAGTGCGCAGGCACAGGTAGCAGAAGAAGCAGCACTTCCTATGCCTACTGAAGGAACGGAGAAAAAAATGATTGATAAACAAGCTGCTCAAACACTTTCACAGGAAGAACAGGGTTTAACAGAAGCTGAAGTGAAAGCGAAAAGAACACAACAGCGGAACATGGATACAAAGAGAAAACAGATTATGCAGAATACAAAAATGTCTGAAAAAGAAAGGTTAAAGGCATTGGAAGAATTGGATGTTGAACAACGTGAGGCAAGTCAAAAAAGAGGAAATGCAACACCGGTCTTGAAACCGTTGGAAACCGATAATCTAAAAAATGATTAAGCTTAGTTTACTGATGTGAAATAAGTAACGGCTGATGTGTATGCATCGGCCGTTTTTGTTCTCAGACAGGTGATGCACCATAGAATGGCTTCACTGTGTATTTAAAAAGATTTTGGTTAATAAATTGACACATATGCTTTTCAAAATAATCTCTTGGATAACGGTGCTGATTCTTTTCGTATCCTGTTCATCTGATAAAAGGACAATCATGGAAGATGCAGCCCTAACCCTTCATGCCGATTCAATTGCACAGGCAGTTCAAATGGAGTTGATCAGCAATGTAACCCGTGCCATCGAAAAAGGAGGAACGGCATATGCCATTGATTACTGCAATACGGCTGCTATGTCGCTCACTGATTCTATGTCGAAAGCCTATGGAGTGCAAATACAAAGAATTACTGAAAAAAATAGAAACCTCGCCAATGTGTTGAAGACATCCAATGACCGTACATTATATAAGATGTTTGATGGACAGGCAAGATTGAAAGATACCTTGTTGTATGAAGGAGGGAAGGCAATATATTACAAGCGCATTCATACAGCCATACCCACTTGTCTTGGCTGTCATGGAGACCCAAAAAAGGATATTCATCCTGAAACGCTAAGGAAAATTCAATTATTTTATCCTAACGATTCAGCAACCGGTTATTCTTTAAATGCATTCAGGGCGATGTGGAAAATTACTTTTCCGAAAGATTAGGTATAAGAAGTAAGGAAACAAATACATGAATATTTCATTTGTTGAATTGTTTACACCCGGTAAAAATCTTACTTCCATAACAAACTCCTATACAACGATAAGCCTCTCTCTGTCTGGGTGCCTCCGCATGTTGCGGGGAACTTTCGACCCCACGCCCCCCAGACGTGTGTCCCGCCAGAGGCGGGACTACATCCCGTTAATCAGATTTTTAAAAGCCATTCCACCTTTCCAGGATTTGATTTGCTTTTCTCTATTTAGAGCTTCTTCTCGTGTTTGAAATGTTTCAACTAAAACAACACGAAAAGGAATTCTGTTTTTAGTGGATCGCTGTTTACCCGCATTATGAAATTCTAGACGAGCCTGTACATCTTTAGATTCAGCGATATAAAATCGGTGATCTTTCAGGCTTTGAAGAATGTAAACAAAATGTGCCATAGCAAAATGAGAAGAGACTGTTCTAAAAGAACATCCTCTGTTTGTCTGGATGACCCCGCATGTTTCGGGGAACTTGCGACCGCACGCCCCCAGACGTGTGTCCGCCTTCGGCGGGACTACATCCCATTAATGAGTCTTTCGAAAACCGTTGTAAACGGAAAAGAGGCTGTTCTAAAAGAACATCCTCTGTTTGTCTGGATGACCCCGCATGTTTCGGGGAACTTTCGACCCCATGCCCCCAGACGTATGTCCCGCCAGAGGCGGGACTACATCCCAATGAAATTGTATCATTATGATATAAATAAAAAGAGACTGTTCAGAAAGAACAGCCTCTTTTTGTCGGGATGACCCCGCATGTTGCGGGGAACTTTCGACCCCATGCCCCCAGACGTATGTCCCGCCAGAGGCGGGACTA
>ENA-UOUJ01001393-UOUJ01001393.1-activated-sludge-metagenome-genome-assembly--contig:-NODE-1393-length-12788-cov-4.303621_pt1 | contig 12788 bp, 9 predicted proteins | sample MGYA00249839_ERZ747224 | MGnify/ENA primary metagenome ERZ747224 (study PRJEB28782, sample SAMN03220277) | activated sludge metagenome | biome: wastewater; feature: sewage sludge; material... | reverse complement strand
CGACGTGGACGCGCGCGATGAGCCGCAAGCGCAAGGCGCTGTTCGTTTCGAGCCCGATCGGGCTGGGCCACGTACAGCGCGATCTCGCGATCGCCCGCGAACTGCGCAAGCTGGAGCCCGAGCTCGACATCGACTGGTTCACCACCGACCCGGCGCGACGCTATCTGGAGACGGAGGGCGAACGCCTGCATCCGATCACGCAGCGCCTCGCCAGCGAAAGCGGTCACTTCGAATCGGTCGCCGGCGAGCACGACCTGCATGCGTTCTTCGCGCTGCGTTCGATGGACGAGGTCATGGTCCGCAACTTCATGGTCTTTCACGACCTGATGGAGCGGGAGCACTACGACCTCGTGATCGGCGACGAGGCCTGGGAAGTCGACTACTACTACCATGAGAACCCCGAGCTCAAGCGCCAGCCCTTCGTCTTCCTGACCGACTTCGTCGGCTGCCTGCCGATGGGCGACGACGAGCGCGAAGCGTTGCTGTGCGCCGACCGCAACGCAGACGACATCGAGCACCTGGCGCGCTTTCCGTACGTGCGCGACGCGTCGATATTCGTCGGCAATCCGGACGACGTGACGGAGCTCCCGTTCGGGCCCGGCATGCCACGGATCCGCGACTGGACCGATCGCAACTTCTGCTACGCCGGCTACACGTTGCCCTTCGACCCGGCCAGCCTTGCCGACGTCGAGCGCACGCGCGCACGCCTCGGCTACCGCCGCGACGAGCGGATCGTCATCGCGTCGGTCGGCGGCACCGGCGTCGGCAGGCACCTGCTCGACGGCATCGCGCAGTCGTTCATCCACATGAAGCGGCAGGCGCCCGAGCTGCGGATGATCCTCGTGGCCGGCCCGCGCGTGCCCGTCGATTCGTTCCCGCGGCTCGACGGGCTCGAGGTGCGCCCCTACGTGCACAAGCTGTTCGAACACCTGTCGTGCTGCGACCTCGCGCTGGTGCAAGGCGGATTGAGCACCTGCATGGAGCTGGTCGCCGCACGCCGCCCGTTCCTGGGCTTTCCGCTGCAGCGGCATTTCGAGCAGTGCGTGCACGTCCGGAAAAGGCTGCGGAACTACGACGCCGACCGCTCGGTCGACTACCCGTCGCTGACGCCCGAAGCGCTGGCCGGGAAGGCGCTCGCCGCGATGAACGAACCGGTCCGCTACCGGCCGGTGGAAACCGACGGCGCCGCGCGCGCCGCGCGGCGAATTGCCGAAATGCTCGACAACCGCTGGTGGGTCGATCGCTGACTCGGTTGACGCTACTCGATTACCAACGCTGATCGATCGCCGATACCGCCAGATCGTTCTCTCGCTCGCTGATTCCGCCTCGCTCGCAGCGAGCGGGCTCGACTTCCGAGCCTGGCAAGGAGACTGCCATGACGCGCATCCTGACGATGGCCTACGGCCTGCTCGCCTATCTGCTCTTCCTGTTCAGCTTCCTGTGGGCGATCGCCTTCGTCGGCAAGCTGCCGATACCGAAGACGATCGACAGCGGCACCGCAGTGCCGCTGGCCGAGGCGCTGATCGTCAACCTGCTGCTGCTCGGCCTGTTCGCCGCGCAGCACTCGATCATGGCGCGGCGCGGGTTCAAGCGCTGGTGGACGCGCATCGTGCCCGAGGCGATCGAGCGCAGCACCTTCGTCCTCGCTGCGTCGATCGCGCTGCTGCTGTTGCTCTGGCAGTGGCGGCCGATCGCCGAGCCGGTGATCTGGACGGTGAGAGATCCGGGTCTGGCTTTCCTGCTCACCGCCGCTTGCTGGATCGGGTGGGGGATCGTGCTCGTGAGCACCTTCCTCATCAGCCACTTCGAGCTGTTCGGACTGCGACAGGTCTGGGCGCGCTTGCACGGCCAGGCGCTGCCCCGGCAGGAATTCCGTACGCCGCTGTTCTATCGCTACGTGCGTCATCCGATCTACGCCGGTTTCCTGCTCGCGTTCTGGTCGACGCCGCAGATGAGCGCCGGGCACCTGCTCTTCGCGCTTGCGACCACCGGCTACATCCTGCTCGGCATCTGGTTCGAGGAACGCGATCTGGTGGCGCAGTTCGGCGATCGATACCGCGTCTACCGGGAGCAGGTCGCGATGCTGCTCCCGCTGCGCCGCGGCAGTCGCGCGCGCCGCAGCCATCCCTGAGGGCGCAGACGCTCGCCACCGGGAACGACACGCGATGCGGCCGGGAGCCCCACCTCGGGCCGCTGGCGTGTCGCTTCCGGAAAGGACCGTTGCTTCCGCCACCAACCATCTATTAACCTGATCGCATCGATCTTTTTTAATCTCATAACCTGTTGAAAAATAGACTCTCCGAAGCACCGACCACGGGTTCATGAGTCTTCACCGTTTCGACACCTTGTCCGAACAAGGGGTCCTGCGCATCTCGATCGCCATCACGCTTTTCGTCACCGTACTCGGCGTGGTTTTCGGCCTGCTCGCCGAATCGCTGACCTTGCTGTTCGACGCGATCTACGAACTGATCGACGTCGTCATGACCGGCCTCGCGCTGCTGGTCGCCCGGCTGATCGCGACCTCCACGTCCGGCGCGGGACCCGGCCCCGGCCTCGACAGGCGGCTGGCCAGGCGCTTCGACATGGGTTTCTGGCATCTGGAGCCCATCGTGCTCGGGATGAACGGCCTGTTGCTGATGGCGGCCGCGTTCTACGGCCTGCTCCATTCGATCGACAGCGTCATGAACGGCGGGCGCCAGCTCGACTTCGGCTACGCCATTCTCTTCGCCGTCATCTCCCTGATCGTCGAACTGGGCGCCGCGGCATTCCTCGTTTCGGCCAACCGGCGCATCCGCTCGGAGTTCCTCGCGCTCGACGCAAAGTCCTGGCTGATGTCGGCCGGCATCACCGTGGCCTATCTGCTGGCCTTCGGATTCGGCAAATTTGCCGAGGGAACGCGCCTCGCATGGCTCGTTCCGTACATCGACCCGGTAGCGCTCGGGCTGGTCTGCCTCGCGGTGCTGCCGCTTCCGTTCGGCACCGTGCGCCGGGCGGTGCAGGACATCCTGCTGCTTGCGCCTGCCGATCTGAAACAGCACGTCGACGAGGTCGCGCGCGCTTCGGTGCAGCGTTACGGCTTTGCATCGCACCGCGCCTGCGTCGCCCGGGTCGGCCGCGGGCGCCAGATCGAGCTGTACTTCCTCGTGTCCAACGAACGGTCCGCCAGGGAGCTGGCGGAGTGGGACCGGATCCGCGACGAGATCAGCGACGCGATCGGAGGCGACACGCCGGATCGCTGGCTGATGATCGTGTTCACGACCGATCCCGAGTGGGCGGAATGATCGGGGCAGCCGCGTCGTCCGGTGCCTGCACCTGACCCAGCAACTCCGTGAATCGCGACTGCACCCACTGCACGGTGGGAGTCGGCCGCCAGCCCTGCCGCCACAGGACCCGGACCGACAGTTGCGACAGCGCGAGCGAGGGGCAGAACACCTGCTTCAGCGGTTTGTCGTAGGCGTCGTCGGTCCCGACGTTGACCGGCAGGATCGCCCATCCCAGGTCGTCGGCCACCATCTCCGCGATGCTGTAGAAACTGTCCGAACGCCACAGCTTGGGGCTGTAGGTCGCTTCATACGCGTCTTCGGCGTGCATCATCAGCTGGCGGTACTTGACGAGATCCTTGCGCTCGACGACCTCCAGTCGCGCCAACGGATGGTCGTTCGCAACGAAGACGCCCTGCGGCACGGCGCCGACATGGCGCTGTTCGAAATGAGCAGGCACAGCGCCCCGCACGAAATGAAACGCGATGTGCGCCCTCTCCTCGTCGACGTAGTCGGCGACTTCGGTGGCCGTTCCACTCAACAGCGTGAGCTCCAGGTCCGAGAAGCGCGCCGACATTTCGCGCAGCAGCGAGCTGATCGCCGCATAGGGTAGCGCCTCGTCGAGCGCCAGGCTCAGCCTGGCTTCGCTTCCGGAGCTCAGCGACCGCGCTCGGTTGTCGAGTGCCTCGGCCTGGCGCAACAGCTCGCGAGCCTCGAGCAACAGCAGCTGCCCTGCATCGGTGAGTTGCGCATTGCGGCGCGAGCGGTCGAACAGCTCCACGCCGAGGTCCGCCTCGAGAAGGCCGATGGCGGTGCTTATCGCCGACTGTGCCTTGCCGAGTTGCCGTGCCGCCACGCTGAAGGAGCCGCTGTCGGCGGTCGCGACGAATTTGCGCAGTTGGTCCAGTGTCCACAGCATGGGCCCATTCTATGCAAGCACGCACCCATGCAGCTGCTGGTCCGCGGAGCCGATTGCCGCATGCAGTGGCCCGCAGCCGGCAGCAGGCCACCACACGCCCCCTGCGTGCCCCGATCCCCGATATGCCTCCGGTTGCATATTCCTCCCAAAGCATATATCATCGACGGCATGGAAGAACGTCGGCTCGCGCGGCAAGCGCGGGTCCGGGCCCTGCTTCGGGCCGAGACTTCCCCGAGTTCCGGGCATCGATCCAGGCCCGGTCGACATCGAGACACCCACTCCATGCCCAAGAAGGCAAAGAAAGACACCGCGTCATCCGCTCGTGCCAAAGCCAGGCGCAACGGTGCCGACAAACCTCCAACCGGAATCCAGGCCATCGACACGGTCGCCACGCTCAAGGAACTGCGCAAAGCCACGCAGCACACCCAGGACGACCTCGCGGTGTCGATGGGCGTAGGTCAGGGCGCGATTTCCAGGCTCGAGAAACGCGACGACATGCTGGTGTCGACGCTTCAGCACTACGTCGAAGGCGTCGGAGGCAGGCTGCAGATACTGGCCACGTTTCCCGACCGTCCGCCGTTGATCGTCGAGCGCCTGGCCAGGAAGGCCACGAAGTCGCCCAACGGCGCCAGCAAGAGCACCGCCGGGAACACCGGCAAGGGCATCGGCAAGGGCATCGACAAGAACCGCGCCGACGCCGAAAACCGCGCGAACGACTGATCGAACATGCAAACGATTCCCACGCCGTACTACCTGATCGACAAGCCGGCATTGCAACGCAATCTCGACATCATCGACGAGGTGCGCAAGCAGTCCGGTGCCAAGGTCCTGCTGGCGCTCAAGTGCTTCGCGACCTGGTCGGTGTTCGACCTGATGCGCCGTCACATGGACGGCACGACCTCGTCGTCGCTCTACGAAGTCAAGCTGGGCCACCAGAAGTTCGGCGGCGAGACCCACGCCTACAGCGTGGCCTATGCCGATCACGAGATCGAAGAAGTCGTCGCGCATTGCGACAAGATCATCTTCAACTCGATCAGCCAGCTCGAGCGATTCGCGCTGCACGCCGCGGGGAAACCCATCGGCCTGCGCCTGAACCCGGGCATCAGCCACTCGGGATTCGACCTGGCCGACCCGGCGCGCGAATTCAGCCGCCTGGGCGAAGGAGACCCCGAACGTATTCGCGCGATCGTCGATCGGCTCGACGGCGTGATGATTCACAACAACTGCGAAAACGAAGATTTCGGCCGTTTCAACGACCTGCTCACCCAGGTCGAACGGCGATACGGAGATATCCTGCGACGCCTGAACTGGGTCAGCCTGGGCGGCGGCATCAGCTTCACGAAACCCGGCTATGCGCTCGATGCATTCTGCGAGCGGATTCGCAGCTTCGCACGAAAGTACGACGTGCAGGTCTATCTGGAGCCCGGCGAGACCGCGGTGCGCGACAGCGCCACGCTGGAGGTCAGCGTGCTCGACGTCGGCTACAACGGCAAGCACCTGGCCATCGTCGACGCGTCGACCGAAGCGCACATGCTCGACCTGCTGATCTATCGCGAGACGGCGCCGCTGGGCAGCGATGCGGGCGATCACGTCTACATGATTTGCGGCAAGACCTGCCTCGCGGGCGACATCTTCGGCGAGGGCCGTTTTGCCACGCCACTGAAGATCGGCGACCGCGTCTCGATCGGCGATGCCGCGGGCTACACGATGGTCAAGAAGAACTGGTTCAACGGCGTGAACATGCCGTCGATAGCCCTGAGAGAAGCCGATGGCTCGGTGCGCGTGGTGCGCCGGTTTTCTTTCGACGACTACGTCGACAGCCTGTCCTGACAGGACCGCTCACTTTTACTGGAACCGGAGGGTGATACGGAATGAAGCGCAACGTTCTCATTATCGGTGCTGGCGGCGTGGCCCACGTCGCAGCCCACAAGTGCGCGCAGAACAACATCCTGCTGGGCGATATCCATATCGCCTCGCGCACGCTCGCCAAATGCCAGGCGATCATTGCCTCGATCAAGGAGAAGGGCAACCAGCGCAGCTCGGGTGTGCTGAAGGCACACCAGCTCGACGCCATGGACGTCGAGGCCACGAAAGCGCTGATCCGTTCCACCAACAGCCAGATCGTGCTGAACCTGGGGTCGCCGTTCCTGAACATGTCGGTAATGACGGCGTGCATCGAAACCGGCGCCGCCTATCTCGACACGGCGATCCACGAAGATCCGGACAAGGTCTGCGAATCGCCGCCCTGGTACGCGAACCATGAATGGAAGCGCCGCGACGCCTGCCGCAAGGCCGGCGTTACCGCGATCCTGGGCGTGGGCTTCGATCCCGGCGTCGTCAACGCCTACGGGCGTTTCGCGATGGACGCCTGGTTCGACGAGGTCGAGTCGATCGACATCATCGATATCAACGCGGGCAGCCATGGCCGCTACTTCGCCACCAACTTCGACCCGGAGATCAACTTCCGCGAGTTCACGTCGACCGTGTGGTCGTGGGAAAACGGCCGGTGGAAGGCCAGCAGCATGTTCGAGCACAAGAAGGAATGGGATCTGCCGGTCGTCGGCAAGAGCACCGCGTACCTGACCGGGCACGACGAACTGCATTCGATGTCGAAGAACCTGGGCGTGCCGAACATCCGCTTCTGGATGGGCTTCGGCGACCACTACATCAACGTGTTCACGGTGCTGAACAAGCTCGGCCTGCTGTCCGAGAAACCGGTGCGCACCGCCGAAGGCCAGGAAGTGATCCCGCTCAAGGTCGTCAAGGCCGTGCTGCCGGACCCCGCTTCGCTCGCGCCGACCTACACCGGCAAGACCTGCATCGGCGACCTGCTCGAGGGCACGAAAGACGGCAAGCCGCGGCAAGTGCTCGTCTACAACGTCTGCGATCACAAGGAGTGCTACGAAGAAGTCGGCAGCCAGGCGATCTCCTATACCGCGGGCGTGCCCGCCGTCGCGGCGGCCATGCTGATTGCAGACGGCATCTGGGACGTGCGCAAGATGGTGAACGTCGAAGAACTCGATCCGAAGCCGTTCATCGAACTGATGAACCGCATGGGCCTGGTGACCCGCGTGCGCGACGCGAAAGGCGACCGCGTGCTGGATCCGTACAAGGAAAGTCCGGAAGAGGCTCGTTTGGACAGGCAGATCGTCAACGCGCCGGCGATCTGAGTCAGGGGCGTCCGGCGCGGCGGGGAGCCGCGTCGGCGCCTCTACGGCGTTACCAGGGGCACGCGCGGAAAGTAGCTGCGGTAACGACGCGGGTCGCGGGTCAGAATGCCCGAGCCGAGAACGGCGGCATGCGCGCCGATGAAGAAGTCCGCCAGCACATTCGTATCGACCAGAAGCACGGCCGCTCTCAATCCGGATCGCGTAGCAGTGCCATCAGCTCATCCGTGCGCCACTTCACCTCGGCCTTGCCGCGCGCGGCCGAGAAACGATCGTTCCCGGTACCCACGGCCCGGACAGCCCGGCTGCCCGCCTTCTTGACGACGATCTCGCCTTGCGCGTTGACAGCGAATTCCACGCCGTCACCGGGCGACAGCCGCAGTGCGTCGCGCACCTTCTTCGGGATCGTGACCTGCCCTTTGACCGTCATCGTCGTCGTCATCGAGACTCCTTTCGTAATACCCCATACTCCATTGTCGTATTACTCGCCGGCTCGACCTCGGCGACGCTCAGGGCTCGGAAATTCGTCGCAACCGCTCGTTCAGCCATCCGAACCCGACGCGCTCCTGCTCCAGTCGAAGCCGGGGTTGGTGGCGATCGAACCTGAGGTCGTCGTAGACGGACGCCTCCTCCGGCGTAAGACCCGACAAGTCGTGGCGCGCAGACTCGGGCTCCGCTCCCCAGTGCTGGCGGTGGGCGAAGAGCGTTTCCCGGTCCATGAGGAAGGACGCCGCGCCGGGAAAGCAAGCACGGAGCTGATCGAGGATGGCGAATCCGTGGGTGTCGATGTCTCCCCAGTAGTGCAGGCGGCATCGATGCAGCCACGCGGCGCGCGACAGCGCCTCCCAACCGTAGCCCGCGCCGAAGACGACGATGGCGCTCGCCACCGCCGGGAACGCGAGAAAGTTGGTCTCGTTCTCGGTGATGAAGACCCGCTCGACAGGTAGCGCCAGCGCCGCGAAGCTCGCAGCGTCCAGCGTGATGTCGGGCAGGCCTTCACAGCCTGGCAGGCTGGGCAATGCCGGGTCGAGCAGGCGAAACCGGATCCGGACAGGTTTGTCCAGGAAACCGAAACGGCGTGCGAACTGTGCAATGCCGCTGGCCTGGGTCTGCACGACCTCGGACGGCAGCGCCAAGTCCAGCAACTCGGCCAACACGCCTCGGTGGGCCTCGATGAACTTGCTGTCCACCCCGGGCACGTCGACCTGGCGAAGGTACACGCCCGGGCGCGGATGTGCTCGTACCCATGCAACGACGGCCAGCAGACGCTCCCAGCGGTCGGCCAGAGCCAGCGCCTGAAGCGGCCGCCGGGACAGCCACGCCAGCAACGCCGGCTGCGCGGCGGCCGTCTGCTGCCACAAGGCCTCGAAGCCTTGCGCATGACGGGCCTTGCCGATAAAGGTCAAGGCGTCCTGCAGGCTGTCGAGCCAGACGGCCACCGGGAGCCGCTGCATGCCCTGGACGCGGTGATTCCACTGGCGCCATTCGACTCGAACCTGCGGGACATCGGCCACGGTGCGCACCCAGTCACGCACGGCTTCGAAGCGGTCGGACAGGTCCGCGGCATCGGGAGCCTTCAGGTTCAGGCGCAGCGGCCACGCAACGGCGTCGGTGACCGTCGCGCGCAGCAAGTCGCCCCGGTCCCACCAGCGTTGGACCTGCGCGCGCAGATCCGCCGCCGTGGTCCAGCTCATGGCGCCACTCCGGCCGCCCCGGCCTCGGCCGCTCGGTCCGCCCTCGCCTCGGCCACCCCCTCCGCCGTCCCGGCAGCCCTTTGGGCCCGATACTCCTCGATCGACAGGCAGCGAAGCCGCGACTCGCGCCCACCCTCGTTGTGCACGAAGCCGACGCTGGCCACGAAAGGCTCGATGATGTGGATCTTCTGCAGCGGCGTGACGATCAACAGCTGCAGGTTGAGCTGCTGGAACAGGCGCAGCCCGTACTGCGCGGACTCGTCGGACCCACGACCGAAAGCTTCGTCGATCACGACGAAGCGGAACGAGCGCGAACGCACGGCGCCCCACTCCAGTCCGAACTGGTAGGCAAGGCTCGCGGCGAGCACGGTGTAGGCCAGCTTCTCTTTCTGGCCGCCCGACTTGCCGCCCGAGTCCGAGTAGTGCTCGTGTTCGGCACCGTCGGCGCGCCAGCGCTCGCTGGCCGAGAAAAGGAACCAGTTGCGCACGTCGGTGACCTTGGCAGTCCAGCGCCGGTCGGCGTCGGAAAGCCCTTCACGGCCCCGGAAGCGGTCGATGATCGCCTTGACCTGCAGGAACTTGACTTCCGAATACTGCTCGTCGGCCGAACCCGTCAACGCGCCCTCGGTGCACGCCCGCAGATCCTGCTGGAAGTCGCGGATCTCCGCATCCGGGCTGGGCAGCGCCACCAGCTTGATGTACCGGCCGGGGTTGTAGTCGATGGCCTGGAGCGACTGGTTGATGAAGTCCACGCGCTCCTTGATCGTCTCCCGCTCGCGGGCGAGCTGGGCGTTGAAGTTGGCGATCTCGTTGATGGTGTTGACGTTGAGCAGCTCCTTGAAGCGCGCCTCGAATCGCGGCAGGTCGTCGCTCTTCAAGCCGGCAAGCATCCGCTCGTACTCCGGCAGCGCCGCCAGGCTCACATCCACTTCGACCGTCTCGGCCTTGAACTCCTCCTTGAAGCCGCGCATGGCGTCGACGATGCGCTCGGTCAGCCGTGCCAGGCGTTTGTCCTCCGCGTCGATGCGATCCTGCAGCCACTTGCGCACTTCCTGCTCGCGGTTGTCGCAGGACTCGACCGACAGCTGATGCTCGCCCAGCGCTTGCGAGCGCCAGCCATCCAGACGCTGGACCTGCGCCTCGGTCAGGGGCGCGTCGTCCCACACGCTTCCGGCCTGATCCTGCATCGCCTGCGCCGACTCCCGTTTGCTCTTGACCTCGCCTCGCTTGCCCAAGGTGTCGGAGCGCCTGGCCTCCAGCTCGCCGAACCGCTGCTGCGCGGCCTCGAGCTGACGCCCCAGCTCTTGCAGCATGTCCGATGCGGCTTCCAGCCGCGCACGTTCCTCGGTCAGCATGGCAATCTGGCGCGCCAGGCTCGTCCAGTCGATGTCCGCGAACCGGGTGAACTCCTCCAGCCGTGCGAGCGTCTCCAGCCGTGCCTGCAGCTCGTTGCGCGCCTGCTGGATCTCGCCGATCCGTTGACCCAAGGTGGCCAGGCTGGCCTCCAGGCGCTGCCGCTGATCGCGCAATGCACGAAGCTTGTCGGCATTGCTCCAGCCGAGCACGTATCGGCGGCGGTCGTCGATGCGGCTGCGGTCGTCCTTTTCGTGGCGTCCGCTCGGGTCCTTGATCTGGCCCGAGCGCGTAATGGCGCGGGCCTCGCGACGGAACTGCTCGCCGGTGTCGCAGCAGGCGACGTCGAAGCGCTGGCGAAGCTCCCGCTCCAGCCACTCGTAGTGCGGCGAATCCGGCTTGACGACGAGCTTGCGAATCACCGACTGCGGATGCTGGCCGGCGTCCCCGGCGCCCTGCCCGGCTCTGCGCTGCCGCACATGGAAGTACACCAGCCGAGCGCCCAGATGCTGGCGGTCCACCCAGTCCGCAACGGCTTTGTAGTGCGCGTCCGGAACCAGCAGCGCAAGGCCGAAGCCACGCAACAGCCGCTCGGCCGCACCTTCCCAATCGCGCTCGTCGTCCCGCACCTGGATCAGCTCACCGGCGAAGGGCAGTTCGTCCTCACCGATCGAGAGAGCCGAACACAGCGCGTCGCGGATCCGGATCTGAGTGGCGTCGATGTTGCTCTTGCGCCGCTGCAGACTGTCGATCTCGTCGGACAAGGCCGTGTGCTCTTCACGGCCCTTGCGGAAAGCGAAGTCCTCCTCGCGCTCGCGGTTGTCCAGGTCGGCGATGCCCTCTCGCAAGCCTTCGGCACGCTGGGCGATGCCCTGCTGCTGGGCGAGGAAGCCCGCTTCATCGACGGGAGCCGCCTCGTCGACGCGGGCCAGCAACTCCTGGAATCGGCCAGCCTTCGTCTGCCGTTGAACCTTCTCCTGTTCCAGACGGCGAATCTCCGCTGCCAGTTCCTCCAGGCGATCGCCGCCGTGGTCTCGCAGGGCCCGCTCCAGTCGGCCGATTTCCACACGCTCGGTCTCGCGCTGGGCGTCCAGGCGCTCGATCTGCGCATCGAGCCGGGCCGCATCCTCCGCCAGCAGGCCAAGGCGGCGATCCAGCAACTCACCCTTGAGCCGCGCGAAGTACGGCCTGAGCCGATCGCGCGCATCGCGCCAGTCCTGGATCTCGGCCACCAGCGCCTGATGGCGTGCGCCGTCCACGACCAGTGGCGTCAGCAGCTCCACTTGCCGCTTGGCCTCGAGCACCGCCCGGTGCGCCCGGTCCAGGTCATCGAAGTGGCGGATCAGCGCCTCGATGCGTTGCCCGGAATCGAACGGCTCCAGCATGTGGCTGCGTACGAAGTCGGTGAGGTTGCCCACCGACTTCATCGAGACGGTCTGGTGGAAGAGCTCCAGGGCCTGCTCGTGCTCGAGGCCGAAGCGCCGGCGAAACCAGGCGCCGTAAGGCGGGAAACTGTCGAACAGCTCGCAGCCCGCGCCCCGCAGCTTCTTGCGCAAGGCGGAAATGTCACTGCCGAAGCCGCTGAAGTCGTCGGCGATGGCCAATGCCCGCTCGGTGGCCACGAACAGGCGCGTGGGCTGGCCCTGAGCGTCTTTCAGCCAGAAGACCTGGGCCAGCGTCACGTTCTGGTCGTAGCCCTCGTTGCGGAAGACGCCGAGGATGACCGAATAGCTCGACGCATCGCGCAGTGCCACAGGCCGGGCGCTGCCGGTCACCTCGTTGCGCTCGCTCTTGTAGTGGCCCAGCACGTAAGACCGCAGGGAGCGCTCGCGTGAATCGGCCCCGGCCGCCTTGTTGTAGGCCACGCGATGTGCCGGCACGAGCAGGGTCGTGATGGCATCGACCAGCGTGGACTTGCCCGAACCGATGTCGCCCGTGAGCAGGCCGTTGCGGCCATCGAACTCGTAGCGCCACACGCGCCTGTCGAAGGTGCCCCAGTTCAGCACTTCGAGCCGCTGCAGCCGAAAACCCACCCGGCTGTCGTCGGCCACGAAGTCCAGGCCGAGCGTCGGTGCCTCAAGCATCGACGCTCTCCTGGTTGGAGCCTTGGCCGGCGCCGCCCGACAGTGCCGTGCGGTAGACCTCCAGCCGCGCATCGAACTCCGCCAGCCATTGCGCGTCGACAAAAGCCTTCAGGATGCGCCGCACTTCGTAGTGGCCTCGATCCTGCGCACCGCCCGCAGCGGGCTTGAGTCGGCGCAGAAACCCCAGATCGACTACCTTGCCGATGGTCGAATCCACCTGGTCGATCAGCCGGGCCTCGTTGGTGCCATCGGGCAGGAACACCCGCATCAGCTCGGCGATGTCGTCGCGCGAGAGCACCAGTCGGGTGTCG
>ENA-UOUJ01001392-UOUJ01001392.1-activated-sludge-metagenome-genome-assembly--contig:-NODE-1392-length-12798-cov-4.526171_pt1 | contig 12798 bp, 15 predicted proteins | sample MGYA00249839_ERZ747224 | MGnify/ENA primary metagenome ERZ747224 (study PRJEB28782, sample SAMN03220277) | activated sludge metagenome | biome: wastewater; feature: sewage sludge; material... | reverse complement strand
GCGTGTTCGGGACTTGCACCCTATAGCTGATATACATGCCTGACACACAATAAAAGAAGCCCTCATTGCTGAAGGCTTCTTAAAAAAATTCCAGGTTTTTGCTTAATCAATTATGGTTATTTTTTCTTGCTGTGTTTGCTCGCCCGATGCAATCTTAACGATGTAAATACCGCTGTTCAGGTCGGCAATATTCATCGTCAGTTTTTCCTGTCCGTCATTATTCGTTAGTGTCATTACACGCTTACCAGTCATATCAAAAACAGTAACCGTCAAAGGCTTGTTTGTATGAAGTCCGTCTATAACCAGCATGTCTTTTACAGGATTAGGATATATCGCAAACCGCTTAGCATCTACACCTGCAACACTTGTGGTATTCGAGATATTAATATCGTCGAGGTAAAGATTGTTACCGGAACTGCTGGTTGTCAAAAACTGAATGATCACGTTTTGCATACCTGCATAAGAAGAAAGAGAAACAGTCTCTGATCTCCAGTCTGAAGACCCGGGCGTAAATGCACCTGAAACAAAGTTGGAGGTAGTAGCAAGAGCACCACCGGATTTCTGATAAACCTGCGACCATGTTTGTCCGCAATCGGTAGAAACATTTATCGTTAGCGCATCATTTGAACTAAGATCCCTGCGTGCGTAAGCAACACTGAAACTTAGGTTAGCTGTAGTAGTAGCGTTAGTCAAGTCAATGCGTGGCGTTAGCAGATAATCGCGCTGTCCGGTTATGTTTTCTGCGTTAGAGTAATTCTCCATTTTCAAAGCACCACCACCCACTGCTGAGGTATGACTCATTTCATTATGAAAATTGTGCGAAAGATAAGTCCAGTTGGCAGGAGGGAAGGTTGGATTTGAAAAGTGTTCGCTGAAAGGGAAAGAAACTTGCGGATTGAATTTGCGGAAAGAACCTTCTTTAGTATTGTTGGCAGGGTTAGCATCTGCTCCGCCATTTACGTTCATTACCTCAACGGTTAGCTTGTGGCTGCCGTTACCCACAGTGCTTGCAGGCAGCGTTACAGATGTAGTTGCATTAGGAGCAAGCGTTCCCGACCAGCTAAATGAATTCCACGTTCCGTTATCTACCTTATACATTATAGTTGCGGATGAAATCACATTGCTTCCTGTGTTATTGATGGTTACAACCGGAGCGATGGAACCGTTACATTGATTAAAACCGGGATGATAAAAATGCGGATCGAAGTTGTTGAGAATGGGAGCAGTAATAGCTGCAACAGCAAGATCATTATTTACCATAGCTGTAGGATCAATACGAACAACGGTGCTTTGTGTGCTGTTTACAAACCAGATTTTCCCGTCATGACCAATTTTTAAACCCATCATTCCCGTTTGTCCTGTAGCTATTACGCCCAGTTTCACCGGCGTGGTTCCTGTAATATCGTACACATGAATATTGCCGTTGCTGTTGTCGCCTACTATCATTCTTCCGTTGTAAAGGTCTATGCCCGATGGTTGCGAACTATTAAATGAATCAAGCACTTGTACGGTTGCACCTGTTACTGCCCAGTAGCCATTAAGTGGTTCACCACCCGAAGACGGAACATTGAGTGTGCCGCTGATACTGCCCGTGTTTGTATTTACGCGCTTTAGCTTTTTAGTACCTGCATCTACGATATACAGCCAACCTGTTACCTTGTCTTTTATCATGTGGCCGGGCATGTTGGAAACTCTGGTAAGCGGAACGTCTGTATACCGCCAGATTTTTCCGTTAGAATGATCATCGTAACCAGGACTGTGGTGCATTCCGAAATCGTACTTGCACAAGTTGCCGTTATGACCGTCGAACACCCAATAAAGACTGGCAGAATCGTGGGCAATACCCATGCTGAACGGACTCTGATGCAACATATCGAGGTGGCTGCCGAGTGGTCTGCCATTTACCCAATTGCTTTGAAATACCCTCGCGTAAATGCTGGTATCCGAACTCCACAAAGCGGGTCCCATAAAAGTAGAACCCGGACCTGAGGTATTCATTATTTCGTTAGTATTTGCAAACTCTCCGTTATCGCCGAAAGCAATACCCGATGGAAAGATCATAAAATGACCCGAATGGCTGTCCTGACGAAACTGTGAGGTCTGATTTGTTTCTCCGGCATTGTATATAATCACAGTGCTTCCCCCATTTGAATTACCTCTGTTAATGACCCATAGTTCATTGGTATTTGGTTTAAAATCCAGATCTCTTGGCTGGCTCACCTGATTTACCCCACCTGCAATTACAGTGTAGGTCGGTGTTCCTGTCAGGTAGTTATCTATAAGATTTTGTGCAGACAGATTGAAACAACAACCACCCACTGCAATGGTGAATAAAGCTTTCTTCATAAAATTCATTTTGGAAATTGTAAGCTAAAGCTAAGTAAAACCACGCGCTGTGGCAAAAGTGGAATAACTAAACGTTCGCGGAGACTAATAAAAAAAAACAATTCGGTCTACATGTTTTTATTTTCTCAGCAATTATATTTACCAAAAAACCAACTCTAATGAAAAAGTTTCTCTTCTCAGCAGCATGTGTAACTATGCTATTTGCTGCATGTAAAAAAAGCGACAACAACAGTAACAAAAGTGGACTGGGCAACAACCAGTTTAAGGTAGGCAATACTACTTACAGCGATGTGTTTCTTTCATCCACCTTTGGGTTTCTCAGCGCCGTTTCTCCTACCGGCGGTAGCTTGCAATTCAGATTTAACCAAGACATTTTACCTGCTACCACCGGCACGTTTAAAGTGGTGGTGAACCCCGATGCCAACGATGAAATTCAAATAATAGCTTTGAGCAACGTGGGTGGAACTACTAAGGCTTATACTGCGGGATATGTGTCGGGGCAAAACGCAACCGTAACAGTAACCGGCGGCAAGTTCAAGTTGCAGTTTGATAATGTGAGCGCCAGAAATCAGCTTGACTCTACTGAGACTGTACCAGTGTCTGCAAATATTTCTCAGGATTAATTTCAGCTCATCTTCACTTTTATACTACCGGGTGTTTGCAAAAGCATCCGGTTTTTTTATTAAACTGCATTACATCAGCTTATGATTCAAACCACCACATGGCACCTAAGAACACTAAACCTCGCATTGGCGTTCACTTCTCTTTGCGTGTATTTAGAATGGGGGAAAGATAACAGCACCCTATTATTGTTTGCCGAGGCGGAAGTTATCAAACGCTTGTTTACCGATCCTTCATCTGCACTCCATCCATTCACCATCATTCCACTCCTGGGTCAGTTGCTGCTGCTAATAAACACAGGGCGTCGCCGGCCAGGCAAACTGCTTACCTACATAGGCATGGCATGTATCGGCATTTTGGTTTTGTTTGTTGCATTTATTGGTGTGCTTGCTCTCAACATCAGGATCGTCGCTTCTACCCTTCCCTTTCTCATTACTTCGGTAATAGTTTTGCGCTATTATTGGCTACGCAAAAAGCAGGCTCGGATAAAAGAAAAAGGTTGACCCTTTAAGCCAACCTCTACTTTCATCTGCTTTCTCAAATTTTTACTGCAACACCAGTTTCCTTGTTATTTTTTCTCCGTCTGCTTTTATCTCTGCAAGGTACAGACCGGGAGGTAGCCGGCTTACATCTATACTTTCTGAAAAACGGGTGCCTGCATTCGCATAAGTATGCTGCCAGACCACTGCACCGGTGACATTGGTAAGCATAACCGAAAGCTCTTTGACCGACTTACCCGCATCCCATTGCAGCGTTACTTTATCTGAAGCAGGGTTTGGATAAAGCTGCATGTCTTTTAAACCTGATACACTACCCACGCTATTGGGTGCCATATCAAGACCGATAAGGTTGATGTATGCAGGATTGCCGGGAGGATTCCAATTGCTGTTATAAGGGGGACTAGCAATGCTTACATAACTCCTTAGTATTTGTTTATAGGAGACCGTAAATAGATATGGGAGTGTATGAATGCCTGTGGATCCAGAGTCTTGAGAAAATTCAACTAACAAATTTCCCGTTCCATTATATTGAAAAGGTGTTTGTAGGGTAAACTTAATCCAGTTGCCGCTGTCTATTGGTGTAGTGGGCACAAACAGTGGTGTATAAAACACCGTATTGCAGGGAAAAAACACTCTGGGGAAAACACTCCACGGTATCGTATCGGGATTCGGCCCGCTTTCATTCACCGGTAAATGACACATTTTTACAGTCATATTCCGAAAAGTAATGGCATTAGGTCTGTTGACAGAAGCCTGCAAATAAACTGCCGTGATGCTGCCCGCCATAAGCCCCGGCAGCTCGACAGGTTTATACATTGATTGTATCCTACTTCCTTCTGGATAACTGAGTGGGGCACTTCCCGGTATAAGTCCCTGATGGGTAGCGGGTGGTTGCCAGATAATCTGAGGTTGCTGAGCATAGCCATTAAAAAAACAAGTGGCAAACACGAGTATGGATATAGATGAGAAGATTTTTTTCATGATTGAAATTTGAAAAGAAGAAAGCAGGTTGCCATGTGCAACCTGCTTATAATTTTATTGTTTTACGAACCTGTGAGAAGAAACATTATTGTGTCCGTTCTTCATTTGTACAATATAATATCCTGCGGCCAGTTTGCTCACATCTCCATTATCCCAGGCAATAGCTTTTATAGTGCCGGGAGAACCGTCTTCTTTCGGATAGGACTGCAGCATATCGCAGTTGATGACCACATCGTGCATATTACTGATGCCCGGCAGGTTCCAGATATTGGTTTCCGGTAAGGTGGGTTGCGCTACAATAGTTGTAGTGCTAAACATAGTGGCAAGAAGAAAAATGGTTTTGAACAGAAGAAGACTTACCCCCCCCATATTGATTTTTCGGAAATGCGCTGTAGTAGCGGCTTGCATGTGATTTCTCATAAAAAACATTTGTTTGAAAAGGTTAATTGAATAAGTTACTTCCAATCCATTTGCCATTAAAACGCGCGCTGCTTTCGAATAATAATCAGGTTTTAAAAAGATCTTTCCATAAAGGGACGGATAATAATTGAAAAAAGCAAGGGGCATCTTTGTGCCGTTGCAGGGGCATGAAAATGTTTTCTATTCCAAGGCATCCTCTTTTATATCCTTAAGCATTTGCCGGTAAGCCTTATCAAGCACGGCAGAAAAAGTGCTGCCCTCTTTGCGCCGCTTGTCTGCACTTGTGCGGGAAATTGTGGTCAATATCATTTTGCCATCATCGTCCATAGTAAGGTGTATATCGCAAAGGGAAAGCAGATGACGCAGCTTGGTGGCATTTCTCATGCCTTAAAGATAATCAGCACAACTACTCTAAGCGAGGCATCGGAGAGCCTAAAAAACTTTAATCGTACTTCGCTTCCAGCTTACCCATTTCAGGAATCAGTCTGGCATAAATACTGTCGAGGTCTTCAGGGTTTTGCTTGTACCAATCAAGGCTTTCCTCAAACTGCTGCTGGGTGATATTGTGATGTTGAAAAACGGAGCGGTAAAACACCGCAAGCGAATCGAGATTGCGCTCGGTATTTCTCTTTGTGCTATCGGAGTGCAGTGCCGTACTGTAGGATTCTGCAAGATGAATATCGAACAGAATTTGCTGCATTTGCTGTGGAGCAATATGCGCAGTCTCTTTCTGCCGGCAGGAAAAAAGCAAGATAAACAGACTGCAAAAGGCAAATAGTTTTCGACTCATTGCTACTTGTTCAGGGCCTGATATTTATTTACGTTGGGCACATCCATAGAGGAGAGCATAGCCACATAAGATGCACGTTGTTCCTTCGGAAGCTGACTTACCACTCTCGCCAGTTCATCGCTTTTTGCATTGAAGAAAAATTGCAGCAATATAGAAGTGGGATTTTCTTTGTTCACCTGATTAAGCTTTGGAATACCCGAAAGAATTTTTTGCCTTGCCTCTTCAGGACTTGCCGCCATTTTATCGAAACCTTCGCGGTGCATGGTATAGAAATAATTACGCACTTCCTGAAAACGCGGGCTTAATATTTGGTCAACAATCCAATAGCGGTTTCTGTTTCCTTCCACTGCTTTCCATCCTGCAATTCCTTTTTCTTCAGGAGCATTGTTCACTACATTTTGTGCGCGTTTAAAAAAAGCAGAACCTCCATTGGGCGAAAAGCTATCGTAGTCAAGCCCTAAAACCAGATAAGCATAATAAGCAAGAATAGCCGTGATGTTGGAAGCCATAGGATCGTTTGCCACCACTCTGTTATCATCGAACTGAAAAGGCGTGAACTGCGAATAGCGGAAGACCACATCTTTATCCACAAAGTTTACAATAGGACTGGTGTAACTGGCATTGAAAACCGGACGCGAAGATTGTATGGTAAGCGTAGCGCCATAGAGGTCATCATCAGTTGCTTTGCTGGTAAGGTTCAGCATGATGTTTACATCTATCCGCTCGTTGGCGGCATATTCTTCGGTAGTCCATTTGCGCGTATTCATAAAGTCGGCAATGGATTTTTCCATAGTGGAAAACACCTGCTTGTCCACATTGAGAATTGCAGCGCTCAACACTTTTACTTTACAATTAAATTCCTGAGCATTTGTGCTAACACAAAACGCTGAGAACAAGACGATGCTAAATAATTTCTTCAACATAATTCGATTCGATGATGTGGTTTACAATTGCCGTTGCTGCTTCTTTTTTCGACTGCAAGGGCAAAGTAATATGCGCTCCGTCGCGGTAAAGTAAGGTTACTTTATTTGTGTCGTGCCCAAAACCTGCACCTTCATCTTTCAGGGAATTGAGCACAATAATATCGGCATTTTTTTCTCTCAGTTTCTTCAAAGCATTCTCGTGTTCGTTGTTTGTTTCAAGTGCAAAACCCACCAATAACTGTTGCTCTTTTTTCATTGTTCCAAGCGTAGCGAGAATATCATTTGTCTTCTTCAATGCTAACTGTAACGTATCGTCCTGCTTCTTTATTTTCTCAGGAGCAACAACGACCGCGCTATAATCCGCCACGGCAGCAGCTAAAATGCTTATCTGCGTTTCAGGAAATACAGACATGCAGGCTTCATACATTTCTGCGGCACTCTCTATTTTTATGGTAGTAACATTCGGATGATAGGTGTGTAAATGAGACGGACCTAAAACCAGAGTTACAGTTGCGCCTTTATCTGCAAGCGCTTCGGCAAGTGCAATTCCCATTTTACCGGTTGAAAAATTACCAATGAAACGAACAGGATCTATTCTTTCATAAGTAGGCCCGGCTGTTACCAAAGCCTTTACACCCTTCAGTGGCTTATTTCCCTGGGTTACAAAATAGCGTTCCAGAAAAGCTACCATTTCTTCCGGCTCTCTCATTCTTCCTTCCCCTACAAGACCGCTTGCCAATTCCCCATTTGCCACGGGGAGAATGGTGTTTCCATAACTGCGTAGCTTCTGAATATTCTGCTGTGTACTTTGGTGCAGCCACATATCCTCGTCCATAGCAGGCGCTACAAACACGGGACAAATGGCGGAGAGATAAACTGCACAAACAAGGTTGTCACAAAGTCCGTTGGCCAGCTTTGCTAAAGTATTTGCACTGCATGGTGCCACCAGCATTGCATCTGCCCAGCGACCCAATTCTACATGATTATTCCATGCACTGCCATCATTCACATTGCTATGAACAGGATGCTGTGAAACCGTAGCCAGGGAAAGCGCACTCACAAACTCCTCAGCCGATGGCGTGGTAATCACCTTCACTGTAGCGCCTGCTTTTATGAGCAAACGAACAAGCTGCGGTGTCTTATAAGCGGCTATGCTTCCGGTAACTGCAAGGACAATTTTTTTACCTGCTAATGGCATGGAAAACGTTTATTGGCAAGCCTTTAAAGGCTCGCTGCAAGGTACTGATTTTTTAAAATGCAGTTTAGGTCTGAATTGGGATTAGAGTGTCTGAATTAGGATTTAGAGATTTGAGTGTCTGAACGGGGATTTGTGGGATTAGTGGATTAGCAGGATTTCTTAATCTCATAATCCCAAATTGTCTGAACCATGATTTATGAGATTACTTTGATTACCATGATTGCCTAATCTCATAATCCCATTCATCCTACGAATCTCAGTTCAGACAAATTCGTTACGTCATTGCGACCGCGAGGTAAACTGTCTGAATCAGGATTAGAGGGATTGGTGGATGGTCAGGATTGAATCTCATAATCCAAAATTGTCTGAACTCTCGCGCTAGTGGTACCAACACGGCACAGTCCGCCCGCCACAAGCCTTCGCTAAGGATTACACTGAGCGAGGTATTGTTTCTTTGCAATTTTATACCAATTGTGGGGTATGCCTTCAAAGTCAAATGTTTCAATCAATTTTAGTCCCGCTTTTCTTAATACATTGTTTGAACCAGCGTTTTCAACGTTTGCCATTGCATAAACTTCCTCAGTATTCAGTTGCTCAAACGCATATTCTAAAAAGGCAAACGCAGTTTCTGTTGCATATCCTTGTCCCCAATATTTTGCTTTTAACCTGTAACCCAGGTCGTAATAATTTACAAGGTTGTTCGTTTTTTCGGTCATGAATTTCAAGCCAGACCAACCCATAAAATCATTGGCCTTCTTGTCTATTATCGCCCACCTCCCAATTCCATTGTCTTTATATTGTTGCCTAATGAAATCTATTACTTCAATTACTTGTTGTTTACTTGTTACAGGCTTGTTTCCAATATACCTGTGAACTTCCGGGTCTGAGTCAAGCTCAAACATTCCATCAACATCTGTCGGAAGCAATTCTCTTAAAATAAGTCTTTCAGTCTCGATAAATGTTTTCATTTAACTACTGTTATTCTTAGTGTTGTTGTCTATCTCTCTACTTGCGCGAGTTTGAGGCGCTGTTTTGTGCGCTGCAACTCGTGCCTCGATTACTATGCAGTCTAAGACTGCTTTTTTAAGAAGACATGAGAGCGCTACGCTAACGCTTGCGCTAGTGGATTTTAAGACCGAACCCTGCCTTACTGAGCGTTCTTATTCTTTTTCATGATAAAGATAATTCCGTCGGTGCCACCAGTACCATTAGCGGAAAAAGTAAGTTCCTGGGTATTTATTAGTTCAAATTGTTGCTCTGCCATGTAGTTAAGCACCGCAGCAAACGATTTCTTATTGGTGAGGTATTCAGAATATTCCTTTCCCGCTTTCACTTGTTCTGGACTATCTCCAAAATCAACTTCTACTATAAGCTTTTTAGAAAACAACTTACCCTGAACCCAAACGAAGGCATAAGAAAATGATTCTGTATCGGTTTTGGGAAGTTTCTTTTGAGCAGAAGATGTTGTTGATGTAAACAGTATTACACCAAGCAATATCAGTAGGAAGACAAATTTTCTCATGGCTTTAATTTGATGCTGTTGCACGCTAACTCGCGCTAGTGGTGGGAACGTGCAGAAAAGAATTACTTTTTACAATGGCATTTCATCATAGGTTCGACCATTTAAAAGACGTCCTGCCGCTTTTTTATTTCGACCTCCCCATTGTTTGAAGAAAAAAGCTACTCCAGCATTTGCACATTGCTCCTGAATATCCAATACCCATTCTGGATTCATAGGTCTTGGCTTGTGCCCGCTCTCTCCCCCTACAATAACCCAATCAATTTTCTTGAGTGGTAAATTTGGCAAAGCACCTATAAGTGGTTCAAGGGAAAGGAATTTGACCTTTGCTCTGGTCCGCCTTAGAAAATTAATTCTATCAACTACTTTATCGTTCTCTACAGAAACACCCATCCAAATATTGTGCGTCCATTTTAACTCCTTATGAACTTCCAACAGTCGCTCTGCTCGTTTTGTCAACACTTGAAACACGTGCTGCGGATTGTCATTCATAACATGAAACACTTCTTTAATAAAAGATAGTGAGACATCTTCATGAAACAAATCACTCATAGAGTTTACGAAGACAACTTTTGAAGAACTCCACGTATAGGGAATAGTTAGCGTATCAGGATGAGTTCGAACTTTGAAACCGTCCTTATATTTTTCTTGCCCCATACCTTGCAATCTTCTTGTCATTACTTCAGCGTAGCAAAATTTACAACCTGCCGAAATCTTTGTGCAACCGGTTGTTGGATTCCAAGTCAACTCGGTCCATTCAATTGAAGAGTTTGCCATTAGGTAAATGAGAGTTTACAATCTTTAATAAGTAATACCGATTTTTTATGGATTTTATCGTCAGTGAAGTTAGATAACAACCTATTTTCTTCTACCAATCTTCGCAAAGCTTCAGTATAGTGGCTGCGGCTATATAAGTTACTTGTATGTAGCTTTTCGAACAAATCATAGGCTGTGATTTTCTTTCCTTTGTATGCTTTGTAAATGTCTTCCTTCAGCTTGTCGATGTTTAGTGAGTTTAAGTCAAACAATTCATTAACCGGCTTTTCAAATTTTTTCGCATCGAATGTATAAGTGTTTATTCCATCAAAGACAGTTCCCACATTTGCAAAGTCGTTGTATGTCGTTTTAATCAGATCATATCCTCTAGACCCTTTTGTTAAATGAAGTATGTAGTGACTGGTTGCATCGACATCTTCCTCTTGAAATTTGAAGGCGGTATAATACAATTCGCCGCCAAGTAAACCTTTGTACTCATTGCCCAAACAGTCAATGATAAGGCTCAGCCTTTCAGAAACGGTGGATTTATATCTTCTATCTAGCCTAATTTTTTCTAGTGTGGTTGGGAACAAATCTCTCATCAGTCCATCAAATTTGTCATTTTCCAAAGCTGGATGTATCCTTTTTGTGTTTACAAATAAAAAGATTTCATTTCCCCAATTTTTCAAAAATTCTACTAATACTTTTGTTTCTATTCCCTTATATCCAAATGGATCAATAAATAGTAAGGAAGGATATTCATTCTTTTTTTCTGAATGAGTGTTTTTCATTAGAAAGTCTGTTATCTCTTGACATTCACCAACAGTACTTTTGCCGAAATGCGGTTTATGAGCAAATGCATCGTGCTCAAATTCTTTTTCAAAATTTGCTTTCAATATATCCGAATAAGTGTTGTCATTGAAGATCAACCAAACCCCGGTTTTAAGATCAATATCTTTTTGGCAATGCTTTCCAATCAATATGGGTGTTGAGATGTTACCATCGTTGTAGACTCCCGGACCAGCAAACAGGTCAATATATCTAACAGCCTTAGGCTGATATTTTCTTGTTATTATCTTACAATAACTCGGAAAATATTCAGATACAATACTTGCTTTGATTTTTGAAGAGATTGTTTGCTTCTCGAAGAATTGGTTTTCTTTCATTGAAAATTCTCTTATAATATGCAAAGTACAACTTTGCTAAATTTATTATACCCTTAAAAATGGTATTTATAAGCCTGCCCGAAGGGCGGAAGGGTTATTACGCCTAAATAGCCAGCACCAAACAAAAGCAGCGCTCGCGCGCTGCCTTTCAACTATCAACCCTCTGCTATCAACTCACCAAATGGCAAATGGGATCGCTCCAATCGCTCTTCATGCTTTGGGAGCCAAGTGCACGGACACGAAACCAATATTTCTTACCTGTTTCAAAGCCTTCGAGCACGGCATTGGCACCGCTGTTGTAAGTGCCGTTATGCCATTGCGTTCCGGTTATCGGGTCGGGGCAATACTCCACTGCATAGCTCTTCGCATTATGCGCACCTTTCCATCGCAGTTTTATGGTGCCGGTATAAGGGCTTTCTGCCATCATATCTATCGGCGCAGCGAGGGTATCGTACCGACGCGGGCCGCGCACCGCAGCCACCATACCCGCAAGGTGAATGGTAGCCTCATTGCCTTTAGCTATTCCGTCCACATACCAGCTTAGTTCGCGCAGTTCGTTTTCTACTATCACACGCTGCTGGTCGCGAATTACACGGGCTGCAATGCCGCCGGTCAGCAGGCCTTGCTCTGCAAGCTCCAGTGCTTCTACGTCGGCAAGGAAGGCAGGCATAGCAACGGGTGGTGTGGGGAATGTGGTACTGTTTTCCGCCATGCTGGTGCGCACACCTCTGGCAAAAATTACAAGCGCGGCTGCACTCATCTTGTGCAGACTCAATGCTACTTTTCTCATGATACTGTTTTTATTTAATGATGAAATGAATTGAAAAGAATGGATGGCATAGCCATGATGGCGGTGCCGCTAAATTCCTGTCGCGGACTGCCACGGCAGCGATTGAGCAGGTTTGCTTGCAGCACGCATACTATATCCGTTTGTGCTATAAAGCAATCATGCTTCTCAGCAACCACCCTTGATTTTCCTGAATCATTACCAAAATTGCCAGAAGGATTAACCAACTTACCTAAAGCACACTTTACAATAACTAAAGCCTTCGGCGATGCAACTAATGCACTACTCGCATTGCCTAAGCCATTGGCTACCACATTTACTGTCCTGTCAACCGTCATTAATGCCTTGCCTGCATACACGAGTACACTGGCTACTGTATTGTGGATACAGATGACCGTTTCTAAAGCTTTAGTTACCGTCACTAAAGGCTTCGGTGCGGTGCAATGTGCATTAGTTGCAGCAGGTAGTGCATAATGTGTGTGGTTTTGCGCTTTGGGTGAAGCGGCAAGTGCCTGCGGGAATAATATGGAGCCAAAACCAGCCATAACTAATGAAAAACAAAGCTCCGGCAACCATAAATGCACTGCAATAGAGGAATACATCATAAATCAGGAGGTGTCCTATCAAAAGAAGTGGAGGTAAGACCTCAATTTTTACAAAAAAGATACCTTATTGAATAGTTTCTACTTATATTTATAAAGCGTTCTGTTTATCACCAGGCAATCAATAAGCATAGCGCACATATTTGGCAATTCTTCGGACAGTCCGAACAAAACACCTTTTATGAACCT
>ENA-UOUJ01001391-UOUJ01001391.1-activated-sludge-metagenome-genome-assembly--contig:-NODE-1391-length-12808-cov-3.120913_pt1 | contig 12808 bp, 12 predicted proteins | sample MGYA00249839_ERZ747224 | MGnify/ENA primary metagenome ERZ747224 (study PRJEB28782, sample SAMN03220277) | activated sludge metagenome | biome: wastewater; feature: sewage sludge; material... | reverse complement strand
CCGCCTCTCTATCGCGCGAAAAAGGGGCAAAACGAAACTTACCTGAAGGACGAAGCGGCTTTGACCGAGTACTTGCTCAGTTCGGGTCTTGCCCAGTTCAAGATGGCCGGGAAAGAACCCGCCGATCTTCGCAAGATGATCCTGAGCATCCAGAAATACAGGAACCTTCTGAAGGTCTCTTCCAGCAAGTACGATCCGGACATCCTTTCTTACTTCATCGGCAAGGTGGAAAATCTCGAAGAGTCACTGAAGGACGAAGCGAAATTGAAAAAGGCCGTCGTCGGTCTTCAGGAATGGGTTCAGGCGAATCCGAATCTCGGGATCACCGAATTCAAGGGCGACGTGAAAAAGGCCGACGACGGAAAACTGACCGCGGAAATCTACACGGTCCGTTATGCCGACCGTCGCACGACCACCTTCAGCGCGGATTCCGTGAACGCGTCCGAAGTGATCGAGCTTCGCAACCTGTGGAAAGTGATCCGCGGCGTTTCGATGCTCCCGATCAAAGTCCATCAGGGCGAAGTCGAGCATACGTTCGAAACCGACATGGAATTCTACGACTTCGTCATGGAGAGCACGAAAAAAGGAATCTACATCCAGCGATACAAAGGTCTGGGCGAGATGAACCCCGAACAGTTGTGGGACACCACGCTGAATCCGGAAAACCGCCTCCTGTTGCAGGTGACGGTGGACGACGCCGTGGCGGCCGACGAAACCTTCTCGGTCCTCATGGGCGAGCAAGTGGAGCCGCGCCGAAAGTTCATCCAAGACAACGCTCTTCAAGTGCGCGGGTTGGACGTTTAATTTTTAACGAGGTTTAAGTTCATGGATTCGACAGAAAAAGGCGTCTCAACCATCGATATCAACAAAGAGATGCGGGAAGCTTACCTGCAGTACTCGATGTCCGTGATCGTCGGTCGCGCTCTTCCCGACGTGCGCGACGGCTTGAAACCGGTTCACCGGCGGGTTCTCTTCGCGCAAAACCAGATGAACAACGTTCACAACCGGCCGTATTTGAAATCGGCTCGTGTCGTGGGCGACGTGATCGGTAAATACCATCCGCACGGCGACATCGCGGTTTACGACACCATGGTCCGCATGGCGCAGGATTTCTCCCTCCGCTATCCGCTCGAGGACGGCCAAGGGAACTTCGGCTCCATCGACGGCGATTCTCCGGCGGCCATGCGTTACACCGAAGTAAGGATGACGTCCCTCGCGGAAGAACTGCTCGCGGACATCGAAAAAGAAACGGTCTCTTTCGGACCGAACTACGACGACTCCCTTCAGATCCCTCACGTCTTGCCGGCGAAGTTTCCGAACCTGCTCGTGAACGGAAGCGCGGGAATCGCGGTCGGGATGGCGACGAATATCCCTCCGCATAACCTCGGCGAAGTCATCGACGGTTGCATTCACCTGATTCAGAATCCGGACTGCACGATCGAGGATCTGATGCAGAAAATTCCGGGTCCTGACTTCCCGACTCACGGGGTGATCGCCGGTAAAGAGGGAATTCTTCAGGCTTACAAAAAAGGCCGCGGGGTCATCACGCTCAAAGCGGTTGCCGAGATCGTCCAGAATAAGGACCACGAAGAGATCGTGATCACGGAAATCCCGTATCAAGTGAACAAGGCCCGCCTGATCGAAAGCATGGCGGAACTCGTCCGCGAAAAAACGATCGAAGGCATTTCCGACATCCGCGACGAGTCCTCCCGCGAGGGGATGCGGATTTTGGTCGTCTTAAAGCGCGGCGAGAATTCGAACGTCGTCCTGAATCGCCTCTACAAGTACACGCAAATGCAGGTGAGCTTCGGGATCATCATGCTCGCTCTGGACGCCAAGAACCAGCCGGTCACCTTCGATCTGAAGAACATGCTGGAAGCTTTCGTCGATCACCGCCGTGACGTCGTCACCAAGCGCTGTATTTTCGATCTCAAGAAAGCCCAAGAGCGCGCCCATATCTTGGAAGGTTTGAAAAAGGCCCTTGATCACATCGACGAAGTGATCGCGACCATCAAAGCTTCCAAGGAAACCGAAACGGCCCGTACGAACCTGATGAACCGGTTCCAGTTCTCCGAGCGTCAAGCCCAGGCGATTCTGGAAATGCGCTTGTCCCGCCTGACGGGCCTTGAACGCGAGAAGATCGAAAATGAACTCGCCGAACTTCGCAAAACGATCGACTGGCTGAAATTCGTTCTGTCGGACGTTCGAGAGATCTACAAAATCATCGTTCAGGAGCTCGAGGAGATCCGTGAAAGCTATTCGGACAAACGCCGCACTCAGATCACGGGCGACCTCACGGACATCGAAGACGAAGACCTGATCGCCGACGAGCAGATGGTCGTGACCGTCACGAACACCGGCTACATCAAGCGCATCCCGATCGACGAATACCGCGTCCAGAAACGCGGGGGCAAAGGCCTGAAAGGCATGGAGACCCGCGAGGAAGACTACGTCACCGACATCTTCACCTCGAGCACGAAAACCATGCTTCTCGTTTTCACCGACAAGGGGAAGGTTTACTGGTGCAAAGTTCACCGTCTTCCGCTCGGAACACGGACTTCCAAAGGAAAGTCGCTCGCGAACGTGGTTCAACTGAGTTCCGGCGAAAAGGTCCGCGCGATCCTTCCGGTGGAAGAATTCTCGGAAAACAAGTACGTGGTGATGCTCACGGAAAAAGGGATCATCAAGAAGACGCCTTTGAACGCCTTCGCGAATCCGCGCACGGCCGGCATCATCGCGCTGACCACGGATCTCGAGGATGCCGTGATCGAAGCGAAAATTTCGGACGGTCAAAGCGATATCTTCATCGCGACCAAAGAGGGAATGTCGATCCGCTTCCAGGAAGGCGACGTGCGCCCCATGGGACGGTCCGCCCGCGGCGTGAAGGGAATCACTCTCGGTAAGGAAGACATCGTGATCGGAATGGAAGTGCTGGCGAAAGGCACGAAAGACACGGTCCTGATGGTCACTTCGAAAGGCTACGGCAAACGTTCCGAAATCGAAGAGTACCGCGTTCAGAGCCGCGGCGGCGTGGGAATCATCACGCAAAAAACGACGGACAAGGTCGGAATCGTCGTCGGCACCAAGAAAGTCGGACCGACCCAGGAACTGATCCTTTCGACGGACAAGGGCCAGGTGATTCGGATGCGGATCGCGGATATTTCCGTTCTCGGACGGAACACCCAGGGCGTTCGATTGATCAATCTCGACGACAAGGACGAAGTCGTCACCGGCGTCGCCGTCGTTGAGGATGAAGATCGCACCGGAGAGGAAACCCACTAAAAGATGGCGGTCGTCTTTCCGGCGGAATCAACCAGCAAAAAGCGAACGAAAAGGATCCTGGGGATCCTTTTCGTTTTTTTGACGATCGTCGGCTGCACTTCCCCGGAGGAAAGAGATCTCAAGCGGGGAAATGCGGAAGTCAAAAAAGGACATTCGAGGACGTCGATCACCTATTTCGAAAGAGTTTTGAAAAGGAACCCGTCCTCTCCGGTCGCGCTGCAGGCGGCTCGCGAAGGGGCGAGGGTCAGCGTTTTCGAACTGAAGGATTTCAAAAAGGCCCTCGGATTTTATCGGCATCTCATTCTCTATTCCCAGGACGCGAAAGAGCGGGAGCAGGCTCAGAAGGATCTCGCCAACGTCGCCTTCGACAATCTCAACGATTATGAAATGGCGGCGGCGGAATACAGCAAGCTTTTGGGATTGAACCTGCCTTTCGCCGAAAAGGCGAAGTTTCAGATCGCGCTCGGCAGGTCTTATTTTTACTTGGGCCGGTTCGAGCAGTCCGAGAGCGAAATCGACGCTCTTTTGAAAGAACGGTTGCAGGAATCGACTCGTTTCAGCGCCCTGACTCTCAAAGGGAACATCCTCGTTTCCAAAAAACTCTTCGGAGAGGCGGCCGAGATCTATCGACAGGTGTTGAAAGAATTTCCGGAAAAATCCAAGGAAGAGAACGTCGCGCTTCAACTCGCGGTCTGTTACGAGGAAAACCACGATTTCAGATCCGCCATTCAAATCCTGGAAAGTACGAAGTCGGACGCTTCAAATTTGGATTACGTCGAACTCCGCATCAAGCGCCTGCAGGAACGTTTGCGAAACCAACCGGGCGCGAGAGGATTCAGAAAATAATGCAAAAGTTCATCGTTTTTGCGGCTATGGGAATGGAGATGGGAGGCCTGATTTACGTGGCTTTTCTCGTCGGCCGTTATCTGGATCGGACTTATCAAACAAAAGGTTTGATTTTCGCGGCTTTGGCGCTCATCTTCCTGGCCGCTTGGCTCATTCAGATCATTTGGCTGGCTCGCCGCTTTCAGAAGGAAGCGGAGGCGGAAGAGAATTCCCCCTCCGACCCCTCTTCATCCTCCAACTCCTGATCACCCTCTTGGGAGCGATCGGAGTCGCCCTGTCTAACTCGCCGCACAACGGACTTTCTTTCCTCGTCGGTGGGCTTCTGATCTTCGTGAATTTCGTTTTTCTGTCTTCGGGTTGGTCTCTGATTTTTAAGAAAAAACTCATTGCCCTCGCTGTCCTCCTCATTGTAATTAAGTACGCGATTTTAGGGATCATTATTTATCACGCAGTTCGCGACTCCTGGGTCGAGCCGGTTTGGTTTGCTCTGGGAATTTCGAGCTTCGTGGCAACGATCCTTGTTTATACACAGAGGCAACATGGCATTTAATTGGACCCAACTTGCTCTTTCCGAAGTCGTTCCTCACTTCGATGCTCATTCGCACGAAGGTCATGCCCTGATCGCGGTGGCAACTCTGGGTATCGCCTCGACGGCCGCGATCGGCTTGGGCGCGATCGCTCGCCGTCAGTTGGGCTCCGGCGATCAGGCCGTCGTTCCGGCTTCCAAGTTTTCCGTGCGCGGAATTTTTGAAGGCATCACCGAGATCATTTCCAATCTCGCGAACTCCGTGATCGGCGAACACGGCCGTTACTACGTTCCGATGTTCTCGACGGTTTTCTTCTTCGTTTTGCTCAACAACTTGATGGGCGTGATCCCGGGAATGACGCCGGCGACTGAAAACCTGAACACGTCTTTGGCGTTCGGTGTTTTCATGTTCCTCGCCTACAACTACTACGGCATGAAAGAAGCCGGAGTGGTGAACTACCTGAAGCACTTCGCCGGTCCGGTGATCCTGCTGGCTCCGTTGATGATTCCGATTGAGATCGTTTCGCACTTGGTTCGCCCCGCCTCTTTGGGACTTCGTCTTTCGAACGTTCTCATGGGTGACCACAAAGTCCTCGGGATGTTCCTGGACATGGTTCCGGCCATCGTTCCGATCCCGTTCTACGTGATGGGACTTTTCGTGTGCGTACTTCAGGCTTTTGTTTTCACTCTGCTGTCGATGGTGTATGTTGCCGTGGCTACGGCCCACGATCACTGACGGCGGGTTTAAAAAATTTCAACGAGAAACCTTATAAGGAGAATCTTAACATGAAAAACATCTTCAAGAACGTCGCCTTGATCTTGGCTGCTTCGATGGTTGCCGTTCCCGCTTTCGCTCAAGAAGCCGCTGCCGCCGCTTCCGATTCCGGTCTTCGTGGCCTCGCTGCCGCGATCGCGATCTCCGTTGCCGCTCTCGGCGGTGCATTGGCTCAGGGCCGCGCCGCTTCCACGGCTCTCGACGGGATCGCTCGCAACCCGGCGGCTTCCGGCAAGATCTTCACTCCGATGATCATCGGTCTCGCGCTGATCGAGTCCCTCGTGATCTACGCGCTCATCATCGCGTTCCAGCTCGTTTAATCGATTCTGGAAAGAGAAATAAAAAAGGCTCCCGATCGGGAGCCTTTTTGTTTTTAAATCCATGAAACGTTTTTCGGTCAGAGATATTTGTTCACGACCGCTTCCACCCGGTCTTGAATTCTTTTGAGGCCGGCCTGGGTTGAAGCTTCGTATCGAACGACCAAAACAGGTTGAGTATTGGAGCTTCGGCAAAGAGCCCATCCATCCTCGAAACTCAGTCGGATCCCGTCCGTTAAATCCACTCTGTAGTCCGCGCCCTTCACGGCGGGAAAAGCCTCTTTCATTTTCTCGACGATCAGAACTTTCTTCTCTTCCGTGGTATCGATGCGGATTTCCGGCGTGTTGAAAGCCGGAGGAAGTCCCTCAAGGAGTTCGGGGATGTTCTTGCCCGTCTGAGAGATGATCTCGCATAAGCGAAGGGCGGCGTAAGGAGCGTCGTCGTATCCGTAATTGCGATCCGCGAAGAAGACATGCCCGCTCATCTCGCCGCCGAAGGGAGCTTTTTCGACCTTGATCTTCTCTTTCACGAGACTGTGACCCGTTTTCCACATGATCGGAACGCCGCCATGTTTTTCGATGTCGGCATAGAGGCGGTCGGAGCATTTCACGTCCCCGATGATTTTTTCGCCCTTGTTCTTCGCGAGAATCGCCCGGGAGACGACGACCATGAGCTCGTCCCCGTAAACCATCCGTCCCGTATGATCGACGACGCCGATACGATCCGCGTCTCCGTCAAAACCGATCCCGCAAACCGCGCCTTCCTTCAAGACGGCGTCTTTGAAGGCGACGAGATTCTTTTCGACGGTCGGATCCGGGTGGTGATTCGGGAAAGTACCGTCCGGCGTTTCGAAAAGAATGGTCGGCTCCAGCCCCACCTCTTTGAAGAGCTTGCGAACGATGGAGCCGGCGGCTCCGTTTCCGCAGTCGAGAACCACTTTGACGTTTTTGAGCGTTCCGAATTCCTTCCGATAGCGTTCCAGGTAGGTCGGAAAAATATCGTGCGAGGTTTCGGTTCCTTTTCCAGTGAGACGACGGCCGCTTTCCATGATCCGACGAAGTTCCTGGATATCGTCACCGAAGATCGTTGTCTTTCCGACGGAAACCTTGAAGCCGTTGTAGTCCGGCGGATTGTGGCTGCCGGTCACCATGATCGCGCCGCTGACTTCCGGAAGGACGAAGGTCGAAAAGTAACAAACCGGAGTGGTGACCAGGCCCAAATGAATCACGTTCACGCCGGATTCGGTGAGACCTTTCGCAAGGGCTTTGATGATCGCCGGCGAAGAAAGTCGAGCGTCGTATCCCAAAGAAATCGTGTGGCGGCGCTTTCCGACCCGTTCCGCCAGATAGACGGCGTAAGAGCGGCCGAGTTCTTCCGCGAAAGCGTCGTCGAACTGCCCGTTGTAAACTCCGCGAATGTCGTACTCTCTGAAAATAACCGGTTGATACATGGATTAAAGTCCTTTCGTTAACCGCAGACACCACTGGACGGCGTCTTTCATCGATCCGGGGTTCGCGAGATTCCTGCCCGCGATTTCTTTCGCCGTCCCGTGGTCAACGCTGGTGCGAACAAACGGCAACCCGAGGGAGATCTGCGCCCCTCTAGATTGCCCGTGAATCATCTTAAATGGAATCAAACCTTGATCGTGATAACTCGCGATAAAAACCGAGTACTTTTTCCAATTCGCCGGAGAAAAAGCCGCATCGGGGACAAGAGGTCCCGCCGTTTCGGGCGCTTTGATCCGAGAGAGAACCCTTCGAATTTCGAGATCCTCCCGGCCCAAGAGCCCCTCCTCCCCCGCATGGGGGTTGAGTCCGACAAAAGCCAGAGGAAGTTTTCGTTTTCGGCGAGGCAGACAAGACCGCAGGAGATCCGCGGCGAAAACGGCGCCCTTGACGACCCGCGGGCGAAGACGCCTGGAAACGTCTTTCAAAGGCAAATGAGCGGTGGCGAGCACGACGTGGAATTCTTGACCGAGATAGCCCTGATAAAGGACCGGAGTCTTCGAGAGGCGAGCCAGGATTTCCGTGTGACCGAGATCCTTCCGACCGCTTTTCCGGATCAGCGTTTTGGAAAGGGGGCCGGTGACGAGGCCTTGGAGATCCTTCCGCAAACAGGCCTTGGCCGCGTTTTCCACCCAATCCACGGGATTGTCCCCGACCACTTCGACGAGTTCGTCCGAACGAGGCGCGAGATCCAGGGCGTCTTCCAGCGAGGAGCAGATTTTCCGCTTGAAAGGAAGGCGTTCGAAAAGCTTCGCGGAGGAGGATCCCCGAAAAACGATGAAAGAAGCCCCCTTGATCGGACCCAGTTCGCGCAGGGCTTTCGCGGTGACTTCGGGACCGATGCCGTCCTGATCGCCCGTGGTGATGGCGATTCTTTTCATAAAGCGGCGTCGTTGATCCGAATGAAGGCGTTTTCCTTTTTGGCCTGCAACCAAACGCGGAACTGACGATGGATCGCCTGTTCGATCAAACGGGCTTTGATGCGGTCTTTTTCACGTTGGAAACGAGGATCCGGCGCGACCTTTTTCGAAATCAGTTTCACGATGTGAAAACCGATTCGCGAACGAACGATTCGCGTCGTTTGCCCCGCGGACAGGCTGCCGATGGCGTCCTCGATTTCCTTCAGGAACTCGCCGCCTTTGAAGGTTCCCAGCAAGCCGCCGGACGAAAAATTCGGATCTTCACTGAACTGCTGGGCCAGGGATTCGAAGTTACCGCCTCGGTTCAGACGATTCAGAGTCTCCTGAGCGCGGGAATAAGCCGCCTCGGAACCCCCTTTTTTCGGGTCGAAAAGAATATGGGCGACGGTGAACTCGTCGACGGTGACCCGGGCTTCCGGATGCATCCGCAGGTATTCTCCGAGCGCGTCCTCGTCGGTCACTCGGATCTTCGAGATGATTTCCTGTTCGAGAAGGGACTGGCGTTCCATGTTTTCTTTTACGAAAGCCTGATATTGGGATTTGGAAAATCCTTCCTTGCGAATTTCCCGGTAAAGCTCGTCGGTGGAAATCCGGCTTCGTTTCGCGATATTGCCGATTTCCTGTTCCACTTTTTCGTAGGTGACGGAAAGGTTCAGACGGCGAATTTCCGATTCGAGGATTTTTTCGCCGATCAAATAATCCAGGGAGGCCTTGCGATCGCCTTTTTTCAAAAGGTCGAAATTGTTTTCAACCAAAAACGGATAAAGGAAATCGGGTTTGACCGCTCGTTGTTTGAGGCTTTTGAAGTCCGACTCGAGGATCGGTTCCGAATTCACGATGGCGGCGACCCGCTCGGCGATTTCGGCGCCGGCCGCGAGAGGCAGGACGAAAAGACAGAAAATGGCGAGAACCTTACTCATTGTCACTCCTTGTTTCGACCTGAATGCCGCGAATCAGGTCCGCGTCCTTCAGAACCCGACTGCTTCGGATTTGCCCGTCCAGCCAAGCCACGAATTCCGCCTGCTCCCTTTGGGCGATCAGGGTCTTCAAAATCTCCGGCCGGGCTTCGTCGAAACTTCCGGGCGAAGGAGGCAGTTTCTTTTCTACCTTGATCAGGTGATATCCAAAAGGGCTTTTCACGACGCCGCCGACCGTCCCCGTGTTTTGGGAAAAAGCGGAGTCGAAGAAATCCACATTTCCTTTCTCCACCCAGCCGACGAGACCGCCGTTCGAGGCTTCGGGCGCCAAAGAGTATTTTTTGGCGAGCGCGGCGAAATCCGTTTTTTTGAGTTCGGCTTTCAGAAGCTCCGCTTTCGCCTCGTCGTCCGTCACGATCTGACGGATGTAAATGCGCTCGCGTTTTCGAAACTGGGCCCTGTGCTCTTCGAAGTACCTTCGAAGCTCCGTTTCCGTGGGGGTCGAGATCTGCTGACGGAGGGTTTCAAAGAAGGCCCGTTCAATCAGGTTGTAACGGAGGGATTCCCGCCATTCCGAAAACGACAGGTTTTCGACGGCCAAGGAGCGGCGAAAAGAGAGATCGTCCGGATATCCGGCCCGGATCTTTTCCACCTCTTTATCCACGGCGACGTCGTCGAAAGAGATCTTCCTGGTCCGCATCCAATCCTGGATCAGGCTTTGGACGATGAAGTCTTTGGCGATCTCTTCCTTGGCATTCCGGATGGTGACGGGATCTTTCGCCGAAAGAGCATCGAGGCTTTTCAGTCGTCGGGCCAGGCGAACGGAAAAATCCCGCGCGCTCAACTGATGATCGTTGACCTTGATCACGGGCTTGACCGAGACCTTGCTCGTCTGCGAAGGGCAGGCGGCCAAAAAAGAACTCATAAAAATAAAAAGCCCCGCTTGAACGGGGCTTCTCAATGACCGGGTCATCGCGAGGTCCTTAACTTACTGAAGAGCGGAAGGATTCGTTTTGATCGAGTATTGCTTCTTCAGCCGTTCAAAATAACTGTTGAAGGCCTGTTTCCGTTTCTCATCATAGACGGCGGCCCGAATTTGACGCTTGTTCGCTTCTTCAAACCCTCGCCGGCCGGTCAGCTTGATGATGTGAAAACCGAAAGGCGTTTCCACCAAGCCCTTTATCTCATTCACTTTCATACCAAGAGCGGTTTCATAATACGAGGGAAACAGCGTTACTCGCGACTGCCATCCCACGTCTCCACCCGCCTGTTTCGAGAGAGGATCGTCGGAATACAGGCGAACCAGTTCTTCGAAGGGGCGTTTCGAGCCCCGGACCTCTTGAAAGATCTCTTGAGCGCGTTTCTTGGCTTCCGCCACCTGTTCCGGGGTCGCGCCCGGTTTGTATTCGATCAGGATGTGACTGGTGCGAATTTCCGGATTCTTTTTGTACCAGGCCTTCATTTCAGCGTCGCTGACTTGAATTTTCTGAACTTGCTGGCCGAGGTCCTTTTCGAGCAGAGCCTTGTACAGTTCCTGTTTCACGCGGTCTTGAACCAGCGGGTCTTTGTCGAGATTGCGTTTTTCGGCCTCTTGGAGCCCGACCTCGTAACGAACCATGTCCTCAAGGAACTGCTGTTTCGTCGGCGGATTGATCGTTTGCGAGCGTATTTCGTTGAACTTCTTGTTGAATTCACCAAGTGTAATGCGTTTTGTCCCCACCTGGGCCACAACCGTTTCAGCCCGGCCCGTTTGCGCGGGGGCCGTTTGAGCATGAACAACGGGCGATAACGCCATGACGAGAGCGATGGAAATGAGTCCGTTCATAGGTCCAAGCCTCCTTCGAAAAGGCTAGCACCCGGTGTCAGGAACCGCAAAGGAAGCAAGGGCTTGCTGTTTCGCGGCATGGAGTTCTCGTTCCAAGGTCCGGGCCAGATCCGCAGAGCGGGGATCCGTCTCCGCGGAAAGAGGAATCATCGGCCCATGCCACTGGATTTTCACCCTCGCGAAAGGTCGAGGGAGCGAAGCTTGATTCCAAGATTTTTTAAAATGAAAAGCTCGATTGCTGGCGACGCCGACCCAGAAAACCGGCAGCCCCAGGGATTTTGAAACTTCGAAAACCCCCGGCTTCACTTTGTGAAGAGGTCCTTTCGGACCGTCCACGGCAAAAGAACAATTGTTTCCGTTTCGGACCAGGCGGATCAAACCCTTGAGGGCGCCGACGCCGCCCCGAGTGGAAGAACCGCGGCTCGTGGAAGCTCCCAGCCAAATGAGAACTTGGTTCATGAGTTGGCCGTCTTTGCTGGTGGAAACGATCGTTCCGATCCGATAGCGACGGGCCAAGTGAATCAGAGAGAGCTCGTCGCCGTGCCAATGGGCCAGAATGAAAGGTTTCTTTTCGCGCAGAAGGCGGGTCATTTCGGGGGGCTCGATGAGTTCCACCCGCCACGTCCAGCGAAGAGTTTTATAGATGATGAAAATGAGAGCGGACAAAAAATAATGAGAAATCACAACTCGTCGCGACCCGAAAGATCGCCCGTCAAGGAGAGATCCTCCTGATAGTGACCGATCCCTTCCCGGTCCAGCATGGTTTTGGTGAAGGTCATGAGGCCTTTTCTGCAGCCTTCGAGCCGGGAGTCGAATCGGTCTTCTTCCTCCTGCGAGAGCACCTGACGGAGTTTCTCGGTGAGGAATCGACGGGCCAGTTCCACGTCTTCGGCGGAGAGCGCGGGATTCGACTCGATTTCGATATCGGAAGACGAGAAGCGGAGCCCGACGAACTCGGGCGTCGGTGCGTGCAGGGTCGCCCGTTCCTTGATCGGATCCAGCTGCAAATCCCATTCGCCGTTCGGATCAAAGGCGTAGATCGCCACGAAGTTCGCCCTCACCCGGCGGATTCGCTCGGGCTGCGGGAATTCTTCGAGCCATTCGCTGAGACCGGGTCCCTGCGGAATGGATTTCACCCCCGGAAACTCGATTTTCAAAAGGGCCACTTCCGCGGGAGTGTGAAGCGCCCGATCCAGAACGGAGGCGGGATCTTTCGGTCCCGTCGCGAAAAAGGAGCGTTGAACGAAGAATCCGGCGAAAAAAGTGACAAGGAGCGCGGCCGAGAAAAAAACAAGCATCCACCGGCCTCGGCCGGCGGGAACCAGATCCTCCTTTTCCTGCTGCCCCGGATTTTTCGTATTCAAGAGTGCAGAGCCTTTCGGAACTCTTCGGTGAGTTTCGGGACGACGTCCGCGAAGTCGCCGACGATTCCGTAGGTGGCTTTCTGAAAGATCGGAGCGTTCGGATCGTTGTTGATGGCGACGATCACCTTGGAACCGCTCATTCCGGCCAAATGCTGGATCGCTCCGGAAATTCCGACGGCGATGTAGAGGGACGGGGCCACGGTCTTTCCGGTTTGTCCGACCTGCATGCTGTGAGAAACCCAGCCGGCGTCGACGACGGCGCGGGAGGCGCCCACGGTCGCGCCGAGAACGTTGGCGAGATCCTCGAGAAGTTTGAAATTTCCGGCTTCCTTGAGGCCTCGACCGCCGGAAACGACGATGTTCGCTTCGGACAGATCGAGTTTTTCGCCGGCCCCTTTGACGATCTCTTTGATGAGGGTCTTCAGATTCGCCGCCGGAGCCGCATGTTCCGTGACCGCCGCGGTTCCGCCTTTCGGGGCGCCGACGGGAAGTTGGTTCGGCCGCATCAGAACGATTTGCACCGGACTGTT
>ENA-UOUJ01001390-UOUJ01001390.1-activated-sludge-metagenome-genome-assembly--contig:-NODE-1390-length-12809-cov-4.527834_pt1 | contig 12809 bp, 11 predicted proteins | sample MGYA00249839_ERZ747224 | MGnify/ENA primary metagenome ERZ747224 (study PRJEB28782, sample SAMN03220277) | activated sludge metagenome | biome: wastewater; feature: sewage sludge; material... | reverse complement strand
ATAAGCGAGTGGATAGTTTTGGCTCCGAATGAAGGGATAAAACACAACTGGGCGCCCAGTACTGATAAGGGTTGGACTTCATTGCCATCTACTGGCAATACAAAGGCTACAGATAGTCGGCCTCAGTTGTTGGTACCCGGCACCGACAAACCATTAACTCATACTATTGATATCAACAAATATCCAACAGAAGCAGCGCCGGTTTTATTAGAGGCCATCAATCAGATTTCAGAATCTTACGATAAAATGGCTAAGAAAGGAGCAATCAATACCCCATTCAGTGGCAATCCAGAAAAAGAGCGGGAATCAGTTATTCAACAAACCTTCTGGATTTATACCGCAGCGCTTACAGGCACTGTATATAAATTGAGCGACTTCGAAAAAAAGACACACGAACAATTTGAAAAATCAACCGGAAATAAAGTATCGGGATTAAAAACCGAACAGAAAAAAGAATTGGACAAAGGAGTCAATGATTTTTGGAATACTTTTCAGGCTGTGGGTGCTGAGGCTAAGGTGATTTTGTTGAATGATTATAAGGAAGTGAAGAAAATTGATGATTTTGATAATTGGGCAAGAAAGAAATATGATGAATATTGTGTGGAAAGGGCAATTAACAATAAATCGCACGAAAAAGCTTGTGAAGCAATTGGTATTAAATCAGATGGAGATCTGGCTGATGCTTTTAAAAGAGTATATAAAGCCCAGGGTGGAAAATAATGCACTTAACTTAAACTTAAATGTTCCACAATGGATTTTATAAAATTCGGAGTACTTTTTCGAATTGTGGTTCTAATCTGCCTTTTGTTATTCTTTCTTTTTTCAAATGGTCAGGAAAGGAAAAGTATTTCCAAACTCCCCTGGCAGCATATAGAAAGTATTACCGGCAAAGGTTTTAAGCTTATCAAATATCCTATACCAAAGGAAAAAATATTTGGATTTTCGGTTTTGCCGGGAGTCGGATTTCACCGGCCCGGCAAAACTATACTTTCAGATGAAACCCAATTAATAAATAACATCAAATCAGACCCAGCACTTCAACAAATTTTGGCAGAACAATTTGGGCCTAACTACAAAATCACCAATTCAACAAAGAACCTAGATGAAGCCGCCAAAAACCAAATTCTGCTTCGCCTGGAAGTGCAGGGTAATCTTAACAAATATGTAGCGCTTTACTTTGCACTGACAGGAAGCAAGTTTAGTGAACATCAATATTTAACCATTCACACCCCTGCTTCTGGCGAAACAGGAACCACACAGCAGGAAATCAACGTAAGTTCTCATGTAAAAATAGCCAACATAGAACCAGGTGTCCGGTTTCAAACCCCTGGTTTTTCAGGAATCAGTCTTTTTGCGGGGGCAGGATATATTTTCCAAAATATCAAACATGAAAAATACAGATTGAAACTTTTAAACAATGAATATCCGATGGAAACAATGAGTTCTAAAATCAATCAGCAATTCATTGCATTAAACAGTGGCGCTAAAATTAGAATGACGGAGAATATTTTCGGGCTTATCATGGGCAATTATGTCTTTCATACCACATTATCACAAGAAGGATTTGACCAAAGATTATCAATTTTTACGGGTCTGCAAGTCGTTTTTTGAGAACAGACAACCCTCAACAGTATTGGATGATTTCTTTCAGAAAAGCACCTATCAAAAAACCCATCCTTTCGGACAGGTTTTTGTTAAGAGCATTATTTCTCGAATATATATTCTATGCCAGTGTTTCTGCAATTTGCAACCACTCTTCGCTAATGGTTCTTTGTGCTTTTACGGCCAAATCCAACGGTGTAAAACACATTTCATCCTTTACAACGCCTACCATAACATTATGGGTACCTTTTATTAAACACTGCACCGCATGATAACCCAGTCTGGTAGCCAGTAGCCTGTCAGTAGCTGTGGGAGCGCCTCCTCTTTGAATATGACCCAGAATACACATCTTTACATCGGCAGAAGGAATACTCAGTTTAATATAATTTTTAATCCCTTCGGCGCCACCATATTCATCTCCTTCAGTTACTACTATCAGGTTCACAAATTTATTTTTACGACCCAACTGTGTAAGATTATTAATCATTTTTGGCAGGTCGGCCTTTCTTTCAGGGATTAAAATACTTTCAGCTCCGGTAGATACGCCACTGTCAATGGCTATATAGCCGGCATCACGCCCCATCACTTCTACTACAAACAGGCGGTCATGAGCTTCCATAGTATCCCTGATTTTATCAATGGCCGTAACGGCGGTATTTACTGCGGTATCAAACCCGATGGTGGAATCTGTGCCGGCCATATCTTTATCTATCGTACCCGGAACACCCACACAAGGGATATCAAATTCCTTTGCGAAGGTTTGCGCACCACGGAAACTTCCGTCGCCACCGATAACCACTAAGCCTTCAATAACATGCTTTTTCAGGTTTTCATAAGCTTTTTTTCTTCCTTCCGGTGTTTGAAACTCCTTGCTTCTGGCAGTTTTCAAAATCGTACCTCCGCGCTGAATTATGTTGGAAACGCCTCCCGGCTGAAATTTAAAAATATCATTTTCAATCATTCCATTATATCCTCTGGTAATTCCATATACTTCCAATCCCTGATGCCATGCTGTTTTTACCACCGCTCTGATGGCTGCATTCATTCCCGGTGCATCTCCACCCGATGTTAATACGCCTATCTTGTTGATTTTTTTCTTTGCCATATAAATAAATTTACCTAAAAGTCTTTATTGATTTATATTTTCTTCGGATGCAAAGGTACACATAAGGTTTTAAATACATGGAGTATAAAAACTTAATTTGCTCCATGACTAAAGTGATATATATCAGTTTTTATCTTATGCATTACTCACATTTTGCTTTATATTTGTGCGATTTTAAAATTTAAAAGAAAATTATGGAGAAAAGCATTCTAATTTTAGCCGGCGGAGGCCCTGCTCCGGGTATTAACACCGTTATTAGTTCTGTTTCTAAAATATTTTTAAAAAACGGATTTCGTGTTATTGGTTTGCACGACGGTTATAAAAACCTGTTCACTGATAACCCATCAACCATTGATATTAATTTTGAACAGGCAGATGGTATTTTGGGCCGTGGTGGCTCTGTGCTTCGCATGAGCCGTTACAAACCTGCCGACCCTGAGTTTAAAACCGATTTTTTTGTTAAAAATAATGTACAATTGTTGGTAACTATTGGTGGTGATGATACTGCCTCTACTGCCAACAGAATTGCCAACTTTCTGAAGGATAGAAAATTCCCTATTCAGAATATTCACGTTCCTAAAACAATTGATAATGACCTGCCGCTCCCTATCGGTATGCCTACCTTTGGTTATCAGAGCGCTAAGGAAGAAGGTGTGAGAATAGGTAGAACCATATACGAAGATGCACGCTCATCAGGCAACTGGTTTGTGATTTCTGCTATGGGACGCGAAGCCGGACACCTGGCTTTCGGTATCGGCGCTTCGTGCCACTATCCGATGATTGTGATTCCTGAAATGTTTAATAAAACGAAACTCACACTTGATAAAATTACCAAACTGATTGTTTCTTCAATCGTAAAAAGGAAAATTCTGGAAATTCCCTATGGTGTAGCCATTGTGAGTGAAGGAGTGTTTCACTTTATGAGCGATGAAGACATTGAATCTTCGGGCATACAGTTTACGTATGATGATCATGGCCATCCTGAACTTGGAAACGTAAGTAAGGCACACATTTATAACTTATTACTTCAGATAAAACTGAAACAATTGGGCATCAATGTGAAAAGCCGCCCTGTAGAAATGGGTTACGAATTGCGTTGTTTAGTACCTTCTGCCTATGACCTGCAATATTGTACTTTTCTGGGGCTGGGTGTAAAAATTCTTTTTGACCAGGGGCTGACCGGTTGCGTGGTAACAGCCGATACTGCCGGCAATGTGCAACCGCTGTTCCTGAAAGACGTAGCCGATAAAAACGGTAAAGTAAAAACCAGGCTGGTAGATATGGATGCAAATGATGCTAAAATGGTATTTAAAGACGGGCTTCAATACCTTACCAAAAATGATATAGAAGCTGCAAAAAAATATCTTAAAAACCCTGAAGAGTATGTTTTCAATAACATATTGGAATGGGAAGATTAATTAATAATTAATTGCTTTTTATAAAACTCCTGAGATATTGAAACCTCAGGAGTTTTTTTAATTCCTAAAAGTCATTTGTGCTAACAAATCCTAACCTACCTTTTCATCTTTAACAATTTTAGGCGGGGTAAATCTGACTGGTTTTTTGCTTTTTTGTGGTGGCGGAGGCGGTGGAATAGATACCACGGATTCTCTTTGTGGCTTATTCATTTTTCGATAAATTTCATAAATTCTATTGGATTTGTTTTCCACATATTTGTAGCTTGTTTTCCCGTTTCGCTCAATTTTCAATTCATTCAATATAGAATTATATTCATCCATTTCTTCTTTGGAAGCGCCCTGTCCATATTTTGGTTCAGCAAAAGGCTTTACTTTCTTTGGAGGTGGCGGAGGTAATGGCTTTGGTGGGGTAGTATCTCCCTGAACCACCACATCTGTAATAGTTACCTCACTGTACTTTGATGGCCTTACCCTTTTAGTATCATCCTCTACCGAAACCGGTTTCGAAACCGAATCTGTTATATACACTTCAGAAACCTTTACCTTGTCAGTATCATTAAGACCATAAGACAGATCGCTATTATCGGCGAAGGCAAAATTTGACTCATAATTTTTTTCGGGAACCATTTTTTTATTGCTAAACCCATATATTGCAAGAGCTGTTATAGGGATCAATAAGAAGCCGAATTGAAATACCCGCCGTTTTTTGCATTTTTTCTGTAACATAATTAAACGTTTTTTTGTGATGAAATAAAAACTGCTTGCAAGCGGTATTTTTTGATTTACGTAAATGCATTTAATTAACAACTGTTGATACTGAAGACTGTCGTTCGTTCGCCTTACTACGGCATCATCTGCCAGAAATTCATGATTCATCTTTATGGCTTGTAAATACAGGTAAAGGAGTGGATTAAACCAATAAAAAATCTTCAGAATCTCCAGAATGAGAATCTCCAATGAATGATTTTGACGTATATGTGCCATTTCATGAATCAGAATTTCCTCCTCTACCCTTCCTTCCTTATACTCGTCTTTATTCAGAAATATATTATTGAAAAATGAAAAAGGTTCTTTAAAATTTTCAATCAACACAATCCTTCCATAACTAAAATAAATTTTTTCATTTCGGGAAATCATTTGACAGATTGTCCTAAAATTGCGTATAAATTTATAAGCAAAAAATGCACTGATCAAAATAAATACCGAAACGATCAGATAAATCCATAGTTTTCCATTATTCGTAGCAACAACTCCTTCCGGAAAAGAACTTCTTTCAAGAACAGAAGAAAAATTATATTGTTCTGTTCTTAATGCCGGAGTTTTAACGGTGAAGGTTAATAATGGGATAAAAAACGATAGATACAATGACCCAATAAATAAAACCTGTTGAATATCAGCATTTTTTCTTTACGAAAAATAAAGTGGTACAATGCGTAAAAGACAGCGCTGCATGCTATCGTTTTTAATAAATAGATGATCATTTTTTCTTTTTTTGAATTTCTTTTTCAACAATTTTTTTCAATTCTTCCAATTGTTGGGCGCTGAGGTTAGTTTCCTTTGCAAAGAAAGAAGCAAACTGAAGTACAGAATCATCAAAATAATTTTTTATCAAAGTATTGACATGTTTCGAAAAATAATCCGATTTCTTTATCAATGGATAATATTCCCTCGAATTTCCATATTGATGGTACCCAATTACTCCTTTGTCTGTCATGCGTTTCAGGAGTGTAGCCACCGTGCTGCTGGCGGGCTTTGGCTCAGGAAAACTTTCTATCAGGTCTTTCATAAAGGCCTTTTCAGCCTTCCAGATGTACTCCATCAGTTGTTCCTCTGTTTTTGATAATTTCTTCATTCTACAATTATAGATATATTTCTACAAATGTAGAACATATTTTAAAACAACCAAATTTTTTTTCTTTTTTAAAAAAATAGTTCCCACTATTTATCCTTATAAATCAAAAAATATAGAAGGTCAAAACCTGTTTTTTATCAGTTTTAGAATTTGTTTTTAAATACAATGACAGAATTGATTATTTTTAGGGGCATTTAAAAATTTTAAAAACTTGACATATGCAAACATTTGATCAGAAACACATTAAAAACATCGCCTTTGTGGGTGCAAAGAATTCGGGCAAAACAACTCTCACCGAGAGTATGATTTTTGAAGCCGGTCTCATCACACGCAGAGGCAGTATAGAGGAAGGCAATACAGTATCAGACTGCCACAGGCTGGAAAAAGAGCGAAATATGAGCGTGTTTACAACACTCGTTCATACAGAATGGAGAAATTATAAGATTAATATTCTCGATACGCCAGGCCTGGATGATTTTATCGGAGAAATCGTACAGGGTGTAAAGGCAGCCGATACAATAGTAATGGTTATCAATGCCCAGCACGGTGTAGAACCCGGAACCGAAGTTATATGGAACTATATTAACAAGTTTGGTAAACCCACTATTTTTGCCATCAACCAGATTGACCATTCCTATGCCGATTTTGACAAATCATTGGCTTCGCTCAAAGAACATTACGGTAACAACGTGGTGCAAATTCAATATCCATATAATCATAATGGTCATATAGCCATTATTGATGTATTGAAGATGAAAATGTACGTCTTTAAAGACGAAGGCGGCAAACCTGAAAAATTAGAAATTCCAGATTCTGAAAAGGAAAAGGCCGGCCAACTGCACAATGAGCTGGTAGAAAAAGCTGCCGAAAATGAAGAATCTTTAATGGAAATATTTTTTGACAAGGGTACCCTCAACGAGGAAGAGCTTAAAGACGGAATCAGGTCGGGTATGGCGCATTACTCATTCTTCCCTGTATTCTGCCTTTCAGGCGCAAAAAATATGGGCAGCGGTCGCTTGATGGGCTTTATAGACAATGTAGCGCCCTCGGCAGTGGACAAACCTCCTTTCAACACTGCCAACGGTAAAGAACTGAGTTATGACGGTTCTAAACCCACTTCTGCTTTTGTATTTAAAACCCAGTATGAACCGAATATCGGAAAAATCAATTATGTAAAAGTAATAACGGGAGAACTTTCCACCGGACAGTCGTTAATTGATGTTAATACACATTAATAATCTCTTTATTGTAGATGGCGCCAAACGTAATCCTGTGGATAAATTAGTAGCAGGCGATATTGGAGCCATTATCAAACTTAAAGATGTAGAAACCAATACAACCCTTCATGAAAAAGGTTTTGAGGTAAAAATTATTCCCATGGTTTTCCCGCAGGCAAAAGTGAGGAAGGCGCTGGTAGCCGACAATAAAGCCGCCGAAGACAAACTGACAGAGGTGGTAAAAAAAATAGTTTCTCAAGATCCTACTTACGACCTGTCTTTCAGTAAAGAATTGAAGCAATGGGTTTTCTCCTGCCAGGGAGACCTGCATCTTGCTGTTTTTGATTATCTGCTCAAAAACGAGTACGGAATCGGCGTACATTTTGAAGATGTAAAAGTAGCCTACCGCGAAACGGTTCAAAAACCGGCTATTTCTTTCTTCCGCCATAAAAAACAGTCGGGTGGCGCAGGACAATTTGCCGAAGTCAGAATTAAAATTGAACCTTATTTTGAAGGAATGGCCGAGCCCGAAGGATTCAGCATACGCGGCAAGGAAGAAATTGCCCTCGAATGGGGTGGAAAATTAGTTTTTTATAACTGTATAGAAGGCGGAGTTATTGATCAACGCTTCATTCCTTCTGTTTTGAAAGGCATCATGGAAAGCATGGCCAACGGCCCTTTGAGCGGTTCGTATGTGCGCGACGTGAGAGTGATGCTATTTGACGGTAAAATGCACCCTGTTGACTCCAATGATATTTCTTTTAAAATTGCGGGTGCACGTTCCTTCAGCAATGCCGTATTAGATGCTCAACCCAAATTAATGGAACCGGTTGACCAATTAGAAATTTCTGTACCTGAAGCCCTGATGGGTGATGTGATGGGCGAACTGCAAACCCGCCGTGCCATGATAATGGGAATGGACTCTGTAGGAATGTATCAAAAAGTAACAGCAAAAGTACCTCAAAAAGAAATGACAGGATTTTCTAACAGTCTGAGGTCACTCACTCAGGGACGTGCCAGTTTCACATCCTCGTTCGACGGTTTTGTAGCAGTGGCATCTAATTTGCAAGAAGAAATTGTGGCTGCACACCGAAAGGCGCTCGAAGAAGAAGAGAAATAATTTTAAAATTTCAAAGCCGCATGAAAATTGCGGCTTTTTGTTATAATTTTGAAGAAATCAATCTTTAAAATTATATAAATATCATTAAATCAATAATTTAATCAATAATGAAAAAAATCTTTTTACTCTACTCCCTTTTATTTTTGTTATCGGGTTTGAATGCTCAGAACTCCTATACCCAATATGTAGATCCAATGATAGGCAGCGCTGCACATGGTCATGTGTTTGTGGGAGCCAATGTTCCGTTTGGTGCAGTACAGTTAGGCCCTAATAATATTTTTGAAGGATGGGACTGGTGCAGTGGGTATCATTATAGTAGCAATAATATTATCGGATTTGCCCATACCCACCTGAGCGGAACCGGTATCGGCGACCTTGGCGATATTCTGGTGATGCCAACAACCGGGAAACTGAATATCAATCGGGGAGAGAAAAAAGACTTGGACAATGGATATGTTTCTACTTTTTCTCACAACAATGAAACTGTGAAACCGGGTTATTACAGTGTTCTGCTCGATAAATATCAAATTAAGGCAGAACTGACTGCAACAGAAAGAGTGGGTTTTCATCAATATACTTTTCCTAATAATGCCAATAACCCTCATATTATTATTGACCTGAATGAAGGAGTCGGGTGGGATAAACCAACTGCTACATATATTAAACAGGTAAATGCCACTACCCTTGTAGGTTACCGTTTTTCCAAAGGTTGGGCAAATGACCAAAGAATATTCTTTGCAATGGAACTTTCACAGCCACTTAGTAGTATTACACTATTTGACAGTACATCTTCATTAAGCGGAAATGAAGCAAAAGGATTGAGATTAAAAGCCTCTGTAAATTTCAATGAAATCAAGGGTGATGTTTTAAGAATGAAAGTAGGGATATCTCCTGTTAGTTATGAAAATGCATTACTAAATATTAAAAAGGAATTACTAGGCTGGGATTTTAATGCAACAGTAAAATCTGCCGGCGAAAAATGGAACAAAGAGTTGAACCGGATAAAAATAACTGCTGACGAAAAAACGATGAAAGTTTTTTATACTGCATTATACCACACAATGATTGCCCCCTCTCTCTTTAACGATGTGAACAGAGATTATATGGGAACCGACAAAAAAATCTATCGCAACGCAGACTTCACCAATTATACTACTTTTTCACTGTGGGACACCTATCGTGCTTACCATCCGCTCTACACCATCATACACCCCGAAAGAGTGAATGATATTGTAAAAACCATGTTGGCTATTTACCAACAACAGGGTAAATTACCGGTTTGGCATCTGATGGGCAATGAAACAAACACGATGGTTGGCTATCATGCTGTGCCGGTAATAGTAGATGCCTATTTAAAAGGTTTCAGGGGTTATGACGTAAATCTGGCTTATGAAGCAGTGAAACAATCGGCAATGCAAAAAACAGATGGAATTGATTACATTCAGGAGCTTCAGTTTATACCTGCCGAAAAAGTTGTTGAGTCTGTAGCAAAAGCGCTGGAATACGCTATTGATGATTGGGCTATTGCGCAAATGGCAAAAGCAATGGGTAAAATATCTGATTATCAATATTTTACCAAAAGGTCAAAATTATACAAAGAGTATTTTGATAAAAAAACTGAGTTTATGCGCGGCAGAATCTCCGATGGTTCCTGGCATGAGCCCTTCAGCCCACTGGCATCCAAACACCGTGAAGATGACTACACCGAAGGTAATGCCTGGCAATATACATGGTTAGTGCCGCAAGATGTGGAGGGACTGATGAGTCTTTTTGGTAGTGAAAAAAGATTCATTACAAAATTAGATTCACTGTTTACAGTTCCTGCTGAGTTGGACAAAGAAAGCTCGCCCGATATCAGCGGCCTAATTGGCAACTATGCACATGGCAACGAACCCGGCCATCATATTTTATATCTTTATGCTTATGCAGGCCAGCAATGGAAAACCGCATCCTGGGTAAGAAAAGTTTTTGAAGAATTTTATACCGACAAACCGGACGGTCTTTGCGGAAATGAAGACGTGGGCCAGATGTCAGCCTGGTACAATTTATCAGCGTTGGGATTTTATTCGGTTAACCCAGCAAATGGTGCTTATGTTTTCGGTTCACCGGCTGTAAGCAGCGCCAGTATTTCTGTAGCCGGAAACAAAACCTTCAATGTTAAAGCTGTAAATAATACTAAGGAGAATGTTTATATTCAAAAAGTAACCCTGAATGGCAAACCCTATACCAAATCATACATTACTCATAAAGACATTTTAAAGGGAGGCACACTTACATTTTATATGGGTAGTAAGCCATCAGCCTTTGGCAGTAAAAAGGCTGACCGGCCAATTTCGAATAAGGTGTATTAAACAAAAATTTAATTCATTTAAAATTTTTAATAAATCAGGGTGGCATTTAGTTCGAACTATAATGTCACCCTGATTTGATTTTAGTATCTTCCCCTCTGTTCATAAGTTGAAGAAATATTGAAAGGTAAATTTTGATTTTAGGATAGAATTTTAATAATATCCATCTATCCAAAATCCACCATTTTTTCTTAAATTGTGCTTCAAAATTTCTCTGCTATGAATAATAACAACACCATTCTCATCTCTTACCGCACGCTCAGACAGCTTATTGGCGTTCTCGGTATTCTTCTGCCCTTTTTGTGCTGGGGAATAAATATTTTTGTAAATCATTTCGACCTGCTGCATAATTCCCTGCTTGTATCACACCTTGAGGCCGAATATCAGGCAGGTGCCAATCTGAAATCATCCATCAGTCATTTTTATTATACTGCCGCAGCGCCGCTATTTATTGGTATTCTTATTTCTGTCGCTATTTTTCTTTTTACATATAATGGTTACACACCCAATCCGCAAAATGACAGATGGGTTTGGCTGAACGATAAAAGAATATCGACTTTTGCAGCATGTTGTCTTCTGGGTATTGTCGTTTTCCCCACAGATTCTTATGCCCATTTGAAAGACAATCTTTTCATTTTTGAAACCACCGGTCTGGTAGGCAAAATTCATCTTTCATTTGCAGCCTTATTTTTTATATCAATGGCGGTGATGAGTATTGTTAATTTCAGACGTCTGCCGAATAAAAGGCTATTAAATAACGGTGAAGGTAAAACATATTTTTATTGTGGCTGGGGGATCATTTTTTGCTTAGTAATGCTAACAGTGGGTTATCTTACTCATTCGGCCGAATCGTGGTTTGGTGGAAAATTTGTGTTTGTGATGGAGGTAATTATGTTGCTTTTCTTTGGCATATCCTGGCTTACCAAAGGGGAATCAATTCCTACTGAATTTGTTTTAAAGAATCTGGCATCCTAAAATTGCAGTGGCACATATCCGCTTTCTTTTACTACATCCTGTCCGGCCGGAGTATTCATCAGTTCGTATATTTTATACGCCATTGATTGCTTGTCCTGATCAGTACGTATCGATTTAAAAACTTCGGTAGTATAAGGGTATGATTTGCTTTTTATGGTTGCTTTATCGGGATATACACCATCAACAGCTATGTGCTTTACCCTTGATGTTTTTATCATATATTCCTTATAATAATACACCGTGTAGCAAATTGCATTTTCATCTGACGAAACCTTGTCAAACGGCCCTGCCATACTGATTTCGATATCTACAGGAAATTCATTCATGCTTAGGCCTTTCATTACTAATTTTTCCATTTTTTCCTGGCTGCCCGAGTTTCTATTACGCATATAAGGCTTTATGGGTGCATCATTGCCTCCTACTTCTCTCCAATTGGATATTTTACCTGTATAAATATCCTGTATTTGTTTCGTTGTAAGATTTTTTACAGGGTTTTTGGCATTTACAATAAAGACAAAAGCATCAAGCGCAACAGGCGTTTCGGTTAGCGAAATACCTTTTGTAATGGCATGCGCCTTTTCATCGTCTGACATTGTGCGTGCTGCAAGAATAAAATCGGCTTTTTTATCAATCAGGTTCATAATTGAGCCATGTGTAGTGCTCGTAAGTACCCGTTTGAAGTAATCAAAGTCGGCAGGTATTTTATCCTGAACAGGGGTAATCCATGTATCGCCAAAGATGCTGGTGCCAATCCATTCGTAAGGAATACCTAACAGTTTGCAAGCAATCGTATTCACTAATGGAGAGGTAGAGGTAGAACCGTCCACCACGGGAAAATTTTGTGTAGAAATACCCTGGATTCTGAATTTGTCTTTGTTGGCGCTTTTACTGCACGAAAAAAAAGAAACCATAAAAATGATTACTGCCAAAATAGAAATAAATTTTTTCATAAGAAATAGTATAAAAAACGAATTAGTTTATTGCTTTTTCAGTTTTGATAAAAAATTGTACAATTGATTGGATTACAATTACGTTAAATCAAAATTGAAAAAATTGCATCACGGCAAAAGTAGAATAAATTGTAAAAAAAAAATAATTCTGATTACTACATCTTTACCCAGGGCAGACGCATTAAAAATATGTAGTAATCCACAGGTGTGGAAATAAAGTTG
>ENA-UOUJ01001386-UOUJ01001386.1-activated-sludge-metagenome-genome-assembly--contig:-NODE-1386-length-12824-cov-18.748453_pt1 | contig 12824 bp, 12 predicted proteins | sample MGYA00249839_ERZ747224 | MGnify/ENA primary metagenome ERZ747224 (study PRJEB28782, sample SAMN03220277) | activated sludge metagenome | biome: wastewater; feature: sewage sludge; material... | reverse complement strand
CTGTTAGTACCGGTATATTATTTGATATAAACTATGTATGATAAAAAGGATACTGGTTGCTGATGACGACCCGGGCATCCAGGATATCTTTAAGATTATCCTGGAATCAGCAGGCTATATAGTTGAAATAATATCCAACGGCGAAGATGTGCTCGGCGATAAATACACCATTCCGGATCTTTTTTTACTCGACAAACGGTTATCAGGCATTGATGGCATTGATATCTGTCATCACCTTAAAAGCCAGGCAACTACTGCTCATATTCCGGTTATCATGATCTCGGCCAATCCTGGTATTGGCATATTATCTGTAGAAGCCGGCGCCGATGATTTTATTGAAAAGCCTTTCGATATAAAACATCTCCTTAAAATGGTTAAAACTTATTTAGAAAAAAAGACGCTGGATGATACAAAATTCCGGTATGATTTTTAAGCTTTTATTAGCAGCTTAATACTGTGTAATCAGGCACAGGGTTGAAAATAATTGTATATGGAGCCTGTTAAATGGGGAATCATCGGGCCGGGAAACATTGCCCGTAAGGTTCTCTGCTCGACCTCGGTATATACCCCATCCGGTTTTTCTGATGCGAAGGCTGATTAAAATTTTTTGGCCGTGTCGCAAACAGCCCTTTAAATTGTCATATACAGCCTCTATCCAAATGCAATCTTCTTACCATCTTTGTTGTGTTGAAGCAATCAATAAACAACCAGCATTAAAGGTAAGTGGAGCAGCAACCACTCCAAAACGGGCGGAACCGAAAAGCCAGACGAGTAGGAACAAAAATATATTCTTATGTCAGGCAATGTTGTTTCGCTGCAAAGAGTGCTTAAAGCATCCCCGGAAAAAGTATACCGCGCATTTACGGAAGCCCCTGCCATCGCTTCATGGTTACCCCCTTACGGATTTCTTTGCACCGTTCACCAAATGCATGTAGAAACGGGTGGTGCTTATAAGATGTCATTCCAAAACTTTTCAACGGGGAATAGTCATTCATTCGGTGGAACATATATAGAAATCAAACCTAATGAATTTTTGAAATACACGGATACATTTGACGATCCCAACCTGCCGGGAGATATGATTACTTCAGTGTGGCTCCGGAAAAATATTGCGGGTACAGAAATAAAAATTACGCAGGAAGGCATTCCTTCTGCCATACCTGTAGAAATGTGCTATTTAGGCTGGCAGGAATCGCTGGAAAAGCTGACCAAATTAGTGGAGCCTGAGATACCGGATGCCTGACCCAAACCGTTTACTTAGTGATTCGAAGCTTTTGGCAGTAATGACAACTCCGGATGCCGGTATCTAAAAACATTAAGCATGAACAGTGTTAACGATAGTATCGCCGGACCTGCCTGGGCGGCGGGCAGGTTCCAACTGGCCCAAATTGGCTGGGTGGTGCCGGACATTCACGCCGCCGTAAAATTCCTTGCGAACGCCCTGGGCATCGCCGGTTTTCCCCAACCGGAACACATCCGGGCACAGGACCTGGCTATGACCTATTATGGCAAGGCCGCAGCCGGCGAATGGCTCACCACTCAAACCTATAACGGTGGCATCTTCATCGAACTCATCCAACCTCTTTCCGGCCAAAGTATGTTCCATGACTATCTTACCCGCTATCCTGCAGGCGGCACACAGCACATGGCGTTCCGTTTGCCGGTTAGCGATTTCGATCGTGTCACCAGCGATCTGCGCGAACAGGGTTATGAAATCATCAGCGAAGTGGATCACCCCATTGCACGGATGGCTTTCTTCGACACTTACCAAACGCTGGGCGTTGCCACCGAAATTATGGGCATCACACCGGAAGGATGGAGCGCCATCGAACAAATGCAAAAGGCCCGGTAAGGATTTGTTTATCCTGATCTTACTAAAAGCCAAGCCTTAGCCTTCATAAACTTGTGGCGTATTCCTGCTATTTTGCACAACGCTTTACTTAGCCTGAAAAGCCGGCCGGCAAAACAGAGATTGACGCAACTGTAAGGCTTATTGCAAAAAATTACCTGAATGAGAGCATCCACAGATAACGGGAAGGTTACGGTGGTGAAGGTATCATCGCCGGCCATGCTCCGGAAGTTTTGATTGAAAACAATTAATAGCGCACCCGAACTTCATTTGCCCGGTTCAAGTTCATGGAGTGGTACCGAAACATAGTTTTGCCTACCTTTAAAGGATACTTTTTCTTCATGGCAACATTTTACCAGTTAAGTAATGAAGCGCTTTTTCAGCAACTGAAAACAACTCCTTCCGGTTTAAATAATGATACGATACCCGCCCTTCAAAAGAAATATGGCACAAATGTTTTGCAGGAAGCCAAACAAAAAAGCAGATGGTCTATTCTCCTGTCGCAGTTTACTGACGTAATGATCATTATTCTCATTGTGGCGGCAGTTATTTCTTTTGCTGTAGGTGAGCATACAGATGCGTATGTTATCCTGGCAATCATTTTGGGCAATGCATGGATGGGTTACTCGCAGGAATATAATGCAGAGCAATCGGTAAGAATGCTTCAAAAAATGTCTGCGCAAAATGCGGTAGTGCTTCGCGAAAATAATCCCGTAAAAATTGAAGCAAAGGAATTGGTACCTGGTGATGTTGTATTACTGGAGGCGGGAGATATCGTTCCTGCCGATGCAAGACTGTTTGAAGTGAGTTCATTAAAAACAGATGAAGCATCGCTTACCGGGGAGAGCCATTCTATTGAAAAGAAAATAGAATCCATTCCGGAAGACAACCTGGTACCGGGCGATCAGCATAATATGGTTTTCAAAGGAACAATTGTGAGTAATGGATCGGCCAAAGCAATAGTAACTGCTACCGGCATGGAAACCGAAATAGGGAAAATTGCAGGAATGATGGAGGTGGGCAACCAAAAAACACCGCTTCAAAAAAGGCTGGCGGTCTTCAGCAAGCAATTGGCGGTGATTGTCATTATTATTTGTGTGCTGGTTTTTGGTTTTGGATTATGGCGGGGTGAACCTGCATTTGCTATGTTTCTCACCGCATTATCGCTCGCTGTAGCTGCCTTACCCGAAGCCCTTCCGGCGGTAGTTACCATTGCATTGGCACAGGGCGCCCGAAGAATGGTAAAGCAAAAAGCGCTGATGCGGAAATTGCCTGCGGTGGAAACCTTAGGCTCGGTTACTTATATCTGTAGTGATAAAACCGGCACGCTCACCCAAAATATAATGACCGTAGAAAAGATACAATCTGCGCCGGAGCAGGAAGAACTTTTGAGCTACGCCATGATGCTGAACAATGAGGTGAGATTTTCAGATAATAAAGAATTGTTGGGAGATTCTACAGAAACCGCATTGGTAAAATATGTATTGGAAAAAGGTAAAACCAAAGAAGAGGCCGATAAACGTTTTCCACTTGTAAACAAACTGCCTTTCGATTCGGTAAGAATGCGCATGAGCACCCTCCATCAGCATGGCGACAAATGGATATTATTTGTAAAAGGTGCTCCCGTAAAAATGATGGAATCAGTATCTGAAAAATATAAAGAACAAAAAAACGGATGGCTGGGTATTAACCGGCAATGGGCATCCGATGGATTAAGGGTATTATTTTTTGGCTATAAAACATTTGACCGGGACCCCGGGAAAATAACGGAAGGTGAAGAAAATGAACTGGATTTTTTGGGTATGACGGCCATGATTGACCCGCCCAGGGAAGAAGTGATCGATGCCATTAAACAATGTAAAACAGCGGGCATTAAAACGGTGATGATCACCGGCGATCAGCTACTTACTGCAACCGCCATTGCCGAACGCTTGGGTATGGTGAAAGAAGATTCGAAGGAAGTAAGAGCCGGCGCTGACCTTGAAAAGCTTACGGAAGAAGCATTCACCAAAGAAACCAAACACATTGCTGTATATGCACGTGTGTCGCCACAACAAAAACTCAATATTGTAAAAGCTTTACAAACTAACGGAGAATTTGTGGCCATGACGGGTGATGGCGTAAATGATGCGCCTTCATTGAAGCAGGCTGATATTGGTATTGCCATGGGAATTACAGGAACCGATGTATCGAAAGAAGCGGCCGATATGATTTTGCTGGATGATAATTTTGCCACTATTGTAAAGGCGGTACGTGAAGGAAGAAGGATATATGAGAACATTAAAAAGTTCATTGTTTATATACTTTCCTGCAACCTTGCAGAAATACTGGTGATCGTCTGCGCTCCTATCCTGGGGTTCGCCATTCCCCTGCTTCCCATTCATATACTCTGGATCAACCTGGTTACCGACGGTTTACCCGGATTGGCACTTGTAGCAGAACCGGCAGAAAAAGATATCATGAACCGCCCCCCCCGCCCGCCAAAAGAAAATTTATTTGCCGGCGGATTAATTCCAAGAATAATTGTAACGGGGATTCTCCTTGCTCTGGCTGCTTTATTTATTCAATGGTGGACAGTTAGTGAAGGCTATGATGTAAAAACGCAGCAAACAGCCGTGTTTACTGCATTATGCTTTGTGCAACTGGGCAATGCTTTATCTGTCCGTTCAGCGTTTCATTCGCTTTTTTCAAAAGATATCTTTTCCAACCGTGGCATGTGGCTGGCTATTGCAGGCACCGTTATCCTGCAAATATTAATTGTATATGTGCCGTTTTTGGATACCATTTTCAAAACCACGCCATTGAATGGTAGTATTATGCTGCTGATTGTAATTGTAACTATTGTGAGTGTGGTGCTGATAGAAGTGGTAAAACTATTGAACAAGAAAAAATATTTGACATCGAAATAAAGGTTTCGAGAAATTTTTCAAGCAAAGGTTTTACGCAAAGGATAGGCGCAAAGACACTTACCGGTCTTTGTGTTTTTTTCTTATTTTACTTTGCGGGAACTTTTAACTTTCAACTTCGGGCAGCATTACTGACCAGGTGTCTTTGTAAACACTACTTTTTTCCATAATATAGCAAAACTTATTAACCAGGTTTGTTAAGACAGTACAGCAGCGGCGTAAAACATCCTTCAGCAAAACAGGTGTTGAAAATAGAAGAGGCGGTTAATAAAATCGGCAGGGACCTGAAATCAATAACGCTTTATGCAGCTTAACGCCAAAGGCAAAAACCGCCCCCAGCCAAACCCTATAAACAACAAAACCCGCGTCAGTCGCAGGTTTTTTAAATTTAACAGTGATCCCGCTGGGACTCAAACTGTCGAAAACTAAACTTACTTATTCTTACTTAGATTAACTATAACTGATTGATTTTCAGTTTTTAGAAACAAAAACCTATTTTTCTTCGCAGTATCTTTACTTCTGGTAACAATATTTTATTCGACTAAAAATTCGACTAACTATGTTGTTATCAGTTACGCCAATCTGCCCGGCAAGCAAAGCTCGGAAAGATGGAACCAGTATTATCTTCCTTCAGTATTGTAAAAGTGAAAGTGATAAAACGCTACTGAATACTCAAGTAGCTATTCCTCCCGCTTACTGGTCGAAAAAAGGCAAGTATGTCATAGACAAGCTTCCGACTACTTATGGCGACGCCAGCCAAATTAATACTGAAATAAGAAGGCAAATACGCATTGCAGAAGATGTTATTACTTATGCCGTCCAAAATAATATTGAAGACGTTGTATCCTTCACTAAAACTACATTCAAGCCAGATTTTGATGCTTCAAAACTTCTGGAAATAGAGGGCAAAAAGGAAGAAGAACCGAAAGTCAATCTGGACGTCTTTTTCCAGATAGAGGAATATATCAAAAGCAAAGAAAAGAAGGTTTCCCCCAAAATGATTAACGTATTTAATAACATGCGGGATACGTTAAAGGCATTTGAGGAATATCGTAATAATCCAATCAAATTTGAATCCTTTGATATTAACTTCTACGAGGAGTTTGTTGAATATATGACCTATGAGCATGTACACCGGAGAAGGAAAAAATTAGTAAAAGGATTTAAGATTAGTACAATCGGCAAAACCATTAAGCAACTCCGTATATTCCTTAATAACCGGATGCGTCGCAAAATTATTTCCCCGATCAACTTGGAGGACTTTAAGGGTATGGACGAGGAATCCGATGCTGTTTACCTGAATTGGAATGAAATAACCCGTGTTTATCAAACCGACCTGTCCAAATATCCTCACTTGGAAAAATACCGTGACCTTTTTGTTTTCGGATGTTTAACGGGGCTTCGGTTTTCTGATTTCTCAACCGTTGTGCCGGAAGACGTAAGAAACAGGATGCTCTACAAAAAGCAGGAGAAGTCAGATCACCGGGTAGTCATTCCTTTAAGGGATGAAGCCAATTATATATTTATCCATACGTTCAAAAGAAAAATTCCCAAAATTACTAACTCCGATTTTAATTACTATATAAAAGAAGTAGTCAAAATTGCTGGCATCACTGAATTGATCAAATTCTCTCATAAACGGGGCAATAAAGACATAATAGAAGTACGGCCCAAATATGCCTGGGTCACTTCGCATACCTGCCGCCGTTCGTTTTGCACCAATGAGTTTTTAGCTGGTACCCCTATTGACTTGATTATGAAAATTAGCGGGCATAAAAATCTCCGTGATTTTTACCGCTACATCCGTATTACACCCGAAGAAGCAGGCTTAAAAATAAAAGAGCTGTGGGAGCAAAGAGGTGATATGGGGATTGTTAACCGACATCAAGTTCAACACGCTGCTATTAGCGCATAAATCGAAGACAATGTAATGATCTTGTCTTTGATTCAATCTGTTAATCAGATGGTCTCAGGTTCAAATCCAGCAGGGGGAGCTAAAAAATCAATAACTTACAAAGTCGCCGACGGCGACTTTGTAAGTTATTGCCAGTAATTTGCCAGTAGCTAAGGCAACTTTGAAACAAAGAGCGGTTACGCCATAAAGTTACTTCAATTTATGCTGACTTATCTTCCTTCCCCAAAAAGTATCAGGGAAAATAGATACGGCGCCTCCTACAATCCCCACATTTCATATTTTATTTTGTTCCTTTAATATCTTGGCAAAGTCTTCCTTACATTCCTTTGAACAAAAGCCGTAAACTTTTCCATCTAACACGAGTGTATCTGCGGCTGTTTCGTTATTTACCGGCATGTGACAAATTGTATCTCTTTTAGATGCAAACCGGATGCCTTCAAATCCTCTTTTGGAAGTTTCTGTCGGCATTTGCATCACATGGGTTTCTTTGTTATGAATATTCCCTTTGTCGCCTGCATTACAGGCTGTAAATATTGTTAATAAGAGAGTGTATGTTATTTTAGTTCTCCTGTTCATTGTTTTCCTTTTATTTATCTAAATCAGTTTATTTTTAATGAACATCTTGTCATTGAGGAAGAAAATATTTTACAGCTTCCTGATTACTTTCCAACAAATGAGCTGTCACTTAACGTTTTCATAAAGGCGATAAGATCTTCTTTCTCCTGTTCCGTTAGCGGTATCCTGTTACCGTTCTCCTTTAAAACAGGATCAAGATTGTCAGCATCCAAAACACCATGATCAAAATAATCCAAAACAGATCTCAAAGTAGGAAACTGACCGAAGCTGCCGTAAGGCGCTGTATATTCAATATTTCTTAAAGAGGGAACCCGGAAGCTCATATAGTCCGCAGGAACCCCTGTTACCCTGGCCCGTCCCGCCTCATCGGTGTTAGGATTCAAAGGGAAACCGACATTTCTAAAGCTCTGGTCGGTAAACAATGCGGTGCTGTGACAGTTCCCGCATTTATGCTGAAAAGTCTGATAACCTCTTGCCTCGCTTTCCGTGAATACCTCGCCTTCGTTTCGTTGTACTTTGTCATATTTACTGTTGGCAGAGATCAGTGTATATCCGAATTGCGCAATGCTTTTATATATCCTTTCCGGGCTTATATTTTCATCGCCAAATGCTTTTCTGGACAATTCTTTGTATTCCTTATCGTCATTTATTTTACCAATAACTTCCAAAATAGAAGAATTCATTTCTTCGTGCGTGATGATGGGAACCAATGGTTGTTTTTCCAACTGGAGGATCTTTCCGTCCCAGTTATAAAACTGCATGAATGCCATGTTTTGAATGGGCGGTGTGTTGCGCAGTCCCACCCGGCCGTAAATCCCTATTGCCAGGGCATTGTTATCAGCAAAAGCATTTGATTTATGGTGACAACTGGCACAGGAAATAGTATTATCCGCGCTGAATCTTTTTTCCTGGAAAAATTTTTCGCCTAATTCCACTCCATACTTTGTGGGCTTGTTTGCATTTACTGAATTGTTTAATGCAGGAAAGCCCGTGGGGATATTCAATGAAAGTTGCGGGTTGTTATAAGATACCGGCTGAACAATATCATCCCTGTTACAGGATTGTAACAAAAACAAGATGGACAAAATTGCGAATACTTTTTTCATGCCGGTATCAATCAATGAAGAGAACATTTTAAAAAAGAGCCGCCGCGTCCGGGAATGAGCTTCAGGCGGCTCTTACTATTATCCTAATTTTCTACACCATCTATGGAAAACATCCCGGTAATATCGCTTGACCCGTCTCCACCCAGGTTGTCAACAAATTTTGTCATTTGAACGGCGGTATGAATATTGGGTGTGGCATTGTCATTCATTCCTGTTCCTGTTGTCAATTTAATTGTATTAGTCTTTCCGCTCAACAGCTTATCAAAATCTGCTTTGATGGTGATTTTTGGAGCATTACGGCCTACCACGACATTGCCGGTAAGGTTCAAAGTAATATCCCTGTAGGCGTCAACCCCCTGCGTATATGCGCCTTCTTCTCCCTCTATGGTACTCCCTGTGTGGATAGACATTTCTTTATTGTCGCTGTCGTAAAAACCTTCCAGCTTTGTGAAACGGTATCCCGCTCCCCATTCCCACATCATTTCGGTTTCATTAGCGCCGGCATTAGCATAAAATGTTGGAAACTTTGTCTGATCCAGCATGTTCAGTTCCTGCTTAACGCCCAAGCCAAATTTTATCTGCTTGTATTCGCCTGAAGGTATATTGCTCAGGGTATAATCCAAAGTTTCTGTCTTTGCCTGGTTTACAACGGTTGCGCCCTTATCGAGGTCGTTGATGTTATAAGGAATTTCAGTGCCGTCTGCTTTTATAAGCCGGATATTGCTTACCACGTATTTCAATTCTGAGAAGTGATGCACCTGTCCTTCGGCAGAAGTGTTTGTTGTGGCAGTAGTGGAAGCGGCATCGCCAAGCACGATGGTATTGCTTTTGAACGTGTTGTTGAAATGCAGTGTGATATTGTTGGCAACAGGATCCTTATCATCCTTGCTACAGGATATCAATGCCGATAAAACAACTAATAATAATAAGTATTTTTTTAAATTCTTCATTGCTGGTTTTTTAAGTATTTGAAAATTTATCACCTAATAATAATTTTGACTAAGTCATAATAGAAAGTCAACCGATAGGGGGCGGTACAAATATTTCCCGGTAAGGCGATGTATACAAGGTGTCTTTTTGAATGGATGTTTTACTAGGTATATCAATTATTGGATTTGTTACTTCCAATGCTGTGAATGAGACAGGGAATATGTCAATCTTTGGGTAATTACTGATGGCAGATGACCCGGAGCTTTCCGTTTGCTGCAATTCTTTTTTTAAATGACATGTTCCGTGGCATTGCAACTCTGGCTTGTTTTTGTTGATGCAGAATCTTTGTTCTATAATATCCCGGTTCAGTTTAAAGTGCATAATGACTACCGCCTGCTGAAATCCCATCAGCAGGGATAAAGCCATCAATAAAACACTATAAACGATTTTCATATTCTAAAAACTGAATTTTAAGGAAGTGAAAATATTACGACCTATCCTGGGGATATTGCCCCAGTCTGCATAAGTGCTATAGTATTCGTTCAATAAGTTTTCCGCACCCACCTGCAAAACAGTTTTACAGTTCTTGATATGAAAGCTGTAATCCGCAGAGATATTCCAGATCATATATGCCGGTGTTTGATCTTCGCCATATTCCGGGCTGTAATTTATTTGTGTAAGATCGCCGTTCAGTGAAGTTTGAAAGCCGATTTTTTTATACATAAAGTGAAGGGAGGTTTGATAACTTAGCGGACGGATAAATGGCAGATTCCCGCCTTTATCATCCGTTGCGCGTGCATACGTGAGCGTTCCCTTCCAGTGTAAATGTTGCAGGATATTGTAATTGGCATTCAGCGCCATATTGAAAAGCCTGGCATGATCCAGTGAGGTATATCCTTTTACACCAACCGACTGGTAGTTCATAGGGCTTCCCAAACTCAAAATTCTCCCGATGATATAGTTTTGAATATAGAAATAGTTTACTTTGGCTTCTATCCCTATCTTTTCATTTTTAAACCCGGCGCTTGCATTGGCTTCGTAAGAAATTTCATTTTTCAGGTCAGGGTTACCGATATAATCGTACCGGTCAAAACTATTGTAGATATAATACCCGTATCCTTCCGAAACAGATGGCGCTCTGTGTCCGTACCCACCGCCGGCCGAAAAGTTGAATTGATTGACGGTAAGCTGATAATTTGCATGCAAGCCCGGCAGTATCCTGCTTTTTTCCTGTTGGGTTCCGGGATGGAAGATCCAGTTGAACTCCACATATTTGGAACGGTTGTAGTTATAGCCCAGCGAGCCGCCGAAGTTCACCCGGCTGTTCTCTGAAATATCCCAGGAATTATTCATGGCAAGACTTGTAAACCGTGTTGTAACCCAGGGCCAACTATATGCAAACATGGTGCGTTTGCTCCGGTCTTGCGGATACATACGCATTTCTGCAATGGATAAATTATGGTATGCGTTCAGTTGGATTTCGGCACTGTAATCACCGCGCTTCAAATTGGCTCTTGAAACCAACCCGTACGTAGTGCTCCAGCCCGGCATATCCATGTGAACCAAATTTTCCGGGCGATGTGTATCATCCATATAATGTTCTACCGCATTATAATATACCTTGGTATCCCAAACTCTTATCAGCCCGTGCTGAAATAATTGCTTGTAGGAGGCAGATGTAATGATCGCCCGTGAAAGCCACATATCCATGGGAAGCGCGGGAAAGCCTACATTTTTCGCCTTATCAAAAATAGCATCCACTCTTACCGCGGAAAACGGGCTTGTTTTATAGGCCAACCCTACGGAGGTATTGAATTTATTGTATTGCGAATGGTTTACCTCATTGTTATTTCCATCATAATAATTGCCTGCTTTGCGGAAGGAAATACTTCCGTCGGCTACAAATTTATCGCTTGCGTAAGACAAGTTTCCCAGGTTGAAAAACTGTTTGTTGTTGAACTCGAAACCGGTTTGGTAAGCGCCGTTATATTTTTTTTCAGGGCTGAACGGCGTACTCTTTCTTTTCAGGTCAATGCTTCCCGCAACGGTTGCGCCGTGCAGGCTGCCTTCCTGTCCGGATTTTATATCAACGGCAGAAAGATTGTTACTTTCCACATACGAAGTGATCGGATCCATTTTATCCGTACATGCGCCGAAAACGTGCATACCGTCAATAGTAATGGTAGAGCGTTCCGAGCTCATATTATTGAGCAAAGGTTCCCAGGCGTAAGCACCTCGTTTTATAAAGCTGATATTGTCGGAAGACGCCAGGAACTCATCCACCGTAACCGCCATTTTCATTTCGGTCTGTATTTTCTTTTTGGCAATAGCAATTACTTTTATTTCCTCAAGCATTTTAGTCGTATCCTTTTGCGCTTGCGTATTTTGCGCGTTTGCATTCATTCCAAGAAAAAGGGTCCAGAAAATAATATGTAGCTTCTTCATGAATCTTAGAATAAAATATCAATGTATAATTCACTTTTCACCCCTTCAACTCCCGGTGTGAAATCGGTAGGCACTTCGGTTCCTTTCAGGATCTTACCGTTTTGATTCAGCATAATAAAATTCAGTGTCCAGTTCCCAGTCATAGTGTAATTGACAACACCGTAATACAAGCCATCGCTTTGCTGTGTCAGATCCTTATTATTGGTCGAAGAATGATTTCCCATAGAAGGTTCGGGCATTCGCGGGTCGAGCTGCAACGTATAATTGCTTACAGCTGTATAGGAGAACTGCGAAGGATCAGGGAAACTCCCGGATGGAGGACTGGCTGGCTGGTTGAATTTGTATATTCCGGCTATTAGTTCATTTTCGGCAACTTTCGGCTTTTGCGGCGACACCAGGGCGATGATGTATTGCTCACCATCTTTTCCCGTAAATGCAGTCATATTCAGGTTTTTGTTGGGTTGCTCCTGAACAGTAATGGTTTGCTTAACCGAATGGATTTGATTGTTAATGGTGAAACTGATATATAGTTCCCAGGTTTCGTTTGCACTACTTTCGCTTGTAAATACCGCGTATCCCGGAAAATATCCAGCATCGGCGTTGTAAACCATGTCGTACCGGTGAGGACAGGAAATCCTGCTGTCATCGGCACCCGTCATAATCGGTAAAAAAGTTACTGCAGATACATCTTCATTGGTATGATCGCCTGAAATCTTCAACCGGATCTCATTATACCCTTTATAAAAAGTTCCGTTCAGCGCTTCAATGCTGATATGATAGCCATTGCTATTAATGGCAGCAGCTTCTTTAAACTCGTAATGTTCCGTCACTACCGTATTTATCTCTGCTTCATAATCCGTTTTTTCTTTGGTGCACGACATCACCGATAAGCACAGGGTGGTGAAAAAAAATATTGTTTTTTTCATTATTGACGAAAGTCTGGTGAAAAATATCTGACAGGCAGCAGGTCGCTGTAAGCGCCGACGCTTCTTGGTCGTATCAAATTATACACAGGAAAACTGGTAAGCAGAAAGAAAACAGTGTCATCAGCATATATGAATATGTTGATCATGCATGCAAGGCAACCCTTACACACT
>ENA-UOUJ01001385-UOUJ01001385.1-activated-sludge-metagenome-genome-assembly--contig:-NODE-1385-length-12829-cov-5.118287_pt1 | contig 12829 bp, 11 predicted proteins | sample MGYA00249839_ERZ747224 | MGnify/ENA primary metagenome ERZ747224 (study PRJEB28782, sample SAMN03220277) | activated sludge metagenome | biome: wastewater; feature: sewage sludge; material... | reverse complement strand
GCGGCGGCGACCGAAACCACCGCGTCGCCATCATCGGCGATCAGCAGCGCATCGGCCGAGCGTAGCGACTGCGCCACGTTCCGCGCGGCGCTGACGCGATCGGAGCCGTATTTTTCGAAGGCGGCGATCCGACCGCCGCGCCGGCCAACCGTCTGCTTGAAGGCCGCCTCCACGACATTGCCGTAGGCGTTTTCGGGCACCATGGCGGCAAACGAGCGCTTTCCGGTGCTCGCGGCGTATTCGACGATCCGGGTGACGTCCGATTCAGGAAGAAAACTCAGAAGATAGACGCCTCTGCCCGCAATGCTTGAATCCGTGGAAAAGGCGATCACCGACGCGCCGCGGGTTCGCGCCACCTGAGCAACCCCCGGAACCGACGCCGCAAATAGCGGGCCGAGGATGATTTCGGCCCCTTCATCGAGCGCCTGTTGGGCTCCCTGCTGCGCACCCCGCGCCGTGCCCGCCGCGTCCTTGACCAGCACCTGGACGTTCGGATTCTGGAACTCCGACAGCGCCATCTCGGTCGCATTCCGCATCGACTGCGCCGCGATGCTCGCATTGCCTGCCGCCGACAAGGGAAGGATCAGGCCGACCTTGACCTGACCGGTGCCGATCGTAGCCCCTTGCGGGGGCCCCGCGCTCGCCTCGGGAGGCGGAGAAGAACCGGGGGAACTGGAAAAGCCGTTGGTCAGCGTTTGCTGGACTCCGGAGCAGGCGCCGAGCAGAGGCGCACCCGCGACAAGGCCCAGCACGGCTCGCCGCGTGGAGCCTTGACGCTGAGGTTCTGGTGCGAAGGGGTCTTTCATCATCATCCTTGCAACGGACCCGTCCCGACAGGTCCGAGCACAATCCAATCAGCGGGGGAATCAACCATATTGCTGGCGCACAGTTAACCAAAACAAACCGATCATGTCCGCCCCGAATTTTCCCCGTACACCCGAACCGGTGTCTATCCTCGGGTTTGTGCGGAGGGCATGATTGGCGTCGGAAACGCCGGAGCATGATCCTGGGAGGTGGAAGCCGGCTTTCGGGCGGATCCCTGCGCGAAAATGGGAACCCGAAGTCTGATTCGACGCAATGGAATTGGAGCATGTCCTGTTTAATCTGGTTCATATCCGGCTGTCTTGAAGTAGTTTGCGCATTCGGTTGGCGTGAAGAGGTCAGTGAGAATCGCTTCTGATTGTTCCAGATGATAATGTCATGGATTCTTTGGCAACTCTTCCCAAGATTGGCCATGCCTTCTTCACCCGCGATGGCGTACGGCTTGCCTTCGGCAAACGATGGGACGGTGCGGTCTTCCACATTTCGCAGGCCGACCGCGGCGCAGCATGTGGATGTCAGTGCCCCGCCAAGAACGGCGGGCGTAAGCTCATTGCACGAAAACCCGACAGCGACATCGCTCATCACTTCGCGCATGCGCCGCTCACGGCAGCGGAGCGAACTGCGGGTGCCGCTCCGAGCCGCAAGCACGGCAACATGACGGCTCTTCATCACTACGCCGAGCAATTGCTCAACAGTCGCAAGAGCCTCGTGCTTCCCCCCATGACAGCGACGTATGGAACGCGGACATGCACTTCTTGAGGCGCTCCCTCGTAGTGCGGTCTCGTTGGGGATGTCGGTTAAGATCGACGTCATGCGTCGGATCGGACACATCGAGAAGCACTTCAATCACATCAGTCGCGGTCTTGACGGGAAAGCAGCGCCGGCTGCGACGCAGGAGAACCTGCAGTTTTCATACGATCACAATGCTCTGCTTCGGAAGAAGAGCGACGAGCGCATTTGGATTCTCTGGGATGCGCCGTTCATGCAGGGTCACAATGATGCGTCTTATGGCGACCTGGAAGCGACGGTACTCGACGGTGCCCATTGTTGAATGGCGGCAGAAGGCGAACCTTATCGGAAAGGAGATGAATTGGCTGCGCGCCGCCGCCGCACATGATGATCTCAACCGGCAGATGGATTATTTGGATGACGCGATCATTGAAGCGCTTTCTGAATTTGACGGTTGGGTGCAACAGCAGATCGACCGGGCGCGGGGGAAGTGAGCTGTCGGATCGGTCCCGTGCCAAGCGATGAAAGCGTCACCCCAGTCCCGGTTGCGGGGCTCATTCCACGGCGTGCAGCGGGTAAGCTCGGGTTGTCCCGGCTCGTTCGTCGGGGCGTCTGAAGGCTAGACAATTCTACGGAAAGATATGTTTACGGATCATTTCAGCTATGAAAGATCTGTTTACGTTTCCTCTTGATCCCATGACATGATCTGTTTAGGTATCATTTGTTCTACAATGATACCTAAACAGATCATGACTCTTGCTCCAGATCCCTTGCTTAAGGAACTCGGCCTGCGCTTCCGAAAAGCGCGGCTAGCCGCCGGCTTATCCCAGGAGCAAATCGCCCTTCGGGCGAATATCAGCAGACCCCGCTATCGCGACATCGAGACAGGCGTTGCCGCCGCCCGCGCAACGACACTCGTCAATGTCGCCCGCGCCCTTGGCATGGAAATGATGTTGATCCCGCAGGCGATGGTGCCCGCCATTCAGTCGATGCTGCAACCCGCGGCCGACGATGACGATCGCCCCGCGTTCACGTCAGACGTCGAAGGGGAGGAGCGGTCGTGAACCAGGCTGTCCTTGCGGCTGAACGAATCCAATCGCTTGATATCTCATTGAACGATCTTCCCGTCGGCACCCTTGTCCGGACGCCGGGTGACTACAACGCGTTCAACCTTTTGCCCGCTTACCGGAGCATGAACAATCCGCCGATCTTCAGCCTGTCGCTTCGCTCAGCGGATGGCGGCCTCCGGCGCGATCCAAAACCTATACGCGGGGCGCTGCCGCCATTCTTTGCGAACCTGCTGCCCGAAGAGAAACTGCGCGAAGCGATGGAAAAGCACCATGCCGCGTCAGTCAGGCCGGGAAACGACTTCGATCTCCTGGCGGCGCTTGGAACCAATCTGCCAGGAGCGGTGCGCGCCCTGCCAAGTGATGGCGTTGCTGTTCCGACTGGCCCGGAGGGCGAGAAGAAGGCGCGCTTTTCGCTCGCCGGTGTGCAGATGAAGCTTTCTGTGATGAAGAACACAGGAAAAGAGGGTGGTATCACGCTCGCCGTCGACGACGAGCAAGGGCAGTACATCGCGAAATTTCCCTCCCTCACGCACATCGGACTCTCGGAAAACGAATTTGCGATCCTGGCCTTGGCGGAAGCGTTGGGGATGGAAGTGCCGGCACGCGAACTCGTCGAGAAGACGGAGTTCGCGGGCATTCCGGAAGAGTTCAACACCATGTCTACCGGCAAGGTGTTGCTTGTCCGCCGCTTCGACCGCGGCGCTGACGGCATGCGCGTACATATGGAGGACTTCGCGCAGGTCTTCGGTCGCTATCCGTCCGAGAAATACACCGGCGCAGCGTATCACAATATCGCCGCGGCGCTGACCAGCGGCGTCTCTTTCGATTCCGCAATCGAGTTTGTCCGGCGTCTCGCGCTCACCGCGATTACCGGAAACGGCGATATGCATCTCAAGAATTGGTCACTGCTCTATCCCGGAGATGGCCGGACGCCAACGCTGTCGCCTGTCTACGATGTGCTTTCAACAATTCCTTACATTCCGAAGGACGGGCTGGCCCTTAGCCTCGCCGGCGAAAAGTCGTTCAAGGCGCTGACTCCAGAACGCTGGCGCAATTTCGCGAACCGCAGCCGTCTTCCGGAAGGGGCTGTGGTGACCGCCGTAGCCGAGATCGCGGCGGCCGTGCGCGACAAATGGTCAGTTCTTCCAGAGCGCGACGTTGTGCCTGCGCAGGTGCTTGCGCGGATCGACGCACATATCGATGAAATGGCATACATCCTTGATCCCTAAGATTCGCAGGCCGCGAAATGCACATTACCAGATCCTGCCATCATATAGGGGATGTTGGCGAATGCGCTCCTCACGGATTTCCTAGCCAGCCTTCCGGACATTGAGCGCCTTCCTCACACTGATCGCAAAGCACTGTCATCTGATGGTGCTTTGCCATGGCGCGGGGTTGCGAGGAGATACGATCACTTCTCTTCAACTCGAAAAGCTACATCGAGCCGCGTGACGTATCGCCGCAAGACTGACTCACCTGAATCGATACATAGAAATAAGAGATAAGACCTGCTCGCATTGAGATCACGTTTGCTGCCGCGGGCAGCAAATTTGGTCTTTGGCTAAGCACCCTCCGCGCAACAACCCTCGTATGCAACCGGCCGCCGATGCAGGCGCTGGTGAAGGGAACGGCGTAAAGGAGAAGGGGCGCCGGGCGGTGCAACGCAGTCTGGGCGCACTCGAATGGCCGGTCGATTGGCGGCGACCAGGCGTTGCCCGCATCAGCCGTTCCGTTTGCCGCGATTCTCAACGAGCAACGCTCCCTGTCCTGTGAGAACTCTTGCCTTTGAGATATTGCGCCGCACGAGAGATCGATAGATGCGGTGGGATCGACAACAACAGATGGACATGATCCCGGTTTATCGCCCCAGTGTGAATAACCATCTCATGGCTCAAGGCAATTTCCTGCAACAGCTCCCGGGCACGAAGGCCAACATCCCCGCCCGATACTGAAAATCGATACTTCGTCACCCACACAAGGTGGTATTTGCAGTCCCATACCGTATGTCTGCCAGACTTCGATGTCTGCATCGCCGGATGCTAATGCATCCCGTCGCCTAAAGGCGAGGGGCTTACTGATCCCAGATAAAGAGTCTCTCGAAATGCTCGAAGACAGGTTGCCGGAAAGCCGCCTTGCCCGCGCGGCCAAACCGCCGCAGTCAGGGATCGTTCTCTGAGAATGGCCGCGGCCTCTTCAAAACCGGGCTGGGGATGATGGACCCCCGCCCCGGCAAAACAGGTCAACACCCCAGCGCCACCGGACGAAACGCCTGCAGCAGATGCTGATCGATCTTGCCGCCCATTTCCTCCATGGTCGCGAAGGATTCGGCGTGCGTTAAGGGAAGGCGATAGGCTCGTTTCTCGACCAGCGCGGCATGAATGTCCACGATCGTGGTGAGGCGCACGATGTCGCTGATCTGATCGCCACGCAGACCATCCGGATAGCCCGAGCCATCGAGCATCTCATGGTGGTGCAGAACAACGTCGAGCATCTCGGACGGAAAGCCGCCCTGCCTCACGAGAGCGTCGTAACCCAGTCGCGCATGCCGGCGAATTTCATCCTTCTCCTCGTTGTCGAGCCTGCCTGGCTTATCGAGGATGGCGACGGGAACGAAGGCCTTCCCCACGTCATGAAGCAAGGCGGCGCGCGCCAGCCGGCGCTGGTCGTCCTCTCGCATTCCCAGATGTTGCGCGAAGGCGGCGGCGTATCCCGTCACGAACAGGCAATGACGATAGGTATGAGTATGGTGGCGTCCGACGGTGGTCAGCCAGTCCCGCAACGAGGAGAGCTTGATCGCCGTCAGAATTTCCTGCTCCGCCTCCATGACATCGCTGAAGGAGAGTGGAACGCCGGCTGGAAGACTCTCGAAGATCTTCACCAGTACGGCATGCGCCGCGGCAATACCCCGATTCAGAACGTTGGCGTTCGCCGTGCCGCCATCATTCTCGCCGGGAAACGCGGCGCGGACGCGCTGCAGTACGACTTTCTTGTCCAGGGGGCGCACGATGATATCGGTGGCGCCGAGCGCCCCCGCCTGCATCGATCCGTGATGAAAGGCATCAGCAAGAACGAACAGCCGCGGCATCGATCGATGGTCCTCGGCGGACAGCTTGCTGCGCACCTGTAGTACGCTTTCAGGCGAGCGCAGATTGATATCGACGACGATACCCGCAAATCGATCCGACGGACTCTCCGGAATCCCGGAGGGCACGGTGGTTTCAACGTCGGCTACACATTGCAGAATAGCCCGGAGATCCCTGCTGCGGTCGATCCGGTCGGACGCCAGAAGCAAACGGCGCTTTTTGCGCGATCCGGTCGTGGGCGTCATTGGTCCTCGTGGGTGTCAGCTCGTCGCTTCGGGAATTTTAGCCGATAAGTAGATTCGCGAAGATTAAGAGGTAGTGTTAACGCTTGCGTAAGCCGATCTTCGACAGTCAACGGCACAGGCTGTGTCGGCCAGGGATTCTCCGGCATCCGGCGCGCTGGCTGCCCGGGGGCTGGCTGCTCGGGGAGAGTGTCAGCGGCGACCCGGTCACCCTCGCGGAGGCGTGGAGGAACAGCGCGAATGTGTTAGGATCCGCCATCGACGCTTCTCGCAAACAGACGCTTCTCGCAATCAAAGGCGTTATTCTGAATCGTCAGGACTTCCAGACGATCTTTATTCCGTCCTACCGGCCAGGCGGCATCATGAAACAGCGGATATCAGTCTTTTGGTCGACATGCCTTGTTGCGTTTTTCGCGGCCTGGGTTCCCCCGGGGCACGCGCAGCCGGCGGTCGCGGGGCCGGCATATTCGCCGCCTTTTACTGAAACGCTCTCAAACCACGTTCCGCTGGCTTTCGGCATGGATCCGATGACCGCCGCGAATGCGCTTGGCGAGACCCTGAACTACATGGAGGGCTCGCCCGGCAACGAGGTATTCCTGGCCTTCCTGAATTACGGCGGCAGCAACCTCTTCAATCGCAAGGATCGACTCTACCTGCAATTCCGCAGGGGCCGTCTCGTGGGCTGGAAGGGTGACTGGGGTCGTAACTGGATGTGGCGATGACGGCTGGAGCGTTTTCAAGCGAAGTGGACACCGGTTCGCGTGAAGAAAACGCTCCCAATCAAAATCATAGAGCCCGCTTCTGATTTGATCAGAAGCGGAAAGGCTCTATCTTCGCGAAGCGGGATCGCGCGGTTCCGCAGCGGCTATGGTTAGCAGAGGGTATCCATACGGGGCCGGCACCCAGGCTCCGGCCGCTCAATCCCGCGCATAGCCGATCAGCGGCGGTCGCGGCCGGAACAGCAGCATCAGAAGAATGCCCGCGACGCCGAGCACCGCGAAGGCTGGCTGATTCAAAACCAGCTTGACGAGATCCCACATCCAGGGAGCCAGGGCTTCGATCTGGGTCCGAACCGCGTGCTGGCTGGCCTGATGAACATCGTTCCAGAACTCGCCGAGTTTGGTCAGCCGCAAGGCTTGATCGGCGATTGACCGGGCGCCATCATAGATCAGAAAAATGAAACCGCCGGCCAGCAGCAGCAGCCCGATGAAACGAAGAATCGCACGGATCATGCTGTCACCTGCTCCTTATTTCCTGAGGGTCGCAGGTCGCCCCTTATCCCTCGAAGCCGCGAAATTCAATCTCGCCAGCGTCTCTTTCGCGGGTTTCGAGAAGACCCTTTTCGCCGCTTCCGCCCGCGGGGAGACGTTGACGCTCGAAAACAAGGGCTCTATAAGACCGCCGATGGCGGCGGGACGATCCTGCCGCCGCTGTTCTTTGAAAAAGACCCCTCGCGAGGCGTGAACTCCGAGGACGGCATTTTCAGGAACACAGGAAAACACATTCAGGCCCATCCGCGCAATCGAACGACCGGCCACCGGCTGGTATCTCGTGGCGGGCACCGCCGAAGGATTCGTTGAGACCATGGCCAATACGACCTCCGCCAAGAAAGCGACACGCAAGATTGCCCGCCGGACCGCCGTCAACAGATCGCGGCGCACCCTGATGCGCGGCACGGTCCGGATCGTCGAGGAAGCGATCGCGAAGGGCGATCGTGACGCCGCGATCCAGGCGATGAAGCGCGCGGAACCGGAGTTGATGCGAGCCGGCCAGCAGAACATCATTCATAAGAATAATGCGAGCCGCAAGGTTTCGCGGCTGACGCATCGAATCGCCAAGCTCGCAAAATGAGCTGATCAGGACGCCAGCTTTTGATTTGACGCGTTTTCTTCACGCGAACCGGTACCCACTTCGCTCGAAAACGCTCTAATCGCCGAAATTCCCAGAAGGCCCGGCCGAGTGCCGGGCCTTTATTTTTTGCGCGGCCGTACCAGAACCGGCGTCCGCCAGATAGAGCATTTTCCGGCGAAGCGGATACCTGTTCTCGCCGCAAGAAAATGCGACCCGATAATAATTTCCAGAGCATGATCCGATCAAGTTGATCGGATCATGCTCTGGAATGGTAACAGGACACTTCAGCAGTTCACGCCGCGCCGCCTGATGACGGCATCAAGTCATCGATCGCCACGGCGATTCATCCCGGGTTCAACAGCGCGACAACGCGATACGGAAACGGAACGCTCCCGATCCGATCGATCGGACCTGAAGGAACAGCCGTCCGGTGAAGTGCGGCGGCTTTCTTGGAGTCTCTCTGCTTCTGATGGAATCAGAAGCGAGGCTCTATAATTTTGATTCACGGCATTTTCTTCACGCGAACAGGTCTCCAATTCGCTCGTAAACGCTATAACCTTCCGAATCGAGACCATCGCATGACTTCCTATCGATATATCCACATGTATATATCTATAAGTTTCGCGGAGACGCCCCGATGGGCGCGCGGCCGGCGTAGGCTACCCGCAAAAACAGTCAGAAAAAAACGCGCTTAGCTAATCACTTATCGCCATAGCGTAAGGAAGCACTTTCAAAACGACCTCGCGCTTCGCCCTCGTTTATCCTTTCTTAAAGTATTTTAGACGGCGCGGCGAATTTGTAACACCTCACGGAAGACATCGAATCCGCGCGCAGATTCAAACCGTTGCTGATTGGACGCGCCGGAAGCCGAGCATGTCCCGTGCTCTCATTCGATTTGCGCGGCGCAGCCGCGACGCGAAAGCCGTTGCGAGAATTGGAGCGTGGTGTATTTCTCTAGGGGCTCGCGGCACTCGCGGCTCTTCAGATAATTCTGATGAGAGAATCTTGAGTGGACGTGCATATCGGCGGCGATATTCACGTTAGTGAAGCTTTCCATGTGATGGCGAATGGCAACTCATAGCAACATGAGAACGGATGTTTCATGCCGAAATTTCTCGTCTGCAACGTTGACCTTAAACGTTGCCCGCGAGAGACGCGCTTCGGCCATGCCCCATCTTCGCCGAAGAGAGCGGGCGAGTTGACCTGGTGAGTTAGAGTGCGGGCGTAGCGATCCGACAACTTGGCGTCGGGGTTCGCAGACTGAATTTGAAATTGATGTGAGAGGACGTCTCGGCGCGGTCCGTCGCAGCGAGGAGGGGATTTATGTCGAATAGAAACACCACCGGATTTCATTCATGGAATTATCTCACTGACGTTTTCTCGAACACGACGACATTCTTGCGCGCGCTCATGCAATCCGCGGCCGGATCATCCAGTCGCCACTGACCCCGACTTCGCTTTGTTTTCAGCCATCCGAATCGCTTACGGTACTCAGCCGAACGATAGGTCATGACTGAACGAGCGCGGAGGGATCACGGCGAACGCTTGATCTTGAACAGAGCAGTCGCATCGCAACAACCTTTAACCAGAAAAGTCGTCACAGGACATGTCAGACACGGAACAGGAGCGCTGGTCGCGGGTGAAGGGTCGATTGCGATCGACCGTGGGAGAGGACATCTATTCAAGCTGGTTTGCGAGGATGGACCTGGAAAGCGTGCATGGCGAGAGCGTTCGCCTGTCGGTCCCGACCCGGTTTCTGAAAAGCTGGATTCAGGCGCATTACGCCGAGCGTGTGCTGTCCTGCTGGCAGGCCGAACTGCCGGACGTGCACCGGATTGATCTCACCGTGCGTTCGGCCATGCGCTGCGCGGCGCCCGTCCGGGAAGCGCCAGCGGGCGATGCGCGCCGCCCCGAACGCAGCGAGGGCCGGGACGGCGTCGAGTTGAAAACGGTTGCGACCGCACCAGCGTCCGCCAACCATGATGCGCTCGGCGGCTCGCCTCTCGACCCGAGGCTGACGTTTCAAAGTTTCGTCACCGGCCGCTCCAATACGCTGGCCCACGCGGCGGCGCGGCAGGTCGCCGAAGGCCGGCGCGGCGACAGCGTGATGTTCAACCCGCTCTATATTCACGCCGGCGTGGGCCTTGGCAAAACGCATCTGCTGCAAGCTGTCACATGGGCGGGGAATGCAGGGACGGAGCGCAGGGTCCTCTACCTGACGGCGGAGAAGTTCATGTATGGCTTCGTCGCCGCGCTGAAGACGCAGACCGCGCTCGCTTTCAAGGAGGCGCTCCGCGGCATCGACGTTCTGGTCATTGACGACCTGCAGTTCCTGCAGGGCAAATCGACCCAGGCTGAATTCTGCCACACCCTGAATGCGCTGATCGATGCCGGCCGCCAGGTCGTCATCGCAGCCGACCGGCCGCCGTCCGACCTGGAAAGCCTCGACGATCGCGTACGGTCACGGCTCGCCGGCGGGCTCGTGGTCGAAATGGGATCACTCGGCGAGGAGCTTCGGCTCGGGATCCTGCGGTCGCGGGTCGAAGCCGCGCGGGTCCACCACGCCAGTTTCGACGTGCCGGAGCAGGTTTTGGATTACCTCGCGAAAGCGATCACGCATAACGGGCGCGACCTCGAAGGCGCGATCAACCGGCTTCTGGCGCACAGCAAGCTCAACGCCCAGCCGGTCACGCTCGAAATGGCCGAGCGCGAGGTCCGTGACCTGATCCGTCCGCAGGAACCCCGGCGCATCAAGATCGAGGACATCCAGCGGGTCGTTGCGCGGCAGTATAACGTGAGCCGCTCGGACCTTCTGTCCTCGCGCCGCACCGCCAACGTGGTGCGGCCGCGGCAGGTCGCGATGTATCTGGCCAAAACGCTGACGTTGCGTTCCCTGCCCGAGATCGGCCGCCGGTTCGGGGGCCGGGATCATACCACCGTGCTGCACGCCGTGCGCAAGATCGAGGCGCTGGTGTCGAAGGACGCAACGCTCTCCGACGAGGTCGAGCTGCTGAAACGCCAATTGCAGGAATAGGCGCGGGACGGGAGAATCCTTCCGGAAAAAGCCGGACCGGGGCGAACCGCGGGGCTTGCGCAGGAGGGACTTCCGCGTCACCTTACGGTCCCGCCGGATTTAAGCGAAATCAGCCTTGAGCTTCGAGGCCTCGCTTGAACTCCGAGGTCTCGGCGCCGCGAGTCCTCGCGGCATTTTCAGCACACGACCTGAACCTGGATCGGACGGATTTGCAATGAAGGTCACCGTCGAACGCGCGCAACTGCTGAAATCGCTCGGCCACGTCCATCGCGTTGTCGAACGGCGGAACACGATTCCGATCCTGGGAAACGTGCTGGTCCGCGCCGAGAGCGCCAAGCTGTCGCTGAAGGCGACCGATCTCGATCTGGAGGTAACGGAAACGCTGGCGGCGGAAACCGGCACTGTCGGCTCGACCACGGTTCCAGCGCACATGTTCTACGACATCATCCGCAAGCTGCCCGATGGCGCGCAGATCGTGCTGGAAGGCGACGGCGACCGTTCGGTTCTAACCATCCGCGCCGGACGCTCCCGCTTCACCCTGCAGACACTGCCGGAGAATGATTTCCCCGATCTCGCGGCCGGCGAGATGACGCATGCTTTCACGCTGGCCGCAGCAGACCTGAAGCGGCTGATCGATCGCACCCAGTTCGCGATCTCGACCGAAGAGACCCGCTACTATCTCAACGGCATCTACCTGCACGGCGCGGGCAGCGCAAACAACGCAACGCTGCGCGGCGTCGCGACCGACGGTCATCGCCTGGCGCAACTCGATCTCGCTTTGCCGAAGGGCGCTGAGGGAATGCCCGGAATCATCATTCCGCGCAAGACGGTCGGCGAGGTGCAGCGGTTGATCGAGGATAGCGAGGCCGAGATCGGAATCGAATTGTCGCAGGGCAAGATCCGCTTTACCCTCGGCAACGTCGTGCTGACCTCCAAGCTGATCGACGGTACCTTCCCGGACTACGGCCGCGTGATCCCGCAGAGCAACGACAAGGAGTTGGTCGTCGACAAAAAGGATTTCGAGGCTGCGGTCGATCGCGTCTCGACGATCTCCAGCGAACGCGGCCGCGCCGTGAAGCTGGCGTTGTCAGCGGGCAAACTGGTTCTGTCCGTGACCAATCCCGATTCCGGCAGCGCCACCGAGGAGCTTGAGGTCGAGTACGCCTCCGACGCACTCGATATCGGATTCAATTCACGCTATCTGCTGGACATCGCCGCGCAGATCGAGGGCGAAGCCGCGGTGCTGAAGCTCGCCGACCCCGGATCGCCGACGCTGGTGCACGACAGGGATTCCAGGGGCGCGCTCTACGTCCTGATGCCGATGCGGGTGTGATCTCCTTCCGATCCGCGCGGCCCGCCCAACGCTGCGATGGCTGTACCGGGTACGAGGAGAAGAAGGCCGGTACCGCTGCATGACCCCTTCCCGCATCCGTCGCCTGAGCCTCACCCACTTCCGCAACTACCGGGCCGCGACGTTCGAGCCGCGCGGCAACATGGTCGTGCTGGTCGGACCGAACGGCGCCGGCAAGACCAATTGCCTCGAAGCCATTTCATTGCTGTCGCCGGGACGCGGATTGCGTCGCGCAACGCGCGACGACATCGCAGACAACGGAGGCGACGGCTCCTGGGCGGTGTCGGCCGAGATGCAAGGCGCGCTGGGCCTTGCGACGCTCGGCACCGGCATCGACGCGCCGGGCCATGAAGCGGCTCCGGGCGGCCGGCGCTGCCGGATCGACCGCGAGCCCGTCGCATCGGCAGCCGCGTTCGGCGACCATCTGCGCATGGTCTGGCTGACGCCTTCGATGGACGGCCTGTTCACCGGGCCGGCGTCGGACAGGCGGCGTTTCCTCGACCGCCTGGTGCTGGCGATCGACAGCGATCACTCCGGCCGAGTCTCGGCGCTGGAGCGCAGCCTGCGCTCGCGCAACCGCCTGCTGGAGATGCGTCACCACGACGATCTCTGGTGTGAGGCCGTTGAGCGTGAAACCGCCGAGCTTG
>ENA-UOUJ01001384-UOUJ01001384.1-activated-sludge-metagenome-genome-assembly--contig:-NODE-1384-length-12830-cov-5.638121_pt1 | contig 12830 bp, 8 predicted proteins | sample MGYA00249839_ERZ747224 | MGnify/ENA primary metagenome ERZ747224 (study PRJEB28782, sample SAMN03220277) | activated sludge metagenome | biome: wastewater; feature: sewage sludge; material... | reverse complement strand
CGGCTGCCGCGACGAGGGCGGCCGCTTCAGCGAGGCGCGTTTCGTCGCCAACGCCATCGATCCGCAGGTGCGGATGATCGAGATCAAGCTCTCGCAGGGCGCCAAGCCCGGCCACGGCGGGATGCTGCCGGCGGCCAAGGTGAGCGCCGAGATCGCCGCCGCGCGCGGCGTGCCGCAGGGCGTGGACTGCATCTCGCCGGCGGCGCATTCGGCGTTCTCCACGCCGATCGGGCTGCTCGAGTACGTCGCGCGGCTGCGCGAACTGTCCGGCGGCAAGCCTGTCGGCTTCAAGCTCGCGCTCGGCCACCCCTGGGAGTGGTTCGGCCTGGCCAAGGCGATGCTGGAAACCGGCCTGCTGCCGGACTTCATCGTGGTCGACGGCGCCGAGGGCGGCACCGGCGCGGCGCCGTCTGAGTTCATCAACCACGTCGGCGTGCCGATGCACGAGGGGCTGATGCTGGTGCACAACACGCTGGTCGGCATCGGCGTGCGCGACAAGGTCAGGATCGGCGCCGCCGGGAAGATCGCCAGCGCCTTCGACATTGCCCGCACCGTCGCGATGGGCGCGGACTGGTGCAACGCCGCGCGCGGCTTCATGTTCTCGCTGGGCTGCATCCAGTCGCGCAGTTGCCATACCGGCCACTGCCCGACCGGCATCGCCACCCAGGACCCGGCGCGCTGGCGCGCGCTCGATGTCGAGGACAAGGCCGCGCGCGTGTTCAACTTCCACCAGAACACGCTCAAGGCGCTGCGCGACCTGCTCGGCGCGGCGGGGCTGGAGCATCCCTCGCAGCTGGGTCCGGAGCACATCCTGCGGCGCGTGTCCCAGACCGAGGTGCGCTCGCTTGCCGCGCTCTACCGCTTCCTGGAGCCGGGTGAACTGCTCGACCAGGTCCCCGAGCACGCGGTGTTCCGCATGTTCTGGCCGATGGCACGCGCGGATTCGTTCGCGCCGCCGGAACGCGCGATGGAGATGCGGCGCAGCAAGGTGCTGTAGGCCACGTCGCTCATACGAAAAGATGGACGTAGGAGCGGGCCATGCCCGCGACCCGCGGCGACCTGGCATCGTCGCGACCCCGTCGCGCCCATGGGGCGCTCCTACGGCAATACATGTTCCTGATCGTAAGTTGGCCTCAGCCTTCGAGCGGGAGCTCGACGGCATCGCCGAGCGACTGCTTCGTGACCACGCTGGTCGCAGCGAGGTCGGCGGTGACGTTGCCCAGGGTGGCGAACATGTCCGGGATGGTGTCGACCGCGAGCAGGATGCCCAGCGGTTCGGTCGGCAGGCCCATCGACTGGACCACCGGCATGTTGGTGGTCATGAAGATGGCCTGGCCGGGCAGGCCGACCGAGCCCATGCTGATCACCGTCGCCAGCGCCGCGCCGGCGGCGAGATGGGCGATGCCAAGGTCGATGCCGTAGATCCAGGCGATGAACGCAGCGACGGTCATGTACTGCACCGGGCTGGTGATGCGGAACAGCGACACCGCCATCGGCAGCACCAGCGATGCGACCGCGAGCGGGTAGCCGAGGCGGGTGCGTGCGCATTCGAGCATCGCCGGCAATGTCGCCAGCGACGACTGCGTGCTCAGCGCGATGGTCTGCGCCGGCAGGATGCCGCTGGCGAAGCGCCGCACCGGCTCGTTGCCGGCCAGCGCGACCACGACGTACATCAGCGCGGTGGCCGCCAGGTGCAGGCAGCACAGCAGCAGGATGTACCAGCCCAGCGCGGTCAGGACGCCGACGCCGACGCGGGCGCAGACCGCGAACATCAGCGCGAACACGCCCAGCGGCGCGGCCCACAGCACCCAGCGCACGATGATGATCATGGTGTCGATCACCGTCTGCAGCAGATCGAGCATGCGCAGCCGGCGTTCGGGATCGACCCGGGCCAGCGCGAAGCCGAAGAACAGCGAGAACACGACTGTTGGCAGCATCGCGGCGGCCGCGGCGGCGGCGATGGCGTTGGACGGGATGACCGCCACCAGCCAGTCGCCGATGCTGGTCGGCGTGGTCGCCAGTTCTTCGCCGGAGAAGGCCGCGCGCAGCGACGCAACCAGTGCATCGTCGCGCGGCAGCAGCGACAGCGCCGCGGGCGCGAGCACGGCGGTGAACGCGGCGATGATCGCCAGCAGCACGATGAACACCACGATCGCGCGCCGTGCCGTGCGCCCGGACGCGGCGGCGTCGCTGGCCGAGTTGACGCCGATGATGACCAGCGCGGCCACCAGCGGCACCACGGTCATCTGCAAGGCGTTGAGCCACACCCGGCCGATCGGCTGCACCGCGTCGGCAAGGTCGATGGCGAGGCCGTGGTTGATGAACGCCAGCAGCAGTCCGAGGACGGCGCCGGCGGCGAGCGCCAGCAGGATGCGTGTGGTGTGCGACATGGCGTCTCGTCGTGTGGGTCAGTCGGCAGGATGCGGCAAAACCCGGGCCGCGGCCAGACGGGGTGGGCGCTCAGGCGTCGAGCAGGGAGCGTACGTGTTCGTGGTAGTCGTCAAGCCGGCGCCGGCGCGATTCGTCGCCGCACAGAAGCACGAATACCAGGTCGGCCAGGTGCTGCAGCGCGGCCTGGTAGAGCAGCAGCTCGACATGGGGTGCCTCGTCATGCGCCGACACCAGCAGCGACAGGTCGGCATGCGCGCGCAGCGCATTGGCGGTGTGCCGGGTGATCGACACCACCTTGCCGCCGCGTGCGCGCACGGTGCGCGCCAGCTGGCACAGCAGGGTCGCCTCGCCGCGTTCGGAGAACAGCAGCAGCACGTCGCCCGGCTGCGAGCTGGAGACCTCGGCCGGCACCAGCACCGCGTCGAAATGGTGGATCGCGAGGAAGCCCAGCAGCGACAGCCGGATCGCAAACGCACGCGCCAGCACGCTGTCCTCGCCGATGCCGACGACGAAGATCTTGCCGGCGTCGCGGATCATGGCCGCAACCGCCTCGATCTGCTCGGGCGGGTTGAGCAGCCGCGTTTCCTCCTCCGCGCGCGACTTCGCCTGCCACAGCGTGCGCGCGAGGGCGTCCTGGCGGCTCTCGCCTTCATCGCTTTCCGCCGGCCTGGCGACGTCGCCGTTGCGCGCGATCGCCTCGCCGATCGAGTACTTGAGGTCGGGATAGCCCTTGAAGCCGAACTTCTGGCTGAACTTGACCACGCTCGACTGGCTGATGCCCAGCGCGTTGGCCAGCTGCTGCGAGGAGTAGTCGCGCAGCAGGTGCGCGTTGTCGAGGATGAAGTCGGCGATGCGGCGCTCGATTGCCGACATCTGTCCGCGCTCGGAGCGGATGACCAGCAGCGGCTGCATCAGGCCAGGATCGGTTCGTAGCCGCGGATCGCGCGGATGCCCAAGCCCGGTGCCTCCGAGACCGAGATTTCCGATTCGTTGAAGCTGACGCCGCCGTCGACCGGGTCGAAGGCGCACAGCGACGGCCCGTCGAGGTCGACCTTGGTGATCACGTCGGACTTGGCGATCGCCAGGTGGACCGCGGCGGCGACGCTGATGCTGGTCTCGATCATGCAGCCGATCATGCACTCGACGCCGTACAGCGCGGCGATGTCGGCGATGCGGATGGCGTTGGAGATGCCGCCGGTCTTCATCAGCTTGATGTTGATGATGTCGGCGGCGCGGCGTTCGATCAGCTCGATCACCTCCAGCGGGCCGAACACGCTTTCGTCCGCCATCACCGGCGTCTTCACCCGGTCGCTGACGTACTTCATCCCGGCGATGTCGCGCGCGGGCACCGGCTGCTCCAGCAGTTCCAGGTGCACGCCGGCGTCCTCCAGCGCGTGCATGGCGTGCACCGCCTGCTTGGCGGTCCAGCCCTGGTTGGCGTCGAGGCGGAGCAGGGCGCGACCCTCGACCGCGGCGTGGATCGCCTTGACCCGCTCGACGTCGAGGCCGATGTCCTTGCCGACCTTGATCTTGAGCGATTCGAAGCCGCGGTCCACCGCCGAGATCGAGTCCGCGACCATCTTGTCGATGTGGTCGACGCTGATGGTGATGTCGGTGGTGATGACCGGCTCGCCGCCGCCGAGCATCCGGTACAGCGGTGCCTCGTACAGCTGCCCCCACAGGTCGTAGACCGCGATCTCGACCGCGGCCTTGGCGCTGGTGTTGCGCTCGAGCGCGGTCTGGACCAGGCGCACGATGCGGTTGAGGTTGGCGATGTCCTCGCCGATCAGCCGCGGCGCGATCACCTTGCCGATCGCCTCGATCATCGAGCCGAGGGTGTCGCCGGTGATCACCGCGGTCGCCGCGGCCTCGCCGTAGCCGACGTGGCCGCTGTCGGTGTGGATCGAGACGATCAGGTCCTCGACCGTGGTCACCGTGCGCAGCGCGGTCTTGAACGGTGTCTTCAGCGGCACCCGGACCATGCCGAGGCGGACGTCGGTGATCTTCATGCTTGCTCCCCTGCGGCGGCGGCCGCCTTCCCTGTCGCGGTCAAGGCCGGATACGCTGGATGTTGGTGATCCGGTCGACCGTCGCCGTGGTGGCGTTGGACATCATCGGCAGCAGCGGCGTGACCACCACGCCGTTGAGGTGGAAACGGCGCAGCCCACCGGCGCCGTCGGCCAGCGACATGCCGCTGGTGTCGTGGATCACCCAGGTCTCGCCGTCGATGCGGCCCAGCACCATCATCACGTGGCCGGGGATGTAGATCAGGTCGCCGACTTCCGTCTCGCGCAGCAGGCGCAGGCGTTCGTCGTGGCCGATGCTCTCGTCCAGCGCGATCCGGTTCAGTGCAGGACTGCGCGACTGGTCGCTGGTGTTGCGCGGCAGCAGCACGCCCATGCTGCGGTAGATCTCGGAGACGAAGCCGCTGCAGTCGCGGGCGTTGTAGCGGTGGCCCCAGCCGTAGCGCTCGCCGAGGAACTTGAAGGCCTGGCGGATCAGGTGTTCCTTGGTCAGCGGCAGGTAGTCGGTGGCGACATCGGCCGAGCGCGGTACCAGCGCCGGGATGAACGCCAGCGTGCCGTCGGCGTTGCGCGCGGGCAGGTCGACGACGTGGCCGAAGGCAGGGTGCTGGCCGTTGAGCGGCTGGTCCGCCGGCCACTGCGCCAGCGGCAGGCGCACGCCCATGTCCAACTGCACGTCGGATGCGGCGGCGTTCTCCGGCGTGAACACGGTATTGACCTTGGCGCCGGTGACGACGAGGAAGGGCTGGCGCCGGGCATGCGCGAAGATCTCCGCCTTGTCGCCGAAGGCGACCGCGCCGGCCTCGATCCACGCGGCATAGGTCTGGCTGAGCACGAACAGCCAGCGGCGGTCGCGGCTTTCGTGCACCACCGCCACCGGCGTGCCGGGGAACAGCGCGCTTTCCTGGAAGCGGTCGATGTCGCGGTCGTCGGGCGTGCTGAACACGTGCAGATGAGTGGGGAAGCTGCGCAGGTCGGCACGCCGCACCACCATGCCGTAGCGCGTGACCTGGGTCTGCGGAATGCCCTTGAGGTTGATCGCGGTGACCAGCTTGTCGATGGCGCGATCGCTGCCTTCCTTGCCGGTCTCGTCGTAGAGCGTGCGGGTGGGGCGCGGGGAGGCTTTCTCGATCCACGCCTGGACCTGTTCGGCCTCAAGCGTCACCGGCAGCTGCTCGATGTCGTGCAGGGACGGATCGAGCCGCTGCAGCGCGGCGTTCTGCTCGGCGATCGCGGCGCGGTCCAGGACCACGCGCCCGGCGCCGGGCAGCCGGTCGATCCAGTACTGCGGCGAGAGCTGGGCCTCGACCACGCCCGGGAGGACTTCGACCTCGGCGGGGGCGTCGGCCAGGGCCGGTGCCGCCGCCAGCGCGGCCAGTGTCCCGGCCAACATCCCGGCCAGCGCGAACGGCGCGCCTCTGGCCCAGCCGGTCGGTGATCGCTTCTTGCTCAAGACGGGAGCTCCAGGATCCGAAGGCGGATCCGCAGGAAGGAATACATCATTCATCTATGGAAATTGTCAAGAATAATTTATTGACGACACCTTGCGGTCATGTTACACAGCCTGAAACCCTGACATGACGGTGGCGAGACGCTGTGCGCATCCGCGTTCGATCGATGGCTGAGGGGCGATCCGGGGCAATGCCCCCCGGGGTCGCACGCCGACCGCGATCATTTCTCGCGCTCGGCCTGGTCCTGGCCCTGTCGCTGGCCGCGCTCGCGCTTGCGGGCGAGAAGGCGGGTGCGTACGGCAACGCCGCCGATGCCGTCGCGGACGTTGTCGAACTGGTCGATGCCGGGCGCTTCGCGGATGCGACGGAGTTGATCGACCGCCTCCAGGCCTCGCAGCCGCCCTCGTCGGACAGCCACCGCGCGCTGGAATTCCAGCGCGAGCGCATGCGCCGGATCCAGCTCGACTTCCGCCTCGACGCCGGACAGGTCAAGGCCGCGGTGCGCCGGCAGGTGCCCGACCTGCGCGACGACGAGTTCGAGCGCTGGCGCCGCGCCGGGCTGTTCGAATCGCAGCGGATCGATGGCGAGGTCCGCTACTTCAGTCGCTCGCCGTCCAACCTGTTCCGCCTGAGCGAAGAGGCGAGGGCGCGTCGCGCCGATCCGAAGCCGTTCAATGACAGCCCGCTGGAAGTGCAGCAGACGCCGCACCACGCCGAAGTGCGCGACCAGGCGCTGGCGCAGGGCAGCCGCAGCGTCGCGCCGCGGCGGGTGCGGGTCACCCAGTCGCTGGCCGTCGCTGCCGACGCGGTGCCGGCCGGGGAAACCGTGCGCGCCTGGATCCCGTATCCGCGCGCGATTCCCGGTCAGCAGGAGGCGCTGCACCTGCTCGACACCTCGCCCGTGCGGCATCAGCTGGCGCCGGAATCGGCCATGCAGCGGACCGTGCATTTCGAACAGCCGGCGCAGGCGGGCGAGCCGACGCGCTTCTCGGTCAGCTACGAACTTACCGTCTTCGGGCAGTACGTCGCGGTCGATCCGGCGCGGGTGGTACCGGTCGAATCGACGCCGGAGCTCGCGCCGTACCTCGCCGAACGTGCGCCCCATGTCGTGTTCAGCGACGCGATGCGCCTGTTCTCCGCGCAGGTGGTCGGCGACGAGAGCAATCCCTATCGCATTGCGCAACGCCTGTTCGACGCGGTCGACCGCATCCCCTGGGCCGGCGCGCGCGAGTATTCCACCATCACCAACATCGCCGAGCACGCGCTCAAGGCCGGCCACGCCGACTGCGGCCAGCAGACCCTGCTGCTGATCACCCTGCTGCGCATGAACGGCATTCCCGCGCGCTGGCAATCGGGCTGGATCTTCTCCGACGGCCGCTACAACAACATGCACGACTGGGGCTGGCTGTACCTCGCGCCCTACGGCTGGCTGCCGATGGACGTCACCTTCGGTCGCCTGCCAGGCAGCGATCCGCAGCTTGCCGGGTTCTACCTCGGCGGCTTCGACGCCTACCGCATCGCATTCAACGACGATTACGGCCGCGACTTCGTTCCGGCCAAGACGCACTTCCGTTCGGAGACGGTCGATCTCCAGCGCGGAGAAGCCGAGTGGGACGGCGGCAACCTGTACTTCGACCAGTGGAAATACGACTTCGAGTGGGAGCTGCTGCCGCTTCCACCCGGCCAGCGCACCTGACCACCGCCAACCTCAGCAAACGTTCCGGGGAGAACCGCAATGAAGGCCAGCCACACCCGATTCCGCCGCGCCGCACTGTGCATCGCGCTGGGCGCATGCTTCGCCGCCACCACGCCGATCGTGTTCGCGCAAAGCGCCACCGGCGCCGTGGCCGGCCGCGCCAGCGCCGGCGACCAGATCAGCATCACCAACACCGCGACCGGCGCCACGAGGACGGTCACAGTGTCCTCGGACGGCAGCTACCGCCTGACCCAGCTGCCGATCGGCGACTACCGCCTGCAGGTCAACCGCGGCGGCCAGGGCGTGGGCGATCCGATCACGGTCAATGTCTCCCTCGGCGGCACCACCACCGTCAACCTCGGCGGCGACGGCGGGCTGGTCAACCTCGACTCGGTGCAGGTGATCGGGGAGCGCGTCGTCAACCGCGTGGACGTGTACTCGACCGAGTCGGCCACCAACATCAGGCGCGAGGAGCTGGCGCGACTGCCGGTGGCACAGAGCCTGAGCTCGGTGGCCCTGCTTGCCCCGGGGGTGATCGCCGGCGCTACGTCCAACGTCAGCGGCCTCTCCTTCGGCGGTTCCTCGGTGGCCGAGAACTCGGTGTTCATCAACGGCCTCAACGTCACCGACTTCTACAGGCGCCACAGCTTCTCCACCGCACCGTTCGACTTCTTCCAGGAGTTCCAGATCAAGACCGGTGGCTACTCGGTCGAGTTCGGCCGTGCGACCGGTGGCGTCCTCAACGCGGTCACCCGGCGCGGCAGCAACGAGTTCGACGGCGGTGTCACCATTACGTTCGAACCCCAGGCGTGGAAATCCAGCGGCGAAGACCGCTACTACGACAATGGCACTGTCAACGTCCGCTCCAGCCGGGACGAGAGCAGCTTCACCAAGGCCAACGTCTGGGCGTCAGGCCCGATCGTGAAGGACAAGCTGTTCCTGTTCGCGATGTACGAACAGCGTGACAGCAACTCCAGTTATACCAACGGCAGCGGCAGCACCTGGACCAAGAGCGGGGGCGACAACGGTTTCTGGGGCGCGAAGATGGACTGGAACATCACCGACAACCATCTGCTGGAGCTGCTCGCCTTCTCCGACGAATCCTCCAACGACACCAGTACCTACGCCTACAACTGGGATCAGGGCGCCGTTGGCGCACAATCCGGCAGCCGGTCGACGGAATCCGGCGGCAAGAGCGGATCGATCACCTATACCGGGCACTTCGGCGAGAACTTCACCGCCAAGGCCATGTACGGCATCAACCAGAGCAGCAGCTTCGGCAGGGGGCCCGCCGACGACCTGTGCGAGCAGGTGACCTATGAGAACGCGTCGTACGGCGCCGTGTATCGCGCGATGGGCAGTCCGATCCTGGGTTGTCATACGGGCGGAAGCGTCATCTCCCACGAGGACGAGCGCAAGGTCAAGCGGCTGGATTTCGAATGGGCGCTTGGCGACCACCTGCTGCGGTTCGGCTGGGACCATGAGCTGATGACCACCGACCGTACCGATCGCTATCCCGGTCCCGGAGGCCGGGTGTGGACCGCCTATGGGAGGACCAGCCCGACCCAGGTGCTCGACAACGGCACCGCGCTCCCGGTGGGCGTGAACGCGTTCCTGCGGGCACGCAGGCGTGCCGCCGGCGGTGTGTTCGACATCGAGACCAGTGCCATGTACCTGGAGGACGTCTGGAACGTCACTCCCAACCTGGTGCTCAACCTCGGCCTGCGCGTCGACAACTTCGAGAACTTCAACGCAGCCGGCGACAGCTACATCAAGCTCGACAACCTGGTTTCGCCGCGCCTGGGCTTCTCGTGGGACATGAAGGGTGACGGCAGCACCAAGCTTTACGGCAACCTGGGCCGTTACTACATGCCAGTCACCAGCATCATCAGCTACAACTTCGCCGGTGGCCTGACCGACGAATACACGTTCTACGCCCTCGACGGCTGGCGCCCGGAAACCAATCCGGTGACGGGTGCGCCGTACATGGCGCCTATCGTCGGCGCGCAGCTCGGGCCCGTGGACGACACCTTCAACCTGTCCAACGAACCGGTGGACGAGGACCTGGATGCCGTCCACCAGGACGAGGCGATCCTGGGCTTCCAGCAGATGATCAACCAGGCATGGTCCTGGGGCGTCAATGCCACCTACCGGCGCATGGACAACGCGATGGACGACGTCCGCATCAATGCGCTGTGCGGCGTGCGCCACGGCACCTTGTGGCCGATTGCCAACCCGGGTGACGAGCTGACCCTGTGGGGCACCACCGGCATGGGCTGCGCCCAGGACGGATGGGTGACCATCGACACCTCCAGGGAAGGCTACATCACGGTCGGCAGCAACCGGATCGTCGGCTATGCCAAGCCGCGCCGCACCTACAAGGCGGTCGAATTCCAGATCGACCGTGCCTGGGACGACAAGTGGGCGTTCAATGCCTCCTACCTGTGGTCCAAGTCCGAAGGCAACCACGAAGGCCCGGTCAATTCGGATACCAACTACGGCGACACCGGCATGGTCCAGCACTGGGACCATCCGGCCAACAACGAGCGCTACGGTGATCTGTTCAACGACCACCGCCACCAGGTCAAGCTGCGCGGCAGCTACAAGCTCAACGAGATGTGGACCTTCGGCGGCACGCTGACCGCGCTGTCGGGCGGTCCGATCACCGCTTTCGGCGTGACCTGGCCTGACGAGAACCTTGCCGTGGCCAGCTTCACCAGCACCGGCAGCGGCGGCGGTACCGGCTGGCTGTGCGTGCAGAACTGCACCGACTGGGCCAACCGCGTGCACGAATGGTCCCCGCGCGGCGCGTTCGGGCGGATGCCGTGGATCTACAACATGGGTGCCAGCGTGACCTGGACCCTGCCTGTGGAGAACGTCGATCTGAAGGCGCGATTCTCGGTGTACAACGTGCTCAACAGGCAGGAGGTCGTCGCCGTATCCGCGCGCTACGAGGGCAATCCCGGCGTGGTCCGCCCGACCTTCGGCACCGGTACCGCCTGGCAGTCACCGCGCTACGCGCAGCTGGTCGTGACCTGGAACTTCTGAGTCCGTGCGCAGCGGATTGCGCCCCTACCGCCGGCCGGCCCCTTCCGGGGCTGGCCGGTTTTCCATTGCGGCGGCAGGGCGCTCCCGCTGCTGGCTGTTGGCGCTGTGCCTGCTCTGCCCGGCGGCGTCTTCCGCGCAGGCTGCAACCTCCGTCGAACGCATCGACGCCGAAGTGCGTGCGGCCATCGAACGCTACCGGCTGCCGGGCATCGCCGTCGGCGTGATCGAACGCGGCGAGGTGGTGTTCGCCCGCGGCTATGGCGAGGCTGCAGCCGGGACGGGTGATCCGGTGACCGCGGAGACGATGTTCAAGATCGCCTCCAACAGCAAGGCGATGACTGCCGCGCTGCTGGCGCGGCTGGTCGACCAGGGCAAGCTGGAGTGGACCGATCCGGTGGTGAAGCACCTGCCGGATTTCCGCATGCACGACGACTGGGTCACGCGCGAGATGCAGGTGCGCGACCTGCTGATCCACAACAGCGGGCTGGGCGCCGGGGCAGGGGACCTGATGCTCTGGCCGGAGCCGAACCTGTTCACCCGCGCCGACGTGATCCGCGGGCTGCGCCATCTCAAGCCGGTGTACAGCTTCCGCTCGCGCTACGCCTACGACAACACGCTGTACATCGTCGCCGGGGAAGTGGCGGCCGCGGCCGGCGGCGCACCTTACGACGAACTGGTGCGCCGCGAACTGTTCGAGCCGCTCGGCCTGGACCGCTGCCGGGTGGGCGAGTGGCGGCGCGACACCGCCGGCAGCGTCGCCCAGCCGCACAGGCGCGGCGAGGATGGTCGCCCGGTCGTGAGCCGCGAGGACGGTGAGGTGATTCCCGACGTGCCGATGATGGCCGCCGGCGGCATCCGCTGCAGCCTCGACGACATGCTCGCCTGGGTGCGCATGTGGCTGCAGCCCGAGCGCTTCGGCCTCGACGGCGAAGGGCGTCCGTGGCTGTCGGCGCGACAGCGCGAGGAAGTCTGGAAGGCGCACATGCCGATGCCGCTGTCCCGGCGCATGCGCGACTGGGACGGCAGCCATTACTCGGCCTACGGCTACGGCTGGCGCCTGACCGACGTCGACGGCACCTGGAAGGTGTCGCACACCGGCACGCTGTCTGGCATGTATTCGGCGGTGACCCTGCTGCCGGAGCAGGATGCCGGCTTCGTGATCCTGATCAACGGCAACGCCGACGAAGCCCGCACCGTGCTGAGCCAGGTGCTGGTCAAGCATTTCACCCGGCCGGACGATCCTTCGCTGGACGTCGCGCACTACGCGGCGCTGCTGGCGGCGGGCCGGGAATCGTCGACGGGTCCCGCATCAGCGCAGGCGACCGTTGCGGATACGCGACACCGGGCAACGCCGGACGCGCTTGCACCGTTCACCGGTCGCTACCGCGATCCCTGGTTCGGCGAGGTCGCGATCTGTGCGGAAGCAGCGGGCGTCAGCTTCCGCTCGGCCAAGTCGCCCAGGCTGAACGGCTCGGTCATGCACGAGGGCGACCGGCTGCTGGTCGACTGGCATGACCTCGGCGCGGATGCCGACGCTTGGCTGTCGTTCGTGCAGCCAGAAGCAGGCCCGCCGCGGCTGACGATGGCCAAGGTCGATCCCGAAGCGGACTTCAGCTACGACTACGAAGACCTGGCGTTCGAACGGATCGGCGCCTGCACGCTGCCTTGACCGCTTGCGCGTCGCATCGGCGCTGCCGCCGCTCTCCCGCCGGCAGCGTCGAGTGCGACGCCACCGCAGGGCAGGGTATCGACGACGATTCGATGGCGTGGCGGCACGCGAGTGGCGGCTTGACACGTTCCGGCTGCGGTCGCCGGAGGCTTTCACACGGCCCCCGGTCTGTTGACCGGGGCCGGTGTGCGGCGGTCAGCCGATCTTCTTGAAGGTGTTGGTGTTGCCGAGTTTCTCGACCTTGCCGCCGGCCTTGCGGAACGCGGCCAGATCGTCCTCGATCTGCTCCCGGGTGAGGGAGGCGGCCTGCTTGCCGCCGGACTTGCCGGACTTGCGGAGGACGGTGTTGCTGCTCTTGCTGGGGGCCATGTGACTTCGACTTCCCTCGTTGCGGATCAGGTTTCCATGATACAGAGAGCCCTGTAAGAATTCGTCAAACCGGGCGCCGGGACGGCGCGCCCGGAAACGAAAAAGCCCCCGGAAAACAGGGGCTTTCGACAAGCTGGTGGGCGGTGCAGGGTTCGAACCTGCGACCCTTGCCGTGTGAAGGC
>ENA-UOUJ01001383-UOUJ01001383.1-activated-sludge-metagenome-genome-assembly--contig:-NODE-1383-length-12832-cov-4.099163_pt1 | contig 12832 bp, 9 predicted proteins | sample MGYA00249839_ERZ747224 | MGnify/ENA primary metagenome ERZ747224 (study PRJEB28782, sample SAMN03220277) | activated sludge metagenome | biome: wastewater; feature: sewage sludge; material... | reverse complement strand
AAGCCGCTGGCCCCCGATCAGGCGGCGGCCGCCGAGGCGCTGCGCACCGGGCTGCGGGGCGGGGGCTATGCCACCACGCTGCTGCGCGGCGTCACCGGGTCGGGCAAGACCGAGGTCTATCTGGAGGCCGTCGCCGAATGCCTGCGGATGGGCAGGCAGGCGCTGGTGCTGCTGCCGGAAATCGCGCTGTCGGCCGAGTTCCTGGACCGGGTCGAGGCGCGATTCGGCGCGCGGCCCGGCGAATGGCATTCCGGCATCACCCGCAGCGAACGCCGCCGCCTGTGGCACATGGCCGGGCGCGGGGATGTGGGGCTGGTCGTGGGCGCGCGGTCGGCGCTGTTCCTGCCGTTCCGCGATCTTGGCCTGATCGTGGTCGATGAGGAACACGACGGCAGCTACAAGCAGGACGAGACGGTTTACTACAACGCCCGCGACATGGCGGTGCTGCGCGCCGCGGTCGAGGGGGCGCAGGTGGTGCTGGCATCCGCCACGCCCTCGGTCGAAAGCTGGGTGAACGCGGCCTCGGGCAAGTATCGCCGGGTGGACCTGCGCGCGCGCTATGGCGAGGCAGAGCTGCCCGACATGGCGGCCATCGACCTGCGGGCCGAGGACATGGCGCCGTGGCAGTGGATCTCGCCCACGCTGGCCAGCGCGGTCGATGCGCGGCTGGAGCGCGGGGAACAGTCGCTGCTGTTTTTGAACCGGCGCGGCTATGCCCCGGTCACGATCTGCCGGGCCTGCGGGCACCAGGTCGGCTGCGACGACTGCGACGCGCGGATGGTGGAACACCGTTTCCAGAAGCGGCTGGTCTGCCACCAGTGCGGCGCGACAAAGCCGGTGCCGGTCACCTGTCCCGCCTGCGGGGCGGAAGGAAAGATGGCCGCCATCGGTCCGGGGGTCGAGCGTCTGGCCGAGGAGGTGGCCGACCGTTTCCCTGATGCCCGCGCGGTCGTGCTGTCGTCCGACCTGTTCCAGTCGGCGCGCGCGCTGAAGGACAGCATCGCCAGCATTGCGGCGGGCGAGGCCGACATCATCATCGGCACCCAGATCGTGGCCAAGGGGCACAATTTTCCGCTGCTGACGCTGGTGGGGGTGATCGACGCCGACCTTGGGCTTTACGGCGCCGACCTGCGCGCGGCGGAACGGTCGTTCCAGTTGATGCGGCAGGTCGCGGGACGGGCCGGGCGGCAGGCGGGCGACCGTCCGGGCGTGGCGCTTTTGCAGACGCACCAGCCCGACCATCCGGTGATCCGCGCAATCCTGTCGGGCGAGGACGAGGATTTCTGGAACGCCGAGGCCGAATCGCGTCGCGCCGCCCATATGCCGCCATTTGCGCGGCTGGCGGGGATCATCCTGTCCCATCCCGACCAGCCGGTGGTGGAAGCCTATGCCGCCGCGCTGGCCCGCCGCGCCGCGCCCCTCTCCGCGATCGGGGCCGACCTGTTCGGCCCCGCGCCCGCCCCCATCGCCCGCGTCCGCGCGCGGTATCGCGTGCGGATGCTGATCCGTGCGCCGCGGCAGGCGCCCGTGCAGGCGGCGATCGCGGAATGGCTGGCGGCCGCGCCCAAGGCGCCGCCCAATCTGCGCCTGTCGGTGGATATCGACCCGCAGAGCTTCCTGTGACCGCCGTGACGGGTATTTGGGCCAGAAAGAAGCATGGGCCGTTTCAGAGCGGGCCGGTCGGGGCCTTCCTGGCCGCCTGTCAAAGCCCGCTGTCGGTCAGCACGCCCTTCAGCACCGGGGCCAGCCGTTCGGCCCATTCCTGCTGCCCGGCCTCGTCCCGGATCAGGTCGTTCCTGACCTCGATCAGCACATTCGGACGGCCATGCGCCAGCGCGTGGCGGTCGATGGAATCGCCGTCCAGATGCCCGGAATAGGGCTGGTTGTCGCCCGTGACCCAGCCCCGGTCGCGGCAGGCCCGGATCAGCGCGGGACCCAGCCGTTCGTCGCGGTGGGAATAGAGGATGCCCACCAGCCACGGCCGCGGCGGACGGCCGCGCAGCTGCGGGGTAAAGCTGTGAACGGCGCAAATCGCGCGCGCGGGATGGGCGGCGGCCAACCGCGCCAACGCGTCGTGATAGGGACGGTAAAGCCGGTCGAGCCTGCGTTCGCGTTCCGCAGCATCGGCGCGGCGGTTCGCGGGGATCACGGTCCCGTCGTAAAGCCGCATCAGCAGGGTGGGGTCGTCCTCGCCGCGGTTGGGGTCGATGACCAGCCGCGAGAAATCCGAAAGCACCGCCGGCGCGTCCAGCAGCCGCGCGAGCCGGCGCGTCAGTCCCGCCGCCCCGACGTCGAAGGCGATGTGGCGCGCCATGTCGTCCGCACCGATGCCAAGATCGCCGCCGTTCACCCAGTCGGGAACCCGGTTCGTGGCATGGTCGCAGGTGACCAACCAGCGCGAGGGGCGGTCCGCCCCCTCGGTGTGATAAGCCTGTTCCGTCATGATTCCGTCGCGCATCGCTCTCGAACATAAGGGCGGCTTCGGCTGCGCACCAGTTGCCGCCGGGACGGGTTTCGGCCATAAGCTCCGCCGGCGCCAGCCGAGGACCGCAGGAAAGGGCAAGGCGATGAGACGACACCGCAATGTCAAGATCGTGGCGACGCTGGGCCCCGCCTCCGGCGATCACCAGACGATCAAGGCCCTGTTCGAGGCGGGCGCCGACGTGTTCCGCCTGAACATGAGCCATGGCACGCATGAGGAGCAGAAGGCCCGTTACGACGCCATCCGCGCGATCGAGGCCGAATGCCGCCGCCCCATCGGCGTCCTGGCCGACCTGCAGGGGCCGAAGCTGCGGGTGGGCGTCTTCGCCTCGGGGGCACACAACCTGGAAGAGGGCGACCACTTCCGATTCGACCTGGACCCGGCACCGGGCGAGGGGAGCCGGGTGCAGCTGCCGCATCCCGAGATCTTCGCCGTGCTGGAACCGGGATCGCGGCTGCTGGTCAACGACGGCAAGATCCGGCTGCGGGTCGAACGCTGCGGACCCGATTTCGCGGACTGCGTGGTGACCTCGGGAGGGACGATTTCCAACCGCAAGGGGGTGAACGTCCCCGATGTGGTGCTGCCGCTGGCGGCGCTGTCGGACAAGGACCGGGCCGATCTGGAGTTCGCCTGCAATCTGGGCGTGGACTGGCTTGCGCTGTCCTTTGTCCAGCGTCCCGAGGACGTGATCGAGGCGCGCGAACTGGCCGCGGGCCGGGCGGCCATCCTGTCCAAGATCGAGAAGCCGGCGGCGGTGAAATGCTTTGCCGACATCCTGGCCGTGTCGGACGGGATCATGGTGGCGCGCGGCGATCTGGGCGTGGAAATGCCGGTCCATTCGGTCCCGCCCATCCAGAAACGGCTGGTGCGCGCCTGCCGTGCCGCGGCCAAGCCGGTGATCGTGGCCACCCAGATGCTGGAAAGCATGATCGAAAGCCCGATGCCCACGCGGGCCGAGGTCAGCGATGTCGCCACCGCCATCTATGAGGGCGCGGATGCGGTGATGCTGTCGGCCGAATCGGCGGCCGGCCGATACCCGATCGAGGCGGTCACGACGATGGACAGCGTGGCGCGGTCGGTGGAGACCGATCCCACCTATCGCGAGATCATCGAGAATTCGCGCGGCTCGGCCAACCGGACCTCCGTGGCCGACAGCATCGCGGTCGCCGCGCGCGAGATTGCGGAAACCACCGACATCGCCGCGATCTGCGCCTTTACCCAGTCCGGCACCACGGTGCGGCTGGCCGCGCGGGAACGGCCGCGGGTGCCGATCATCGCCATGTCCTCGGTCGAATCGGTGCTGCGCCGGATGTGCCTGATCTGGGGCGCCCATTGCGTGCTGACGCCGGATCTGGAGCGGTTCAAGCAGGCGGTCGTCAATGCCGTCCAGGCCGCGCGCGAGTTCGATTTTGCCGATCCGACCCGCAATATCATCGTCATGGCCGGGGTGCCGTTCAACACGGCCGGCTCGACGAACATCCTGCGGGTGGCGCGTTGCGATGAGCAATTGATCTCGCGCACCGATCCGGAATAGACGGCCCTCAACGAACAGGCAGTGAACCCGATGTCCGATATTCTCATCCTGTGCGGCACGGCGCTGATGGCGCTGTCCGTCATTCTGGCGATTGCATCGCTGGCGCGCACCGAACCGCCGCGCGGTGCCGCGATCGCCTTTGTCTGCGGGCTGGCCGCGCTGTTCGCGGGCGCCTGGATGGATCCCACGCCCTTCCGGGTGCAGGACCTGGGCCTGGCCTGGCAGCGGCTGATGGACGGCCAGATCCGCCTGTAACCCCTTGCCAGCATGACCGCGCCCCGTTATGGGGTGCGGCTCTCATCCGCGCGGCCGGCCTCATGGCATTGCCGAGTCGCGCGTTCACTTCTGCGAAGGAGACGAAAATGCCGAAGATGAAGACCAAATCGGCCGCGAAGAAGCGGTTTTCGATGACGGCCACCGGCAAGGTCAAGGCCGCGCCGGCGGGCAAGCGCCACGGCATGATCAAGCGTTCGACGAAATTCATCCGCGAGACGACGGGGACCATGATCCTGTCCGACGCCGATGCGAAGATCGTCAAGAAATACATGCCCTACGACCGCTGAGAGGATCTGAACCATGTCCCGCGTTAAATCCGGCAAGGTCACCCACGCCCGCCACAAGAAGATCCTGGACGCCGCCAAAGGCTATTACGGCAACCGTTCGCGGAACTTCCGCACCGCGACGCAGGCGGTGGACAAGGCCAACCAGTATGCCACCCGCGACCGCAAGGTCCGCAAGCGCAACTTCCGCGCCCTGTGGATCCAGCGGATCAACGCCGCCGTGCGCGCGGTGGACGCCGAAATGACCTATTCCCGCTTCATCGCCGCGCTGTCCAAGGCCGGGATCGAGGTGGACCGCAAGGTTCTGGCCGATCTGGCCGTGCACGAACCCGATGCGTTCAACGCCATCGTGGCGCAGGCCAAGGCAGCCGCCTGACCCCTTGCCGCAAGGCCGCAGAACGACGAAACCCGCGCTTTCGCGCGGGTTTTTTCATGCGCTGCCTTCAAGGCCGGGCAGGGCCGCCCGTGCCCACGGGATCATTGCCAGATATTCGGGTCCACGCCCCTGGCGATGCCGGGATGTTCGCTGCGCCGGAATTCGGGGTCCAGCCCCGCGCGGCGCTGGGCCACATAGTCGCGGGTCAGGATCGCCACCGTCCCCGACAGCGCCACGATGGCGATCAGGTTGATCGTCGCCATCAGCCCCATCGAGGCGTCGGCCGCGTTGAACACCGTGGAGACCGCCTGCTGCGCGCCCCAGATCACCATGGCGCAGGTGGCAAGCCGCATCGCCAGCACCGCGATCATGCCCCCGCCCAGATAGATCACGGCGTTTTCTGCATAGGCATAGTTGCCGATGATCGAGGTGAAGGCGAACAGCAGGATCGCGATCGCCACGAACCACAGGCCGAAGGGTCCGAAATGTTCGGCCAGCGCCGCCTGGGTCAGGGCGGTGCCGGTCAGATCCGGGGAGGGGATCGCGCCCGACAGCAGGATCATGACGGCGGTGGCGGTGCAGACAAGGATCGTGTCGATGAATACGCCCAGCGCCTGCACGAAGCCCTGCGCCGACGGGTGATGCGGGTCGGGGCGCGCGACGGCGGCGATGTTCGGGGCCGAACCCATGCCGGCCTCGTTGGAAAACAGCCCGCGCTTGACCCCGTTCAGCATCGCCGCCGCAACGCCGCCTGCGACGCCGCCGACCGCGGGTTCCAGCCCGAAGGCCTGGCGGACGATATGGGCCAGAATCCCCGGCACCTCGGCCAGGTTCACCGCCACGACGATCGCCGCGGCCAGCAGATAGGCGCCGGCCATGAAGGGCACGATCCATTCCGCCGCCCGCGCGATCTGCGGGATGCCGCCGAAGATGATGACGGCGGTCACCGCCGCCAGCGCCAGCCCCGTCCACAGCTTGGACACGCCGAAGGCCTGCCACGCCTCGGCGATGGCGTTCGACTGCACGGCGTTGAACACCAGTCCGAAGGACAGGATCAGACAGACCGAAAACAGCGCCGCCAGCCAAGGCATCCCCAGGCCCCGCGCGATGTAGTAGGCAGGTCCCCCGCGATACATCCCGTTAGGCCCGTGGACCTTGTAAAGCTGCGCCAGCGCCGATTCGGCATAGGCCGTGGCCATGCCCAGCGTCGCCACCACCCACATCCAGAACACCGCGCCGGGCCCGCCCAGCGTGATCGCGACGGCGACGCCTGCGATGTTGCCGGTGCCGACCCGGCTGGCCAGGCTGACCGACAGCGCCTGCAGGGGCGAGATCCCGTCGGCGTCGGGCTTGCCGGTGCCAGTGACGCAGCGGAACATTTCGAAGAAATGGACGATCTGGATCAGGCGCAGGCGCAGGGTGAAATAGACCCCCACCGCCAGCAGGCCATAGATCAGGACATAGCCCCAGAAGATGTCGTTGAGGAAATTGATGAGCGCGTCGAGCATTGCGGTCTCCGTGCGGTCGGACGCGCGGCTCACGCCCAGGTTGCCATGCTGTGACATCCGCGCGCGCCCCGTGCAACCTGTGAAACGCGGGGCAGGCAGGGGGCAGGGCTCCTGAATCCGGCCCCGGCTGTCCTCATCGCGTGGAGGGCGCCAAAGCCGTCGGGCATCGTCGGCTCGGCCCGCACAGCATGGTGGACCCTGCCGGAGCTGACCCCGGAAATCACGGTGAGGCAGCCGATCGGATCGGGCAGGGGGGCATCCGCTGGCACAGGAACATGGTTCCCGCATCTGCATCCGCGCAAAGTCCGCACAGCAGTCGGCCGCCATCCTTCTGCCCGCGCGGCTGGGTGCCGCTCCGCCTTGCCACCGTGCCGAGCCTTGTGCCCCCTCCCTGCACGATCTGGCCCTGCATCCTGTTGGCGGTGCCGGGCCGCATCCGGCCGCGGCAAGAACGGTTGCCGGAATCCCCGTCCCGTGCTTTCTGCACGCCGCAGACCGGAGCCGACATGACCGCCGATTCCCCCGAACCGAACCCACCTGAGCTCAATCCCGGCGCCCCCTGGATCGAGGCTGCCGGAACCGCCCTTCTGACCATGACCATCTTCGGATCGGGGATCATGGCCACGAATCTGGGCGCGGGGGACGCGCTGGTGCTGCTGGTGGTGTCGGCGGCAACGGGGGCGATGCTGTGCGTGCTGATCACGCTGCTGGGTCCGGTGTCGGGCGGGCATATCAACCCTGCGATCACGCTGACCTCAGCCATGGCCGGCGCGATCTCGTGGCGCCGGGCCGCGGTCTTCGCCGCGGCGCAGCTTGCGGGGGCGCTGGCGGGGATGATCCTGACCCATGCGCTGTTCGATCAGCCGCTGGCGCAGCTGGGGCAGGTCGCGCGCAGCGGCCCGCATCTGTGGCTGTCCGAGGGGCTGGCGACCTTCGGGCTGATCGCGCTGGCGGTGCTGGGCTCGCATCACCGCCCGGCGCAGGTGCCGGCGCTGGTGGGCCTGTATGTGTTCGCCGGCTTCTGGTTCTGGTCCTCGACGGGGTTCGAAAATCCCGCGGTGACGGTGGCGCGCGCGCTGACCGCCTCGGGCGCGGGGATCCGGCCCGTGGATGCGCCCGCCTATATCCTGGCGCAGTTCGCGGGGGCGGCGCTGGCGGTCGTGGTACTGCGCCGGACCCTGTGGCGCTGACCTTTCACGGGTGCCGCGCCCGTGCTAATCCCGGCCCGCATCAAGCCGAGGCCCGAAATGAGCGATACCGACACCCTGCGTTCCACCTGGCTTTCCCGCGTGGCCGAGGCCGCGGACAGTTCCGCGCTGGAGGAGGTGCGGCTGGCCGCGCTGGGGAAAAAGGGCGAGATCAGCGCCCTGATGAAGGAACTGGGCCGGATGTCGCCCGAGGAGCGGCAGACCCGCGGCGCCGCCCTGAACCGCCTGCGCGACGAGATCGACACCGCCCTGCGGGCGCGCAAGACGGCGCTGGAGGATGCGGCGCTGGACGCCCGGCTGAAATCGGAATGGCTGGACGTGACCCTGCCCGGCCGCCCGCGCCCGCAGGGCACCATCCACCCCGTCAGCCAGGTCATGGACGAGGTGACGGCGATCTTTGCCGACATGGGGTTCTCGGTCGCCGAGGGGCCGCAGGTCGAATCCGACTGGTACAACTTCGATGCGCTGAACATCCCGCCCGAACATCCGGCGCGGCAGGAACACGATACCTTCTTCATGGCGCGGGCCGAGGGCGATACCCGCCCGCCCCATGTGCTGCGGACCCATACCTCGCCCGTCCAGATCCGCGCCATGCAGGCGCAGGGCGCGCCGATCCGCGTGATCGCGCCGGGCCGGGTGTATCGCATGGACATGGACCAGACCCACACGCCGATGTTCCATCAGGTCGAGGGGCTGGCGCTCGGCCGCGACATTTCCATGGCGAACCTGAAATGGACGCTGGAGGAGTTCTGCCGCGCGTTTTTCGAAGTGCCCGAGGTCGAACTGCGTTTCCGCGCCTCGCATTTCCCCTTCACCGAGCCTTCGGCCGAGGTCGATATCCGCTGCGACTGGACCGGCGGGCAGTTGAAGATCGGGCAGGGGGAAAGCTGGCTGGAAATCCTGGGATCGGGGATGGTGCATCCCAAGGTCTTGGAAGCCGCGGGCGTGGACCCGGCGGAATGGCAGGGCTTTGCCTTCGGCATGGGCATCGACCGGATCGCGATGCTGAAATACGGGATACCGGATCTGCGGGCGTTCTTCGAGAGCGACCTGCGGTGGTTGAAGCACTATGGGTTCGCGGCGGGGGATGTGCCGACGGTGAGCGGTGGGTTGTCGCGGTGAATATTGCGGTTTGGTTCAGCTCGCTTGATCCTAGGATCGTGCAGTCTGCTGCCTCCGTCTTAACAGCGACTATTGCATCAGGGACCGCTCTTTTCATCGCCATTTTTATTTACGGACGACAGAAACGTCTTGATGCGCGATATAAACTTGCTGAGGAAATCAGAGGAACCTGCGCCAAGTTGGCCGAAGCCTGTTCATCAATCATCGAAGAGCCAGCAAGTTTGAAGAATGAAACTTCATTGCAGTCGGTCGGCGCTAAGTTAGCGCGGATAAACTATTATGAAAATCTGCTGATTATGCAGCGTGCGCCTGCTGAGCTCATTACGGCTGCGCAACAACTATCGCGGTCTTATGCTGCTTGCTTGAAGCACTTATTCGAATCTTTCCAAGCTGACCGCGCAGCAGAAGAATATCCATCACTTGCTACCAAGCTGTTCGCGGATCGGGCTGCGTTCGTGATGGTCGCTCGCGATCAATCCGTGCGTCTAGCAAAATAGAATCCGTAGGCGTTCACGCAACGAAACTCTCCCTCTCCTGGCTTCGCGACCATCTCGACACCACGTCCACCCTAACCGAGATCACCGGCGGCACTGACCGACCTCGGGCTTTGAGGTCGAGAAGGTCCGCGACCCCGCCGTCGCGCTTGCCCCCTTTACCTTCGCCCGCATCTTGCAGCGGTAGGGTGCGTGGTTTCCACGCCCAATGCGGCGAAGGTCCAAGCGGTGCGTGCAGAGCACGCACCCTACAGGCTGAAAGAGATGTCCCGCCCTCGGCAATCCGCCGTCTCTGCCGGGCAGATCGCGCGTTATCCTCTCGACATCGTGACTGGATGTGAGGCAGCGTTCTGGCAAGTGGAGCGAACCACGAAAAAAGGGGGGGGAAGATGGCCGGACTGCAATCGTTCTTTGGATGGCTCAACGGCATTGTCTGGGGCGTGCCGATGATCGTGCTGATCCTCGGCACCGGGCTTTACCTGCAAATCCGACTGGGCTTCATGCCCTTGCGCAAGATCGTCTATGGCTTCCGCATGATCTGGCAAAGCCGCCGGCCCGACGATCTGGCAGCCGGCGAGATCACGCCCTTTGCCGCGCTGATGACGGCGCTGTCGGCGACCGTCGGCACCGGCAACATCGCGGGCGTCGCCACCGCCATCGCGCTGGGCGGGCCGGGGGCGGTGTTCTGGATGTGGATGACCGCATTCGTCGGCATGGCCACCAAATACGCCGAGGTCGTGCTGGCGGTGCAGTACCGCGAGGTCGATGACCAGGGCGAACATGCCGGCGGGCCGATGTATGCGATCAAGAACGGGCTGGGCGGCCACTGGGCATGGCTGGGAACGGCCTTCGCGGTGTTCGGGGGACTTGCAGGCTTCGGCATCGGCAACATGGTCCAGTCGAACAGCATCGCCGAGGCGATGAACAACGCCTTCGGCCTGCCAAGCTGGGTGACCGGGCTGGTGGTGACCGCATTGACGGCGGCGGTGGTGCTGGGCGGCATCCGCCGCATCGGCGCGGTGGCCGAAAAGCTGGTCCCGGCCATGGCCATCGCCTATATCGTCGCGGTCCTGGCGGTGCTGGTCGTCAACATCGATGCCGTGCCGGGCGCATTCGCCACCATCATCACCTCGGCCTTCACCCCCACTGCGGCGACCGGCGGCTTTGTCGGCGCGGGCGTTCTGGCCGGCATCCAGCGCGGCGTCGCGCGCGGCATCTTCTCGAACGAGGCGGGCCTGGGCACCGCCGGCATCGCGCAGGCCGCGGGGGCCACGCGCGATCCGGTCTATTCCGGGATGATCGGGATGATGGGCACCTTCATCGACACCCTGGTCATCTGCACCATGACGGCGCTGGCGATCATGGTAACGGGGGTCTGGACCTCGGGCGAGACCGGGGCGGTTCTGTCGGCCGCGGCCTTCGAATCGGCGCTGCCCGGCTTCGGCGAGGAGCTGCTGGCCATCCTGCTGGCGGTGTTCGCCTTCACCACCATCCTGGGCTGGGCCTTCTATGCCGAGAAATGCTGGGAATTCCTGCTTGGCAGCGTGTCCGAGATGCCGTTCCGGGTGCTGTGGGTGATCGCGGTGTTCATCGGCACCGTGGTGACGCTGGATTTCGCCTGGCTGATCGCCGACACGCTGAACGCGCTGATGGCGATTCCGAACCTGATCTCGCTGATCCTGCTGACGCCGGTCGTGGTCAAGCTGACCAACGATTACCTGGCAAAGGGCGGCCATCAACTGCCGGTCGAATCCCGCTGATTGCAACCTCCTGCGCGGCCCCTGTCCGGGCCGCGCAGGCTTGACCCCGCGCCTTCGGGACGGTTCAAGGCGGAAGCCCCGCCCGGCCGGGGTCCCTGGAACCCAAGGCGCGACGATGAAATTCACCCTCTCCTGGCTTCGTGACCATCTCGACACCACGGCCTCGCTGCCCCAGATCACCGAGGCGCTGACCGATCTGGGGCTGGAGGTCGAAGAGGTCGTCGATCCGGCCGCGAAGCTGGCGCCCTTCACCCTGGCGCGCGTGGAACATGCCGAGCAGCATCCCGATGCCGACCGGCTGCGGGTCTGCCGCGTCCTGACCGACGAGGGCGAAAAGCAGATCGTCTGCGGCGCGCCCAATGCGCGGGTGGGGATCACGGTCGTGCTGGCCAAGCCCGGCGATTACGTTCCCGGCATCGACACGACGCTGGGCGTGGGCAGGATCCGCGGCGTCGAATCGCATGGCATGATGGCGTCCGAACGGGAACTGGAACTGTCCGGGGAACACGACGGGATCATCGAACTGCCTTCGGGGCAGGTCGGGCAGCGATTCGTGGACTGGCTGGCCGAGAACGCGCCGGACAGGATCGACCCGATGATCCACGTCAAGATCACCCCCAACCGTCCCGACGCGCTGGGCGTGCGCGGCATCGCCCGCGATCTGGCGGCGCGGGGGTTGGGGGTGCTGAAGCCCCTGACGGTCAAGCCGGTCGAGGGCGGTTTCGACAGCCCCATCGGCGTCACCATTGCCCCCGACATGTCCGAACGCGCCCCGCATTTCACCGGCCGCCTGATCCGGGGCGTGACGAATGGCCCCAGTCCCGACTGGCTGCAACAGCGGCTGCGGGCGATCGGGCTGCGGCCGATTTCCACGTTGGTCGATATCACCAACCTGTTCACCTATGACCTGAACCGGCCGCTGCATGTGTTCGACGCAGGGAAGGTCGTGGGCGATCTGATCGTACGTGGGGCGCAGGAAGGGGAAAGCCTGCTGGCGCTGGACGGCAAGACCTATGCGCTGCGCTCCGGCGATCTGGTGATCGCGGACGACCGGGGACCCGAAAGCCTGGCCGGGATCATGGGCGGCGAGGACTCGGGCGTGACCGAGGCGACCACCGATGTATTCGTGGAAAGCGCGTATTGGCAGCCCATCGGCATTGCCGCGACAGGGCGGGCGCTGAAGATCAACTCGGACGCCCGCTACCGCTTTGAGCGCGGCGTCGATCCGGCCTTCACCCGCGACGGGCTGGAACTTGCGACCCGCCTGATCCTGGACCTGTGCGGGGGCGAGCCGAGCCGCGTGGTCGAGGCCGGGGCGGCCCCCGATCATTCCCGCGCCTATCGGCTGGACGCGGGGCGGACGCAAAGCCTCGTCGGGCTGGACATCCCGGAATCCGAACAGCGCGCCACGCTGGAACGGCTGGGCTTCGTCATGGACGGCGATATGGCGCAGGTGCCGTCATGGCGCCCCGACGTGCAGGGCGAGGCCGATCTGGTCGAGGAGATCGCCCGCATCGCCAGCCTGACGAAACTGCAGGGCAAGCCGCTGCCGCGCCCGCGCGCGGGCGTGCCGGCCCCGGTGCTGACGCCGCTGCAGCGCCGCGAATCCGCCGCGCGGCGGATGGCGGCGGGTTTGGGTTACAACGAATGCGTGACTTACAGCTTCATCGACGAAGCGGCTGCTGCCCTGTTCGGCGGCGGATCGGACGCCGTGCGCATCGAGAACCCCATTTCCAGCGAGATGACGCATCTGCGCCCCGACCTGCTGCCCGGCCTGCTGGCGGCGGC
>ENA-UOUJ01001381-UOUJ01001381.1-activated-sludge-metagenome-genome-assembly--contig:-NODE-1381-length-12849-cov-4.302720_pt1 | contig 12849 bp, 13 predicted proteins | sample MGYA00249839_ERZ747224 | MGnify/ENA primary metagenome ERZ747224 (study PRJEB28782, sample SAMN03220277) | activated sludge metagenome | biome: wastewater; feature: sewage sludge; material... | reverse complement strand
GAAATCTATTCCCGCTTCGAGAAGGGCGGCCTCAAGGTCGTCGCCTCGAAGATGAAGCACCTCTCGCGCAAGGAAGCCGAAGGCTTCTACGCCGTGCACCGCGAACGTCCGTTCTTCAATGCGCTGGTCGAGTTCATGATCAGCGGCCCGGTGCAGATCCAGGTGCTCGAAGGCGACAACGCGATCGCGAAGAACCGCGAGCTGATGGGCGCGACCAATCCCAAGGATGCCGCGCCGGGCACGATCCGCGCCGACTTCGCCGATTCGATCGACGCCAACGCGGTGCACGGTTCCGACGCGCCGGAGACGGCGGCGGTGGAGATCGCGTACTTCTTCGCCAGCACCGAAGTCTTCTCGCGTTGATCCGTTGATGCACTCGTGAGCGACGTCGCAGCCAACACCAAGCAGAACCTGCTCGACCTCGATCGCGAGGGCCTGGAGCGCTTCTTCGCCGACACCCTCGGCGAGAAGCGCTTCCGCGCCCACCAGGTGATGAAGTGGATCCACCACCGCCACGTCACCGACTTCGATGAGATGACCGACCTGGGCAAGGTGCTGCGCGCCAAGCTCCAGGAGCGTGCCGAAGTCGTGGTGCCGCAGGTGCACTTCGACAAGGGATCCGGGGACGGCACCCACAAGTGGCTGCTGGGCATGGATGGCAAAAACGCCATCGAGACCGTCTACATCCCCGACAAGGGGCGCGGCACGCTGTGCGTGTCCTCGCAGGTGGGCTGTGCGCTCAACTGCACCTTCTGCTCCACGGCGACCCAGGGCTTCAACCGCAACCTCAGCACCGCCGAGATCGTCGGCCAGGTGTGGGTGGCGGCGAAGCACCTGGGCAATGTCCCGCACAAGCAGCGCCGCCTCACCAACGTGGTGATGATGGGCATGGGCGAGCCGCTGATGAACTTCGACAACGTCGTGCGCGCGATGAGCGTGATGCGCGACGACCTCGGCTACGGCCTGGCCAACAAGCGCGTCACCCTGTCGACCTCGGGCCTGGTGCCGCAGATCGACCGGCTGGGCGAGGTCAGCGACGTGTCGCTGGCGATCTCTCTGCATGCGCCCACCGACGAGCTGCGCAGCGAGCTGGTGCCGCTCAACAGGAAGTACCCGATCGCCGAACTGATGGACGCCTGCGTGCGCTACGCCCAGCGCAAGCGCGGTGAGTCGGTGACCTTCGAGTACACGCTGATGAAGGGCGTCAACGACCAGCCCGAGCACGCGCGCGGGCTGATCCGCCTGATGCGCGACTTCGACAACCGGCTGCAGATGAAGGACGCGGCCAAGGTCAACCTGATCCCGTTCAATCCCTTCCCGGGCACCCGCTACGAGCGTCCGGACGACGCAACGATCCGCCGCTTCCAGAAGCTGCTCAACGAGGCCGGCCGCATCGCCCCGGTGCGGCGCACGCGCGGCGACGACATCGACGCCGCCTGCGGCCAGCTCAAGGGCCAGGTGATGGACCGCACCCGGCGCCAGGCGGAATTCCGCAAGCAGCTGCAGGCCGGGGGCGTCGATGCGGCGGTTTGATGCGCTGCTGCTGTTGGCCGCGGTCGCCGTCGCGGTGACCGGCTGCTCGCGCCTGAGCTTCGTCAAGCCCAGTGCGCAGCGCAAGGGTGGCGAGCAGGTCGCGCCGGACTACAGCTTCCGGGCAACCCCGGCCAGCAAGCGTCGCGACGAGGCCCGGCGCCGGGTCGCGGTCGCCGACCAGCACCTGCGCAAGGGAGACGTCGAGGCCGCGGCCTCCGAAGCACGGGCGGCGCTCAAGGCCGATGCCTCGATTCCGGAGCCGCACACCATGATGGCGCTGGTCGCCGGCCACCAGGGCCAGGCTGAACTGGCCGGCCGGCACTATGCGCAGGCCGCGCAGATCGGTCCCACCGCCACCACCTTCAACAACTACGGGGCCTGGCTGTGCGGCAACGGGCGTGCGGCCGAGTCGCTGGAATGGATCGACCGGGCGCTGCAGGCGGCCAATCCCGCCGACCGCGGCGCCCTGCTCGCGAATGCCGGCGCCTGCGCCGCCAAGGCGGGCGAATGGGGTCGGGTCGAGCGCGACCTGCGTGGCGCCCTCGAGTTCGACCCGGAAAACGCGGTGGCACTGGCCGCGCTGGCCGACTACATGTTCGGGCAGGGCCACTACATGGAGGCGCGCGCCTTCTCCGAGCGGAGGCTGGCCGCGGCGCCCGCGAATCCCGGCACACTTGAATTGGCGTCACGAATCGAAGAGAAACTCGGCGACAACGTCGCCGCCGCGCGATATGTTCGCCGGCTGAGGACGGAGTTTCCGCAAGCAGGGAACGCGCTTCCAGGGGATAGCAGCACACCATGATGTCGACCGATCCCATGCACGGCCAGACGGACCGCGGCAGCGGCGGGCGACTGCGCGAGGCGCGCGAGGCCGCCGGCCTGAGCGTCGCCGACGTCGCGCAGCGCCTGAAGATGCCGGTCCGGGTGGTCGAATCACTCGAGTCCGGCGAGGGCAGCCACCTCGACGCCCCGGTCTTCGTCCGCGGCCAGCTGCGCAGCTATGCCCGACTGCTCGGGATCCGCATCGACGAGGCGCTGCCCGCGGCCTCCGCCAGCGCCCCGATCGAGCCGCCGCGCCTGGCGCCCCGCACCTACACGCCGCCCCTGCGCCGCGCCGCGGACAGGATGATGGGCCGGCTGGTCTATATCGTGATCACCGCGCTGATCGCGGTGCCGGTCTGGATGGCGACCCGCTCGCACCTTGATTCACGGTTGCCGGCGGATGCCTCGCTCGACCTGCCCACCGCCAGCCAGTCGCCGGCGCGCCCGCAGCCTGCCGCACCGGCCCGCGTCCGCTGACGGCGTCGATGGCCGCGCTGCCGGCGCGCGAGGGGCGGCCCGACGCCGCGGCATCGTCGACGCTGTCGCTGCGCTTTACCGCCGACAGCTGGGTCGAAATCTTCGCCGCGGACGGCTCGGTGCTCGAACGCGGCCTGTTGCAGTCGGGCGAACGTCGCGACTACGCAAAGGGCGAAGTGGGCCGCGTCGTGCTGGGCAACGCCGACACGGTGGAGGTGCTGGGCAATGGCAGCGTTCAGGATCTGTCTGCCTTCCAGCGAGCGAACGTCGCGCGCTTTACGGTATCCTCTGACGGCTCCATCGAGCCGCTCGGCGAGTAAGCCCGGACTGCTGATGGAAGGTGCGCCCGGCCGGATCACGGCGGGCGCTTCCGATCGATCGCTTGACCCGCCACCGGCTGCGGGCAGGACATATTGGCAGTAGACGATGGCGCTGGACGAACTGCTCGACGAACACGAACAAGGTGAAAAGGTCCGAAGCTGGCTCAAGCAGAACAGCCTTGGACTGGTGGGCGGGCTCGCGCTCGGGCTGGCGCTGATCGGCGGCGGCAAGTGGTGGATGCAGCAGGCCCACCTCAAGCGCGTCGCGATCGGCGAAAGCTACAAGGTCGCGGTCGACAGCCTTGCAGCCGGCGATCTCGACAAGGCGCAGGCACAGGCCGCGTCGCTGGCCGGCACCGCCTACGAGCCACTGGTCGCGCTCGACCTGGCCAAGGCGCAGCTCGCCGCCGGCAAGCGCGACGACGCGATCGCGACCCTGCGCGCCGCCGGCAGCGAAGATCCGGGCCTGTCGGCAGTGATCCGCCAGCGCCTGGCGCGGCTGCTGGTCGAGGCGGGGCAGGGCGAGGAGGCGCTGACGTTGCTAGCCAATGACGACGATGCCGCCGCGATCGAAACCCGCGGCGACGCGCGCCACGCGCTCGGCCGGACCGAGGAAGCCCGCAAGGACTACGCGGAGGCGCTGCGCAAGCTCGACGTGGCCGCGCCGCAGCGTGGCCTGCTGGAACTGAAACTGACCCAGGCCGGCGGCGTGCCGGAAACGACGGGGACCGAATCCTGATGATGTCCGAAAGCTTCCCGCCGGCGAACCAGCGTCCCGGCATGCGGGTCCGTGCCGGCCGCGCGATGGTGGTGGTCGCCTGCGTGCTGGCACTCGCCGGTTGCGGCACCATCAAGGGCTGGTTCGGCGGCGGCCCCGAGAGCGAGAAGACGAAGGCCAAGAAGGCGGGGGAACCTGCGGAACTGGTCGAGTTCAGCGCCAGCACCGAGGCCTCCAGGATCTGGTCCGCCAGCGCCGGCAAGGGCGAGGGCCACCTCGGCCTGCGCCAGTCGCCGACGGTCGCCGACGGCCGCGTCTATGCCGCGGCGGTGGATGGCGGCGTGCGCGCCTTCGACCTGCAGACAGGTGCGTCCGCGTGGCGCCACGACACCGACCTGCGCTTGGGCAGTGGCCCCGGCGTCGGCGATGGCCTGGTGGTGGTCGGCAGCCTCAAGGGCGAGGTCATCGCGCTGGACGCCGCCACCGGCGCGGAGCGCTGGCAGGCCAAGGTGCCCAACGAAGTCATTGCCGCGCCGGTGATCGGGCAGGGCATGGTGATCGTGCGCTCGAACGACGGCCGCGTGACTGCATTCGATGCCGCCAACGGCGAGCGCCGCTGGTTCTGGAACCGGGAGCTGCCCTCGCTGACCGTGCGCGGCAGCGACAGTGCGGTGCTGGGGCCCGGCATCGTGTTCGTCGGCAACGATGACGGCACGCTGGCCGCGCTGTCGCTCGCCGACGGCCGCCAGATGTGGGATGTCCCGGTCGCCCAGCCCGATGGCCGCACCGAGCTCGACCGCATGGCCGACATTGACGGCAGCCCCATCATCGATGGCACCGTGCTGTACGCCAGCAGCTACCGCCAGTCGACGCTGGCGATCGACGCGCCCAGCGGGCGCCCGATCTGGGGCAGCGACCACGGCGGTTCGAATCGCCCGGCGCTGTCGATCGACAAGCTGCTGGTGTCCGACCGCAACGGCTCGGTGTGGGGCCTGGACCGCAGTTCGGGCAACGCCAGCTGGGAACAGCCGGCGCTGGCGCGCCGCAGCCTGAGCGGCGTGGCGGTGCACGGAGACTATGCGGTGGTCGGTGATTTCGACGGCTACCTGCACTGGCTGAACCTGTCCGACGGCAGCTTCGCCGTGCGCAAGCGCGCCGGTCGTGCCTCGATCACCGGGGCGCCCGTGGTCGCCGACGGCGTGCTCGTGGTGCAGAACGTGGACGGCGACCTCACCGCCTGGCGCGTCGGCCAGTAAGCCCCCGCGCATTGGCGCCAGACCGCGGCCCCGGGTAGTCTCGCTGCCCGGGGCCTTCTGTTTCCCCAGGCATTTCCTCCAAGCCCCTCCGAGGCAGGACCACTCTCCGTCATGTTGCCCTCCGTCGCCCTCGTGGGCCGCCCCAACGTCGGCAAGTCGACGCTGTTCAATGCGTTGACCCGCAGCCGCGATGCGCTGGTGCACGACGAGCCCGGCGTCACCCGCGACCGCAACTACGGCGTCTGCCGCCTGGACGAGGCGCGGCCGTTCGTGGTGATCGACACTGGCGGCATCGCCGGCGAAGACGAGGGCCTGGCCGGCGCCACCGCGCGCCAGTCGCGCGCGGCGGCGGAGGAAGCCGACCTGGTGCTGTTCGTGGTCGACGGCCGCGAGGGCGCCTCGGCGCTCGACGACGAGATCCTGGCCTGGCTGCGCAAGGCCGCGCGCCCGGTGCTGCTGGTGGTCAACAAGACCGACGGCATCGACGCCCGCGCCGCGCTGGCCGAGTTCGCGCGCTATGGCTTCAGCGACAGCTACGCGATCTCGTCGGCGCACCGCCAGGGCATCGACGAACTGGTCGACACCGTGCTCGCGCGACTGCCCGAAGACGGCGATGCGGAAGTGCTGGACGAGGATCCGGAACGCATCCGCATCGCCTTCGTCGGCCGCCCCAACGTGGGCAAGTCGACCCTGGTGAACCGCATCCTCGGCGAGGAGCGGATGATCGCCTCCGACGTGCCCGGCACCACCCGCGACTCGATCGCGGTCGACCTCGAGCGCGACGGCCGCAAGTACCGCCTGATCGACACCGCCGGCCTGCGCCGCAAGTCGAAGGTGGACGAGGCGGTGGAGAAGTTCTCGATCGTCAAGACGCTGCAGGCGATCGAACACTGCCAGGTCGCGGTGATCATGCTCGACGCCAGCGAGGGCGTGACCGACCAGGATGCGAGCGTGCTCGGCGCGGTGCTCGACGCCGGCCGTGCCCTGGTGGTCGCGATCAACAAGTGGGACGGGCTGAGCGACTACCAGCGGCAGCAGGTCGAGGCGCTGCTGGCGCGCAAGCTGGCCTTCGTGCCCTGGGCCGAAGCGGTCCGGATCAGTGCCAAGCACGGCTCCGGCCTGCGCGAATTGTTCAAGGCGATCCACCGCGCCCACGCCTCGGCGACGCGGCAGTTCAGCACCGCCGAGGTCACCCGCGCGCTCGAGATCGCCTACGAGGCCAGCCCGCCGCCGGTGGTGCGCGGGCACGTGGCCAAGCTGCGCTTTGCCCATCCCGGCGGCGAGAACCCGCCGACCTTCGTGGTCCACGGCTCGCGCCTGCGCACGCTGTCGGACAGCTACCGGCGCTACCTGGAGAACTTCTTCCGCAAGCGTTTCAAGCTGGTCGGCACGCCGGTGCGCTTCGTGTTCAGGGAAGGCGACAATCCCTACAAGGACAAGAAGAACGTGCTGAGCGAGCGCCAGGTCGCGAAGAAGAAGCGGCTGATCCGGCACGTCAAACGCCGAGGTTGATGGTTGGTAGTTGGTGGTTGGTGCCGCGGTTTCCGCTACCAACCACCAACTACCAACTACGAACCCCGGATCATCCATGGCCGAATCCGCCGCCATCCCGTCCCACGCCCTCACCCTCGGCATCCTCGCCGGCGGGCGCGCGACCCGGCTGGGCGGGCGCGACAAGGCCTGGCTGGAGCGCGGAGGCAACCCGCAGGTGCTGCGCATCGCGACGCGCTTCGGCGTCGAGACCGGTGCCATCCTCGTCAGCGCCAACCGCGAACTGGCGCGCTATGCGGAGGCCGGGCTCGATGTGGTGCCCGACCGTTTCGCCGACGCCGGCCCCCTGTCCGGACTCGATGCGCTGGCCGCCAGCTGCACGACGCCGTGGTTGTTCACCGTCCCGGTCGACGTGGTCGACGGCAACGACTGCCTCCTGCGCAGCCTGGCCACAGGGCGTGCCGCGAACGGCGCCTGCGCGCAGGACGACGACGGCCCGCAGCCGCTGGTCGCGCTGTGGCGCGTCGACGCGCTGCGCATGGCCGCAGCCGATGCGCTGGCTGCCGGTGATTTCGCGGTGCGCGCGCTGCAGAAGAAGCTCGGCATGGCCGCCGTGCGCTTCGCCGGGGTACGCTTCGGTAACCTCAATACGCCGGACGACCTGCAGGCGGCGGGCATCGGAACGCCCTAGAGCAGATTCATGTCAAATGCTTACAACATCGTCATTCCCGCGAAAGCGGGAATCCAACTTTTGTGGTGCTACGTCCATGGATTCCCGCTTTCGCGGGAATGACGAGACTGTAGATACCTGAGTCGAAAATGCCCCAACGCATGAGCACAGACGCCTTCCCCTCGCGCATCGCCTGGGCCGAAGCCCGCGACATCCTCGCGCGGGTCGCGGCGGAGCACCGGCTGCCGACTGAACGCCTCGCGATCGCCCGCGCGCATGGGCACGTGCTGGCGCGCGACGTCATCGCGCGGATGGCGATGCCGGCCTTCGACAATTCGGCGATGGACGGCTTCGCGCTGCGCCACGCCGACCTTGCCGGCGACGGCGACACGGTGCTGGCGCTGCGCGGCGAGCAGTTCGCCGGCGGCGCGCTCGCGCCCGCGGTGGGTCCTGGCGAATGCGTGCGCATCACCACCGGCGCGCCGCTGCCCGAAGGTGCGGACACCGTGGTCATGAAGGAGGACACCGCGCTCGAAGGCGGTAACGTGCGCATCCGGCAGGCACCATCGCGCGGACGGCACGTGCGCCGGCGCGGCGAGGACGTGCGCGAAGGCGACCTGCTGGCGCGCGCGGGCGATGCGCTGACGCCGGCCGGCGTTGCGCTGCTGGCTTCGCAGGGTTTCGACGGCATCGAGGTGGCGCGGCGGCCGACGGTGGCGGTGTTCGCGACCGGCGACGAACTGGTCGAGCCCGGCCTGCCGCTGGCGCACGGCCAGATCTACAACTCCAACCGCGAGCTGCTGATGGGCCTGCTGCGCGCGGACGGGCTCGACCCGGTGGCGATGCCGACCCTGCCCGACGACCCGGCGATGATCGAATCAGCGCTGCGCCACGCCGGCGAGGCCTTCGACCTGGTGCTGACCTGCGGCGGCGTCTCCGCCGGCGAGAAGGACCACCTGCCGGCGCTGCTGCAGCGGCGCGGCCGGGTGCGCTTCTGGAAGGTGCGGATGCGACCGGGGATGCCGGCGCTGTTCGCCGAGGGCGGGACCCTGGGGCCGGCGCTGTTCCTGTGCCTGCCGGGCAACCCGGTGGCGGTGCTGGCGACCTTCCATGCGCTCGCGCGCCCGCTGCTCGACGGGCTGCAGGGCAGGGCGCCGCGCAAGGTCTGGCATGCGCGGCTCGCCGCGCCGTGGCGCAAGGCGCAGGAGCGGCTTGAGTTCCTGCGCGGGCGGCTGACCAGCGACGACGACGGCGTGCTGCGGGTCGAACCGGACCCCGCCGACGGCTCGCACCGGATGCGCGCCGCGGCCGATTCCGACGCACTGATCGTGTTCGGCGAAGGCACGCGCGACTATGCCGAGGGCAGCGTGGTCGAGGTGGTGCCGTACTGAACGAACCTCTGAACGACTGTCATTTCGAGCGCAGCGAGAAATCTCAGGCAATCAGCCTCTAGATTTCTCGCTGCGCTCGAAATGACAAACTGGGCTTGTTCAGTGGATCCTGAACCGGCGCGCCGCCGCGATCGATGCCCCGGGTCGACCCGGATACCACTCCCGTGCCGTCGGCGTGATAATCGGTGCATGAGCAGGGAGATCACACCGCGGGAAGCCAGCTTCCGGATCGCGCAGGGCGCGCTGCTGGTGGACGTGCGCGAGGACCACGAACGCGAGCTGGGCATGGCCGAGGGCGCGATCGGCATCGCGCGCGCCGAACTCGAGCGCGCACCCCACCATGTCATCCCCGGTGTCGACAGCGAAGTCCTGCTGATCTGCCAGAGCGGCGGCCGCTCGACCCTGGCCGCCGAACTGCTGCAGCGGCTGGGCTACCAGCACGTCAGCTCGGTGCGCGGCGGCACGCTGATGTGGCAGGCCGAGGGTTTCCCGCTGACCCGCCCCGAGGTCGCGGTCGACGAGGACTTCCACCAGCGCTATTCACGCCACCTGCTGCTGCCGGAGATCGGCGCCAGCGGCCAGCGGCGTCTGGAGGCGGCCAGCGTGGTGGTCATCGGAGCCGGCGGGCTGGGGTCACCAGTCGCGTTCTACCTTGCCGCGGCCGGCGTCGGCCAGCTGCGCCTGGTCGACGACGACGTGGTCGAGCGCAGCAACCTGCAGCGCCAGATCCTGCACACCGACGCCGACATCGGCGTGCCCAAGGTGGACTCGGCGCAGATGCGGCTGTCCGCGCTGAACCCGCGCGTCGGCATCGAGGCGGTGGCCGAACGGTTGAGTTCAGACAACGTCGAGCGCCTGATCATGGACGCCGACGTGGTGGTCGACGGCGGCGACAACTTCCCGGTGCGCTACCTGCTCAACGACGCCTGCGTGCACCTGGGCAAGCCTCTGGTCTACGGCGCCGTGCATCGTTTCGAGGGCCAGGTGAGCGTGTTCGACGCCGGCCGCCAGCGCGGCAAGGCACCCTGCTACCGCTGCCTGTTCCCGGAGCCGCCGCCGCCCGAGGCCGCGCCCAACTGCAGCGAGGCCGGCGTGCTGGGCGTACTGCCGGGCGTGGTCGGCATGCTGCAGGCGACCGAGGCGCTGAAGCTGCTGCTGCACGTCGGTGAACCCCTGTCGGGCCGCCTGCTGCATTTCGACGCGCTGGGCATGCGCTTCCGCGAGACCCGGCTGGCGCCGGACCCGGATTGCCCGCTGTGTGCGCCGGAGCGGCCGTTCCCGGGTTATATCGACTACGCTGCGTTCTGCGCCGGTTGAGGCAGGCAGGGGGCAGCCGGCGCATGACAGCCGGCTGTGCGGGGGAGCCCGACCGCCGGTCCCAGCCGAAGAGCCGGATGCCCGCCATGGATGCCTCGTTCCCGCGTATCGCAGCCGTCCTGCTCCTGTTGTCGGTCGGGCTGGTCGCCGCAACCGCCACGGCAGCGGATCCCTGCATGCAGTTGTCAGTGCAGGCGACGCAGTCGCCGGATGCGGGCCAGCGCGTTGCCGCCGCGGCCTGCGAGGAACACCGCCTCTGGTACCGGCCCTTCATCGACCTTGACGGGCGCATCGGTGCGATGAAGGTGCGCGAGGCCGAACGGACGAGGCTCGCCAACGGCCAGCCGGCCTGGCAGCGCGTCGTCGAGTACTGGCGCGACAGCGGCCTGCTCTGGCAGGCGGGCGCCGGCGACTGTGCCTACGGCACCGGGCCGGTCCCGTCATGCCGGACCTTCGTGGTCGACACGCCGTGGTCGGCCGCATTCGTGTCCTGGGTAATGCGCCGGGCGGGGCTGCCGGGCTTCGACGGCTCCGCCAGCCACCTGAGCTACGTACGACGCGCCTACCGCGAGCCGTTCCTGAGCCCGTACCGCGTGGCCAACCCGCTCGCGGTGCAGGTGCGCACCGGCGACATGCTGTGCAGCGTGCGCGGCACCGGGCGAACCTATGGTTTCAGCGAACTGGCGACCCTGCTCAGCGGCAGCGAGCCTGGGCTGGCGATGCACTGCGACGTGGTGGTCGGGATCGGCGTCGAGCCGGAGAACCAGCGCAGCGCCTGGCTGGTCGGCGGCAACGTCTACGACAGCGTGACCATGCGCCGCCTGCGCCTGAACGCAGGCGACCGCTTCGACAACCTGCCGATGCGCCTGGCCAGCGACCCCGACTGCACCCCGGAAAGCGCCTACGCCTGCGACCTCAATCGCCAGGACTGGTCGGTGCTGCTGCAGCTGCGACCGGCCGAGGAACTGGCGGGTTTGCGGCCGGCGTTGCCGATGCCGCCAGCGTATTCGCAGCCGCCGGCCAGTGGTGGCGGCACGCTGCAGTGGGGCGCGCCCGCGGGCCAGCCGGTGGTTCCCGCCGCTGGTGTCGCTCCACAGGTCCAGCCCGCCCGCTGCTGCAACCACTGCGATCCGGAAGTCGGACTGCCGCGCTGCCCGGTCCGACCCGGGACGCCTTGATCGAATTGGTGTAGGAGCGCCCCATGGGCGCGACCTCGCCGCGATGCAACGCAGGGATGACGTCGTAGTTTGCCCATCTCGCGCGTGGCGACGCGTTCATCCGTGTCGCATCGTCCGGTGTGTCGCGGCGCGGTCGCGGGCATGGCCCGCTCCTACAGTTCGGCGATCAGTGCATGAAGCGCGACAGCGCCTCACCGTAGGCCGGAAACGCCTGGATGTCGTTGTGCCCGGCATCTTCGATGGCCACGACCCGCGCCTGCGGCAACACGCGCAGCAGCGCGTCGGTGTTGGCCGGCGGGATCACCTCGTCGCGGCCGGCGCGCAGGACCAGCACCGGGCCGTCGTGGCCGCGCAGCCAGTTGGCGGACGGATAGCGCTCGCGCAGCAGCCAGCGCACCGGCAGCCAGCGGTAGTGCGCCTGCGCCACATTGGCGAGGCTGTCGAACGGGGTGACCAGCGCCAGCCGGTCGACGGGACGTTGTGAAACCACGTGGCTGGCGACGCCGCTGCCGAGGCTGCGGCCGATCGCCGACACCGGCTGGCCGGGGTGCCGTGCCTGCACATCGTCGAAGAACGCCAGCGCGTCGTCGAGCAGGGCGTCCGCCGCCGGCAAGCCGTCGCTGGCGCCGTAGCCGCGGTAGGCGAGCAGGTACACCGTGCGCTGCGGGAACCAGCGCGCGAAGTCGTCGCGGTTCGCCTCGACGGCCTCGCCGTTGCCGCCGAAATAGACGATCGCGGAGGGCTGGCCGGGATTGACGATCCAGCCGCGCAGCACGATCCCGTCGCGCTCCAGCGCGTAGCCGGTGCCGGCCGGCGCGGCGCGGGTGTACTGCGGCAGGTACACCATCTGGCGCTGGCTGAAGAACAGCAGCGCGCACAGCGCCACGTAGGCCAGCGCCAGCACGACTACCGAGGTCGCCAGCATCCGCAGCATCCGCGACGATCAGCCGTGGCGCTCGCGCGCGGCCTCGAACGCGGCCAGCTGCTCCGGCGTCGCCTCGCGCTGGTGCTTCGCCTTCCACCCCGGGAAGGGTTCGCCGTAGACCGCTTCGCGCGCTTCGTCCCGGGTCATCGCGATGCCGCGCGCCTCGGCGGCCTCGTTGTACCAGTCGGCCAGGCAATTGCGGCAGAAGCCGGCGAGGATCATCAGGTCGATGTTCTGCACGTCCGGGCGCTGCTCCAGCAGGTGCGCGCGCAGGCGGCGGAACACGGCGGCCTCGATGTGCGTGGTTTCGGAATCGTCGGCCATGGGGCGCTCCTTGTCGGCGTGATGCGGTGACGTGAGACAATACAAGTTCCCGTTCCCGCCCTCCACGACGGCATGACCGCACGCATCCTCGACGGCAAGCGCATCGCCGATTCCCTGCTCGACGAACTGCGCCAGCGCGTGGATGAACGCGTCGCCGCCGGCCGCCCGCGGCCCGGCCTGGCGGTGGTGCTGGTCGGCAGCGATCCGGCCTCGCAGTCCTACGTGCGCAACAAGCGCCGGGCGGCGGAAAAGGTCGGCATCCAGGCCTTCGACTTCGACCTGCCGGCGGGCACCAGCGAGGCCGAGCTGCTGGCGCTGATCGACCGGCTCAACGCCGATCCGGCGGTGCACGGCATCCTCGTGCAGCTGCCGCTGCCGGGCATCCCCGATGCCACCCGCCTGATCCACCGCATCGATCCGCGCAAGG
>ENA-UOUJ01001380-UOUJ01001380.1-activated-sludge-metagenome-genome-assembly--contig:-NODE-1380-length-12856-cov-7.548629_pt1 | contig 12856 bp, 10 predicted proteins | sample MGYA00249839_ERZ747224 | MGnify/ENA primary metagenome ERZ747224 (study PRJEB28782, sample SAMN03220277) | activated sludge metagenome | biome: wastewater; feature: sewage sludge; material... | reverse complement strand
GATCAAGGGCGGCGATGCGGGCGGCTCAGCGACCCAAACCATCTACGGCAGCCGGCATGACAGCCATACCCGCATCACCTGCGCCTCCACAGCTTCTCACTGCAGAAGACGCAAAGAGAAGGGGTAAGGCCGCATGACCCTCGATGCCACCTGCTCTTTGCAGAACTTGACGGACGTGACCCGGCCGACCGCCAAGCGCCGACCGAGCGGGAGCCCTTCAGGGCTCCCCGAGGCCGGCGCTCCCCCCGCCGGTGGCCGGACCTTCAGTCCACCAGCACCATGACCCGCCCGTCCTCGACCTTCACCGCGTAGGTCCTGAGGTCGATGCAGGCCGGCGCCCCCCGCGCCCGGCCGGTCCGGTAGTCGAACCGCCCGTTGTGCTTCGGGCACTCGATGATCCCGTCCATGACGAGCCCGTCGGCGAGATGCACCCCCTCGTGGGTGCAGAGCCCGTCCGTGGCGAAATACCCGTCCTCCGGCGAGCGGTAGATCGCGAAGGTCCGCCCCCCGTGGTCCCAGCGGACCACGTCCTCTGCCTCCACGTCCTCCGCCCCGCAGGCCTCGACCCACTCCGCCATCCGCACTACTCCGCCGCCATGCCGTGCAACTCCTCCCGGTACGGTCGCGCCGAGGGCGGGAGCTCGCGGCGGAGATAGGCGTCCTCGTAGCGCAGCTGCCGCAGCACCACCGGCCAGACCTCCCGATAGGCGTGCCACATCGACGGGTTGGCCGCCGGCAGGTCGTCCCTGATCAGCGCATGCAGCCGCGGCAGCGCGTGATAGGGCACCATCGGGAACATGTGATGCTCCACATGGTAGTTCATGTTCCAGTAGACGAACCGCGAGAAGGGGTTCATCAGCACCGTCCGCGAGTTCAGCCGGTGGTCCACCACGTTCTCGGCCAGCCCGACATGCTGCAGGAGCCCGGTCAGCACCATGTGCCAGGTCCCGTAGATCCGCGGCAGCCCGACCAGCATCAGCGGCAGCCACGACCGCAGCCCCACCGCCAGCGCGATCGTCGCGAGATAGACCGCCAGGTGCCAGCGCGCCGCCCTCACCACCTTCGGCCACTCCGCCTCGGGAATATAGTCCCTCTCGTCCGCCGACAGCCGCCCGAGCGCGTTGTGGATCAGCGCCGGATAGGCGTAGCGGAAGTCCATCAGCCCGAGGAAGCTCAACCCCGCCCGCAGGAGGTCCGGCGGCCGCATCACCGCGATCTCCGCGTCCCGCCCGACGATGATCGTGTCGGTATGGTGCCGCGCATGACTCCAGCGCCAGGTCACCGGGTTCCTCACCTGCATGAACGACGCGACCTGATAGACCCAGTCGTTCATCCAGCGGGTCCGGAACGCCGTCCCGTGCCCGCACTCGTGCCAGCGCGAATCCGAGGCCGAGGCGTAGAAGACCCCGTAGAGCGCGAAGAAGGGCACGCACCACCAGGTCCCCCAGAAGGCGACGCCCCCCGCCGCCGTCACCAGCAGCACCCCGAGCCAGATGACCGTGTCGCGGATCGCCGGCTGGTCCGAGCGCTGCATCAGCTCCTTCATCACCTTGCGCGGCACCTCGGAGTGATACCATTCCGCCGAGGCGAGCCCGGTCTCGACCGCCCAGACGGCGCTCGGGCCGGTCAGGCTGTAGTCCCGCTTCGGCATCGGCCGGGTCATCGCGCGCTCCCCCAGAGCGGCGCGAACCGCCCGGTCGGCGCCGGATAGGCCTCCTCCGGCTGCCGCGCGATCCCGGCGATCCGCCGCTCGGCCGCCGCGATCTCCTCCGCCCCGTCGATCACCCGCAGGTCGAGCGAATAGCCGCGGCCCTCGCCATGCTCGAGCCAGATCATCTCGCCCCGCTCCCGCGCCGCCACCTCGCCGAGCACATGATGCGTCGAGGGCTCGATCCCGAGCGCATAGTTGCCGGCCTGGTAGTTCTGCCACTCGTAGAAGCAGGGCAGCTCCGCCTTCCGCGTCACCACCTCGAAGCCGAGCCCCAGCCGGTCGTTCACCACCGCCGCCGGGCAGGCCCCGTCCGCGTCGGCGGCGAGGTCGTGCTCCCAGACCTGCTCGCGGAACCCCGCGCGCGGCGCCGCGACCGCCGCATAGCCGACCCCCTGCGCCGCATAGCTCTCCGCGTGCGAGGCCCAGAGCACCTCGCGGACCGGCGCGAGATAGCGCGCCCCCTCCTCGAGCAGCGGCCAGCCGAGGTTGACGTGATAGAAGAACATGTGCGGCGTCCGGAGGAAGCCGTGGTTCTCCACCCGGTCCCGCACCCGGATCTCCCGCCCGCCGACCTCGGCCTCGATCCGGCGGAAGAGGTAGAGATCCTCGGCGAACATCGCCGACTGCTGCACCACCCCCTCGGCCCAGAGGAAGCAGCGGTCCCCCTCCCACCGCTCGCCGTAGCCGGCGAGCCGCGCCGGGATCAGGCTCACCCGCCCGTGCAGCGAATGCTTCACGGTCCGGCGGCCGGGATAGTTGTAGCCGTCCGCCGGCACCTCCGCCGGCCCCATGGTATGGTCGAGCCCGCAGGTGGCGACGAGCCCGGAGAAGGACCGGGTGAAGGCGAGCCCGCCCTCGCCCTCGTACTCGTGCAGGCTCGGGTGCCGGAAGCCCGCCGGCGAGTGCCAGCCGATCGCCTGTCCCCGGTAGTCGCATTCGGCGATGTCGAAGCCGCGGTCCACCATCACCGTGAAGCGCAGTCCGCCGCCGGTGCGGAACTCGAGCATCCGGTTGCCGCGCTCGACCCCGTCGCCGAGGGTCGAGAGCCGCACGCCGGCGACCTGCGAGAGCATCCCCATGCGCGCGGACGCCTCGCGGCGGGTCAGCGTCCGGCCATAGAGCTCCACCATCGTGCATCCTCCCCAGCCTCGTCGCGGGCCGTTTCCGCCGGAAACCTAGCATCCCGCCGGACGATTGGAAGCCCGAAGGGCCCGCCGGCACGGGGAAGGAAGAACGGTGCGTCACCGGCGGGGAAGTGCGCGACGAAATGTCGCGCAGGCCCCGTTTCACCTTACTTCCACCTTATTCGAGAAATATACTTCGAACTATACATACTTCACGCGACATCTCCACGCGCGCACAGACGCCTCACCCGCGCCGTCCGCCTTTCGTCGCACCCCCTCCGACCCGGACCGCCCCCCTCACCCCCACATCCCCCGCATCTTGAGCTTCAGGTCCCGCGGCGACACCGCCCGCGCCCCGCGCTCGCGGGCCGCCGGCGGCGCCCAGGCCACCTGCTCGAACCGGTCGAGCAGATGCCCCGGCAGAAAGCGGCTCCGCGGCGCATAGACGTGCCGGTCCCCCCGCGCCGCCTGCCCGTGCACGTAGAAGCGCAGCGGCGTCAGCAGATGCAGCGCGTCCTTCGCCCGCGTCATCGCGACGTACATCAGCCGCCGCTCCTCCTCGATCTCGGCCGGCGTGTCGCTGGCGAGGTCGGAGGGCAGGCAGCCGTCGACGCAGTTGAGCAGGAAGACCGACTTCCACTCCTGCCCCTTGGCGGAATGGATCGTCGAGAGCACGAGGTAATCCTCGTCCCTGAGCGCCGGCCCGGCGAGGTCGCCGGTCGCCTGCGGCGGATCGAGCGTGAGCTCGGTCAGGAAGGCCCGGCGCGAGGCGAATCCGGCCGCGATCTGCCCGAGTTGCCCGAGATCCCCCTTCCTGACCGCCGCATCCTCGTGCAGCCGCTCGAGGTGCGGCTCGTACCAGGCCCGCGCCGCCTCGATCTCCGCCGGCCAGCCGGCCCGCCCCCGCCCGAGCAGCCGGAGGAGCGCCGCCAGCGCCGGCCAGTCCGCCGCCGCCCGCTTCGGCGCCCGCACCTCGGCGCCGGCCGCGATCGCCGCCAGCATCGCCTCCGCCGCCGACGGCCCGACGCCGGGCAGGAGCTGCAGCACCCGGAAGCCGGCGATCCGGTCGCGCGGGTTCTCCGCCAGCCGCAGCACCGCCAGCAGGTCCTTCACATGCGCCGCCTCGAGGAACTTCAGCCCGCCGTACTTCACGAAGGGAACGTTGCGCCGCACCAGCTCGACCTCGAGCGGCCCGCTGTGGTGCGCCGCGCGGAAGAGCACCGCCTGCGCCTTGAGCGCGACCCCTTCCTCCCGCGCCGCCAGCACCTCGGAACAGACGTATTCCGCCTGCGCCGCCTCGTCGAGCAGGCTGACCAGCCGCGGCCGCGCCGCGCCCTCCCGCGCGCTCCAGAGCGCCTTGGCGAACCGCTCGCCCGCCTCGCCGATCACCGCGTTCGCCGCCGCGAGGATCGGCTGGGTCGAGCGGTAGTTCCGCTCCAGCGTCACCACCCGCGCCGGCGGCGCGAAGCGGGCGGGGAAGTCGAGGATGTTCCGGACCTCCGCCGCGCGGAAGCCGTAGATCGCCTGCGCGTCGTCGCCCACCACCGTCACGCCGCGCCCGTCGGGCTTCAGCGCGGCGAGGATCTCCGCCTGCAGCCGGTTGGTGTCCTGGTATTCGTCGACCAGCACGTGGTCGAAGCCGGCGCCGAGCGCCGCGGCCGCCGCCGGGTCGGCGAGCAGCTCCGCCCAGTAGAGCAGCAGATCGTCGTAATCGAGCACGTTCCCCGCCTGCTTCGCCTCGACGTAGCCGGCGAAGAGCCCGCGCAGCTCCGCCTCCCAGCCGGCGCACCAGGGAAAGCGCGCCGCCAGCACCTCCGCCAGCCCCTCGCGCGCATTGACCGCCCGGGAATAGATCGCGAGGCAGGTTCCCTTGCCGGGAAAGCGGCTCTCGGTCCGCGTGAGCCCGAGCCCGTGCCGCACCAGCCCCATCAGATCCTCGGAATCGGCCCGGTCGTGCAGCGTGAAGCCGGGATCGAGCCCGATCAGCGGCGCATGCTCGCGCAGCACCCGCGCCCCGATCGCGTGGAAGGTCCCGGCCCAGCCCAGCCCGGCCGCCAGCGCCGCGCCGCGCTCGCCCAGTACTTCGCCGGCGATCCGCTCGACCCGCCGCAGCATCTCCGCCGCCGCCCGCCGCGAGAAGGTGAGCAGCAGGATCCGCCGCGGATCCGCCCCCTCGACCATCAGGTGCGCCACCCGGTGCGCCAGCGTCCCGGTCTTGCCCGACCCCGCCCCGGCGACGACGAGGAGCGGCCCGGCAACTCCGCCGTCCCCGTGCAGCACCGCCGCCCGCTGCGCGTCGTTCAGCCGGTCGAGATAGGCAGGGCAGGGGGCTTGGCCATCCATCGCGGCATCAAGCCCTGTTTCCGTTCCGTTCGCAAGCGGGGATGCAACCGGAGACCCGTGCGCGCGCACGTTAACGATTATGCACAAGGTGGTTAACGCTGCGAGATATATGCGGCGATATCATATGGATACCGAAAGTCCGCACTGTGCGACGCCCGTGCGGTCAGCCCGTCCGCACCGCCGCGAGGTGCCCGGCGAACCCTTCGCTCGCCATCAGCCGCCGGCAGCGCTCGAACCGGTTGGTCGCATAAGCCCAGAAATCATCCGCCGGGTTGCCGTTGCCATGCTGGATGAGCCCCCAGAGCGTCCAGAGCAGGTCACACATCGCCTTGTAGGCGACGACCCGCCCCCGCTCCGCTGCGGTCGGCGCCCGCCCGAAGTAGGCCGCCAGCATCTCCTCCTCCTGTGCCGCCCCGAACTCCCCCTCGACCGCTAGGTCGCCGAGGTCCCAGAGCGGATCGTTCATCCCGGAATACTCCCAGTCCACGATCCACATCCGCTCCCCGGTATCGAGGAAGTTCTCGCAGAGCGGATCGCAGTGGCAGGGCGCCAGCGCCGCCGGCCGCGCGTCGAGCGCCGCCCGGACCGCCTCCGCCTCCGCCACCGCCGCATGATACCCCTCGGGCAGCGTCACCCGCATCGGCGCCAGCACCCGCAGATATTCCTCGATCATGGCGAAGAGATCGAATCGGAACTCGAACCGCACCCCGCTCCGGTGCAGCCGGGCGAAGGCCGCCGCCGCCCGCGCCGGCGCCCCCGGCTCGCGGAAGAGCGCCGGCGTCATCGTCCGCCCCTCCACCAGCCGCGTCAGCATCAGCCCCCGTCCCGGATCGACGTGCAGCACCTCGGGCGACACTCCCGCCGCCGCCGCCGCCCGAGCGTTCGCCGCCTCGACCGCGCGGTCGATATAGGCCTCCGTCCCCTCGCCGGGGATGCGCAGCACCACCGTCTCGCCGCCCGCCTCCACCCGGTAGACCCGGTTGGTCAGCCCCCCGAGCCGCTCCACCGTCCCGACCGGCCCCCGCCCCGGGATCAGCGCCATCGCCGCGCGCACCTCGTCTTCCGCCGTCTGCATCGCCGTCCCCCCGGGGCTTTCCCTCGCCCCGGCGAGATGACTATGCTCGCCGCCGCGCCGTCAACCGGGAGGGTCCCCCTTGAGCGAAGCCGACAAGCTCGACGCCGTCTACGCCGCCACCACCACCGCCGAGATCGCCCGCACCTACGACGCCTGGGCCGCGACCTACGACGCCGAGATGGCCGCCCTCGGCTACCGCCACCCCACCGTCTGCCTCGCGCTTCTCGCCCGCCACCTGCCCCCCACCGGCCCCATCCTCGACGCTGGCGCCGGTACCGGCCTGCTCGGCGAATGGCTGAAGATCATCGGCTATGCCTCTGTCGAAGCGATCGATCTCTCCCCCGGCATGCTCGCCGTCGCCGCCGCCAAGGGCGTCTACGACCGCCTGCTCCAGGCCGACCTCACCCGCCGCCTCCCCTTCGAGGACGCCCGCTTCGCCGGCTGCGTCTGCGCCGGCGTCTTCACCACCGGCCACGTCGGCCCCGAGGGCCTCGACGAGCTCCTCCGCGTCGTCCGCCCCGGCGGCATCCTCGTCCTCACCGTCAAGGACAAGACCTGGCAGTCGGGCTTCTCCGCCCGCATCGAGGCGCTGGCGGGGGAGGGCAGGGTGGCACCTCTCGACGCGACCCCGCCCTACAGCTCGATGCCCGGCCGCCCCGGCAACGACCCGAGCCGCAGCCTGGTGCTCCGCCGCACCTGATCGCGGAAAAATTGTTGACGCCCCAACGGCCCGCGGCGAACCTTGCGCCAAAGGCACGGCCCCGGTGGCCGGACAGGGAGGAGAACGATGAACCGACGCAGCCTCGCGACCACCGCGCTCACCGGCGCACTCCTGAGCGCGGCGCTCGCCGCCAGCGCCCAGGATTCCCCCGACCCGATCCGCCTGACGCTGCACGACTGGACCGGCCAGCTCATCACCACCCACATCATGGGCGAGGTGCTGGAGAAGGCTGGCCTCAACGTCGAGTACGTCCAGGCCGACTACCTCGCCCAGTTCGCCGGCCTGAAGACCGGCGACCTGCACGTCGCGATGGAGATCTGGGAGACGACCGGCCGCGAGGCGATGGACGAGGCCACCGCCACGGGCCAAGTCGTCAACCTGGGCGAGAACGGCATGCAGGCCATCGAGGAATGGTGGTACCCCTCCTACATGAAGGAGGCCTGCCCCGGCCTCCCCGACTGGCAGGCGCTGCTCGAGCCCGACTGCGCCGAGGCCTTCGCCACCCCCGACACGCTTCCCGACGGCCGCTACCTCGGCGGCCCGGTCACCTGGGGTGGCTTCGACGAGGAACGCATCGCCGCCCTCGAGCTCCCCTTCCAGGTGATCCACGCCGGCACCGACGCCGCCCTCTTCGCCGAGCTCGAGTCGGCCTACCAGCGCCAGGACCCGATTATGCTCTGGATCTACGCCCCGCACTGGGCGCCGATCAAATACGAGGGCGAATGGGTCGCCTTCCCGCCCTACGAGCCCGCCTGCTACACGGACCCGGCCTGGGGCGTGAACCCCAACGCCACCCACGACTGCGCCAAGCCGCGCGGCCCGATCTGGAAGGTCGCCTGGGCCGGCCTCGCCGACAAGTGGCCCTCCGCCAAGGCGGCGATCGAGAACTTCAAGCTCGACAATACCGAGATGGGCCAGATGATCGCCGCTGTCGACCTCGACGGAAAGAAGCTCGAGGAGGTCGTCGACGGCTGGATGGCCGCCAACGAGGCGCGCTGGAAACCCTGGATCGGCCAGTAGCCCCGGATGGCCGCGGACGAGCCTAAGATCGCGTGCCGCGGCCTCTGGAAGCTCTTCGCCCCCGGCTCCGAGAGCGTCGCCGAGTCCTTCCTCGCCCGGACGCCCGCGCCCACCGCGGAAGAGCTCGCCGCCGCCGGCCTCACCCCGGCCGTGATCGACGCCACCCTCGCTGTCCGCCCGGGCGAGATCTTCGTCATCATGGGCCTCTCCGGCTCGGGCAAATCCACCCTCGTCCGCTGCCTCTCGCGCCTCATCGAGCCTACCGCCGGCGAAGTCCGCTTCGATGGCCAGGACCTCCGCCGTGCCTCCGACCGCGAGCTGATCGAGATCCGCCGCCACCGCATGGGCATGGTCTTCCAGAATTTCGCCCTGCTGCCGCACCTCTCGGTGCTCCGCAACGTCGCCTTTCCGCTCGAGGTTCAGGGCATCGCCCGCCCCGAACGCGAGGCCCGCGCCCGCGAGATGATCGAGCTCGTCGGCCTCAAGGGCCGCGAGCAGAACCTCCCGCGCGAGCTATCCGGCGGCCAGCAGCAGCGCGTCGGCATCGCCCGCTCGCTCGCCGTCGGCCCCGAAGTCTGGTTCCTCGACGAGCCCTTCTCCGCCCTCGACCCGCTCATCCGCCGCGAGATGCAGAACGAGTTCATGCGGCTGCAGGCGACCCTCCACAAGACCATCGTCTTCATCACCCACGACTTCGACGAGGCGATCCGCCTCGCCGACCGCATCGCCATAATGCGCGACGGCCGCATCGTGCAGTCCGGCACCGCCGAGGAACTCGTCCTCGCCCCCGCCGACCCCTACGTCGCCGCCTTCACCCGCGACGCTCCCCGCGCCCGCATCCTCACCGCCCGCGCCATCATGCGCCCCCTCGACGGCACCCTCACCGCCGGCACCGTCGAGGCCAAGACCAAGGTCGCCGACTTTGCCCGCGAGGTGGAAGCCTCCGCCCAGCCCTTCGCCGTGACCGAGGAGGGTAAGACGATCGGCCAGCTCGGCCGCGCCGAGGTGATGGCCGTGCTCCTGGAAGGCCGCCCGTGATCGTCCCGCGCGCCCCGCGGGTCTCATGCAGGTTTGCTAACCTGGAGAGCAGTCGGTTTCCGCCAACAGGCGGAAAACGAGCAAGGAAACAATGCGCGCACCCGCGCGCACCTCGTGGCGGCAAAGGCCGCCGCGCGGCGCAAGCTGCGCCTCGCGCCGCGGGCCCCGCCCGATGACCACCGTCATCCTCCCCGCCGCCGCCCGCAGCCCCTGGCCCGGCCGCCTGCTCTGGCTCCTCCTCCTCATCGCCACCATCGCCTTCGCCCATCTCCCGCGCGGCATCCTCACCGGCCTCTGGAAGGATGTCCCCGCGACCCTCCATCTGCCGCTCGCCGCTTGGCTCTCCGCCTTCATGGACTGGCTCGTCACCGACGCCCGCCTCGGCCCGGTCACCTTCCGCGACCTCACCCGCGCGCTCTCCGCCCTTCTCTCCGTTCCCCTGACCGCTGCCACCTCGCTCCTCGCCACTGGCCTCATGCGCGGCGAGGGCTCCGCCGCCGTCCAGCTGCTGCCGCCGCTCCCCTGGTTTGCCGTGACCCTCGCCGGCACCCTCGTCGCGCTGCACGCCGGTGGCCGCCGCCTCGCGCTCCTGACCGGCGCCGCGCTCCTTTACCTTGCCGTCTTTGGCCAGTGGCAGAGCGCCATGGTGACGCTGGCCTCGATCACCGTCGCCGTCCCCTTTGGTATCGCTGGCGCCCTCCTCCTCGGCATCGAGGCTTGGCGCCACCCCCGCCTCGACCGCGCGCTGGCGCCCCTCCTCGACGCGATGCAGACCGTCCCAGTCTTCGCCTACCTCCTCCCCATCCTCATCCTCTTCGGCTTCAACCCGGTCGCCGCCCTGATCGCGACGGTGATCTACGCCATGCCTCCCATGGTCCGGATCACCCTCCTCGCGCTGCGCGGCGTCCCGTCCGAGATCGTCGAGTTCGGCCGCATGTCTGGCTGCACCCCGCGCCAGCTCACCTGGAAGGTCATGCTGCCCGCCGCCCGCGCTCCGCTCATGGTCGGCGTCAACCAGGTGATCATGCTCTCGCTCAACATGGTCATCATCGCTTCGATGATTGGCGCCGGCGGCCTCGGGTACGACGTGCTGACCGCGCTGCGGCGCCTCGACATCGGCGCTGGGATCGAGGCCGGCGTCGCCATCGTGCTCCTCGCCATCGTCCTCGACCGGCTCAGCCAGGCCTTCGCCACCCGCGCGCCCGGTTCAGGCCGGCTCCTCCTTGCCGCCCTGGCCGCGGCCCTCGCCCTCTGGGTGCTGGCGCTCGCCGTTCCGGTGATCGCCCACTACCCGGAGCGGCTCGAGATCTCCACCTCCGCCTTCTGGGCAGGCCTCATCCAGTGGCTGAACGTCACCTTCTTCGACACGCTGGAGGCGATAAAGACCTGGGTCCTCGTAAACCTCCTCGTCCCGGTGCGCCGCGTCCTCACCGCCATTCCCTGGTGGTGGGGCACCATCCTCATCGCCCTTGCCATGACCGCCATCGGCGGTCCGCGCCGCGGCCTCATCGCCGCCGCCTTCGCCCTCTTCATCGCCTTCACCGGCTACTGGTCACAGGCCATGGTGACGGTCTACCTCGTCGGCACCTCCGTCCTCATCGCCACCCTCATCGGCCTGCCAATCGGCATCGCCTCAGGCCTCAGCAAACGCACCTGGGCCATCGTCCAGCCCGTCATCGACACCCTCCAGACGCTCCCCTCCTTCGTCTACCTCATTCCCGTCGTCATGCTCTTCCGCGTCGGCGAGTTCACCGCCATGATCGCCATCGTCCTCTATGCCGTCGCCCCGGCCATTCGCTACACAGCGCTGGGCATCCGCGAGATCGACCCGGCCCTGGTCGAGGCCACCCGCGCCATGGGCACCACCCCCGGCCAGCGCCTGCTGAAGCTCCGCCTCCCCTTGGCGCTGCCCGAGATCCTCCTCGGCATCAACCAGACCATCCTCCTTGCCGTCTCCATGCTGGTCATCACCGCGCTGGTCGGCACCCGCGACCTGGGTCAGGAGGTCTACATCGCCCTCACCCGCGCCGACGTTGGCGCCGGCCTCGTTGCCGGCGCCTGTATCGCCATGCTCGCCATGATCGCTGACCGCATGATGACCGCCGCCGCCGCCCGCACCCGCGCCCGCCTGGGACTTACGAGATGACCCCCCTCGAACGCGCCGCCACGCTCCCGATCTGGACCGCCTCCGTCACCCCGGAGCCGCTCGCGGGCGGCATCACCAACCTCAACTTCACCGTCGAGGACGCCGGCCGCCGCTACCTCGTCCGCATCGGTGGCGACATCCCCGAGCACATGATCCTCCGCCGCTTCGAGCGCGAAGCCGCCCGGGCCGCCCACGCCGCCGGCCTTTCCCCCGCCGTCCGCCATGCCGAGGAAGGAGCGCTCGTCATCGACTTCATCGAAGGCCGCACCCTCACAGCGCAAGACGTCCGCGACCCGGCAAACCTCGACCGCCTGGCCACGCTCGTCCGCCGCTGCCACACCGAGATCCCCCGCCACTGGCGCGGTCCCGCCCCGATCTTCTGGCCCTTCCAGGTCGTCCGCGACTACGCCCACACCCTCCGCGAAGGCGGCACCCCCTACGACCTCGCCCCCCTCCTCGCCGCCGCCGAGACGCTCGAGCAGGCCACCGGCCACGTCGAGATCGTCTTCGGCCACAACGACCTCCTGCCTGCCAACCTCATCGACGATGGCCATCGCCTCTGGCTCGTCGACTGGGAATACGCCGGCTTCAACACACCCCTCTTCGACCTCGGCGGCCTCGCCTCCAACGCTGGCATGACCGAGGACGAACGCACCGCCCTCCTCGCTGCCTATTACCGCCGCGACCCCGACGCCGGCCTCCTCCGCCAGGCCGCCGCCCTGACTGCCGCGTCGCTCCTCCGCGAAACCATGTGGAGCATGGTCTCCGAGCGCCACTCCCGGATCGACTTCGACTACGCCGCCTATACCGTCGAGAACCGCGCCCGCTTCGAGGCCGCCTTCGAGGAATTCCGATGACCCTGCCTTCCTCCGCCCGTATCGTCGTCATCGGCGGCGGCATCGTCGGCTGCTCCACCGCCTACCACCTCGGCGCCATGGGCCAGGACGAGGTCCTCCTCCTCGAGCGCCACAAGCTCTCCTCCGGCTCCACCTGGCACGCCGCCGGGCTCGTCGGCCAGCTCCGCACCAACGCCAACGTGACCCAGCTCCTTGGCTACTCCGTTGCCCTTTACGACCGCCTGGAAGCCGAGACGGGCCTCTCCACCGGCTGGAAGATGAACGGCGGCCTCCGTCTCGCCTGCACCCCCGACCGCTGGACCGAAGTGAAACGCCAGGCCACCACCGCCCGCTCCTTCGGCCTGGAGATGCAGCTTCTGACCCCGAAGGAGGCGCAGGATCTCTGGCCGATCATGCAGGTGGACGACGTCATCGGCGCTGCGTACTTGCCCACCGACGGACAGGCCTCCCCCTCCGACCTCGTCCAGGCGCTCGCTCGAGGCGCCCGCTCGCACCGCGTCCGGATCCGCGAGGACATCCGCGTCACTGCCATCCTCACCGCGGACGGCCGCGTTACCGGCGTCGTGACTGACCAGGGCACCGTCGGCTGCGAGAAGCTCGTCCTCTGCGCCGGCCAGTGGACCCGCGAGCTCGCCGCCTCTGTCGGCGTCACCGTGCCGCTGGTCAGCGTCCAGCACCAGTATCTGATCACCGAGCGGATCGAGGGCGTCCTGCCGAACCTCCCGACCCTCCGCGACCCGGACCGCCTCACCTATTACAAGGAGGAGGTCGGCGGACTCGTCATGGGGGGCTACGAGCCCAACCCGAAGCCCTGGGCGGAG
>ENA-UOUJ01001379-UOUJ01001379.1-activated-sludge-metagenome-genome-assembly--contig:-NODE-1379-length-12864-cov-4.360372_pt1 | contig 12864 bp, 7 predicted proteins | sample MGYA00249839_ERZ747224 | MGnify/ENA primary metagenome ERZ747224 (study PRJEB28782, sample SAMN03220277) | activated sludge metagenome | biome: wastewater; feature: sewage sludge; material... | reverse complement strand
CATCCTGTTCAGTGCCGTCTTCGCCGGCTATGAGGCTATCGAAGGGGCCTGATCCATCCGCAGAGCATCGGTTTCATTCCGTGAGTGGTTGCTGCCGGCATCATCGGATTCATCGGGAACGAAGCCGTGGTCGTGTTCCGCGTTCGCGTCGACGAGAAATCAACAGCGTGGCTCTGATCGCCGATGGTTATCATGCGCGCACTGACGGCTTCACAAGCCCAAGCCTGGCGATCGTCGCGGGTGCAATCGGCGTTTGGCTGGGATTCCCGCTTGGCGACCCATCGTCGGTCTGCTCATCACCGTCGCCATCTTCGGTATCATATGGCAACCATCCAAGGCGGTGTTTGTCCGGATGCTCGATGGCGTCGAACCTGTCATACCGACGAGATTAGGTATGCGGCAGCGCATGTGAAAGGCGTCCGCCAAATCCTTGACGTCAAGACGCGCTGGCATCGACATCGCGTGCTCGCTGATATCGGCATGATCGACCCCGATATGAATGGCCGACGCCGAGCGTTTGGCGGACGATCGAAAGCATGAGATGTTCGAGCATGTCGCCGCCTCAGCGTTGCCAACGTTCGCGTTTCCTCTATGGGTGCCTCGGATGCAGTGCCGAATGCGGCCGATGTGCCCGGACCATCAAGACGATTATCACGGAAGCTCGGCACCTGTGCGCGGGAATGCTGCACGCCAGCAATCCTGAAATCGTAGCTATCAGCAAATCTGGATGCCCGGCCGGCGCCGCGTGCCGTCGCACTCATTTCGTATGCGGCTCATTTGCCCGTCAGCGCGATCTCGCCAAGGCGGCGGATGGCTTTTGGCATGGATGCCTTTGTCTCAGGCCTTTTCTCAGTCCACCCATCGGCGCTTTTATTGATCCGCGGCCGGCACTTTCCCGTCCAGCCAGTCTTGCTCCTCGGCCAAGGCGAGCCAAGCCGCCTTCGTGCGTTTGTAGCGGTTCTTCGAAGGCAAGTCCTTCGCCTCAGCGGCGAGTTCATCGCAGTTGCGGGCGTTCTCTCTGTATTCTTCCGACTTACTCAACATGCGTCGCTCCGGCGGATTCTATGACTGCTTTTTGGGCGGCAAAACCATTTCCGTGATTGTCAGGATCGTCTCTAAATCGCGCTTCATGCGAGTCTGGTCGCCGCTCCGTAAGGCGAAGCTGGCCAGAGTCTGGATATCAACCAACGCTCTCTCTAATGTAGGTTTTGCGGTCGGCTTGGTGTCACTCATTAGAACCCCTGTCGTGATCCTTTGATGATCACCTATGCGTCCCAGCGGCCATTCGATGATCCGCCAAACCATCTCGGCTTCTGCCGTTCGGCAAGACGAATGACGGATCAGGCGAAGATCGCTCTCAGAACACTCGTAATCACCCATGCGATGGCGCCCGCGCTAAATGCCAGCACTGGGTCTGGCAATCCATCCGGCGCGATCTCGGCTCTCAGCCACTGCCAGAACTGGTGCATGTCACCCTCTTTGTGGGCACGCAGACAGATCATATTGCAGCTTGCAAACACGCGAAAGGACCCCAAGAAGAATTGACGAGGGGGTCCGACTATTTAATCAGGCGCTTCATTCCTCCTTAGTCACCATGGCCATGTCGTTATGCAGGATCTTTTGTTGCTGTCGGTTGTCCCATTTTGATGGTGACGCCAGCCCAATCCCTTTCGGTCACCGTGCCTCCGTCTTTGCTGTCGCCGCTCCAAACTACGCGGTCGCCCTTATTGAGCTGTCTCGATTCACGTCCCATCATTGTCAGTCTATCGAATTCGCCGCTACCGCAGTAGCGACTCGCCATCAATCGACGTGATCAACCGGCGCTGTTCGAGCAACACAAGATCGTCACTACTGAGTGCCATAAGTTTCGTTCGCCACGAACGAATGTCGCGCAACCCCCATCCAAGTCTAATCGTGGTCTCGAATTCTAGATGGTGCAGCGGTTTGTCTCACTCATCGCAACCCGCAAGGCTCGACGAACCAAGTATCCGACGCACGGGGCGGGGGGGAAAGCATCAGCCAAAAATAGTAATAGCCGCGGTTGCGGGTGAGGGTGAGGCGCCATGGTCGATTCATTTTTTCACCTTCAGCCCACCAGCCGGCGGATGGCCTCGGGGCGAGACGGTTCTCCCTCTTGCTTTTCGCGCCATGCACTGGATCGAGCTTACGCGAGGCGCGGTGCGGATCTGATTAGGGCATGCCGTGGCCCCCCCCCCGCCGGTCCGCCGGCGGGTTTTCCTTGCATTCTGGGCGGGGTAACGGGAACCAGACCGAGCAATTGAGGTTATGGTTGCCGGACGGTCCGCCTCTAGCGCCGTCCGCGGGCCAGTCGGTCATGTGGTTTGTGATCTGTGTTTTTAAATCGTTGTGGAGATACCCAGGGGCTACAAGCACTGTGATGGTTCAACGGGAAGAAGGGCTTCGGATTTATTGAGCCTGACAGGGGCGGCAAGGATGTCTTCGTGCACATCTCGGCCGTCGAGAAGGCTGAACTTTCGAGCCTGAGCGAGGGGCAGAAGGACCAGTTGAAGTGAACACCAGAATGGTCCGGATGTTGTATTCCCGATACCGTGGAACGTATAATATGGCCCCCTCTGCGTCAGAAACCGATCTTGCCCTCATCGACCGCTATTGGCACGCCGCAAACTACTTGTCGGTCGGACAAATCTATCTTCTGGACAATCCGCTGCTCCGTGAGCCTTTGCAGCCTGAGCACATCAAACCACGCCTGCTCGGGCATTGGGGCACGACGCCAGGACTGAACTTCATTTACGCCCATCTCAACCGCTTGATCAAAGCGCGGGACCTGGACATGATCTACGTCTGCGGTCCCGGTCACGGCGGGCCGGGCATGGTGGCCAACACCTATCTCGAAGGAACCTATACCGAAATCTACCCCGATATCGGCCGCGACACGGATGGCCTTCGGAAGCTCTTCCGTCAGTTTTCCTTTCCGGGGGGTATTCCCAGCCACGCCGCGCCGGAGACGCCCGGCTCGATCCACGAAGGTGGCGAACTTGGCTATGCTCTCGTACATGCCTATGGCGCCGCCTTCGACAATCCGGATCTCGTGGTCGCCTGCGTTATCGGTGACGGTGAGGCGGAAAGCGGTCCCCTCGCGGCGTCCTGGCACTCGAACAAATTCCTCAATCCGATCCATGACGGCGCCGTCCTGCCGATCCTGCATCTCAACGGGTACAAAATTGCCAACCCGACCATCCTCGGACGTCTCGACGACGATGAGTTGTTCAATCTGCTGAGAGGTTATGGCCACGAGCCGTTGGTCGTCGAGGGCGATGATCCGGCCGAGATGCATCGGCGGATGGCAACGGTGGTTGACGAGGCGCTCAATCGGATCGCGGAAATCCAGCACGCTGCCAGAAACGTCGGGAAAACAGAGCGTCCGCGCTGGCCCATGATTGTGCTTCGTAGTCCGAAGGGCTGGACTGGCCCAAAGGAGGTCGACGGCAAAAAGGTCGAGGGATTCTGGCGGGCCCACCAGGTGCCTGTCGACCAAGTGAGAACCAATCCCGCTCACCTGAATATCCTCGAAGGCTGGATGCGCAGCTATCGGCCCGAAACGCTATTTGATGCCGATGGGCGTCTGGTCCCGGATCTGCAGGCGCTGGCGCCGGTCGGCGCGCGTCGCATGGGCGCCAATCCGCATGCGAATGGCGGAACGCTGAAACGCAAGCTCGAACTGCCCGACTATCGCGCGTACGCGGTCGAGGTATCGGCAGCCGGCGCTCGTATGTCGGAAGCGACGCGCGTGATGGGCAGCTTTCTGCGCGACGTGATCCGGCTCAATGCCGAAGCGAGAACGTTTCGACTGATGGGACCCGACGAGACCAGCTCAAATCGATTGGATGACGTATTCGAGGCGACCGACCGGGTCTGGATGGAGCCGATCGAGCCTTACGACGTCCATCTCGCGCAAGACGGTCGCGTCATGGAAGTGCTGAGTGAGCACTTGTGCCAGGGTTGGCTCGAAGGTTATCTCCTAACCGGACGGCACGGCCTATTCAATTGCTACGAGGCCTTCGTTCACATCATCGATTCGATGTTCAACCAGCATGCGAAATGGCTGGAGGTGTCACGACGGTTGCCGTGGCGGCGGCCGATTGCCTCGCTGAATTACCTTCTGAGCTCGCATGTCTGGCGCCAGGATCACAACGGCTTCAGTCATCAGGATCCCGGCTTCGTCGATCTCGTCGCCAACAAGGATGCCGATATCGTCCGCCTCTACTTTCCACCCGATGCCAATACCCTCTTGTGGGTGACCGATCACTGCCTGCGGACCTACGATCGCATCAATGTCATCGTTGCCGGCAAGCAGCCGGCGCCGCAATGGCTATCGATACCGGAAGCCGAGGCACATTGCGCCGCCGGCATCGGCATCTGGCCTTGGGCGGGAACCGAGAAAACCAATAAGCCAGATGTGGTGTTGGCTTGCGCCGGCGATGTGCCAACGCTGGAGACGCTGGCCGCCGTCACGCTGCTGCGAGAAGCCTTTCCAGATCTCGGCATCCGCGTGGCGAACGTCGTGGATCTGATGGCGCTGCAACCGCAGGAGCAGCATCCGCATGGGCTATCCGACAAGGAGTACGACCGGATATTTCAACCCGACACGCCGGTGATCTTCGCCTACCACGGCTATCCCTACATGATCCATCGCCTGACCTATAACCGAGCCAACCACGACCACATGCACGTCCACGGCTTTCGCGAAAAGGGTACGACGACAACGCCGTTCGATATGGTCGTCCTGAACGAGCTTGACCGATATCATCTGGCGATAGCGGCGATCGAACGTATTCCGGCGCTTGCTCGCGAAGGGACGTCAGCGCGGCAGGCGTTTCACGCCAAGCTGATCGAGCACCACCGCTATATTCGTGAGCACGGCCAAGACATGCCCGAGGTCCAGGACTGGCAGTGGCAGGGCAAGGAAACAATCGACTGAGGGCGCGAAAGATGAAAGCCATTCTGGCGCTCAATTCCGGCTCTTCGAGCGTCAAGTTTGCTCTGTATGAAACGCAATCATCAGGACTCGTCCTTCTCTTTCGCGGCCTGCTGGATTTACATGCAACCGTTGGCCAGTTCGCGGTCAAGGATGCGGCTGGAAAGCTGGTTCAGGACGCCGGCTCGCCGGCGGTCGATTCCCAGGCCGATCTCGCCACATCCCTGTTAGACCGGGTGGAGCAACTTCTCGAGGGTCAAGAACTCGTGGCCGTTGGTCATCGGATCGTTCACGGCGGCCCGAAGTATGCAGCGCCCGTCCAGATCGACGCCAAAATCATCGAAGTACTTGCGCAATTGACGCCGCTGGCGCCGCTTCACCAGCCGGCATGTCTCGATCCGGTTCGCAGTATCATGGTGTCGCGACCCAAGTTACGCCAGGTCGCATGCTTCGACACTGCCTTCCATCACGATCTCGCGCCGATTTATCGCCGCTTTGCACTGCCGCTCGAATACGAAGCGAGAGGCATCCGCCGCTACGGCTTTCATGGACTTTCGTTCGAGTATATCGCGCGGCAATTCAATCAGCCCGACCTGCGCCTGGTTGTCGCTCATCTTGGGAGCGGATGCAGCCTCTGTGCGATCCACGATGGAAAAAGCGTCAACACCACGATGAGCCTTACGCCGCTTGACGGCCTGATGATGGCGACACGAAGCGGCTCCATCGACCCCGGCGTCTTGCTTTATCTGCAACAGTCGGAGCGCGTGTCCGCGGCGGAGATTGAGGATCTGCTTTATCATAAATCCGGGCTGCTTGGAGTATCCGGCCTTTCCGCCGATATGAGGACGCTGCTCGCGAGTTCGGACTCGAGAGCTAAGGAGGCCATTGACCAGTTCTGCGCCCGCATCGCCGAGCAGACCGCTGTGATGGCGACGGCCATGGACGGAATGGACATGCTGATCTTCACCGGTGGGATCGGCGAACACAGTCAGGAAATTCGCGACAACGTTTGCGCGCGACTAAAATGGATCGGCCTCTCAAGAGAGGGCGAAAGTGTTAATGCAGATCATCGCATCGCAGTTCGTGCAATTCCTACTGACGAAGAGTTCGTTATCGCCCTTCATACAATCGGTGTCGTGAACTGAACTGGACTCTTGCGTGAGGCCCCTTATTCAAATGGGCAACGTAACAGCGGCGTCCAGCTCAGCGCACTGTGGTTTGCCCCAACTTGGCGTCTTTCGCCTTCGGTGGAATAACTGGCCCCGATTAGCGCGCGGACCGCGAAAAAACTCCTCAACGTATGGCAAGAAATCGAAAAGCTCGATGAGCGTCATGATGCATTCACATAAAGCACAGAACCTAATATTTTCGAGCATGCACCTCGCGAAGCTAGGAATATGTTCGCGATTTAGAGTGCGGCCGATTGATTGGTTTCAAGCTGGAAGGACGTCTTTACGTCTTTATCCTTTGATTCCAAAGAATGCTTTCTACGAATGGCTCTATATTCGCGCACTTGCGGACGACGCTGACTGGATCGCTGAAAACGTAGTTTACGATGCTTACACGGACATTGAATTTAACCCGGAGAAGCAGGTGAACTGCCAAGCTCGCGCATTCGCGGGATATAAGACCCTCGCGGCTCGGTCGCAGTTGGCCGACGGCTGTTGCCGACTTTGACTCGTTCGCGATGATGCTTCCCCCGGTGTGAAGCTCTCGGCGATCATGCGCGCGGGCTGAAGATAAGGATAGCTGACACATCACCAGCCGTCCTATCAGTCCCCTTCGTCCCTTAAGCGTACTCCATTTTTTACCGGCACGTCGTCGAGATGGTGTAAACATGCCGTCGGGCACACGCGTTGAACGATTTCGCAAAGGTGCTGGTGATGCGTGAGGTAGATCACCTGCCCGGCCTGCGCCATTTCCGCAAACAAACGAAACGCCTCTTCCGCGCGGAAATCGTCAAACGTCTCCATGATATCGTCGGCGACGAAAGGCACAGAACTGCGAGCGCGGGCAAACTCGTGATAGCCCGCGACGCGCAGCGCAAGGTAGAGCTGAAAGCGCGTACCTTTCGAGAGCTTATCAGCTGCCTTCGAACCACCCCCTGCAGAGATCGCGATCAGCGTATCGCCGTCCTTACCAGGCTGGGCGACGAGTCCGCTATAGGCGCCGCGGCTGATGGTTCGGAACGCCTCCGACGCGCGCGCCATCATCGAGCTGCGATGGCGCTCGCGATAGCTCGCGAGCGCCTGTTGGGTGGCCGCGATGCCGGCACGTAGTTGCAGATAGCGTGTGGCGCCATCCTCGATCTCGAGCAAGGTCGTTCGTCGACGCTCCTCTATGATGGCAACCCTCGCATCTCCACCAATCGCTTCGACCCGATCCTCAGCGGCGGACTTTGCCGCGAACAACTCATGACAACGCTTGTCCTGGTCTTCCGCGCGTGTCGTCAACTCCGCGAGTTCGGCCTCAAGGGCCGGCCTATCCGCTCGATCGAGGGCCGCCTCCGCACTCTGAATATCAGACGAACGAAGGGCCTCGATGATATCCTGCTCCGCCTCCCGGGCCTGCGCCGTGAGTTCGATTCGGCGCTCGATATCGAACAGCTTCCCGGACACCTCCTCCAGAGAGGTAACCCCGAAAAACGTCGTCATCCGCTGCTTCTGCTCATCGTGAACCGCCTGCGTTTCGGCAAGCTCGCGTTGCCGCGCTTCTGCCTCCTCGGCCCGCTGGGTCAAGCTGGAGAGGTGGTCGCGGGCGGCAGTGGCACTCCGCACCTTCTCGGCGCCACGCTGCGCCAGCTCTAGGACGGCGTCGGTACCAGCTTCGATTCCGAGAAGTCCTGTGAGCGCCGCAACCTCCTCGCTGAACGCGAGCTGATCCCTTTCCATCTTCTGGATGCGATCCAGAAGCGCAGCCCGCTTCTCGATGGTGGGGGAAAGCTCAGTGATGGCGGCGAGAACCTCCCGTACCGCGCCGACTTCCGGGGTCTCCGGCCCCTCGCCGAGCCAGCACCCACGGCACGTCGCGGCCCACGCCTCTGCCCAGCCCTTCTCGTCAGACCCGGCCTGCTCCGCAGCGCGTTCTCGGGCGACAACATCGCGGCGACGCTCATCCAGCTCAACCTGCAGGCGGCGTAGTTCGGTCTCCCGATCGAGCGAGGTTTGGGCGGTCGCGAGCGTGGCATCAAAACTGGCCTCAGAAGGCGGCGGCAGACCGGTTGCCGCCATCGTGGTCGCCAGCCGCTCGGCGGCCCGGATATCTCGTTCGGCGGTCTGCAATGCGACGCGCGCCTCGAGCGCCTTGTCGCGGCGGCTGAGCCAAGCATCAAGCTCCGCGAGCGATGGCGACGTCGGGAAGTAAGAGATTATCGTGTAGGTCCCTGTCGCGATCTCGGCGTCAATTGCCGCCAAGGCCGAAGCGGCCCGTTCGGCGAGTTTGACTTCACGCGTTAGGTCCGCCTCTGCGACGGCGAGCGCCTGTCCGGTCTGATGCAGCTTCGCGAGTTCGCCCATGTGCGCGAAACGCCCTGCACTCACGATGTCGTCGTGACGCAACGCGGCTTCGAACGTATCAGCAGAAGCCACGTCAAGCGTCCGACGATGCGCGGCCCAGGCCTGCTCACGCTGCGCGCGTAGTTCGGCGGCTTCGTGATCAGAGACAATGCCGGTCGTCGATGCGAAGCTGGCCCGCTCGGCCTCGTGATGCCTGACGATGGTGGTCAGACGTTGCACCTCTGCCTCGCAACGAGACCTTGCCGATTCTGCCTCCCCGCGGACGACTTTCCAGTTTTGCAGCGCATCCGCGCTCGGGCAATGCATGGCGACAAGTTCATCGCTGGTGCCCCGCCAGGGGCGAAGCGCTACTAGTCGGTCGGTGAGCGCATCGAGGGCCGCCGCGCGGTCGCGCTCCGCGAGCCGGCGCCGAACATGATGGTCCGCGGAGCGAAGCGATTCGACCACAACGGCCAGTTCTTCAAAAGCTCGCTTCCGCTCCGCTTGCGCCTGAGGATCAGCACCGCCTTCCGGCAGCTTCGCCGCGACTTCATCCAGGCGGCGACCTGCTTCAGCAAGTTCTCCGGCTGCGTTTCGGGTGGCCGCCTCGATGCCCGAACGGGCTACGATTAGATCGCGCAAGCGGCCGATGGTAACGGCGTTCAACACAAGCCGTTTGGGCTCAATCTCTTCGGATCGTTCAATGCGCTGAAGAATTCCGGACATCGCCAAGTCGAGCTCGTGCAACTGCAGACGCCGCTCGGGAATGTCCTTTTCGGCAGTGATGTAGCGAGCACGCAAGTCGACCAGCCGCTCGACCCTGCCTGCATTCCGCAGGGCGGTCTCGTCGACGATGATAGCCCTGATCTCATCGGTGAGTTGGATCATCTCGTCTGCCACGGCGTTGGTTTTGACACCAAGCTCGATCTCTTGCTTCTGGAGCCGAGGCACCTCGGCCGCCCAACCCTGCGGTGCCTCGGGAATATCCGCAAAGGGCAAGAGCCGTGCACGGATGCCGCGCAAAGCGGTGAGACGTGGTACCGCGCTGACATAGCGCCGGATCTCATCTACGCGCCGATGGACCTCGCCGCGCTCCTTGATCGCCTCATCATACTGAAGGGCTGTTCGGTCCCGGGTGTCCACCAGCCGGGCATGATCCGTCGCCAGCGTGTCGAACTGCTCGCGTTCCGCCTTGAGTTCGGCCAGGCGCGCCTTCAGCTCCGCAAGCGCTCCTGACCGAGCGCGATATTTGTAGAAGCTGTCCGCGTCAGCTGTCAGATCAACAAGTCTGTCGCTCAGGTGAGAGAGGCCAGCGCTGGCCGAGAACAGCAATTGGCCAAGATCACCCTTGCTCGCCAGAATGCTCTCACCGCCTTTTTCGAGCGTTTCGTCGTCGAGTGAGAACATGGTGCGGTAGGCATCGCGCTCAATGCCGCCGAGCTCGCCCCGGATCGCAGCTTCTGGAACGCTGCGATCCTCGCCATCCACTAGGCTGTTCTGCGGGCGTTTGAGACGCGCGAACTCCCTTGTCTCCCCTCCGATATCCAGAGCGGCACCGATGCGCATCGTCGGATAGGGATGAAGGAAATTGAATGGGCTCTGCGAACCGATTCCGAACATCAGGTCCAGAAAGGCAGCAAACGCGGTCGACTTTCCCGCTTCGTTTGGTCCGTAGATGATGTGCAGGTCTGGCTGTCCTTCCGTCCGCTCGCCGAAGTCGATGCTGCGGTCGGTGAATTTACCATATCGGGTCAGGTCAAGGCGGCGCAGGCGCATGCTTCAGGCTCCTTCGCCCGGAGCTTCAAGGTGAGCCATGACGCCCTCCGCGCCATCGCGCGCCAGCCGAGCGACCGCCTCCTGGAAAGACGTGTCGTCCTTGCCAAAGATGTCGCGACATTCCTGCGGCAACTGAGCCCTGATCTCTTCGACAATGCCCGCAAGTTCATTCTGGAGGGCCGCGGAGCCGAGGACGTCTTCTTTGATCAGGCGATGCAGCTCCTTGAGCGGGTCGCCGGATGTCTCGCTCCTCTGCTCTGCGGGACGGCAGGCGATTTCAAGCTGCTCGACCCAGCAGCTGCCGATCACAGAAGCTCGGTCATCGGCTTCGGTTTTCAACAGATCACTGTCGCGCCGAATGCGCCACGCCAGTGGCGTCACACCAGTGATGCGCACGCGGGCTACAAGGTGCTCGGACCGGACAGTATCCCGTTCGCTCTCGAGCGCGCGAGTGACCGCGGACACCAGGTCGCGCCAATTGTCTAAACCACTCGCATCGACGGAAACCCGTTCGAATTGCGCGACGCTCGTGACGCGTTCCTCGAGGTGAATCGAGCGATCGTCCGCGATGGTCACGAGCGTCACGGATTTGGGTCCGGCCTCGTTGATGTCACGGCCCTGCGGCATGCCGGGCATCACGATCGAGCATGCGGCCTCTGTGGCCGAGCGTTTATGCACATGGCCGAGAGCCCAATAATGGAATCCCGTCGCCTGTAGCTCGGCGACGCTGCACGGCGCGTAGAGATCATGCCCGGGAGCGCCCCCGAGGCTCGTGTGCATGATGCCGATATTGACCGCCCCCTCCACGACGGGTCGATAGCGTCCCAGGAGGCTTTCCGGAGCATGAGGTTGGGCAAAGCTCAGGCCATGGACGATGACGGGGACGCGTCCAGACGCGCGATCGATGGCGATAGCCTCTCCTCGGCCGCCGAAAATCTTCACGGAATCCGGCAGCACCAATTCCTTGGTGATTTTCGACAGCGCGTCGTGGTTGCCGCGGATGATGAAGACACGAATGCCAGCCTGGTCGAGGCGCCGAAGCTGCTCGGCCAGGAAGCGGGCCGTCTTCATGGAGGTCTGATCGCCATCGTAGAGATCGCCGGCGATCAGCAGCGCGTCGACCTGCTCGTCGAGGCAAAGGTCGATCACCCGGACGAATGCGCGCCGGGTGGCATTGCCGATCAGCTCAGCCAGCTTGGAATGCCGCAGCGCAAGCGAGCGCAGCGGCGAATCGAGATGAATATCCGCAGCATGGACAAACCGATACGTCACCGTCCCCCACCCCTGCATTTACGAGCTCGCATGGGTTGGACCTTACGCGCTGGTCAATCGGCGTGATATTGAAATAGCTGAGGGGTACCGAATTAACCGCGAAATTCACAGAAACATATCTAGGGGGATGGTCATGACGGGAGAGCCGATCGACAACGTCTTGGACTGGTCGAAAAAGCTGTCGGCTTGGAAACAGGATGCGCTGCGGCGGCTCGCGACTAGCAATGACCTTACGAGCGGAGACCTCGGCGAGTTGCTTGCCATGGTCAAGTCGGATGCAGGATTAAGCCTGGCGAGCCCCCCGCCGGCGGCCGTGGCGTTCACCAAGGCCCATTTCGGGGGTGGGAAGCACCAACCCATTGTTCTCAAGGGCATCGCCAACGTTGAGAACATCAACCGTCTGATGCCCAAGGCCAGCTTGACATTCTGTCCGAAGGCTCTGACGATCGTTTATGGACGAAATGGCAGCGGCAAAAGCGGATTCGTGCGGATTTTGAGAACTGCTTGCCGCACGCGCGTTGAAAACCCGGCCAAACTCAAGATTCTCGCCGATGTGTATGGCGCGTCCTCGGGACCGCAGACCGCAGAGATCATCATCGACGCAGGCGCTGGCGATATCGCCATTGCATGGTCTCCGGGTAAAGTGGCCTCACAGGAACTGATGCAAGTGGCGGTCTTCGACTCTGCCTCGGCGCAGCTTTATGTCGACGGCGGAAATCAGATTCGCTTTCTTCCCTTCGGCCTGGCCCTGCCCCATCGACTGAACGGCGTCTGCCTGGGCCTGAAGGAGACCTTGGAGGCGGAGCGCGCAACCGAGGTTGGAAACAAGGTCAGCCTCACGGCGACAGCTTTCGCTCCGGTGCGCGACACCGGAGCGCAGCGGTTTGACAAGGCGGTAAGCAAGTCCACGACAAACGCTCAGATCGACGCGGCGACCACATTCGTCGAGACGGACCAACAGCGGCTTGAAGAAATCACAGCAGTGCTGTCCGCCGGGGCCGCTGCCGCTGCCGACGTCACTGCGTTTGCCAAATGGGCCGAGACCCTTTCAACCGAAAGCGCTGCGGTTGCAGCGGCGTTCACGGATGAACCGTTGGAGAAGCTTAGCGCTCTACGCGGTGCGGCAACCACGGCACGTGCCGCCGCCACGGTCGCCGCCGACGCCCTATTTACTGGCGAGCCATTGCAAGGGGTCGGCAGCGACACCTGGCGAGCGCTGTGGGCGGCCGCCCGCGACTACTCGGTAAAGGAAGCCTATGCCGGCAAAGCCTTTCCTGTCGTATCGGTGGACGATAACCCGTCTGCTTGCGTGCTCTGTCAACAGCCCTTGCTGCCCGAAGGGGCGAGCCGTATGCAGCGCTTCCA